>Ga0137412_10000212_pt1 | contig 38045 bp, 38 predicted proteins | sample CZODoug2_1_16fun_FD_122160 | JGI IMG/M metagenome (GOLD analysis project Ga0137412, IMG submission 122160) | Vadose zone soil fungal communities from Angelo Coast Range Reserve, California, USA - CZODoug2_1_16fungal (Hybrid Assembly) | ecosystem: Environmental > Terrestrial > Soil > Vadose zone...
GCCGCGCTGCTGTCAGGAAACACCGTTCGCTCGAGCTCGCGCGGCGGCACCAGCAGATGCTCCTGCAGCAATCCCTTGAGCACCGAGCGCAGGTCGAGCGTGGGTGCGAGATCCCGCCCCTGATACAGGGCGCGCCGAGCCCGAAGCGGTTGGCGGCAATGGCGGATGTGAGCGACTCGCGCATGCGGCCTATAGCGCGCCAGGTGGTCCGGCGGTTGACCCGCGGTGCGGGACTTGTGACCGGCGCCCTCCGCTATACTCGCGGCCCGCTTCAGTTTCGACCCCTGCATGACGCGCTCCCCGGACCTGGTTCTCGTCGACGGCTCTTCTTATGTCTACCGGGCGTTTCACGCCCTGCCGCCGCTGTCCAACTCGCGCGGCGAGCCGACCGGAGCGGTGCTCGGGGTGCTCAACATGCTGCTGAAGTTTCTCAAGGACTATCAGCCGCGCCGCATTGCCGTCGTGTTCGATGCGCCGGGCAAGACCTTCCGCGATGAGCTGTTCACCGAGTACAAGGCGCACCGCCCCCTGATGCCCGATGACCTGCGCGCACAGATCGAGCCGCTGCTGCAGATCATCAAGGCGCAGGGGCTGCCGCTGCTGCGCGTGCCGGGCGTGGAAGCGGACGATGTGATCGGCACTCTCGCCCGGCGCGCCGCGCAGGCCGGACAGACGGTGCTCATCTCCACCGGCGACAAGGACATGGCGCAGCTGGTCGACGGCTCGATCACTCTCATCAACACCATGAACAACGCGGTGCTCGACCGCGACGGGGTCAAGGCGAAGTTCGACGTCTACCCCGAGCAGATCGTCGACTACCTGGCACTGGTGGGCGACAGCTCCGACAACATCCCGGGCATCGACAAGGTGGGGCCGAAAACCGCCGCGAGGCTCCTGCAGCAGTACGGCGGCCTCGATGAGCTGATCGGGCACGTGGCGGAAGTGCCCGGCAAGGTGGGCGAGAACCTGCGCACCGGTCTCGCGACGCTCGAGCTGTCGCGCCGGCTCGCGACCATCAGGGCTGACCTGGCGCTGCCGCTGTCGGTCGAGGAGCTGGCGCCGGGCCCGCCGGACAGCGCGCGCCTGCGCGAGCTGTACACGCGCTACGAGCTGCGCGCCCTGCTGCGGCAACTCGAAGGCGGCGATGCAGTGGCGGACGGCGCCGCGACCTCCGTGACACACAGCCCGCCGGCGCCCCCCGCAGCGCCGGGTGCCGCGGCCGCCGTGCCGCCGGCGGGCGCTGTGCCATCCGGCGCGAGTGCGGGGCCCGCCGACATCGCCCGCCGCTACGAAACCGTAACCCGCTGGGAAGATCTGGAGCGCTGGCTCGCGGCGGTGCGTGCGGCGGAGCTGTTCGCCTTCGACACCGAGACCACCAGCCTCGACTACATGCAGGCTGAAATCGTCGGCGTGTCCTTGTGCGTCGAGCCGGGCGTGGCCGCCTACGTACCCCTGCGTCACGTGTACCCGGGCGCGCCCGATCAGCTCGATCGCGAGCGCGTGCTCGCGGCGCTCAAGCCCATCCTCGAGGATCCCGCGCGCGGCAAGGTCGGGCACAATCTCAAGTACGACGCCCACGTGCTGGCGAACGCCGGCATCACGCTCGCCGGCATGCGCTTCGACAGCATGCTCGAGTCCTACGTATGGAACAGCGTCGCAACCAATCACGACCTGGACTCGGACGCCCAGCGCTATCTCGGCCTCACCACCATCAGCTACGAGGACGTCGCCGGCAAAGGCGCGAAACAGCTCAGCTTCGACCAGGTGCCGCTGGAGCGCGCCGGCGAGTATGCGGCCGAAGATGCGGACGTGACGCTGCGCCTGCACGGGGCGCTGTGGCCGCAGCTGCAGGGCGTGCCGGCGCTGGCGCGCCTGTACCTGGAATGCGAGCAGCCGCTGGTGCCGGTGCTGGTCGGCATGGAACATCGCGGCGTGCTGGTGGATCGCGAGCAACTGCGCGCACAGAGCCGCGAGTTCGCGCGCCAGCTCCAGGAGCTGCTGCTGCAGGCGCACCGCGAGGCCGGCCACGAATTCAACATCGAGTCCCCCAAGCAGCTGCAGCAGATCCTGTTCGAGCGGCTGCAGCTGCCGGTGCGGCGCAAGACCCCGACCGGACAGCCCTCGACGGCCGAGGACGTGCTGGAAGAGCTCGCCGGGAGCTACGCGCTTCCCAGGATCGTGCTCGAGTACCGCGCGCTCGCCAAGCTCAAGTCCACTTACACCGATAAGCTCCCGGAGCAGGTGAACGAGCGCACCGGGCGCATTCACACCAACTATGCCCAGGCGGTCGCCGCCACCGGGCGGCTGTCCTCCGTCGATCCCAACCTGCAGAACATACCGGTGCGCCGCCCCGAGGGGCGGCGCATCCGCCAGGCGTTCATCGCGCCCCCGGGCTACCTGCTGCTGGCGGCCGACTACTCGCAGATCGAGTTGCGCATCATGGCGCATCTCTCGGGCGATGAAGGTCTGCGCGCGGCGTTCGCCGAGGATCGCGACGTGCACCGGGCGACGGCCGCGGAGGTGTTTGGCGTCAGCCTGGAAGCGGTCACCGCCGATCACCGTCGCACCGCCAAGGTCATCAACTTCGGCCTCATCTACGGCATGTCGCCGTTCGGCCTGGCACGCAACCTCGGCATCGAGCGCGGCGCCGCGCAGCAGTATGTGGAGCGCTATTTCCAGCGCTATCCGGGCGTGAAGCGCTTCATGGACGAGACACGCGCGCAGGCGCGGCAGATCGGCTACGTCGAGACGGTGTTCGGCCGGCGGCTGTACCTGCCCGACATCCGCTCGGGCAACACGCAGCTGCGCCAGTACGCCGAGCGCAGCGCGATCAACGCGCCGATGCAGGGCACGGCGGCCGACATCATCAAGCGCGCCATGATCACCCTCGATGCCTGGTGCAGCCGCGCGGACGCCCCGGCGCGACTCATCATGCAGGTGCACGACGAGCTGGTGCTCGAAGTGCGCGCGGACGCGGTTGAGCAGGTGAGCACGGCCGTGCGCGAGCGGATGGTGAACGCGGCCTCACTCAGCGTGCCGCTGCGCGTGGACGTGGGAACGGGTGCCAACTGGGACGAGGCGCACTGACGCGCGCGTTTCTGTCAACCGGCCCGCGCTACCGAACTTCTCACCGGCGCACCAGTCATTCCAACTCCGGCAACTCAGTGCACCTGTCGCCGTGCGGCAACAGTGAGCAACACCTGCCGGCACCTGTTATGGATGATGTTATGGATCACGGAGGTGCAGCCATGCGAAGGATTCTGCTCATCACGGTTCTGACACTCGCCGCCGGCGCCGCCAGGGCCGACGACGGACTGCTGTACGTGGGCGCGGGCATCTCGAAGAACAAAGTCCAGGGCATCACCAATGCCGGCGTGCCCTTTGCCGATATCGACAAGACCTCGTGGAAAGTGCTGGCCGGCGTTCGGCCGATCAAGCTGTTTGCAGTGGAGGCGGACTACCTGGATCTGGGCAGCCGGACCGACACCTTCATCGCCCAGGCCAGCACGCACTCGGACGCGAAGGCCTACGCGGGCTACGTGGTGGGCTTCCTGCCTCTTCCGGTGCCCTTCCTCGACGTGTTCGGCAAGGCGGGCCTGTCGCGCTGGAAGTTGAACGGAAGCGCGGGCAGCACCGTATCCCCACCCCCGGGCTTCTTCGCATTCTCGGATCAGGGCACCGAATTCGCCTGGGGCGCCGGGGCGCAGGCGCATATCGGCAACATCGGCGGGCGCCTCGAGTACGAGCGCTTCCGCATCCCGAACACCGATGACGCCCGGGTTTTCTCGCTCTCGGTATTTATGAACCTCTTCTAGCCGAGCCATATCTGTGGCGAGGATGATACAAGCTCTTGATCAAACTTATGATTTGAAAAGATATTTTTTCTGAACCGGTGCGGAACTCGCAGACGAGTCTCACGTCCAACCTAACGAGTGCATCGCACTCCCCGCTTCCCTCCCTGAGCGGGTAAAACCCGGTTCAAGAGACCTGTGCCGGGTTAGTCTGCCCCGGCGGTTTCACAACCGCCGGGGTTTTTTATTGCCCCGTATTGTCTCTTCCGATCGGACGTGCGAGCCACGCCGCAAGCGTGTCCTGGGCCTGCACCACGCCCGTCCCCTTCAGCGCCGAAAACAATTGCGCCGTCGCGCGGTCGCCCAGTGTAGCCGTCGCGGCGCGCAGCACGGACGCCGCCTCGCCGTGGTTGAGCTTGTCGGCCTTGGAGAGCAGCACGTGCACGCGGTGCCCCGGCAACACCCATGCGAGCAGACCTTCGTCTGCCGGGGTAAGGCCGCGCCGTGAATCGACGATCACGAACAGCCCCCGGAGCGATCCGCGCGTGCGCAGCGCATCGATGAGCGGCGGCCACGCGCGCCGCTCGACTTGCGGGACGTTCGCGTAGCCGTATCCGGGCATGTCGACCAGTCGCTGCAGCGGTGCCAGCTCGAAAAAGTTGAGCAGGCGCGTGCGGCCCGGCGTCTTGCTGGTGCGCGCCAGTGCGCGGCGCTGAGCAATGGCATTGATGGCGCTCGACTTGCCGACATTGGAGCGCCCCGCGAAGGCGACCTCGGCGCCGGCATCCGGTGGAAACTGGGCCGGCGCGGCCGCGCTGATCAGAAACCGCGCCGCGTCAAACCGGCTCATGCTTTCAAGGGGTAACAAAGCGCTGGCACGTCCGTAGTGTACAATTCGGCGCCCTCGCATCGCGGACCCAGGCCGGAAAGAAACAATGCCGCACAGTCTGAAAGTCGGTTGGATGGGGCTCACCGCCGCGGCGGGGACGCTGCTGTGTTCGGCGCCCTTGAGCGTGGCGCAAAGCAGTCCTGCCGAGCCAACCCGTGCCGCCGCGCCGGCCGCGCCGAGCGCCGCCGCGCCGGGGGCCGCGGCAACTCCCGAGTTGCCCTTCACCCATGGCACGATCGCCAACGGCGCCACCAAGTCTGCGGTGTGCTCCGCCTGTCACGGCCCGAATGGCAACAGCGTGAATCCCGACTGGCCGCGACTGGCCGGCCAGAGTGCCGTCTACGCCGCCGAGCAGTTGCGGCTGTTCCGTTCCGGCCTACGTGCCAACCCGGTGATGCAGCCGCTCGCCGCCACGCTCAGCGATCAGGACATCAACGATCTCGCGGTCTACTACGAGGCCCAGACACCCACGGGGCTGGAGGCCGACCCTTCGTACTGGCAGGGTGGTCAGGCGCTCTATGTGCGCGGCGACCGCGCTCGGGAGGTGCCGGCGTGCATCGCCTGTCATGGTCCGGTGGGACGCGGCAATCTCGCGGCCGGATACCCCGCCCTGCGCGCGCAGCAGTCGGTCTACGTGGTGAAGCAGCTGAACGACTACGCGAGCGGTGCGCGCTACGGCGGGCCCAATCCGCTGCAGGCGAGCCGCAACGGCACGATGATGTTTACGGTCGCCAAACGCCTCACCCCCGAGCAGATCCGCGACGTGGCCTCCTACGTGCAGGGTATGCGCTGATTCGAGGATGCACATGATCCGTACGCTCGCCCTGGTGGCCCTGCTGGCGTTGTGCGCTTGCGCACGGCAGGAGCCCACGCCGCCGCCCCCCGCACCAGCACCCGCGCCCGCTGCGGCGGCCAACACGCAATCCCCGCCATTGCCCCAGACCGGGGCCGTGCCCGCTCCCGCCGGCGCCGCTCAGAACGAGACCCAGCAGGCCACCGCCTCCCAGGAGTCGGTCGAAACGGAAGGCGAGCGACCGGCGCGCAGCGACACCTCGCTCGAGAAGATTGCGGAGCTGCCGGCCGGGGCGCAGCTGCCGGACGGCAAATGGCAGCCGGGCGTGAACTACCAGCCACTCGTTCCCGCGCAACCCACCAGCGTCGCGCCCGGCAAGGTGGAAGTGATCGAGGTGTTCTGGCTCGCCTGCCCGCACTGCTACGCGCTCGAGCCGTTCATCCGGAACTGGCTCAAGACCAAGCCCGCCTATGTCGAGTTCATGCGCGTGCCGGTGATGTGGGGCCCGGTGCACCGCGCGCACGCGCGCCTCTACTACACCTTCGAGGCGTTGGGACGCGACGACCTGGTCAGCAAGGCGATGGACACGATCTCGACGCAGCACACCACGCTCGCCGGGAACAGCGAGGAGGAGTCCTTCCGGGTCGAACAGAGTTTCGCCGCGCGCAACGGCGTCAGCGCCGATGACTTCGCCAAGGCTTACAACTCCTTCACCGTCAGCTCCAACGTCCAGCGCGCCGAGCAGCTCACGCAGCGCTATCACGTCGAAGGCGTACCGTTGATGGTCGTGAACGGCAAGTACACCACCGATCTTTCCAAGGCCGGCAGCGATGCCAAGCTGATCGAGCTGGTCAACGACCTGGTCGCAGCCGAGCATCGCCGCTGACACAGTCCCTGTGAGGCGGTCGGCGGACGCTGCGGACGCACACGCTTCACAACGCGATCGGTGGCGCGCCCGACTGGATTCGAACCAGCGACCTGCAGCTTCGGAGGCTGCCACTCTATCCAACTGAGCTACGGGCGCGTTGGGGCGGGCGATCATACGCGGCAGCGCCCGGAGCGTCTATTTACGAGGCAGGCGGTCGTACGGCTATACTTCGCGCCCCAGCCGGGCGTCTCCGAAAGCGGATGACATGAGCAAGCAGGATACCCATTTCTTCAACGTTTTCAGCCTGGTGATCGGCGTGCTGGTGGCGGTCGCGGTCGGCCTGTTCGCGCTGGCGCGCATAGTCGCCAGCCACACCCAGGACCTGCAGGTGCTCACCGAAGCCGACTACAGCAAGAACGTCGATGCGCGTATTCGCCCGCCGGTGCAGGAGGCGATCGCCGGGCGGGACAATTCGGCGCTCGCCATCAAGACGGCGGAGGCCGCGGGGGCGGGCAGTGCGGTCGCTGCCGCCATGCCGAAGAACGGTACCGAACTCTTCGATCAGACCTGCAGCGTCTGCCATGGACAGGGCATCGCCGGCGCGCCCAAGGCCGGGGACAAAGCCGCCTGGCGCGCACGCATCGCCGAGGGCAAGGCGATGCTCTACGAGCATGCCCTCAAGGGCTTTCAGGGCAGCGCGGGTGTGATGCCGCCCAAGGGCGGCCGGACCGACGCGCCGGACGAGCTCGTCAAGCAGGCCGTCGATCAGATGGTGCAGATGGCGCAGTAGCGCCGCCGTCGCGATCCAGGCAGCGCAACGGCACCGCCTCGCCCAGATGCGCGGCGCTGATGTCCGGGGCGCCCTCGAGATCGGCTATGGTGCGCGCCAGTCTCAGTACCCGCTGGCGCGCCCGGCCCGAGAGTCCCCAGCGTCGCATTGCCGCCTCGAGCAGCCGCTTCCCGGCCTCATCCACCGCACACCAGCGCTGCACCCCCGCATCCGTGAGGCGCGCATTGCACCGCTGCTGGCGGGCGAGTTGCCGGGCGCGCGCGCCGGCGATGCGGCCGGCGGCGTCGAGCGTGGTTGGCCCTGCACCCGTGGCGGAGTCGAATTCGCAGGCCGCCACCCGTGGGACCTCCACGTGCATGTCCAGCCGGTCGAGCAAGGGAGCGGAAATGCGGCCGCGATAGCGGCGCACCTCGGCCGGTGTGCAGCGGCACCCGCCCGCCGGATCTCCGAGCCGCCCGCACGGACAGGGGTTCATCGCGGCAATGAGCTGAAACGCCGCCGGATACTGGGTCTGCAGTGCGGCCCGCGACACGGCCACCACACCGGTCTCGAGCGGCTCGCGCAGCGCCTCCAGCACCCCCCGCTCGAACTCCGGCAACTCGTCCAGAAACAGCACGCCGTGGTGCGCGAGGCTGATCTCCCCGGGACGCGCGCGGGCGCCGCCCCCCACCAGCGCTGCCGCCGAGGCGGTGTGATGCGGGGCGCGGAACGGCCGCTCCCCGAGGCATTGCGGCGTGAAGCCCGCGGAGCTCACCGCGGCGACCTCGGCCACCTCCAGCGCCTCGGCATGCGTCAGGGGCGGCAGGAGTCCCGGCAGGCGCTGCGCCAGCATGCTCTTGCCCGATCCGGGCGGACCGATCATGAGCAGGCTGTGCCCTCCGGCCGCTGCGATGATGAGCGCACGCTTGGCCTGCAGCTGCCCGCGCACATCGGCCAGATCCAGCAGCACACTGCGCCCGGGCCCTTCGTCGGCGCCGCGCTGCGGCAGCGGGCAGGGCGACAGTGGCGCGGCGCCGGTGAGGTGCGCACACACCTCGAGCAGGTGACCCGCGGCGCGCACCTGCGCCGGTGCCACGACGCACGCCTCCGCGGCATTGGCGCGCGGCACCACCAGCTCGTGCCCGTGCCGCGCGGCATGCGCCGCCGCGAGCAACAGGCCGCGCACGGGCTTGAGCTCTCCGGTCAGACCGAGCTCGCCGTAGAACTCGCGGGCCACGCAAGTCCGGCAGGTGTCGGCCGGCGCGCGAATCTGACCGGATGCCAGCAGAATTCCGAGCGCGATCGGCAGGTCGAAGCGACCGCCCTCCTTGGGCAGATCCGCGGGCGCGAGACTCACCGTGATGCGGCCGGCGGGAAATTCGAAGCGCGAGTTGAGCAGCGCCGCGCGCACCCGCTCCTTGCTCTCCTTCACCACCATGGCGGGCAGGCCGACGATGCAGAAGACCGGCAGGCCGCTCGCGAGGCTCACTTCCACGTGCACCAGCGGTGCGTGCAGTCCCACCTGCGCACGGCAGGCGACCCGAGCCACAGCCATGATAGCCGGTGCGCGGTGCGAGGCGGGCGCAGCGCTAGGCCGGCGGACCCGGCGCGTCGCCGGCAGCGGAGCCGCCGCCCTCCAGGGCCGCGAGCCGCGCCTCGAGTGCTTCGAGCCGCGCCCGCGTGCGCTCGAGCACGCGCGTCTGGGCGTCGAACTCGTCCCGGCTCACCAGGTCGAGCTTGCTGAGGCGCTCGCGCAGCACCGCGCGGAAGTTGCTCTCGAGGTCCTGCTGCATGCTGCGCAGCGCCGGCGGTACGCGCTCGAGCAGACGGCGGGCGATCTCATCGATGCGGAATGAATCCATGGGTCATTAGCTTACGCGCCGCCGGTCGCGGGCGCAGCGGGTGTTTGTCACGCGATCGACCTGATACGGGCTGGCGTGAAGCGGCTGGTCGGTCTGCGGCGAGCGGGCATATGATCTGCAGGTGCGCCTATGGCCCTCGGGGGCCGGTTGTAGCTATGGTGTGACCCTTGGCGGGCTTAAGCCTGCGGCGGGTGTGACGGAGTTCAAGGGTCGCGCCGGGCGCCGGCGCCATACTTCACTGGCGGGAGGCCTTTTTATGTTGCGACTGCTACCCATTACCGCCCTGATTCTGGCCGGCGCGCTCACCGTCGCGCGGGCCGACGTGTACCGCTGGATCGATGAGCACGGCGAGCCGCATTACAGCGATGAGTGGGTGCCGGGATCGGTCATCATCAAGACGATCAAGCCGCACCCGTCGACTTTCACCTCCACGGCACGCGCCGCGAGCTCGAACAACCGCGTGTCCACCGACCTCAACGATCAGGCCAACGCCAAGGCGGTGCAGCAGGACGTGGCCAAGACACGCGACGTACAGTGCAAGGCGGCGAAGGACCGCTACACGAAGTCCGTCCAGTCGCGCCGCGTCTTCAAGGTGAACAAGGACGGCGAGCGTGAGGTCCTCTCCGACGAAGCCGCCGACGCCTACCGCGAGCAGGCGCGCAAGGACGTGCAGGACCTCTGCGGCAGCGTGCCCGCGTTCACTCCCGACCAGCCGATCCCCGAGCCGCAGCCCATACCCGAGCCCAAGGTCAATCCCGCCGAGGCGACTTCACGTTAGATCCGGCCGTATAGTGACGCCCGCGGCCGCTCCGGCCGCACGGGGGGCGGGCAAATGCGCGTAGGTTTTGTCGGGCTCGGCGCCATGGGCACGCACATGGCGCGCAATCTGTACCGTGCGGGCATGCTCGCCGCGGTCTGGAACCGCAGCGCCGAGAAGGCGCGCACGCTGGCGTCCGAACTCAACGTGGCCTCTCCCGCGACGCTCGAGCAGCTGGCCGGCGGCGTCGATGCGGTGGTGGCGTGCGTCTCGGCGGATGCGGACGTGCTCGAGGTGACGCGCGCCCTGGCGCCGGGAGTGAAGTCCGGCGCGCTGATGCTGGACTGCTCCACCATCGGCGCCGAGACCGCCCGCCAGGCAGCCGCACTCCTCGCCCCGCGCGGTGTGGAGTTCCTCGATTGTCCGGTGAGCGGCGGCGTCGAGGGCGCGCGCGACGCCACACTCGCCATCATGGCCGGCGGCACGCCCGCGGGCTTCGAGCGGGCCCTGCCGATCCTCGGGGCGCTCGGCCGCACCATCACGCACTTCGGCCCGACCGGCAGCGGCCAGGCCGCCAAGGCCACCAACCAGATCATGTGCGCGGGCATCATCGAGGCGGTCGCGGAAGCGATGGCGTTCGCGCGCGCGCAGGGGTTGCCGCTCGAGAAACTGATCGACACCCTCGGCAAGGGCGCGGGCTCGAGCTGGTACTTCGTGCATCGCGCCCCCAACATGGTGCGCGGCGCCTATCCGCCGGGCTTCCGGGTGCGTCTGCACGCCAAGGATCTCGGCATCTGCCGGGACATGGCGGCGCGCTTCGGCGTAGCACTGCCGGTCGTGGAGCGCATGCTCGCCGAGTACGCGGAGCTCGTGGCGCGCGGCTACGGCGATGAGGACATCTCGGCCACCTACCGCCTCAAGGCCGAGCTGTTCGAGCGCACCAACATCATGGGTGCGCCGGCCCGCGGCACATGAAGACCGACTCCGGCCGCGAGCACGCCTTATACCTGCCGGACTTCTGCACCTCGCGCGCCACGCTCGCCATCGTACTCATCGGCGAGCTCACCGCGTTCGTGCTCGCGCTCGCGCGCCAGAGCCCGGCGGTCGACTTCTGGACCGACCTGGTACGCACCTCGATGTTCCTGCTGTGGATCGGACTGGCGGGAGCCGCGCTGCTGTGCGCCCTGCGCGGGCCGCTGGCGCGCTCGACGGTGGCGGTGGGCTCGGCGGGAGTGCTGGCGCTCATCACCACGGTGGTGGCCACGGTGTCGGTGTGCGCGTACCTGATCGGTCGCACCGAGATGGTCATCGACGCCGGGGGCGCGGCATTGTTCCCGCAAACCGCGGGCAATTTCGCAATCCGCAACGTCTGGATCGGGCTGGTGGTGACCGGGCTCGCACTGCGGTATTTCTACGTGGCGCACGAGTGGCGCCGCAGCGTCGAGCTGCGCGCCGCGGCGCGCGTGCACGCGCTGCAGGCGCGCATCCGGCCGCACTTTCTCTTCAACAGCATGAACACCATCGCCGCGCTCACGCGCAGCAACCCCGCGCGCGCGGAAGCCGCGGTGCAGGACCTGGCGGACCTGTTCCGCGCCACCCTGAGCGACAAGCGCGACACCATCACGCTGGCCGAGGAGCTCGAGGTCGCGCGCACCTATCAGCGCATGGAGCAGCTGCGCCTGGGAGGGCGGCTGCAGGTGGACTGGAAGACCGACCCGCTGCCGGCCAACGCGCTGGTGCCGCATCTCATGATCCAGCCGCTGCTCGAGAACGCGATCTACCACGGCATCGAGCCGCGCGCCGAGGGCGGCACGGTGACCATTACCGGCGAGGTCGGCGGCGGGCTCGTGACCATCGTGGTGCGCAACCCGCTCGATCCCAGTCCGGGAGAGCGCGAAGGCAACCGCCTGGCGCTCGCCAACATCCGCGAGCGCCTGAGCCTCATGTACGGGGAGCGGGCGCTCATGAAATCGGGGCGCTTCGACTCGGAATACATCGTGACGCTGAGATTCCCGCTCATCGAAAAGCCAGCCGGCACCGCCTCGGCGCAGCCCGCCTGAGCCCATGGGTGCCGCGGCCAAACTCAGGGTGCTCATCGTCGATGACGAGCCGCCGGCGCGCGAGCGCCTGCGGAGCCTGCTCGCCGAGATCGCCGACGTCGAAGTGGTCGGCGAGGCCGAGAACGGGCACGAGGCCCTCAAGGAAACCCACGACCGCGCCCCCGATGTGGTGCTGCTGGACGTGCGCATGCCGGGGATGGATGGGCTCGAGGCCGCGCGCCACCTGAATGTGCTGGAAGAGCCGCCGGCGGTGATTTTCACCACCGCCTACGATCAGTACGCGGTCGAGGCTTTCGATGCGAATGCCGTGGGATACCTGCTCAAGCCGGTGCGCAAGGAGCAGCTGGCCGCCTCGCTCGCCCGCGCCGGCCGCCTGACGCGCGCGCAGCTGCAGAGACTCGCCGCCGCCGGCGAGGAGCGGCGCAGCCACATCGCCGCGCGCCACCGCGAGGGTGTCAGGCTCATCCCCATCGAGGAGGTGCAGTACTTCCTCGCCGATCAGAAATACACCACCGTGCGTCACCTGAAGGGCGAAGATCTGATCGAGGATTCGCTGCGGCTGCTGGAGAGCGAATTTGGCACGGCGTTCGTGCGCATCCACCGCAACGCGCTGGTGGGGGTGAAATACCTGGAGCGCATCGAGCGCACTGCCGACGGCCAGTACTCCGTGCGGCTGCGCGGTTGTGAGGCGACGCTGCAGGTGAGCCGCAGGATGGCCGGGGAGCTCAAGGAGCGGTTCAGGATCTGAACATGCCGGGGCGAAAACCGTCCGCAGTGCCGGCGCGAATCAAGCGGCGCACCCGGCGTTTACCGAGGACGTTCACCGCCAGGGACAGGGCGATGAGCTGCAGATCGAGGCCCAGGCTCTGTCGGCGCAGGTAGAGCCGGTCGAGCCGCTCACTCGCGCGTGCCCCGCGACCCGCCAGCAGCTGTGCCAGGCCGGTAATGCCCGGCTGCGCGGAAAATCTCCAGTCGTGAGCAGCATCGGACCAGCCGAGCCGCGCCACGTCGCTGGCGGTGAGGGGCCGCGGGCCGACGACGCTCATATGGCCGCGGCACACGTTGATGAACTGGGGTAGTTCGTCGATCCCGGTGTGACGCAGCCATTGACCCACACGCGTTACGTTGCTGTCGCGCAGGGTGCGAAATTTCAGAAGACCGCGGCGAGCACGGGTGCGAACAGCACGCCGGCGCTGCCAGCGACGAGCAGGTCAAGGGCACGCTTGCCGCGATACGGGCTCATACGCCGGGGCTGACACACTGGCTCGCCCGGGCCGCAGCGGCCGCGATCCCCGGCGTTTCCAAGCGCTGCAGGCGTCGCCGCAGTCTCAGGTGCCGGCGGCGCGAATGTTCGATCAACGGCCGCCAAACCGCTGCGGTGAGACGGTGCTTGATCAGCAGGTGCCAGAAGCGATTCGAGCGCTTGTACAGATAGCTCATCGCCAGATAAGCGACTACCGCGCTGGGGTCGCTCGGCCGGCGCTTCCAGATCGAGCGGTGCGAGAACAGCTTGTCGTAGCACCAGGCGTAGCCGCGGTCGAGCTCCTCACAGCTCATGTGCCTGGGCTGGAACACGACGTGGGCCGTGTCGTACCGGTCCCAATCACGATGCAGGATGCGTCCCTCGGCTTCGAGTTGCCGGAACAGGGGCGTGCCAGGATAGGGCGTCAGGATGTGGAACGTTGCGCACTCCAGGCGGTTCGCCTCGATCCAGGCGACGGTCCGCTGGAACACGTCCGGGTGATCATGGTCGAAGCCGAGCACGAAACTGCCGTTCACCTGGATGCCGTAGCGATGCAGCAGGGCGACCCTGCGGGCGTAGTCCTCCGGGGCGGGTGTGCGCTTGCGCGAGTCGCGCAGGTTCCCCTCATTGAGTGACTCAAAGCCGACGAAAACACCGGTGCAGCCGGCGAGCGCCATGTCGCGGACCAGCGAGGGGTCATCGGTGATGTCGATGGTGACTGCGGCGCTCCAGATGATCCCCAGTGGCCGCAGCGCCAGGCACAATCTGCGCAGGTAGTCCCGCCGCGAGCCCAGATTGTTGTCGATGAAGACCGTGTAGGGCTGGCGGTCCGCCACGATCTCCTCGACCACCTGTTCGACTGCGCGCATGCGGTAGGGCATGTGCAGGCCGTCGGTCGACAGGTAACAGAAGCCGCAGCGATTGTGGCAACCGCGCGTCGCAATCACGCTGGTCGTCGTCAGAAACGCAGCGCGCGGCAGGATCGTGCGGCGCGGCGGTGGATCGAGCGCGTAGGAGCGGGAGAAGTCCGCCTCGTACCGGGTCCGCAACGATCCGGCCTCGACGTCGCCGAGAATGGTGGGCCACAGCTGCACGCCCTCCCCGATTGCAATCGCATCCGCGTGCTGCAGCGCCTCCCCGGGACACGACAACACGTGCAGCCCCCCGAGGATGACGAGTGACCCCTGGGCGCGATACCAGGCCGCCAATTCGTACGCCCGGCGCGCGAAGGTCAGGTGCACGGTGATGCCAACCACCTGCGGTGGCGGATCACACGGCGGCGGTCCCTGCAGCAGGTTCTCGTCCCAGTAGCGAAGGTCCCAGTGAGGCGGCGTCGCGCCTGCGATGCTGGTGAGCGCCAACGTCGGGGTGAGCACATGCTTGCCGAAACTGGCGCGCGGATCCTTGGGGTAGAACGGATTCAGCAGCAGCACCGAACGGCAGCGCACTGCTCGGCCAGGCGATGCGGGGGGCAGGACTGGGGCGAGTGTCATGTCGGCGGGCACGAACCCCGAACGGCGCGGCCGGCGGGCGAGACTATCCATGGTTCGCCCGGGCAAGGGTGTCGGCGACAATTGCGCCAAAGCGCCGCTCGCGCTTTCCATACGCCTCGAGCGCGTGCTGGAAGGCCTGCTGGTCGAAGTCCGGCCACAGGCAGTCGGCGAAGTACAGCTCGGCGTAGGCGCACTCCCACAGCAGGAAGTCGCTCAGGCGCCGCTCGCCGCCGGTGCGAATCAACAGATCCACCTCGGGCGCCGGCGCCAGGGCATGATCGACGTCCGCGAGCCGCGCGGCGAAGCGCGCACGGTCGATGCCGGGCTCGGATTGCAGGCGCCGGCAGGCCTCGAGGAGGCTATGTTGCGAGGAGTAGTCCACGGCGATGCGCAGATGCATGCCACGGCAATGCGCGCTCGCCTGCTCGCTGCGCTCGATCTCCCGGCACAGGCCGGGAGGCAGGCGATCGCGCCGACCGATGACATTGATGCGCACGGACTGCTGCAGGCAGCGCTGTGTCTGTGTCAGCAGATGCCGCCGCAGCAGCGCGAACAGGGCAGTGACCTCGGCGGCCGGCCGGCTCCAGTTGGCGGCCGAGAACGCGTACAGAGTCAGGGTCGTGACTTTGTGCCGCACCGCGGCCTCCACCACGGCGTTGACGGCCCGCGCGCCGGCGCGATGCCCGGCGCTGCGGGGCAGGTGACGGCGCGCCGCCCAGCGGCCGTTGCCGTCCATGATGACTGCAATGTGCATGATGAAGTACTTTGTCGTGTAGAGTTAAGGAGCCAAAAAAAACCTCAGCGCCCGCGGGTGGCCCTGATCACGGCTTCAACGTGGTCGAGATAGCGATGCAACGCCGTCCTGCCCAGAGGCGTGAGTCGATAGACCGACTGCGGACGGCGATCCTCGAAGGACTTGGTACAGGTGAGGTATCTGGCCTCTTCGAGCTTGCGGGCGTGCGCGCTCAGGTTGCCGTCGCTGACGTCAAACAGCTCCTTGAGCTGGTTGAAGGTGAGCTGCTCGCGTACCGCCAGAGCACTCATGATTCCCAGACGCACACGCTCGTACACCAACCGTTCCGCCTTGGCGTCGATATGCTCACGCGGCGACCCGGGTACGGTCGCGAACCGCCGACGTTTCGGCGTCGCCGGCTCACCCGCCGCGCGCGCCCTCACCTTAGCGGCCATGGCCTGAGCGTCCGATCAGATAGCCAAACAGCAGGTGCAGACCCCCGAATCCGGTGCCGAGCATGAGCGTCTGCAGAGCGTCGGGGAGCAGGAGCGCGAGCAACCCCAGGGCGATGAACAATCCGCCCATCACCGCGATGGCGCCGGTGGTGGGCACGCTGGCGGCGATGAGGGCGCACCCGTACAGCAGCAACCACGTGCCGGGAATGGCGTGCAGATTGCCCGCGCTCCAGTGCACCGCGGTCATGACCAGGCCCGCGAACATCGAGGGGACCAGGCACAGGGCAAACTTGCGAAGCGGAGTACCGGAGAGCGTCAGCCCGCGCAGGGACGACGGGCGCGCCATCAGCGCGATGCCGAGCCCGGCGGCGACGGCAGCGGCGAGCAGCCAGATGGCGAGCCAATGCGCGCGCAGCGCGGCGGTGGAGGACAGTGCGGCGGCCAGCAGACCCACGATCCCCATGGCGCTGCCGGCGGATCCGGGGACCGCGAGCGATGAGGCCGCCTCCATGGTCCCGCGTATGTAGCGCAGCGTGGCAGCGACCTGGGTATCAATCCGCACCGGCTGGGCGGACTGCACGGTGTGCTTGTGCGGATACGTCACGAATCGAAACTAGCCGCAGTCCCAGTGTATTGTCAAGTACTTTGCACCGCAAAGTAAGTACACCACTACGCAACCGCCTTCAATGGTGTGCGTCTACAGGATGTAGCGGCTCAGGTCCTCGTCCTGGACGAGCTTCCCCAGGTGATCGTCGACGTACTTCGCGTCGACGGTCACCGAGCCCTGGCCGTCGGGCTTGCCGTTCTGCTCCGCCGCCTCGTACGAGACCGTCTCCAGCAGGCGCTCCATGACGGTGTGCAGGCGCCGCGCACCGATGTTCTCGGTGCGCTCGTTGACCTGAAAGGCGATCTCGGCGATGCGCCGCACGCCATCGGGGGCGAACTCGACCTGCATGCCTTCGGTCGCCATCAGCGCCTTGTACTGTGTCGTGAGCGAGGCATCCGGCTCGGTGAGGATGCGCACGAAGTCGCCCACCTTCAGCGAGTCGAGCTCCACGCGGATCGGCAAGCGGCCCTGCAGTTCCGGGATCAGGTCCGAGGGCTTGGAGAGGCTGAACGCGCCGGAGGCGATGAACAGCACGTGGTCGGTCTTCACCGGACCATACTTGGTAGAGACCGTCGAGCCTTCGACCAGCGGCAGCAGATCGCGCTGCACGCCCTCGCGCGAGACGTCCGCGCCGAGGGTCTCCTGGCGGCGCGTCACCTTGTCGATCTCGTCGATGAACACGATACCGTTCTGCTCGGCATTGGCGAGCGCCTGGATCTTGAGCTCGTCCTCGTTGATGAGCTTGCCGGCCTCCTCGTCGGTGAGGAGCTTGAGGGCCTCGCGCACCTTCAGTTTGCGGGTACGGGTGCGGTTGCCCCCCAGGTTCTGGAACATCGACTGCAGCTGCTGCTGCATCTCTTCCATGCCCGGAGGCGCCATGATCTCCACGCCCATCGGCAGGATGCGCAGCTCGATCTCGACTTCCCGGTCGTCGAGCTCGTGCTCACGCAGCATCTTGCGGAATTTCTGGCGTGTCTCCCCGTCGCGCGCCGGCGCGGGCTCGTCGGTGGAGAAGCCCATCATGCGCGGCTTGGGCAGGAGCGTGTCCAGCACGCGCTCCTCGGCGGCATCCATCGCCTGCTCGCGCACCTTGGCCATTTCCTGCTCGCGGGTGATTTTCACGGCAACGTCCGCGAGATCCTTCACGATGGAGTCGACGTCGCGGCCGACATAGCCGACCTCGGTGAACTTGGTGGCCTCGACCTTCACGAACGGCGCGTTGGCGAGCTTCGCCAGGCGCCGGGCGATCTCGGTCTTGCCGACGCCGGTCGGGCCGATCATGAGAATGTTCTTGGGCGTGATTTCCTGCCGCAGGGGCTCGCCGACCTGCATGCGACGCCAGCGGTTGCGCAGCGCGATGGCCACGGCGCGCTTGGCGGCGTCCTGGCCGACGATATGCTTGTCGAGCTCCTGCACGATCTGGCGGGGTGTTAGGGATGACATGCTGTTCAGACCGCAACGCCCTGGGTGCGTTGCAGCTCCTCGATGACCACGTTGCGGTTGGTGTAGATGCAGATATCGGCGGCGATGTTCAGAGCGCGCTCCACGATACTGCGGGCATCGAGAGTGGAGCCCTCCAGAAGCGCGCGCGCGGCGGCGAGGGCGAACTGCCCGCCGGAGCCGATCGCGGCCACATCGTAGTCGGGCTCGATCACATCCCCGTTGCCGGAAATCACCAGCAGCTTGTCCGGATCCCCCACCAGCAGCAGCGCTTCCAGGCGCCGCAGGTAGCGGTCCGAGCGCCAGTCCTTGGCAAGCTCGATCGCGGCGCGCGTGAGGTTGCCGTATTTCTCGAGCTTGCCTTCGAAGCGCTCGAACAGCGTGAAGGCATCGGCGGTGCCGCCGGCAAAACCGGCGAGCACCCGGTCGTTGGCGAGCCGGCGCACCTTGCGGGCGTTGCCCTTCATGACGGTGTTGCCGAGAGTGACCTGGCCATCGCCGCCCAGGGCGAGCGCGCCGTTGCGGCGCACGCCGAGGATGGTCGTGCCGTGAGGATTGAAGCCTGACTTGTCGCTCATGGGTTTCGGTGGCTTTGCGCGCCGGCTGTGAGATCAGCGCAGCCTCTGACGTGCGTGGTTTCTCAGCCCCGTCCGCTCAGGCCTTGCGGCGCGCCCGCGGATGGGTAGCGTCGTAGATGCGGGCCAGGTGCTGGAAATCAAGATGAGTGTAGATCTGGGTGGTCGAGATGTCGGCGTGACCCAGCAGTTCCTGCACGCCACGCAGCTCGCCGCTGGATTCCAGCAGGTGCGAGGCGAACGAATGCCGGAACAGGTGCGGGTGCACGTGCATCGAGAGACCCTGGCGCCTCGCCCAGTAGGCCACGCGGGCCTGCACGGCACGCGGCCCCAGACGGGTGCCGGAGCGGCCGACGAACAGCGCCGCCTCGTGCTCCTTCACGACACCCGCCCGCGCCTTGAGCCACAGCCTGAGCGCTTCCGCCGCGGCGCGCCCCACCGGCACGATGCGCGCCTTCCTGCCCTTGCCGAGCACCTGCACCATCCGATCCTTGAGATCCAGGCTCGTGATATCAAGTCCCACGAGTTCCGCCAGGCGCAGGCCCGAGGAATACAGCAGCTCCATGAGCGCCCGGTCACGCGCCGCCAGGACGTCGCCGACGGGGATTTCAAGCAGCCGCGCCATCTGGTCGGCATCGAGGGTCTGCGGCAGGCGCCGCGCGGCCTTGGGAGCGGCGACGTCATGGGCGGGGTTGCGTGTGACCCGCTCGCTGCGCCGCCGCCGGCCGCCGGCCGCCGCCGCGGCCTCGGCGCCATTGCGGGCCTCGCGCAGCAGGAATTCGTAGAAGCTGCGCACCGCGGACAGGCGGCGCTGGATGCTGCGCGGCGCAAGTCCCGCGGCGTGAGAGTGCGCGGCGAAGGTGCGCACGTGCTGGGTGTCGAGTGCGCTCCAGTCGCCGAGACCTGCGCGATCACAGAACTTCACCAACGCCGCAAGATCGCGCGCGTAGCTGCTATCGGTGTGCGCGGACAGGCGGCGTTCGGAGCTCATGTAACGCCGGAATCGGGCTACCCACTCGAGCGAGCCAGGAGTCATGGTCTGGCCCGCCGTCAGCGCTCCGTGCCGCTCAGCGAAGCGGCGATCAACTCCGCCATGCGGGCGAGAAATTCGGTGCTCATGGCGGGGTGAAAGCGCTCGTGGTCGGCGCTGCCGAGCGCGAGCAGGCCCACCGAGCCCTTGTCCCCGAGCGGCACCAGCGCCACCGAGGCCATCTCCACACCCTCGGGCCCGAACAGGAACTCGCGCTGCGAGTCGCGCGCCTGGCCGCAACGCGGCTTGCCGCTGCTGAAGAGCGTCTCAAAGGACTTCAGATTCGGGTCGCTCGCCGGCACGGTGCGCACGAAGCGCGGTGCAGCGGCGGGAGCAGACTCCTCCCCGATCAGTACCAGCGCCGCATTGAAGGCGTCGAAGTCCTCGCGCAGACCCGCTTCGATGCGCGCCACGGCCTGCTCACGCGGCACGGCGCTCTGCAGCAGCCGGCGCGTGAAGCGGTGCAGTCGCTCCGAGATGGCGTCGTTCGCGCGGGCCACGCGCACGAGCTCGGCGAGCTTGTTCTCCACAGCCGCCTGCTTCTCGCGCAACACCTCGATCTGGCGCTCGACCAGCGATATGGTCGTGCCGCCGCGCGCGTGCGGCAACCGCAGCCGTGCCAGCACCGCCTGGTGGCGCTCGAAGAAATCGGGATTGCGCTGCAGATAGGCCGCGATGGACTCCTCTTCGGCCTCCGCCGCGGTAAGTCCGCGAGCCTCTCGTGTAGTCATGGCGTTCTAGACCTCGAGGTGACCTGCGAAGGATATTTCTGTGGGACCGGTCAGCCAGCTGTGTTCCCCCGGACCCGCCCAGTTTACGCGCAACTCGCCGCCGCGCACGCCCACCCGCACTTCCGTGTCGAGCAGCCCGCGCCGGCGCCCCACCGCGACCGCCGCGCAGGCGCCGGTGCCGCAGCCGGGGGTCTCGCCGGCGCCGCGCTCGTACACGCGCAGGCGCACCTGCGTGCGCGCCACGATCTCGAGAAAGCCCGCGTTCACGCGTTTGGGAAAGCGCGGATGGCGCTCGATCCGGGGCCCGAGCGTCGCAACGGGGGCGGCCTCGACCGAGGCCACGGTGATGACCGCGTGCGGATTGCCCATCGAGACCGCACCGATGTCGAGCGTGCGCCCGTCGACCTCCAGCGGGTAGCTGTCCGCCTCGCGCGCTGCCTCGAAGGGCAGTGAGCGCGGGTCGAAGTCCGGTACGCCCATGTCAACCGCTACCTCATGCCCGGCCCCGATGCGCGCCTGCACGAGGCCCGCAGGACTGTCGAGGGTGAGCGCGCCGTTGCGGCTGACGCCGCGGTGGTGCAGGAGCGCGGCAATGCAACGCGCGCCGTTGCCGCATTGCTCGACCTCATCGCCGTCGGAGTTGAAGATCCGGTAGAACACGGCCGCCTCGGCACGCCTCGCGCGCTCCAGCACCAGAGCCTGGTCAAAGCCGATGCCGGTGCGCCGATCCGCGAGACTGCGCAGCAGCTCGGGCCGCAGGAGTGACTCGTCGGCGGGCGCATCGAACACGACAAAATCGTTGCCCACCCCGTGCATCTTCGTGAAATCGATGCGCATTGCGGCGAAGGATAACGCAAAACACCGCGTGCGGACTGCGCGGCTCGGGCATGACTAACGCAGCGCCGCGCGCACCTTGAACAGGCAACGGTCCATGACCGTGAAAATCCCCGCCTGCACCGCCCGCTCGGCGGCCGCCTGGTCGACCACCCCCTCCTGCAGCCACAGCGCCGGCAGCTTCAGGCGAATGCAGTCGCTGACGATGCCCGCCACGTGCTCGGGACGGCGAAACACGTCGACGATGTCGACCCGCTCGCCGCCACCGAGTACTTCCGGCAGTTGATCCAGCGAAGGCACCGCCGGCTCGCCCAGGATGGCCTGCGCGGAGGGCGTCACGGGAATGATCCGGTAGCCGAAGCGCTGCAGGGCACGCGCGACAGCGTGGCTCGGACGGGTGGGGTCCGCCGAAAGGCCTACGACCGCGATGGTATGCGCTGCACGCAGGAGCTGTGCGATGTCATCTGCCGGAGGGTTCATGAACATGGCATCTCCTTGGCCCATGGTATCTTTTTGGCCTGCGCGTCGCGGAGCGACTAGTCTAGTCAATGTCTGTGACACCGCGGTCGTGCGGTCAGACAGGAGCCCGAGCCTGAGCCCGCCGGAACACAGCGTACGCATCGAACCGCACGGGCGATTGCTGCGCGTCACGCCGGGACATCCGATCCTGGAAGCCGCGCTCGGCGCGGGGCTCAACCTGCCGCACAGCTGCAAGTCCGGCCACTGCGGCTCGTGCCGCGCACGGCTGCTCACCGGCGCGATCCACTACCCCAACGGCCTGCCGCTCGGCATCACCGCGGAGGAGGTGGCGCGCGGCGACATTCTGCTGTGCCAGGCGCGCGCGGACTCGGACCTCACCGTGCAGGCGCGCCTCACCGCCAGCGTCGCGGATGTCGAGATCAAGACGCTGCCGTGCCGGATCGCGCGCCTGCGGCCGCTCGCGCCGGATGTGATGCAGTTGTGGTTGCGACTGCCGGTGGTGGAGCGCCTGCGCTTCCATGCCGGGCAATACCTGGACGTGCTGCTCGAGAACGGCCGGCGCCGCAGCTTCTCCATCGCCAGCCCGCCGCACGACAGCGAGCTCATCGAGCTGCACGTGCGGCGGGTCAACGGTGGAGGATTCAGCGAGCGGCTGTTCGAGCCCGCCACGGGCGTGGGGGGCGGGGCGCCCTTCGCGGCAGGGTCATTGCTCAGGATCGAGGGGCCGCTCGGGCAATTCAGCTACCGCCAGGGCCTGGACCCGGTGCTCATGGTCGCCGGTGGCACCGGCTTCGCGCCGCTGAAGTCGATGCTGCGCCATACACTGGAAACCGGCACCCGCCGCAACATTCATTTCTACTGGGGTGCGCGCCACACGCAGGACCTGTACGAGGAAGAGCTGGTGCTGGAGTGGGCGCGCCGGCATCCGCAGCTCAAGTTTACCGCGGTATTGTCGGAGGCGTCCGCGGCCGAAGCCGCGCATCATCGCGCCGGCTGGGTGCATGAGGCGGTGCTCGCCGACTACCCGGATCTGACGCGCTTCGAGGTGTACGCCGCCGGCCCGCCCGCGATGATCGAAGCGATGCGCACACACTTTCCGCGGCACGGATTGTCCGCGGAGCGCCTGTACTTCGACTCGTTCGACTACGCTCCGGATGCCAGGCCGCTGGCGGCGGCGCCTTAGACCAAACGCCAGCCCGATCAGCCTGTCACCGCCGGAGGCTTTGTCGGTCGGCGCCGCTGCCGGCGTCGCCGCAGGATCCGGCAAGGCCGCCGCCCGCCCGTAGCCCGTCCAGGCGCCCGCGACCATGAGGCACAGTTTTCGTTTCGATTGCGCAACTGCGATTGTAGCCACAGCCTGCTACTCTTACGAAGCATGAGGGGGGCGTCGCAGTGACCCACGCGGCCATCACCGGCTGGGGCAAGTGCCTGCCGCCGGCGGTGCTCAGCAATCACGATCTCTCGAGCCTCCTCGACACCAGCGACGAATGGATCGTCAGCCGCACGGGCATCCACGAGCGGCGCATTTCCCACGTCGGCCTGGAAGAGCTCGCGTACGTAGCGGCGGCGCGCGCGCTCGCCGCTGCGGCAATTCCCGGCAGCAGCATCGAGCTCATCGTGTTTGGCACCTGCAGCCACGAGGACCAGGTGCCGAACATGGCCTCAGGGATCCAGGTGCGCATCGGCGCGCAGGCCGCGGCGGCCTTCGACATCAACACCGCCTGCACCAGTTTTCTCTACGGACTGTCCGCCGCCACCGCGCTGATCCGCACGCAGGTGGTGCGCAACGCCGTGGTGATCGGCGCGGAGCTCATCTCACCCTTCATGGACTGGAGCGACCGCGATGTCGCGGTGCTGTTCGGCGACGGCGCTGCGGCGGTGGTGCTCGAGGCCAGCGATCAGGAGGAGGGAGTGCTCGCCGAGAAGCTCGGCTGCTACGGCGAGGCACGCGAGAGCCTGCGCGTGCAGGGTATGGGCGGGCGCTATGCGAACCGCGGCGTGCTCTACGGCATCACGCGCTGGCAGTTCGAGGGTCAGGAGATCTTCAAGCGCGCCGTGCAGGGCATGAGCAGCGCCTGTGAGGACACGCTCACGCGGCTGAACTTCGGGCCGCAGGACGTGGACCTGGTGGTGCCCCACCAGGCGAACCTGCGCATCATCGAGGCGGTCGCCAGGCGCACGCGCGTGCCGCTCGAGCGGGTGTACGTGAACATCCAGCGCTACGGCAACATGTCGGCGGCCACCGTGCCGGTCGCGCTGTGCGAGGCGCTGGAAGAGGAGCGCGTGCGACCGGGGGCGCTGCTGCTGATGCCCGGGTTCGGCGGTGGCCTGAGTTACTGCGCCCACCTCGTGCGCTGGGGCAGCCGTACGACCCCTTTGCAATCAAGCGCCGTCGAGTTGCCGCCGAACGAGCGTCCGGCGCTGCAGATCATCCGCGAGTGCCTGGAACGCAAGACGCGGCCGTCGGCGGCCGCTCCCACCGCGCCGTTCGCCTGACACACTGTTGCCGCCGAGCCACGGCTCATGCGCAGCCGGCCCGTGTCCGGGGCGCTCAGCGTTTCGCGGCCTGGGCTGCTTTCTTCTTTCTCTTCGCCGGATCCTTGGGGCGCGACTTGCCGAACGAGCCCTGGTAGATCTTGCCGCGGCGGGTTCTTGGATCGCCTTTTCCCATGAGGAACTACTCCGATGCGCTCGATGCGCTCTTCACATAATGGAAAGGCCGGTCGCCGACGCCTTCGCAGGCACGCACGACCGGCCTCGGCAGCCTGGACGCCTTACCAGCGCTTGGGTGCGCCGCCGCGGTTGCCGCCGCCTCCGCCGGTGCGCTCCTGGGCTTCATTCACCCGCAGTGGGCGCCCGCCGAGCTCCTTGCCGTTGAGACTCTGGATGGCGCGCGACGCATCGGCGCGTGACATCTCGACGAACCCGAAGCCGCGCGGCCGGCCGGTGTCGCGATCGGTGATGATGCTCACCGACTCGACGGTGCCGTGCTGCGCGAACAGCTCGCGGATCTCGGCGTCAGTGGCGGAAAATGGCAGGTTGCCAACATAGATCTTCGTCATGCAATCAAACTCCTGAAAGAAATGTACTAGCAGGAGCGCAGGCCGGAGATCGGTTGGGTCGTCGGCGCACGCACTGCCACCTGGTCGAGAACGATTCGGCTTTTCACACTCGGAAGCCAACTCGCAAACGAGGCGGGCGGCAGGCGGCAGGAAAGGGAAAGGTCACGAACCGGCGCGGACGATACCCCATGCGCCGGGCGCGGCACAAGTGAGCGTCTCGTATTTGCCACACGCGCGCTGTCCGGCGTTGCCGCGGGCTGACGCACGCGATCCAGAGCCACGAACAGCAGCGCCACGCCGAGTCCGGCGGCGACCGCCCGGAACGGCCGGTTGAATATGAACATGCGCCTCACTGTAGCGGCGGGCGGCATTTTCAAAAACCATCCAATCAAGAATTCATTGTTCCGAAATGCCTTACAATCCGGGCGTGGATCAGCTGGTCTGCATGCGCAGCTTCGTGCGGGTCGCCGACCTGCACTCCTTCACCCGCGCCGCGGATGCACTCGGAGTCTCGCGCGCGGTGGTGAGCACGCACGTGGCCGAGCTCGAACGGCACCTGCGTTGCCAGCTGTTCCACCGCACCACGCGCCGGGTGGGCCTGACCAGCGACGGCGCGGAGTATCTGGCGCGCTGCCAGCGGATCCTGGCCGAGCTCGAGGCCGCCGACGAGGCCTTGAGGGGCGCGCGTCTGTCGGTGCAGGGGCGGCTGCGCGTGGACGTGCCGGTGGTGTTCGGCCGCGCGCTGCTGCTCCCGGCGCTGCCGAAATTCACGGCACGCTACCCCGACCTGCAGCTGGAGGTGCAGTTCAACGACCGGGTCATCGATCTGATCGCCGAGGAGGTCGACCTGGTGGTGCGTGTCGGGGCGGTGCGCGAGCCGCACCTGGTGGCGCGCCGCGTGGTGACGACGCGCCTGCTCACCTGCGCCGCGCCCGAGTACCTGCGCGCGCACGGTGGCATCGCTACGCCCGAGGAGCTGCGCCGTCACAAGCTGGTCGGCCATCTCGCGGCCGGCAGCCGCCGCGCGCACAAGTGGCTGTTCCAGCGCGGCACGGCACGCAAGCAGCTCTCCCTGCCCTTCAACGTCGCCTTCAACTCAGTCGAGGCGCAGATCATGGCCGCCATCCGCGGCGCCGGCGTCGTGCAGACCATGGACCTGGTCGTGGCCGAGGCGCTCGCCACCGGCAGGCTCGAAGTGGTGCTGCGGGACTGGTCGGCGCCCGGGGCGCCCATATCGGTGGTGTGCCGCAGCGCGCTGCGCGACTCGCCCAAGATCCGGGTGTTCGCCGACTTTGCCACCGAGCTGCTGTTGCAGTACCGGCGGCGCGTGGACGCGCTGCTGGAGTCAGCGCCGTCGTAGCACCGCCGCTCGCCGTCCAGCCTCAGCGCACGGTGCGCTCGGTCAGCTGCTCCAGTGCCCGCAGCTGCAGCACGGTGGAGTCCGAGGCCGGCAGCAGCCGGTTGGCCTTGGCGATGAACGCCGGGACCTGTGCCACCGGGAGCGGCGGACTGATCAGATACCCCTGAGCGAAGTCGCAACCCAGCCGGCGCAGCAGGTTCCAGGCGGCCGGCTCCTCCACTCCTTCGGCGACCACCTTCAGCCCCAGGCTGTGGCCGAGCTCGATGGTCGAGGTGACGATGGTGACCGCGCCGCCGGTTGCCTGAGAAATGAAGGAGCGATCGATTTTCAGCTCATCGACCGGCAGCACACTCAGCTGCGACAGCGAGGAGTGCCCGGTGCCGAAATCGTCGATCGAGAAGCGCACGCCGGCGATGCGCAGCAGTTGCATGTTGCGCACCGCGACCTGTGGATCACGCATCACCGCGCTTTCGGTGATCTCCAGCAGCAGGGAGCTGGAGTCCACCCGATGCTGGCGCAGCAGCTGCAGGATCGCGTCGCACAGATCCGGGTCCAGAATGTCGGGCGCCGAGAGGTTCACGGCCAGGTCCAGCTCGAGTCCCATGCGGCGCCACTCGCCCATCTGCCGCACCGCCGCGGCGAGTACCCAGTTGGTGAGCCGGCGCGAGCCGCCGGTGCTCTCCGCCAGCGGCACGAATTCCGACGGTGGCACCGGACCGAGCTGCGGATGAGTCCAGCGCACCAGGGCCTCGAGACTCTTGACCGAGCGGGTCGCCATCGCGACCTTCGGCTGATACACCAGCGTGAGACGGTCCTGATCGATGGCGCTGAACAGATCGGTGATCAGTGTGAGCCGGCGGCGATGCTGCTCGTCCTGTCCGGGACGGTACATCGCCACCCGCGCGCGCGCCTCGTCGGCATCCTCCAGAGCCACCTGCACGCGCTGCAGCAGCTCATCCGCACTGCGGCCATGAGCAGGAAACAGACATACACCGCACGCCAGGCGCAGATCCAGAGCCACGCCCGACAGATGAAAGCCGCTGCGCATCACGGCGACCAGCTGTTCGGCGAACAGCAGCGAGCGCTCGGCAGAGCAGTCCGGCGCGATCACCAGCAGTTGAGTCTCACCGAGACGTGCGACCGTGTCGGCGGCGGCCACGTTGTGCTTCAGCCGCCGCGACGCCTCCCGCAGCACCTCGTCTCCCATCTGGTGTCCGAGCGAGGTGTTGATGTCGCGCAGGTTGCGCAGCTCGATGAGCACCAGCGCCGCGCCCGACTGGCCTGGCGAGCCGCTCACCAGGTTCTCGAGCTCGCGGATGACCAGCGCCCGGTTGGGCAGTTGTGTCAGCGGGTCGTGGTAGGCGTGGTAGGTGATGTCCGCTTCGCGTGCCGCGATGTTGTTCTGCATGGCGTTGAAGGTGGCCGCGAGCCGGCGAAACTCGTCTCCGCCGGAGACGCTCACCGCGGTTTCGTATTGCCCTTGCTCGATGCGTCGCGCGGCGCGCACCAGCTCGCCGATCGGACGCGTGGCGCTGCGCCCGAGCACCGCGCCGATCACCGCGGCGAGCGCCAGCGCGATGGTGTCGATCAGCAGCATGGCGTCGCGCAGGTCGCGATAGGGAGCGAGCACGTCCTGCAAGGGCTTCAGCAGAATGAGGTCGACCGCATCTCCGCGCGTGTCGAGGCGCCGCGCGAAGCTCAGATAGTCCGTATCCCTGATGCGCGTGATGTGCGGCAGCTCGCTCGGCGCCGGCAATGCGTCTGCGGGGCTCGCGGCGGAGGGTCGCTCTGCGCCGGGCAGCGTCGCGGCGACCCGCACGGCCCCGTCTGACCCGTGGGTGACAATCGCGACCTGCGACCCGACCAGGTCGCGGATTTTCTGCGCCAGCGCATCATCGGCCACGAACCCCATGGCGACCCAGGCGATCGTCTCCGGGGTGCGCACCGGCGCCAGGAAGAACTGATACGAATGCGCGCCAAAGACCCGGAAATGCGGCTGGTCGCGCACACTGGAAGCATCCCCGATCAGACTCGCGAGCGATCCGGCGGCCTCGGTGGCGGCCGGCGCCGTCGACGTGAGCACCCGGCCGTGCGTGTCGAGCAGCAGCACCATATCGGCGCCGATGCGCTGCGCGTTGTTGCGGGCCGCTGACAGGATGGTGGGCGCATCGCCGGTCGCGACGGCCTCCCGAAAGCCGAAGTCCGCCGCCAGCACGGCCACGCCGTTGGCGAGCTGGCCGGCGCGAAAGCCGATGAGCTGCTCGGCCAGCGAGCCACCGGAACGCAGCTGCTCGGCGGCGCGGGCTTCCACGGTGCGCCGGGTGCTCGCCAGCACTGCGGCCAGCGTCACAGTTTGGGTGACGATCACCAGGCCGATGATCAGCACGAGAAGCCGTTTGCGGAAACTACCCATTAAATCGGCTCGAATATGTCGTGCATCGTAAGAGCTATCCGGTGCCTACGGCGAGGACTCGAGTGCGGGAATGAGACCTTCGACACGACCGCATCGCATCTCATGCGCCACCCGGGGGGTTGGCGGCGCCCTGGCGCTGCTGGCCCTCACCGGGGCCGAACCGCTGTGGGCCGCGACACTCGTCATCAGCGTGCAGACCCCCGACGGTCGTGCGCTCTCGGGCGCCGTGGTCACCGCGCGACCCCTCGATACCCCGCCCCGACGGCCGGCGCCGGTGCACGCCGTCATGGATCAGGTGAGTCGCGCCTTCGCTCCGGATCTGCTGGTCATCGCGGTCGGCTCCACGGTGGCGTTCCCGAACAGCGATTCCGTGAGTCACCAGATCTACTCGTTCTCCGCCGCCAAGCGCTTCCAGCTGCCCCTGTACCGCGGCAAGCCGTACCCGCCGGTGCAGTTCGATCAGACCGGAGTGATCACTCTGGGCTGCAACATCCACGACGACATGCTCGCGTATCTGCTGGTCACCGATGCGCCGTACTTCGGCCGCACGGATGCCCGGGGCGCCTGGTCGGTAGACGTTCCGCGCGGCCGCTACCAGGTCAGCATCTGGCACCCGCGACTGCGCGAGAGTGACACGGACCTGCAGCGTGAGCTCACGGTCGGCGACGCCGACCGCGCCGACCTCCAGCTGCGCCTGCTGAAATCGCTGCAGCCGGCCCCGATCACGGACCGACCGCATTCGTGGGACTACTGATGCCTACCCTGTCGCGCGGCGCCTCGATGATCACTCTCCTGGCCATGGCCGTGACCGGCCGGGCCGCCGACTGGGAGTTGAGCCTGGACACGCGGGCCGTGACCTCGGATGCCGGGCGGTCCTTCATGGACGGCGGCCTCGGCACCACCCGCTTCGACCGCAACGACTCCGGGATGCAGCTCGGCCGCCTGCGGCTCGCGCTGAGCAGCCCGCTCGGGGAGCTGTGGAGCGCGCACCTCGACGCCTCCGTGTGGGATGACAAGGACCGCAGCCCCGTGGGCGTGACGGAAGCGTACCTGCAGTTCCGTCCCTATCCGCGCGCGGGCTATCGATTTCGCCTCAAAGCCGGCGCGTTCTATGCGCCGATCTCGCTCGAGAACCGCGCCGCCGGCTGGGAGTCCCCCTACACCCTGTCGTACTCGGCCATCAACACCTGGCTCGGCGTCGAAACGCGCACCATCGGGCTCGAGGGGCAGCTCGACTGGCTCGGCACGCGCACCGGCCACGTCTTCGACCTCGGATTGACCGGCGGGGTATTCGGCTGGAACGAGGGGACGGGTGTGGTGCTCGCCGGCAACGGCTTCATGCTGCACGACCGGCAGACGCCGGTGTTCGGCCGCGTGGGTCCCCCGGGCGTTGGCGTACTGCCGTTCCAGCAATTCGACGGGCGTGCCGGCGTGTACGCGGGCGTCGAAGGGCGCTGGCTCGATCGCGTGGTGCTGCGCTTTCTGCGCTACGACAACCGCGCCGATGCGACCAGCATGGACACCGTCTCCGGCGCCATCGCCTGGAACACGCGCTTCAACAGCGCCGGACTGCGCATCGAGAGCGGCACGGGCTGGACCGGGATCGTCCAGTGGCTTCAGGGCGAGACCTACATCGAGCCCGCGCCCGGACTGGATTTCGCCTGGCCGTTCCGGGCGCAGTTCGCGCTGCTGTCAAAGCGCTTCGGCCGCCAGACACTCAGCGCGCGCTATGACCGCTTCGAAGTCGACAGCAACGTCCCCGATGGCGATGGCCGGCAGACCGGGCACGCCTGGACCGCGGCCTGGATGTTCGACGCCGATGCGCACTGGCGCCTGGCGCTCGAGTGGCTGCAGGTGCGCAGCTACTCCTACTTGCGCACAGAATTCGGTGGTCCACCGCTCGCGACCGAGACGCAGCTGCAGCTCGCCGTGCGCTACGCGTTCGGCTCAGGGGTGCGCTGAGGAGCTCCGCCGGCCTGGCCGCTAGCGGTAGCGCGCCAGCACCTTCTCCAGGGCCTGCGCCCCCGGCGACAACACCTCGAAGGCCAAGCTGTTGAGCGGGGTGTCGGGCGTGGCATTCAGCTGGTGGAACTCGTTCTGTGAGCGTTCCACGTACAGCAGTCCCGTCAGGTACTCGCCGGCCTTCATGCGCTCATGGATCTGCGCGGCGGCCAGGGTGCGGTTGGTCGGGTCGTAGGCGCCATCGAGCTTGCGCAGCACGATGCGGCTGCCGTCGTGCATGACGAGCGGCAGGGTCTCGCCTTCCTGGTAGGTAGCGGTGATCTCGCGCTCCAGCGGCACGAAATCCGCGTGCACCGCGGGTTCGTAGTGCTCGCGCGTGTAGGCGTAGCTCTTGGTCGAGCCCTCGTGGTCATTGAAAGTCACGCACGGCGAGAGTACGTCGATGAGGGCGAAGCCCTGGTGGCTGAGCCCCGCCTGGATGAGCGGCACCAGCTGCTGCTTGTCGCCCGAGAAGCTGCGCGCCACGAACGACGCGCCGAGCGTCATCGCCAGCAGCACCGGATCGATCGGCGGCTGGAAGTTGGTTTCGCCCTTCTTGGCCGTGCTGCCGACGTCCGCGGAGGCGGAAAACTGCCCCTTGGTGAGCCCATAGACGCCGTTGTTCTCGATGATGTACAGCATGTTGAGATTGCGGCGGATCGCGTGGCAGAACTGCCCGAGACCTATGGAAAGGGTATCGCCGTCGCCGGAAACGCCGATGTACTGCAGGTTGCGGTTGGCGGCGTTCGCGCCCATGGCGATCGAGGGCATGCGGCCGTGCACGGAATTGAAGCCGTGGCCGCCGCTCACGAAGTAGGCGGTGGTCTTGGAGGAGCAGCCTATCCCTGACAGCTTCACCATGTTCTGCGGCTCGATCGCCAGAGCCCAGCTCGCCTCGACGATCGCGGCAGTGATCGAGTCATGCCCGCAGCCCGCGCACAGCGTCGACAGCGCCCCCTCGTAGTCGCGGCGCGTGAAGCCGAGCGCGTTCTTCGGCAGCGAGGGGTGCGCGACCTTGGGTTTGGCAATGAAAGTCATGTCGGCCTCCGGCCTGCCACGCCCTTGGGTTGCAGCTGCTGGCGCGGTCGCAATTCCGCCAGCACCCCCTCGACGATGAACGACGAGGAGATCGGCAGCCCGTTGTAGTGCAGGAGCGAGCGCAGCTTGGATTTATCCACGGCGGTCTCGAGCGTCAGCAGCGCGCGGAACTGCGCGTCACGGTTCTGCTCCACGACGAACAGCAGCTCGTGCGCCGCCAGGAAACGCTCGACGTCCTCGCTGAAGGGGAAGGAGCGCACCCGCATGTAATCCACCCCCACGCCGTGGCCCTTCAACACCTCGATGGCCTCGCGAACCGCGCCGTCGCAGCTGCCGAGGGATACGAGAGCTGCCGGCGCGCCGGCGGTGGCGTCGATCAGCGCGCGCGGCACCAGCTTTTTCGCCGTCGCCCATTTCTTCAGCAGGCGGTCGAGCACCAGCTGGTAGTCGGCTGCGTCCTCGGTGTAGGCGCCGTACTGCGTATGCCCCGAGCCGCGCGCGAAGTACGCGGCCTTCGCATGCACGCCGGGCAGGGTCCGGGCGGTGATGCCGTCGCCGTCCTTGTCGATGAAGCGATAGAACTTCTCGAGCTTCAGGATCTCGTCCCGCCCCAGCACCTTGCCGCGATCGGGACGGTAGTTGTCGTCCCACTTCAGGTCGCGGCACATCCAGTCGTTCATGCCGATGTCCAGGTCCGACAGCACCAGCACGGGGGTCTGCAGGCGCTCGGCGAGATCGAAGGCCTGCACCGCCATGTAGAAGCATTCCTCCGGGTTCGCCGGATACAGGCACACGTGGCGGGTATCGCCGTGGGATGCGTACGCGCATTCCATCACGTCGCCCTGCTGGGTGCGGGTCGGCATGCCGGTGGAGGGACCGACACGCTGGATGTCGAAAATCACCGCCGGCACTTCCGCGTAGTACGCCAGTCCCAGGAACTCGTTCATGAGCGAGATGCCGGGGCCCGAGGTCGCGGTGAAAGCGCGGGCGCCGTTCCACATCGCGCCGATCACCATGCCGATGGCGGCCAGCTCGTCCTCGGCCTGGATGAAGGCGAAGTTCCTGCGCCCGCTGTCGCGGTCGACGCGCATGCGGTCGCCGAACATCTTGAACGCATCCATCAGCGAGGTGGACGGCGTGATCGGGTACCACGCAGCCACGGTGGCCCCGGCGAACAGGCACCCCAGCGCCGCGGCGGTGTTGCCGTCGATCATGATGTGGCCGGCGGTCCCGCTCATCGGCTCGACGCGCAGCGGCAGCGGACAAGGAAAGGTGGCGCGCGCGCAGTCGTAGCCGAGCTGAATGGCCTTCATGTTGCTGTCGACCAGCTGCGGCTTCTTGGCGTAGGTCTCGGCCAGCAGTTCGCGGATGCGGGCCAGATCCAGATCGAGCAGCGCCGCCAGCACCCCGGCGTAGCAGATGTTCTTCATCAGGATACGGGTGCGCACGCCGTTGAAGTTCTCGTTGCACAGCCGCGCCAGCGGCACCCCGAGCACCGTGATGTCCTCGCGCTTCAGCAGCGCGGGGCGCGGCCAGGTGGAGTCGTACAGCAGGTAGCCCCCGGGCGCGACCTCCTTCACGTCGCGCGCATAGGTCTCGGCGTTCATGGCGACCATGATGTCGACCTGGCCGGAGCGGGCCACGTGGCCGTCGCGGGTGATGCGGATCTCGTACCAGGTGGGCAGTCCCTGGATATTGGACGGGAAGTAGTTCTTGCCCATCACCGGAATGCCGCTGCGGAAGATCGACTTCATCAGCAATGTGTTGGCGCTCGCCGAACCGGTGCCGTTCACCGTGCCGATCTTGATGGTGAAGTCGTTGACGCGGGTACTCATGGCTGCGGACATAGTGGCTTCTAGGCAATCTTGGGTTTGCGCGCTTCGAGGATCCGCGCTTCGTCCACGGCCAGCGGCCAGTGCAGCTCGGACTTCTGCATGTCCCACGCCGCGGTCGGGCAGCGCTCGGCGCACAGCCCGCAGTGCACGCACAGATCCTCGTCCTTCACCATCACGCGGCCGGTCTGCGGCAGGCCCGCGGACACGTACAGCGGCTGGGCGAGGTTCTGCGCGGGTGCCTTGAGGCGCGTGCGCAGCTCCCCTTCCTCACCGTTGTGGGTGATGGTGAGGCAGTCCACCGGGCAGATGTCGAGGCACGCGTCACATTCTATGCACAGCTTGGCGGTAAACACGGTCTGGATGTCGCAGTTGAGGCAGCGCTGCACTTCCTGCTCCACCTGTTCCGCCGTGAAGCCGAGCTCGACTTCGATGTTGAGCTTCTTGAAGCGCTCCTTGAGCGACACGTGCGGCATCAGCCGCCGCTCGACCGGCGAGTAGTCGTTCGCGTACGACCACTCGTGCATGCCCATCTTGCGGCTCTGCAGGTTCATGCCGGGAGCCAGACGCTCGCTCACCGCCTCTGCGTGGCAGTGCCGGTGAATCGAGATCGCGGCCTGATGGCCCTGCTCGACCGCCCAGATGATGTTCTTGGGTCCAAAGGCGGCATCGCCGCCGAAGAACACCCCGGGGCGCGTCGATTGAAAGGTCGTCTTGTCCACCACCGGCACGTCCCATTTGTCGAACTCGATGCCCAGATCGCGCTCGATCCACGGGAAGGCGTTCTCCTGGCCGATGGCGAGGATCACATCGTCCGCGGGCAGGAACTCCTCACCGGTGCTGCGCTCGGCGGTGATGCGCCCGTGCGCGTCGAGCTCGTACTCCATCTTGTCGAACCGCATTCCGGTCAATTTGCCGTTCTCGAGCACGAACGAGCGCGGGGCACGGTTGATGATGATCCCGACGCTCTCCTCTTCGGCATCCTCGAGCTCCCAGTCCGAAGCCTTGAAGAAACCGCGCGGCTTGCGCGCCATGACTTTCACGCTCTCGGCCCCGAGCCGCAGGCTGGTGCGGCAGCAGTCCATGGCCGTGTTGCCCACGCCGATGATGAGCACGCGCCTGCCGATCCTGTCGATGTGACCGAAGGCCACCGATTCCAGCCAGGCGATGCCGATGTGGATGTTGGCCGCCGCCGCCTCGCGCCCCGGGATGCTCAGCTCCTTGCCCTTCGGCGCGCCGGACCCCACGAACACCGCATCGAAGCCGCCGGCGGTGAGGAGCTGGCGCAGACTCCCCACCGGGGAATTGAGCCTGAGCTCCACTCCCATCCCCGTGATCATCGCGATCTCCTCGTTCAGCACCGTGTGCGGCAGGCGGAACGAGGGAATGTTGGTGCGCATCAGCCCGCCGGGCTCGCCATACTGCTCGAAGATCGTCACCTGGTAGCCGAGTGGCATGAGGTCGTTGGCCACGGTGAGGGAGGCGCAACCGGCGCCGATGCAGGCGATGCGCTTGCCGTTCTTCACCTTGGGAATCTTCGGCAGCAGGCTCGCGACCTCGTCGCGGTGGTCGGCGGCGACGCGCTTCAGGCGGCAGATCGCCACCGGCTTCTGAGCCTCGATGCGCCCGCGCCGGCAGGCCGGCTCGCAGGGCCGGTCGCACACGCGCCCGAGGATCCCGGGAAACACATTGGAGTCCCGGTTCACCATGTAGGCATCGGTGAAACGGCCCTGCGCGATCAGGCGGATGTATTCAGGAACATCGGTGTGGGCCGGGCAGGCCCACTGGCAATCCACAACTCGATGGTAGTAGTCCGGATGGGAGGTATCGGTGGGTTCCATTCACTGCTCAGGCCTGGGGGGACCTAAGCCCTCGTGCACAAAAACAGGACGTGAGTATAGGGGCGCGGCGCGGATTGTCATCGTCACAAAAGACCGTATCCAGAGCACATATTGCGCTGCAACAATCCGGGCGTCCAGCCGTCATTGCCTATACTGCGTCCCGATCCCATGTCCGACCTCATTCCCACCGAGATCCGCCTGCGCCGCACCTCGCGGATGCTCGAAGTGAGCTTCGCCGACGGCAGCCGCTTCGAGTTGCCGTTCGAGTACCTGCGGGTGCACTCCCCATCCGCCGAAGTGAAGGGGCACGGACCCGGGCAGGAGGTACTGGTGCTCGGCAAGGAGAACGTCGCCATCACGGCGGTGGAGCCGGTGGGGCAGTACGCCGTGAAGCTCGTCTTCGACGACGGGCACGACACCGGGCTGTACACCTGGAAGTACCTGCACGAGCTCGGCCGCGAGCGCGCGGCGAAGTGGGCGCGCTACCTCGAGCGCAAGGCGCGGGCGCGGCCGAACCCTTGAGTGCGCGCCTCGAGCGCACTCCGTGCACCCAAAAAAACGGGCCGGACAGTGATGCCCGGCCCGCTTGGTGCACAAGACCCCCTCAACGGCCGGGATTCTGCGCATCGCCGCCGCAAAAATGCAACCACGATCGCACCGCCGGCACTCGGTGCCCGATCGACTAGAATGCGTCTCATCCGATTGCCATCGCGCACCATGACCGACGAGCGCTCCACCGACTTCGGCTTTCAACGCGTGCCGCCCGAGGACAAGGCGCGCCGGGTGCGCGGGGTGTTCGACTCGGTCGCCGACCACTACGACCTGATGAATGATCTGATGTCCGCGGGCGCGCATCGGATCTGGAAGCGCTTCACGCTGGCGCTGGCGAATCTGCGCGCCGGTCAGCGCGCGCTCGACGTCGCCGGCGGGAGCGGCGACCTCGCGGCCGGACTCGCCCGCCAGGTGGGCGAGCGCGGGCTGGTGGTGCTCACCGACATCAACGCCGCCATGCTCCGGCGCGGCCGCGACCGCTTGATCAATGCGGGCTGCGTCGGCAACGTCGAGTACGTGCAGGCCGATGCCCAGAGTCTGCCGTTCCCCGACGGCAGCTTCGACTGCATCACCATCGGCTTCGGCCTGCGCAATGTCACCGACAAGGCTGCGGCGCTCAAATCCATGCACCGTGTCTTGAAGACCGGCGGACAATTGCTGGTGCTGGAGTTCTCGACGCCGGTGGCGCCGGGCTTGAAGCCGATGTACGACGCGTACTCCTTCAGGGTGCTGCCGTGGCTGGGCGGCCTGGTTGCGAAGGACGCCGATAGTTACCGCTACCTGGCCGAATCGATCCGTATGCACCCGAGCCAGGAGGTCCTGCTCGACATGCTGCGCGCCGCGGGCTTCGGCCAGGCGCGCTATCACAATCTCACCGGCGGTATCGTCGCCGTGCATCGCGGCTGCAAGCTCTAGGGGCCAAGAATGCCTGCGACTCCTGCGTGGTTGGCCTCAGCCGAAGCCGTCTTGAATCGCAACATCGCGGCATCGACGCCGGGCCTAATGCTGGCAAAACGTCTCGAGGGCACCAGCCTGCAAGTCGATGTTGAGGGCATCACACGCGTTCGCGCTGCGTGCAGTGCCGGGCGCCTCGCACTGCTGGCGGGCGATGATTCTCCCGCGGACGCGGTCATTTCGGGTTCGGCACCCGCGCTATTGCAACTCTTCAGAACTGGATCCGCAACACAGGCCCGGTCATCCGTGCAAATCCGCGGTGACGCCGAGATCGCCAATTTGTACCGCGAGCTGTTTGCGGCGGCGCGCCCGGACCTGGAGGAGGAGCTTTCCCGCTGGGTGGGCGACATGCCGGCGCGGCATCTGTCGCAGCTCGCCAAGAGCGTGCGGACCTGGGCGCGCCGCACACGGCGCACTGCCGGCGAAAACATTGCCGAATACCTTCAGGAAGAGGGCCGGGACCTGGTTACCAAGACCGAAATGGAAGAGTTCTTGCGCGGCGTCGATGGCGTGCGGGACGGCGTCGACCGGATCGAAGCTCGCCTGCGAGGGATCGAGCAGCGCGTGAAGGACACCTGATGCGGCTGCGGGTGCTGGCACGGCTGCTGCAAATTCAGCGCGCGCTGGTCAGGCACCGGCTCGACGAGTTCGTGCGCGCCACGCATCTCTACCGGCCGCTGCGCTATCTCTTTTTTGTTTCGCCCTGGACCTGGTTCCAGCGCCGCATCGGCGGCATGCGCGGCGAGCGTCTGCGCCTGGCCCTCGAGGATCTGGGGCCGATTTTCGTGAAATTCGGTCAGGCGCTCTCGACGCGCCGTGATCTGCTCCCCGTCGACATCGCCGACGAACTGGCGAAGCTGCAGGACCGTGTGCCGCCGTTTCCCGGCGACATCGCGGTGGCGATGATCGAGAAGACCTTCGGCAAGCCGCTGGAAGACATTTTCGGCAGCTTCGAATCCGCGCCGCTGGCCGCCGCCTCCATCGCCCAGGTGCATGCGGCGACCTTGAAGAATGGCGACGAGGTGGTGGTCAAGGTGCTGCGCCCCGGCATGCGCGAGGTCATCGATCTGGACCTTGAAGTGCTCGACGCGCTCGCGGCATTGGCCGACGAATATTGGATCGAGGCGCGCCCGGTGAGGCCCATCGAAGTGGTGCGCGAATACCGCAAGACCGTCACCGATGAATTGGATCTGATGCGCGAAGCGGGCAACGCGTCGCAGTTGAAGCGCAATTTCGCCGGCTCCTCGCTGCTGTACGTACCGCAAATTCACTGGGACTACTGCCGCCAGAATGTCATGGTCATGGAACGCATTCACGGCATCATCGTCAGCCAGGTCGAGGAGCTGCGGGCGCGCGGCACGGACATCGCGAAGCTCGCCGAGAACGGCGTCGAAATATTCTTCACCCAGGTGTTCCGCCACAACTTTTTTCACGCCGACATGCACCCCGGCAATATTTTCGTGCAGATCGACGATCCGAAGAATCCGCGCTACGCGGCGGTGGATTTCGGCATCGTCGGCACGCTGCAGCCGCGCGACCAGCATTACCTGGCCGAAAATTTCATGGCCTTCTTCAACCGCGA
>Ga0137412_10000213_pt1 | contig 37987 bp, 29 predicted proteins | sample CZODoug2_1_16fun_FD_122160 | JGI IMG/M metagenome (GOLD analysis project Ga0137412, IMG submission 122160) | Vadose zone soil fungal communities from Angelo Coast Range Reserve, California, USA - CZODoug2_1_16fungal (Hybrid Assembly) | ecosystem: Environmental > Terrestrial > Soil > Vadose zone...
GACCCCGGTGAGCAGGCCGCCCGCGTGGTGCAGTGGGGCGAGGTTGTACACGGTGTCGGTGCCGCGCAGGCCGGCCGCCGACGCCGTGCCGAAGGCGGACAGTGCCCAGCGGCCGTTGGTGATCCGGGTCATCCGGGTCTCCCGGCCCTCGCCGGCGAACAACAGAAACGCCGGATCCGCGGCGCGGCCGGGGTTCGGCGAGTACCAGGCGGGCAGCGGGACCGTGTCCGGGTCGATGATCTCCAGGTCGATCACCCCGGGCCGGGACGTGCGTTCTCCGCTGCCCAGCAACAACACCTCGAGTCGGGCCGCCCGCGCGGTGGACACGTTCTCCGGATCGGCGATGGTGCGCTGCACTCCCGCCAACGCCGCCTCGCGGGTGGTCGGTCCGTCCGGGCGCAGCAGCACCGCCACCGCGCCGATGCGGTTCAACGCGGCGATCGCGGTCAGTGCGCTGGGCCGGGTTTGCATCAGCACGCCGACGGGTTCGCCCGGGCCGACACCCACCGAGAGCAGCCCGCGCACCACCGCGTCCACCCGGGCCTGCGCGGCGGCATAGGTGTGGCCGCGGCCGTCGTAGATAAAGAAGGTGTCCTCGGGGTTGCGCCGGGCGCGCTCGGCGAGCAGGGCGCCGACCGAGGCGCGGGCGTCGTTGCGCGCGTGCTCCAGGCGCGTCAGTCCGGGCACGGCCTGCACCAGGCCCACCACCGAGCCCGCGGTGGATCGGGCGCGGTCCAGGGCGGACAGGCCCACGGCGCGGGCCGCGGAGAGCAGGGCGGCGGTGCTCTCCAGCCCGGCGCCAATCGGGTTCGGGTCGGCGTCGTCCGGATCGTCGTCCAGTGGACTGATCGCATCCGGGTAGGGACCGCTGCCGTCCTGGTAGGCCAGCCACGCGGCCACCGTCGGCCAGGTTCGCCGGGACGCCCCGCCGCCGACCACCAGACCGAAGTGTCCGGTCGCGGTGACGCACTCGTGGATGTCCGCGGCGGGCGCGGCCCGGGCGATGGCGCGTACCGCGGCCGGGGGCGCGATGGAGTCCACCGAGCCGACGAAGATCAGCACCGGACAGGTGATGTCGGCCAGCGTGGCCACCACGTCGCCGACCACCAGGCCGCCCGACAGCATGCGGTTGTGCGCGACGAACTGCTTGACCAGATCGGCAACCGCGGGGCCCGGGTAGGCGACGTAGCCGTGGTTGTCCAGGAACTGGCGTTGGCGTTCCCGGGGGAGTAGCGCGTCCCGGTCGTGGAGTTGGCGCAGGAAGTCAAGCCGACCGCGCACCGACTTCACCGGGTCCAGCAACCGGAAGCCGAACCGGCTGGCCCAGGCGGGCAGGCTGACGTGCACCAGCACGTTGTCGGCGAGTGCGGCGAGCAGGTCGGAGACCATCTGCTCGGACACCCCGCCGAAGGCCCGAGTAGCGCGGGAGTCGACCGGCGAGCCGAAGGTGACCAGGCCGGCCAGATCGGCCGAGCGCCGGTAGGCCGCGGTCTGGTAGGCGAACATGCCGCCCTGCGAGTAGCCGCCCAGGTGCACCGGACCGCCGGTGTGCGCGACCACCTGGTCGACGGCCTCGCTGACCGCGCGTACGTGGTCGGCGACGTCGCGCTGCAGGCCGCCCTGCTCGTGTTCGGGGGCGCCGAAGTCCACCACCCACGGATCCACGCCGGCCCGGTGCAGGATCGCCACCGCGCTGGTGGCCGGGGAGACGTCGTAGACCTCCGCGCTCATCATCAGCGGCGGGACCAGGATCAGGGCCGGACCGGTGGCCGCGCCGGGAGCGGGCGGGAAGTAGCGACGCAGTCGGAACATCGGGGTGTGCGCCACCACGTCGAATGGACTCGGCGCTTCGCCGGTGTCCAGGCCGCCGAAGCGGGCCACTTCCAACGCGTTGCCCGCGGCCGACCAGAGCTGGCGGGCCGGTCGGGCCAGTAGGTCGGGCACCAGTTCCATGACGGCCCTCAGATCCAGGTGCGGAACCACATCCGGGCCAGCCAGTCCGGTCTGGACAGCGTCCCGGCGGATAACAGCGGATAGATGTAGAAGAAGTTCACCACGACCAGCACCACCAGCGAACCGGCGGCGGTCGTCCCGACCAGTCGACGGCGCACACTCGCCAGGCCCGGTGCGGGTCCGATCAACGCGCCCAGGGCCAGCACCAGGCCGATGATCAGGAACGGCAGGAAGCCGATGGCGTAGAAGAAGAAGACCGGTCGGTGGCTGTACCGGAACCAGGGCAGCCAGCCCGCGGCGATTCCGGCCAGCACCGCGCCGGCGCGCCAGTCGCGGGCACCGGCCCAGCGCCAGACCATGTACAGCGCCGCGAGGCAGGCCGTCCACCACAAGATTGGGGTGCCCAGGCCGAGCACCTCACGTACGCAGGAGTTGGCGTGGCAGTCGGACTGGCCGTTGGACAGGTCGGTGGAGTAGTAGGCCACCGGACGGGCCAACACCGGCCAACCCCAGGGGCTGGACTGATATGGATGATGCTCCGTCAGATGTGTGTGGAAATAAGAGATCTCGTGGTGGTAGTGCATCAGCGAACGAAACGCGTCGGGTATCAACGGGAAGCCGCCCGAGCGACCCTTGGCCCACTGCCTGGACCAACCACCGTCGGTGACCAACCACCCCGTCCAGCTCGCCAGGTACACCAGCGCGGGCACGATCGCGAACGCGCCGATGGCGCCGGGCAGATCCCGCCGCGCCGTCATGCGGGCGGCCGTGCGCCAGCCGGAGGTCGCCCGGCGCAGCCCGAAATCCCAGAGCAGGGCCATCGCGGCGAAGGTCGCCAGGAAGGGCAGCGCGGACCACTTGGTGCCCAGCGCAAGGCCGAAGCAGACGCCCGCGGCCCAGCGCCAGGGCCGGCGTAGGTAGCGCGGGCCGGCTCGGCCCTCCCGGACGTGGTCGCGGTCGACGATCAGGCAGCCGAACGCCCCCAGCACGAAGAACGCGAGGATCCCGTCCAACAGTGCGGTGCGGCTCATCACCACCGCCAGGCCGTCCAGGGCGAGCAGCAGGCCGGCCAGGCAACCCAACACGATCGAGCGGGTCATCCGCATGGCGATGCGGCACAACAGGAACACCGATGCGGTGCCGATGACGGCGACCGCCAGGCGCCAACCCGTGGGGTTCAATCCCCCCACCGCCTCGCCCATCGCGATCAACCACTTGCCCACCGGCGGGTGCACGACGAACGTGGCGTGCCCGGTGAAGATGTGCGTCTGGCCGTCCAGCATCTTCTGGTCGGCGTTGTCGATGTAGGCCTGCTCGTAGCCGTGGTGCAGCAGGCTCCAGGAATCCTTGACGTAGTAGGTCTCGTCGAACACCACGGCATGGGGGCGACCCAGCCGCCAGAAGCGCACGATGCCCGCCAGCAACGTCACCAGCGCGGGGCCCAGCCAGGCCCACAAGCCGCCGGGCATCGGGTCGAGCAGCGCCTGCGGGCGAGGCCGCGTTGACCCCGACGCCGCTACCTCGGACTCCGTGCGCACCCCCTGCATGACCACCGGCGCCATGCTACGGAGCCGCGCTGAGCGGGACGCGAGGCGCGCGGTCACTCGGGGAGGAAGGCGCTCACCTCGAACGTAACGCCGGGAAACGCGACCAGGGTGATCTGCTGCCCGTGGTGGCGAACGGTCGAGTGCTGATAGCCGACGCCGTCGGGCTCGGTCAGGACGGTGACCGCCCGCGCCTGCAGGTCGACGATCCAGTACTCCGCGATGCCCGCCGCCGCGTACAGCGCAGGCTTGATCAGGCGGTCCTTGCGCAGCGAGGAGTGCGACACCTCGATCGCCAGCCCTGCGGTCTGCGGGTGCTCGGCCGAGTGATCGCCGAGCGCCACGGCGGCCAGGTCCGGCTCGGGCTCCGAGACGTCGGACACCGCGAGCGGCGAGCCGACCCGGACCAATGCCTGTCCCTCCAGGGCGAGCACCAGCAGCCTGGTCAGCGCGCTCACCACCGATGCATGGGGCGCGCCTTCCGGGCTCATGATGACCAGCCGGCCCTCGATGAGTTCGATCCGCTCGTCCTCGAAAACGCCCGCCTCGACGAGGCGGTCATAGTCGGCCCGCAGCAGTGGTCGCACGGGCTCCAGGTCCAATGCCTCGGACGCGGCGCTCATAGTCGAGATCGTACGCATGGAACCCCCTCGAATCAGGTCGCTGAACCGGGTCCATGTCAGCCGGCGACGCGCTCCGCCGCCTGCGCGGCCTCCGCCGCCTCCGCGACGTCGAGCAGCTCATATGCGATGGCCCGGGCCTCCCGTGGTGCCCAATGGTGCTCAGCGTCGCCGCACAGGAAGCCCACCTCCACCGCGCCGATCCCGAAGCCTGCGCTGTCACCGCGCACTAGGTACAGAAGCGGTTCGGGGCCCTTGGGGACGGCAGAGGTGTGCTCCGCGTCGGTGAACCGCCCGTCCGGCCGCGGGGTTGCACAGGCTTGCCTCGGGCGATCAGCTCGGGCGCACCACGAGGGGTGCGGTGGCAATTCTTCGAGGCTGTAGGTGCGGTGCAACTTTTCGAGGAACTGGTCGTCGAGCACGGTGCCTCCACGGATGAGGGACGCCGGTGGCGTCTGCTTTCGCAGGTCTTACTGCCGCCCTCCGACAGTTCATTCGATGGCATCGGCGGGCCTGTGGAAGATGGGGGCGTGGAAGCGACGACGTCAGGGGTGCTCGTGCTGGCCGGCACGCCCATTGGCGACCCGGCTGATGCCCCGCCGCGGTTGTCCGCGGAGCTGGCCGGGGCGGACGTTATTGCGGCCGAGGACACTCGGCGGTTGCGCCGGCTGACCTCAGCGCTCGGGGTGGAGCTCTCCGGGCGGGTGTTGTCCTACTTCGAGGGCAACGAGGTGGCGCGCACCGCGGAACTGGTGGAGCTGTTACGCGGCGGGGCCCGGGTGCTGTTGGTGACCGATGCCGGGATGCCGTCGGTGTCCGACCCAGGCTTCCGGTTGGTCGCGGCCTGCGTCGACGCGAATATTGCGGTGACGGTGGTGCCGGGGCCGTCCGCGGTCCTGGCCGCCCTGGCAGTGTCCGGGTTGGCCTCCGACCGGTTCTGCTTCGAGGGCTTTCTGCCTCGCAAGGCAGGGGAGCGGGGAACGCGATTGGCGGGGTTGGCCGCAGAGTCGCGCACCCAGATCTACTTCGAGGCGCCGCACCGGTTGGCCGCGACACTGGCCGCTATGGCGCAGGCCTTTGGGGCGGACCGCCCGGCAGCGGTCTGCCGGGAGCTGACCAAGACCTATGAAGAGGTACGCCGCGGCGGCCTGGGGGAACTGGCCGCGTGGGCGTCCGACGGCGTGCGCGGGGAGATCACCGTCGTGGTGGCCGGCGCCCCGGAGCCCGCGCCCACCACCGATCCGGCCGAACTGGTGTGCCGGGTCGCGGCCCGCGAAGCCGCCGGGGAGGACCGCAAGAGCGCCATCGCCGCGGTGGCCGCCGCGGCCGGCGTCCCCAAGCGTGCGGTCTTCGACGCCGTCGTCGGCGCCAAGCCGCGCGCCTGACCAACCCATCCTGAGCACAGTTGTGACGCCGGAGGTGGTTGGCGGCTGGGAAGTCGCCTCAGAGCTTGCAACTGTGCTGATAAGTGGTTGGGGCGGGAGGGGGTGGGGGTTTATCGCGGGGCACTGCCCGGGCGCCGCCACTTAGGATCACGGCCATGTCTTCCTCGCCCCGCAACATCCTCACGGCCGTCGCCTGGCCTTATGCCAGCGGTCCGCGCCACATCGGCCACGTGGCCGGTTTCGGCGTCCCGTCCGACGTGTTCAGCCGGTACCAGCGGATGGCCGGGAACAACGTGTTGATGGTGTCGGGCACCGACGAGCACGGCACGCCGATCCTGGTTGCCGCTGATAAGGAGGGCGTGAGCCCCAAGGAACTCGCCGACCGCTACAGCCGGGTCATCGCCGAGGACCTGCGCGGACTGGGTCTGTCCTACGACCTGTTCACCCGTACCTCGACGGTCAACCACTACGCCGTTGCCCAGGAGATCTTTCTCGGCCTGCACCGGAACGGTTACGTGGTCGCGAAGACCACGATGGGCGCCATCTCCCCGTCCACCGGGCGCACCCTGCCGGACCGCTACGTCGAGGGCACCTGCCCGATCTGCGGCTACGACGGCGCGCGCGGCGACCAGTGCGACAACTGCGGCAACCAACTCGACCCGATCGACCTGATCAACCCGGTGTCCCGGATCAACGGTGAGACCCCGAAGTTCGTCGAGACCGAGCACTTCTTCCTGGACCTGCCTGCCTTCACCGAGGCCCTGGGCACCTGGCTGCAGTCCAAGGGTGGGGACTGGCGGCCCAACGTCCTGAAGTTCTCCATGAACCTGCTCGAGGACCTGCGTCCGCGGGCCATCACCCGGGACATCGACTGGGGTGTCCCGGTCCCGTTGGACGGCTGGCGCGACCGCAACGACAAGCGCCTCTACGTCTGGTTCGACGCCGTCATCGGCTACCTGTCGGCGTCGGTGGAATGGGCCCGGCGGGTCGGGCGCCCGGAGGCCTGGCGCGAGTGGTGGCAGAACCCCGACGCCGAGTCCTATTACTTCATGGGCAAGGACAACGTCGTCTTCCACACGGTGATCTGGCCCGCGTTGCTGCTCGGCTACTCCGGCAAGGGCGCCCGCGGCGGTACCCCGGGCCAACTCGGCGCGCTCAACCTGCCCGACGAGGTGGTGTCGAGTGAGTTCCTGACCATGGAGGGCAAGAAGTTCTCCTCCTCGCGCTCGGTGGTGATCCTGGTCAAGGATTTCCTGGCCCGCTACCACGCCGATGCGCTGCGCTACTACCTGGCGGTGGCCGGCCCGGAGAATTCCGATACCGATTTCACCTGGGCCGAATTCTTGCGCCGCAACAACGATGAGTTGGTGGCCGGCTGGGGCAACTTGGTCAACCGGACGGTGTCCATGGCGGCGAAGAACTTCGGCGAGGTACCGGCCGCGGGCGAACTGCAGGACATTGACCGCGAAGTCCTCGCAACTGCGAAGGCTGCCTTCGACACCGTGGGCGCCGCGCTGAACCGATCCCGGCAGAAGGCGGCGATCACCGAGGCGATGACCGTGGTGGCCGCGGCCAACAAGTACCTGTCGGACACGGCGCCGTGGAAGCTCAAGGAGGACCCGGCCCGGCAGGCCACCGTGCTGCACGTCGCGCTGCAACTCATCGATGACTGCAAGGCGCTGCTCACCCCGTTCCTGCCGCACTCCTCGCAACGGGTGCACGAACTGCTCGGCAACACCGATGTCTGGTCCGGGCAGCCGGAGCTGGTCGAGGTCACCCAGGAGGGCGGCGAGCCCTACGCGGTGCTGCAGGGCGACTACCGCACCGCGGCGGTCTGGGGTTCGCGCCCGATCAGCGCGGGTACCAAGCTGGCTACCCCCACCCCGATCTTCACCAAGTTGGAGGATTCCATCGTGGCCGAGGAATTGGCCCGCCTGGAGACCGGCGGGTGAGCCCGTCGGTACGCGGGGAGTCGAAGCCGGCTCCGATGCCGCCGGCCCCGGAGCCCCTGCGGGTGCCGGTGCCGGATTCGCACACCCACCTGGACCTGCAGGAGACCGAGGTGGGCGACGCCGTCGCCGCGGCCGCCGCGGTCGGCGTGGACGTGCTCGTGCAGATCGGTATCGACGTGCCGTCCTCGCAGTGGGCGGCCCGGGTGGCTGCCGAGCACGACGCGGTCTGGGCGACCGTGGCCCTGCACCCGAACGAGGCCCCGCGGTTGGTCGGCGCCGCGCTGGAGATCGCGTTCGGGCAGATCGACACCTTGGCCGGCCTGGATGTGGTGCGCGGCATCGGCGAGACCGGCCTCGATCACTTCCGCACCGGTGAGGACGGCTGGGCCATCCAGGAGGAATCGTTTCGTCGACACATCGATATCGCGAAACGGCACGGTAAGACGCTGGTTATTCATGACCGTGATGCGCACGAGGATGTGCTGCGCATTCTGCGTTCTGAGGGTGCGCCAGAACGTGTGGTGTTCCATTGCTTCTCCGGCGATGCGGAGATGGCGAAGGCGTGTACGGAAAGCGGATATGTGATGTCTTTCGCTGGAAATATCACGTTCCGTACCAACCAGCATCTGCGGGATGCGCTTGAAGTGGCGCCGTCCGATCAGGTGCTGGTGGAGACCGACGCGCCGTTCCTGGCGCCGCTGCCCTACCGGGGGCGACCCAACGCCCCGTACCTCATCCCGTTGACGCTACGCGCAATGGCGCAGGTCAAAGGCATGGACGAGGAAAATCTCGGTACCGCTGTGGCGGCCACCGCGGCCCGGATGTTCGGTCCGTTCTAGCCCCGGCGCGACACGCCCAACACGCCCGAACAGCGTGGCGGAGACGTTGTGTGACGAGGGTCTCACCGTCCGCGAGTGCCCCGGCGTTTCGTCCGAATTGTTCGGTGTGTCGTCGCCGGCAAGTCCGAGCAAAGCTCTGTTCGTTCGCCCCGGGACGCAACAGTTGCGGCGTTTACAGTCCAGCGGTGCCCGAGAGACGGGCGAGGCAGGAATTCCGTTCATCGGTGACCTGGATCACTTGTGTTTAGCGATCAAGGTTGTTTGCCGATTCGCGGCATTCATGGTTAGTGTCCACGAGCATCAGCCGGGGTCGGCCCCACCGCCCGGGAGCACTTGCCGCCGCCGCGGTCAGGACCTGTCGCTCCCGAGCCGCCGTGCCCGGGGGGTTCGAGGGCTGGAGTCCTGTGCCGACGAGTTGCAACCCATCAGCTGCCAAGCGCTGGGCGGTCCACGCCCTCGTGTTGGCGGCCATGGTCGCGGGTGTCACCGCGTTCGTGAGCTTCGACAAGACCGTCCAACTGACGGTCGACGGCAAGACCAGCAAGGTCCACACCTTCGCCTCCAGCGTTTCTGGAGTGCTTGCCCGACAGGGCATCACCATCGGCGCCCACGACTCCGTGGTGCCCGAGCCGAGCGCCCGCGTCGGCGAGGGCCAGCGCATCGCGGTCCGCTTCGGTAGGCCCCTCGACCTCGACGTCGACGGTGACAACCGCAAGGTCTGGGTAACCGCCACCAACGTCAACGAGGCGCTGGACCAACTCGGGCTGCGTGACGAGAACATGTATGTGTCCGCCTCCCGCTCCGAGCCGATCGGACGCAAGGGCCTGGCGCTGCGCGTGCTCACCCCGCGCGACGTCACGGTGATCGCCGACGGGCGCACTCGCCACCTGGTCACCGCGGCGGGCACCATCCGCGAACTCCTGCTCGAGACCGGCATCGTGCTGGCCCCGCAGGACCAGGTCAATCCGCAGCTGCAGGCCACGCCGCAGGACGGGTCGATCATCCGCGTGGTCCGTATCCAGTCCAAGCTGATCACCCTGAAGGTCGACATCCCCTTCAAGACCACCAAGATCCCGGACAAGACGATGTTCTCCTGGGAGCGGAAGGTCATCACCAAGGGCGTGCCCGGTGTGAAGGAAGTGACCGTCAGTCTGCTGCGCCGCGACGGCAAGCCGGCCGGCAAGAACACCCTGGCCAGCCGGGTCCTGCGGCAGCCGGTGAACGCGGTCGTGCGGGTGGGCACCAAGGCCGGCAAGTTCGCGATGGTGCCCGGCGCGAGCCGGCTGAACTGGGCCGCGCTGGCGATGTGCGAATCGCACGGCAACCCACGCGCCGTCAGCTCAGCGGGCCCGTACTACGGCATGTACCAATTCAGCGCCTCCACCTGGCACTCGGTCGGCGGGCACGGCGTGCCGACCGACGCGAGTGCGGAGGAGCAGACCTACCGCGCGCAGCTGCTGTACAAGCGCGACGGGGCTCATCAGTGGCCGGTCTGCGGCCGCCACCTGTACGACAAATAGTCTGCACCGAGTGACGCAGTTGCTCGGTCCGGCCGACATCCGTCGGTTGGCCGAGCAACTCGGCATACGCCCCACCAAGACGCTGGGTCAGAACTTCGTCATCGATCCGAACACGGTGCGCCGCATCGTGCGGGTTTCCGGGGTGGGCCCGGCCGATACCGTGCTGGAGATCGGGCCGGGGCTGGGGTCGTTGACCCTGGCCCTGCTGCCCGAGGTGGCGGCGGTGACCGCGGTGGAGATCGACCCGGTGCTGGCCGGCGCCCTGCCCGCCACGGTCGCCGCGCACGCTCCCGAGGCGGCCGCCCGGTTGCAGGTGATCGAGGCGGACGCGCTGCGGCTGCGCCCGGAGGACCTGCCCGCCGCGCCCAGTGCGCTGGTGGCCAACCTGCCCTACAACGTCGCGGTGCCGGTGCTGCTGCACGCGCTGGAAACCTTCCCCACGCTGCGTACCGCGCTGGTGATGGTGCAGGCCGAGGTAGCCGACCGGCTGGCCGCGCCGCCCGGCAGTCGGGTCTACGGGATCCCGTCGGTGAAAGCTCGGTGGTACGCCGAGGTGAGTCGGGCCGGTGCGATTGGCCGGCTGGTGTTCTGGCCCGCTCCGCGGGTGGACTCCGCGCTGGTGCTGTTGCGCCGCCGGCCCACCCCCGACGCGGACCGGGCCGCGGTGTTCGCGGTCATCGACGCCGCGTTCGCGCAGCGGCGCAAGACCTTGCGTGCCGCGTTGGCCGGCTGGGCCGGTTCGCCGGGCGCCGCCGAGGCTCTGTTGCGGGCGGCCGGGGTGGATCCCGCCGCCCGCGGGGAAGCCCTGGACATCGACGACTTTGTGCGCATCGCCGCAGCACATAGCCTTCCGCGGTGAGCGGCGTGGTGGGGGTGACGGTACGCGTCCCGGCGAAGGTCAACCTGCAATTGACGGTGGGACCGCGCCGCCCCGACGGCTATCACGACCTGGCCAACGTGTTCCAGGCGATCTCGCTGTACGACGAGGTGACGGCCACGCCGGCGGACGAGTTGTGCATCACGGTGGAGGGCCTGGGCAGCGCCACCGACGTCTCCGGGGTGCCCACCGACGACAGCAATCTCGCGGTGCGCGCCGCGGCCGCGTTGGCCGCCCGGGCGGGCATCGAACCCCGGGTGGCGCTGCGCATCCGCAAGGCCATACCGGTGGCCGGCGGCATGGCCGGGGGCAGCGCCGATGCCGCGGCCGCGTTGCTGGCCTGCGACGCGTTGTGGGGCACCGGGATGTCGCGTGCCGACCTGGACGAGGTGGCCGCGGGGCTCGGCGCGGATGTCCCGTTCGCGTTGCTCGGCAACACCGCGCTGGGCGTGGCCCGGGGTGACCGGCTCTCCGAGGTGCTCGGCCGCGGGCAGTTCCACTGGGTGCTGGCCGTCGACCCCGCGGGGCTGTCCACCGCCGCGGTGTACGCCGAGTGCGATCGGCTGCGGGGCGGGGCGACGGTGCCCGCACCGGTGGCCGATCCGGCGCTGATGAGCGCGCTGCGGGCCGGGGACGCGGCCGCCCTGGGTCGGGCGCTGAGCAACGACCTGCAGGCCGCGGCCCTGTCCCTGCGACCGTCGCTGGCCGGCACCCTGGAGTCCGGCCGGGAGTTCGGCGTGCTCGGCGCGGTCGTCTCCGGCAGCGGGCCGACCTGTGCGTTCCTGGTCGCCGACGCGCAGGCCGCGTTGGATGTCGCGATCGGGTTGAGTGCGCTCGGGGTGTGCCGGGACGTGCGCCGGGCCACCGGACCGGTGCCGGGTGCGCGGGTGATCAGCGGCTGATGGCCAACCTGGTCAACCTGGAGTCGGTCAGCAAGGCCTACGGGCTGACCGTGTTGCTGGACGGCGTCTCGCTGGGGCTGGCGGACGGCGAGCGAATCGGCGTGGTCGGGCGCAACGGCGCGGGTAAGTCCACGCTGCTGCGGTTGATGGCGCGCAGCGAGGAACCGGACGCGGGCCGCGTCACGCACGTGGGTGGGCTGCGGGTGGCGATGCTGTCCCAGGCCGACGACCTGGACCCGAACGCCACCATTCGCCGAGCGGTCCTCGGCGATCGGGTCGAGCACGACTGGGCGGCCGATCCGCGGGTGCGCGAGGTGCTCACCGGACTGTTCGGCGCCCTGGACGCACCCGGCTTCGCCGCCGGCCTGGACACCGTGGTCGGGCCCTTGTCCGGTGGCGAGCGTCGCCGCATCGCGTTGGCGCGCGAGCTGATCGCCGACCCCGATCTGCTGATCCTCGACGAGCCCACTAATCACCTGGACGTGGAGGGCATCGACTGGCTGGCCGGTCACCTGGCCGCCCGCTCCGCGGCGCTGCTGGTGGTGACCCACGACCGCTGGTTCCTGGACGCGGTGTGCACCCGCACCTGGGAAGTGGTCGACGGCGAGGTCCAGGGCTACGAGGGCGGCTACGCCGCCTACGTGTTGGCCAAGGCCGAACGCAGCCGGGTGGCCGCGACCACCGAGGCCCGCCGGCAGAACTTGATGCGCAAGGAGTTGGCGTGGTTGCGCCGCGGCCCGCCCGCGCGTACCAGCAAGCCGCGTTTCCGCATCGACGCGGCCAACGCGCTGATCGCCGACGAGCCGCCGGCCCGCGACCGCCAGGAGCTGGCCAAGTTCGCCGCCGCGCGACTGGGCCGCACGGTCTACGAACTCGAGGGCGTCTCGCTGCGCCTGGGCGCGAAGGTGCTGCTGAACAACGTCGACTGGGCGCTGGGGCCGGGCGATCGCATCGGCCTGGTCGGGGTGAACGGCAGCGGTAAGACCTCGGTGCTGCGCCTGCTCACCGGCGAACTGCAGCCGGGCTCCGGCAAGGTCGTGCGCGGGCTCACGGTGCGCTGCGCGTACCTGTCCCAGGAAGTGACCGAACTGGACCTGGCCGACCGCGCGCTGGCCTCGGTGGAACGGATCGCCGGCACGGTCTCGTTGGGCGGCAAGGACGTCAGCGCCTCGGACCTGATGGAGCGCTTCGGTTTCACCGGCGAGCGGCAGTGGGCGTTCATCGGCGACCTGTCCGGGGGAGAGCGGCGCCGGTTGGGCCTGCTGCGCCTGCTGATGACCGGACCCAACGTGTTGCTGCTCGACGAGCCCACCAACGACCTGGACATCGAGACGCTGACCCAGCTCGAGGACCTGCTGGACAACTGGCCCGGCTCGCTGATCGTGGTCAGCCACGACCGGTACTTCCTGGAACGCACCACGGACACCGTCATCGCGCTGCTCGGCGACGACCGCATCCGTATGTTGCCGGGTGGCGTCGACGAATACCTGACGAGACGTCAGGAAGTCGTGGCGGCAACGCCCTCCGCCCCCGCCCCGAAGCCGGCCAAGGCATCGGTGGCCGGCGACGCCCGGGCCGCGCGCAAGGAATTGCTGCGCATCGAGCGTCGGCTGGACAAGATCACCACCCTGGAAACGAACCTGCACTCGCGGCTGACCGAGCACGCTTCCGATCACGTTCAGGTCTCCGCGCTGGACGCCGAACTGCGCGACCTGCACGCCGAACGCGCGGCGCTGGAAGAGGAGTGGTTGACCCTCGCCGAGGCCGCCGAGTAACGCCGACACACCCATCTTCGGGTCACTGAGCAACGCATCGCGAACCCCTGATGCGTTGCTACACGGCCCGAAGTTGGCGTGTTGTGGGGTCAGGGGGCGTTGTCGAACGGCGCGACCAGGTCACGCAGCAACCCGGCCAGCGATTCACGCTGACGCTGGGTCAGCCCGGCCAGCAATTCCTGCTCGCCGGTCAGCAAATCGGTGAAGGCGGCGTCCACCCGGTCCCGACCGGCGTCGGTGAGCACGACCGACACGCCACGTCGGTCGTGCGGGTCCGGTTCGCGACGCACCAGGCCGCGCTCGGTGAGCCGATCGATGCGGTTGGTCATGGTGCCGGAGGTGACCAGCGTCTGGGTGAGCAGTCCGCCCGGGGACAGGCGATAGGGCGGGCCCTCCCGGCGCAGCGCGGAGAGCACGTCGAACTCCCACTGCTGCAGATCGTGTTCGGTGAACGCGTCGCGCCGGGCGCGATCCAGGTGCCGGGCCAGTCGATTGACCCGGCTGAGCACCTCCAACGGGCGCACGTCGAGGTCCGGTCGCTCCCGGCGCCATGCCGCGACCAGGCGGTCTACCTCGTCCTCCATCCCCCAAGTCTAGGCACCAAGAATCTTGACATCAAGATACAATGGGCCCCGAGTGTGCACCAGCCGCATGCGATACCGGCCGGTACAGGTGCCTGACTGCACCATCGGCGCAGGATCGGCGGGTGGAGGTCGTCATGTGGGATCCGCAGGTCTATCTGGAGTTCGCCGATCACCGCACCCGCCCCGCCCGCGATCTGTTGGCCGCGGTGGCGCTGTCCGACCCGGGTCGGGTGGTCGATCTGGGCTGTGGCACCGGCACGTCCACCCGACTGCTCGCTGCCCGCTGGCCGGACGCGGACATCCTCGGCCTGGACTCCTCGCCGGAGATGATCGAATCCGCCGAGCGCACCGGCGGATCCGGGGTGCGCTACGGCCTGGCCGACATCGCCGGCTGGCAGCCGGAGCACCCGCTCGACTTGATCTTCACCAACGCGGCACTGCAATGGGTGCCCGGCCACCTGGACCTGCTGCCCGGCTGGTTGGCGGCGTTGGCACCGGGCGGGCGGTTGGCGCTGCAGGTGCCCACCAACTGGGATCAACCCGCGCACACCTTGATGCGCGAGCTGTGCCTGGGTCCGACCTGGCGGGACCGATTGGGCGGCGTGCTGCGGCACCACGAGATGCCCGCGCCGGCCGAGTACCTGGACCGCCTCGGTGGCCCCGGCGAGGTGCTCGACGTCTGGGAGACCACCTATCAACACCGACTGACCGGGCCCGATCCGGTGCTGGAGTGGGTGCGAGGCACCGCGCTGCGCCCGGTGCTCACCGCGCTGGCCGAGGACCCGGCGGCGGCCGAGGCCTTCCAGGCCGAGTACGCCGCCGCGCTGCGTGCTGCCTACCCGCCCGACCGGCACGGCCTGACCACGTGGCCGTTCCGGCGACTGTTCGTCGTGGCGGGCAATCCGTAAGGGCCGGACCGCGCGAATACGGCCGTGCACCAACGCCTGACGGCCCGTCGTGAGCAAACCGCGCTGTGCGCCGGGCCGAACGCCGCGATCGCCCTGGCCGTCGGCCTGGCCTACGGCCTGGCCGGGGTGGTGGCCACCGCGGTCGGCATGGGCAGCGTCCTGGCCACCTCGGGTGAGACCGGTCACCCGGCCGTCGCCGGGGCGTCGACGGCGGGCTACCTGACCATCAGTCTGATCTTGCTCGCGGCCGTGGCAACCGGCCGGGCCAGGTCCACGAACAGCCTGCTCGGCGGGGCCTACCTGGCCGCCGGCGTGGCGTTGGCGCTGTTCACCGACGGCGACCCGCAACTGCTCACGCTGAACCACCCGGGACATGTGATGCACCTGTGCACGGCCGCGTTGCTGGTGGGGTTCGGCAGAACCCAGCACTGAATCGCCACCCCCGGATGGATGTGAGACCGTTGTAGCCGGGTTTCCTTAGCGCGAGAGGTCAAAACTGCCGATGGCCACAGTTGTCGCCCCACCGGAGCGCTCGGCCTCGGCGACCATGGGCGGCGAGACCAAGGGTTGGTTGGAGCAGGCCACGCTGGCGCTGTTCATCATCGTGCCGCTGCTGGCGGTGGCCGCCGCGGTGCCGGTGATGTGGGGTTGGGGTCTGACCTGGCGGGACGCGGTGATCGCGCTCGTCTGTTACCTGTTCACCGGCTTCGGCATCACCGTGGGCTATCACCGCTATTTCACCCACGGCTCCTTTCGGGCCCGCCGCGGCCTGAAGATCGCCCTGGGCATCATGGGCAGCCTGGCCGTCGAGGGTCCGCTGGTGCGCTGGGTCTCCGACCACCGCAAGCACCACCAGTTCTCCGACCAGGACGACGACCCACACTCGCCGTGGGCCTACGGCGGCGGCCCGATCGGGCTGACCCGCGGGCTCTACCACGCGCACGTCGGCTGGTTGTTCGACCAGGAGCAGACCCCGCAGCACAAATACGCGCCGGATCTGCTGGCCGACCGCGACATTGTGAAGATCTCCCGGCATTTCCCGACCTGGGTCGCCCTGTCCACGCTGGTGCCGCCGCTGGTCGGCGGGCTGTGGTCGTGGTCCTGGCAGGGCATTTTCACTGCGTTCTTCTGGGCGGTGCTGGTGCGCATCGCCGTGCTGCACCACGTCACCTGGTCGGTGAACTCGATCTGTCACGTGGTCGGCTCGCGCCCGTTCCGCAGTCGCGACAAGTCCGGCAACGTGTGGTGGCTGGCCATCCCGTCGTTCGGCGAGTCGTGGCACAACCTGCACCACGCCGAGCCCACCTCGGCCCGGCACGGTGTGTTGCGCGGACAGGTGGACACCTCCGCGATGCTGATCAAGATGTTCGAGAGATTCGGCTGGGCCAGCCACGTCCGGTGGCCGGACCCGAAGCGGTTGGCGGCTCGACGGGCCCAGGGGCCTACTGTCGAGGCATGACCACGCCTGAGCAGGCGCGCACCGGCCGGGTGCGGATGACCGGCCAGGAGCGGCGCGAACAACTGCTCGACGTGGGTCGCCGGTTGTTTGCCGAGCGGGGCTTCGAGGGCACCTCGGTGGAGGAGATCGCGGCCAAGGCCGGGGTCTCCAAGCCGGTGGTCTACGAGCACTTCGGTGGCAAGGAGGGCCTCTACGCGGTCGTGGTGGACCGGGAGACCCAGCAGCTGCTGGACCGGATGACCAACTCGCTGACCAGCGGTCATCCCCGCGAACTGCTGGAACAGGCCGCGATGGCCCTGCTGGAGTACATCGAGACCTCCAGCGACGGCTTCCGGATTCTGGTCCGCGACTCGCCCGTGGCGCAGGCCACCGGCACCTTCGCCAGCCTGCTCTCGGACGTGGCCAGCCAGGTCGAGCACATCCTGGTCGAGCAGTTCGCCGGCCGCGGTTTCAACTCCAAGCTGGCCCCGATGTACGCGCAGATGTTGGTCGGTATGGTCGCGCTGACCGGGCAGTGGTGGCTCGATGTCCGCAAACCCAAGCGTGCCGACGTCGCCGCGCACCTGGTGAACCTCGCCTGGAACGGTCTGGCCAACCTGGAGGCCAAGCCCACACTGCGAACCGCCACCGGCTGAGCCCGCCCATCCGGAGCGTTCCGTCGGCGGTCCAGGATGCAGGTTGGGACGTGTGGGGCGATCCCATCGCCTCTCCAGTCCCGCACGTTCCAAAACGCATCCTGGGCCTGCTGGGTTGGACCCCGAGGCTTCGCATCTGCCGGGCGCTGCGACCCAGTAACGTCAGGGGCGCTGATCCCGGGTCGTCTAAGGGCAGGACAATCGGTTTTGGTCCGATTTATAGGGGTTCGAATCCTCTCCCGGGAGCGGTCCTGCGTGTGGGGGAGGAGACACGGATGAGCGTGACGGTGGTGGTGCTTGCCGCCGGTGAGGGCAAGCGCATGCGTTCGGCCACGCCGAAGGTGCTGCACGAGATCGGCGGCCGCTCGCTGGTGGGCCATGCGCTGGCCGCGGTGGCGGGGATCGCGCCGGATCGGGTGATCGTGGTCGTCGGGCATGGCCGCGAGCAGGTCGGGGCGCACCTGGCCCTGGTGGCGCCGAACGCTCGCAGCGTGGTGCAGGAACAGCAGAACGGCACCGGGCACGCGGTGCGGGTGGCGCTGCAGGCCGCCGCACCGGACGTCACCGGCACCGTGCTGGTGGTCTGCGGGGACGTGCCCCTGTTGCGCACCCAGACGCTGAGCGACCTGCTGGCCGCCCACCGCGACGCCGGTGCCGCGGTCACCGTGCTGACCGCCGTGGTGCCCGACCCCACCGGCTACGGCCGTATCGTGCGCGACGACGGGGGCACGTTGGCCGCGATCGTGGAGCAACGCGACGCCACACCCGTGCAGCAACTCCTCGCGGAGATCAACTCCGGGGTGTACGCCTTCGACGGCGTCATGCTGCGCGAGGCCCTGGGCAAGCTGTCCTCGGACAACAGTCAGGGCGAGGAATACCTCACCGACGTGGTGGCCATCGCCCGCGGCGCCGGCACCACCGTCGCCACCTCGACCACCGCCGACCACCACGAGATCCTCGGCGTGAACGACCGGATCCAGTTGGCCGAGTTGGGTCGGCTGCTCAACGACCGCATGCTCGCCGAGCACATGCGTGCCGGGGTCACCGTGATCGACCCGGCGAGCACCTGGATCGACGTCGGCGTGAGTATCGAGCCGGACGTGACGATCCGTCAGAACACCCAGTTGCATGGGCGTACCGCAATCGCCACCGGTGCCGACGTCGGCCCGAACAGCACGCTCACCGACACCGTGGTCGGGGCCGGGGCCACCGTGCTGGCCTGCCACGCCACCGACGCCGAGATCGGACCCGGCGCCACCATCGGCCCGTTCACCTACCTGCGCCCCGGCACGCGGCTCGGTGCGAAAACCAAGGCAGGTGCGTTCGTCGAGATCAAGAACAGCACCGTGGGCACCGGATCCAAGGTGCCGCACCTGAGCTACGTCGGCGACGGGGACATCGGTGAGGGTTCGAACATCGGCTGCGCCACGGTGTTCGTGAACTACGACGGGGTGGAAAAGCACCGCACGGTGGTCGGCGATCACGTCCGGGTCGGCAGCGACACGATGTTGGTAGCGCCCGTCACCCTGGGTGCGGGTTCGTACACCGCAGCGGGATCCGTCATCATCAAGGATGTACCGCCCGGTGCGCTGGCCGTGGCACGTGGCACGCAGCGCAACATCGACAATTGGGTCATCCGCAAGCGCGCGGGTACGAAGGCGGCAGCCGCCGCCGAGGCCGCACAGCACGAGGAGCAGGAGTAGAGCGCATGACCGGGATTACCAGCATGGGCGAGCGCAAGCTGCTCGTGATGGGCGGTCGTGCCTACCCGGAGTTGGCTCTGGAGATCGCCGATCACCTCGGCATCGAGCTGACTCCGACCACTGCCTACGACTTCGCCAATGGCGAGATCTACGTGCGCTTCCAGGAGTCGGTGCGCGGCGCGGACACCTTCGTGATCCAGTCTCATGCGCAGCCGATCAACCAGTGGATCATGGAGCAGCTGCTCATGGTCGACGCACTCAAGCGCGCCTCGGCCAAGCGGATCACCGTGGTGGTGCCGTTCTACGGCTACTCGCGGCAGGACAAGAAGCACAAGGGCCGCGAGCCGATCTCGTCCCGACTGCTCGCGGACCTGTTCCGCACCGCGGGTGCCGACCGGCTGATCTCCGTCGACCTGCACACCGCGCAGATCCAGGGCTTCTTCGACGGTCCGGTGGACCACTTGTTCGCGTTGCCGCTCCTCACCCGCTACGTGGGCAACCGGGTGGACCGGTCCCGGCTCACCGTTGTCTCCCCGGACGCCGGGCGGGTGCGGGTCGCCGACATGTGGACGGACCGGCTGGGCTGTCCGCTGGCCATCGTGCACAAGCGGCGCGACCCCAACGTGGCCAACCAGGTGAAGGTGCACGAGGTCGTCGGTGACGTGGTGGGCCGGGTATGCGTGCTGGTCGACGACATGATCGACACCGCGGGCACCATCAGTCAGGCTGCCGACGCGCTGTTCGAGCAGGGCGCCGCCGAGGTGCTGGTGGCGGCGACCCACCCGATCCTGTCCGGACCGGCCGTGGACCGGCTGAAGAACTCCCGGATCTCCGAGGTCGTGGTGACGAACACGCTTCCCATCGAGGAGGAGCGCCGGTTCGACAAGCTCACCGTGCTGTCCATCGCCCCATTGATCGCCCGGGCAATCCGGGAGGTCTTCGACGATGGGTCAGTGACCAGCCTGTTCGACGGGCAGGGCTGAGTGCTGCGGCTCGTCGCGTAGGCGCTCGATGCGGGCGCGCACCGAACGAACCAGTGCCTTGCTCGGCGCGTTCTGCTTGATCGCCATCGACTCCACCCCCGCCGACGTGGCCGACGCGCAGCCGGTGGTGGCCTGGGCGATGATCACGTCGAGGAAGGTGCCGGGCAGGTCGATGAACAGTGCCCGCTGCACGATCGAGGTCGCGGTGGCGACCTGCTGGTTCACGTAGACCGCGCCCAGGCCGAGCGGCAGCTTCACGGTCACCGACTTGCCGCCGTCGAGCGGGATGGTCTGGCCGAGCACCGTGATGGCGCCCAGGGTCGACCCGCCGATCGAATGCGCGACGGTGCACGCGGCGTTGGCCAGCGTGCCCGTGCCCGCCTTGAGGCCCGTGGCCTGGACGAGGTTCAGCCCGAGCAGGTTCACCCCCAGGGAGGCAACGGTGGCCGCCGCCGTTTCCCGCACCGAGCCCTGCGCTCCGTTGGTCAGGGTGGTGACGCTCCGCAGCGCTTGCAGGGTGATGCCGCCGAGCAACAGCGAAACGTTCTTGTCGACCACCGCCTTGCTGTCGGCGGCGCACGGGGTGCGCTGCGGATTGGCGTCTCCGAACGTGGTGCCCGCGATGGACACGGCCACCCCGCGGCAGGAGGTGCTCGACGTGGCGGTGGTCGCGGCACCGGCCGGAGTGGCGAGACCGGTCGACAATGCCAGGGCGGACAGGGCCAGGGTGGCAGCGCACGGCTTTCCGAATTGGTTCATACGAAGGTCCCCCTCGGGATGAGTGCCCGGCGGGGTGCCCGCCGGACGGCCGTCAGAGTGACGGCCCCAAGCGGGTAGATCTGTGGATGAGTTGGACATTCGTCCGAGTGGGGGACAGGACGGACCCGGCCACAGTTGGCGAAGCGGTGGGAATCGACGGTCTCGGTCGGGAGAATCGCCACTCCACGCGCGTGCGAAATACCCGGCCGATGGGCACACGATCACCTGCGCCCGACCGGGTATTCCTCACAGCGCTAACTAGTGGGGACTCAGCACCCCGTTGGTGCGCAGCCGGTCGGCGAGGTCGGAGAGGAAATCGGCCAGTTCGGTGGTCGCGGCGACCATTTCCTGCCGGCGCCGTTCGGTCTCTTCCTCGATGTCCGCGGTCAACCGGGTCGCGGTGGTCCGGGCCGCGGCGAGCATGTCCGCCGCGGTGCGCGCGGCGTCCTCGAGCACCCGCCCCGTCTCGGCCTCCTGCACGATCCGGCGCCGGGTCTGGGTCCCGGGCCGCTCGGTCGTCGCCGTCTTCGCCCTGGGCGTGCGCGGGGCACGGGCCGGGCGGACCGCGGGCTCGGTGACAGGCTCGGGGACCTCGTGCAGCACCGGCGCCTTGCGCACGGCGGGCACCTTGGCCGGGGCCTTGCGCACGGCCGGCACCGTGGCCGGCGCCTTGGAGATGGTGGGCGCCGGGGCCTCGACCACACGCACGGACGGCGGCTGTGCCATCGGCGCGGGCACCGGGCGAACCGTGGGGGCCAGGCCGGGGAGCAGGGCGAAATTCAGGTCGGTCGGGCGCGGCGAGGTCATGGGGGCAGGTCCTCCCGGACTTGGGTTCAAGAGCTGATGTGCTCACTCTGCGCGCCCCGGGACATATGTGACAGATGTGATTACTGAGAACTAATGGGACAGGAGGGAATCTTGATGATTCGCTGGACCGGGGTTGGTCGGAGCCCTTCCCGGGTCATACGTACGGCGCCGGGGTCGAGCCGGCGCGGAGGCCGGACGGCGGTCGGATAGGCTTCCCGGGTTGCCCGGCGAGGGAGGCGAACCTCCGTCATCGACGGAGCGCGTCGGTCCTCCGTGCGCACTCTCGCCCGCGTCGAGCAGCCGACCTGATCGCACCACCGTCCGCGCCACAGCTGAAGGAGCACGACCGTGTCCGAGGTCCGCATCACGGCGGAGGCCCGCACCGAGTTCGGCAAGGGCGCTGCCCGTCGCACCCGTCGCGACCACCGGGTACCGGCCGTCATCTATGGGCACGGCAATGACCCCCGGCACATCTCATTGCCCGGTCACGAGCTGATGCTCGCGCTGAAGACGGCGAACGTGCTGCTGCACATCAGTTTGCCCGACGGCACCGTTGAGCTGGCGCTGCCCAAGGACATTCAGCGTGACCCGGTGCGCGGTGTGCTCGAGCACGTCGACCTGCTGACCGTGGTCCTTGGCGAGAAGGTCAAGGTCGACGTTCCGCTGCACGTGGTCGGCCAGGCCGTGCCGGACGCGCTGGTGGTCTCGGAGATGACCACGCTGGAGGTGCTGGCCGAGGCCACGCACATCCCGTCGTCGTTCGACGTGAACATCGCCGGCCGCCCGATCGGCTCGCAGATCCTGGCCAAGGAGATCGAGCTACCCACCGGCGTGGAGCTGGTGGGCGACCCGGAGCAGCTGGTCGTGAACATCACCGCGATGCAGACCGAGGCGGCCATGGAGGCCGAGCTGGCCGGGGCCGAGGCCGAGGCCGGCATCGAGCGCGATGAGCCGGACGAGCCGGCGGCTGAGGCCCCCGCGGCCGCAGCGGAGCCCGCCGCCGAGTAGGACCGGTAATGGCGCGGTGGGCGTGGTTGCGCTCACTGCGCCGTGGCGCGCCCGCGGAGGAGCACCGGATGACCGAGCCGGCCTGGTTGGTGGTCGGCCTGGGTAATCCGGGCCCGCAGTACACGGCCAACCGGCACAACATCGGGTTCCTGGTGCTCGACGTGCTGGCCGAGCGCACCCGCTCGTCGTTCAAGAGCCACAAGGCGCGCGCCGAGGTCGCCGAAACCCGCTTCGGCGGGCCCGGTGGACCGCGGGTGGTGCTGGCCCGGCCGCGCACGTACATGAACGAGTCCGGCGGGCCGGTGTCCGGTCTGGTCGGGTACTACCAGGTGCCGCCGGAGCGGATCGTCGTGGTGCACGACGAGTTGGACCTGCCCTTCGCCGCGTTGCGGTTGAAGCTCGGCGGTGGGGACAACGGGCACAACGGGCTGAAGTCGATGCGCCGATCGCTGGGCACCGGGGATTTCTACCGGGTGCGCTTCGGCATCGGTCGCCCGCCGGGGCGGATGGATGCCGCGGCGTTCGTGCTGCGCGACTTCAGCGCCGCGGAGCGCAAGGACCTGGACCTGGAGATCGACCGGGCCGCGGATGCGGTGGAGCTGCTGGTCACCGAGGGCCTGGAGCGGGCCCAGAACACCTTCAACTCCTGAGGCCGCACCTCAGCCGGTGTTGCGCAGCCCGGCAGCGATGGCGTTCACCGACAGCAGCAGCGCCCGTTGCAGCGTTTCGTCCGGCGGGTCGTCCGCGGGGGCGGCGCGCGCCCGGCGCAACAACGAGACCTGCAGGTAGGACAACGGATCCAGGTAGGCATCCCGGGTGCGCAACGTCTCGCGCAACGCCGGGTTGGACTCCAGCACCTCGGCCTGCCCGGTGACCGCGAGGATCTCCTCGACGGTGCGTTCGTGCTCGGCCAGCACGGCGTCGAACAGGTGCTGTACGCCCTTCGGGACCAGCGAGCGCACGTAGTGCTCGGCGATCCGTAGATCGGTCTTGGCCAGCGTCATCTCCACGTTGGACACGAAGTTCGCGAAGAACGGCCAGCGGCGATACATCTCGTTCATCAGCGACCCGTGCCCGGCGGCACGGGCAGCGGCCAGCCCGGTGCCGACGCCGAACCAGCCCGGCACGATCTGGCGGGACTGGGTCCAGCCGAACACCCAGGGGATCGCCCGCAGGCCGTCGAGCCCACCGCCGCCGTCCGGGCGACGCGAGGGTCGCGAGCCGATGTTCAACGCACCGAGCAGTTCCACCGGGGTCGAGGTGAGGAAGTACGTCGGCAGGTCCGGGTGTTCGACGAAGCCGCGGTAGGCCTGGTGTGCGGCCTCGGACACGACGTCCATGCAGGCGTCCCAGCGGGCGAGGTCGGCCGGGTCCTGGCGGGGGCGGCGGTTGAGCACGGCGGCTTCGAGCACCGCGCAGATGGTTAGCTCGAGGTTCTCCCGGGCCAGCGCGGGCAACAGGTACTTGTCCGAGATCACCTCGCCCTGTTCGGTGACCTTGAGCTCCCCGTCCAGGGTGCCCCACGGCTGGGCGAGGATCGCCTCATAGGTCGGCCCGCCACCGCGCCCCACGGTGCCGCCGCGGCCGTGGAACAACCGCAACCGAACCCCGTGCCGTCGGGCCACGTCGCGCAAAGCCCGTTGGGCGCGGTGGATCTCCCACTGGGCGGTGGTGATGCCACCTGCCTTGTTCGAGTCGCTATAGCCGAGCATGACCTCCTGCAGGTTCCCCCGCAGTTCGACCAACCGCCGGTAGATCGGGATGCTCAGCAGTTCGTCGAGTAGCGGACCGGCGTTGGCCAGTTCGGTCGGCCGTTCCAGCAGCGGCACGAAGCCGATCCGTACCTGATCCCCCGTCAGATCGACCAGGCCGGCCTCGCGGGCCAACAGCACCGCGGCGAGCAGGTCATCCACCCCGGTGGTCATTGACACGATGTAGGACTGCACGACCTTGGGCCCGAACAGCTCGAGCAGGTCGCCGATGGCCAGGAACGCCCCGAGGGTGCGTGCGCCCGGCTCGTCCAGCGGCGGCGGCTGCGCGGCCAGCGGACGGCGCCCGTTCAGCTCGGCCGCCAATACCTCGGTGCGCTGCGATCGGCTCAGCTCGGCGTAGGGCGCGGGTAGTTCCCCGAGTCGGTCGATCAGTTGCCCGAGGGCCTGGTGGTGCGCGTCGGCGTGCTCGCGGACGTCGAGGGTGGCCAGGTGCAGGCCGAACGCGGCAATGGTGCGGATGGTCCGCTCCAGTCGACCGCGGGCGGCCAGTTCGCCGCCATGGCGGCACAGTGAGGCATGCAGTACCTGCAGGTCGGCGAGCAGTTCGCCGGCGCCCGCGTAGTCCCGGCCGGGGGTGTGCGGGGTGCGGGTGGCGATACGCGTGCGGGTATTGGTCAGCTTGGCCCGCATGCAGGTCAACGCGAGCCGGTAGGGCTCCTCGGCGTTGAGCCGACGGTGCCGTTCGGCGACCTCCGGCAGCCGCGCCAGGTCCGCGGCCAGCATGGTCTGCAGCGCCTCGTCGGTGCCCGTGGTGCGGGTGGACTGGGACAGGTCCTGGCGTAGTTCGTCGATGGCCTCGAGCGCGGCGTTGATGCCGTACTCGTGGGCCAGCACCAGCACCTCGCGGGTCACCGCGCCGGTGACGTTGGGGTTGCCGTCCCGGTCGCCGCCGATCCAGGTGCCGAAGCTCAGCGGCCGCGCGGTGATCGGCAGCTCGACACCGAGCTCGGCGAGCGCCGCGGCCAGGTCCTCCAGCAGGTCCGGGACCGTGCCGTGGCAGAGCTCGGCCAGGTAATACACGGCGTTGCGTGCCTCGTCGACCGGCTCCGGGCGCCCGATGCGCAGCTCGTCGGTCTGCCAGAGCAGTTCCACGGTCTCCGCGAGCCGCCGCGCCACCCGGTGCTCGTCGGCCGCGGTGACCGGTCCGGCCTGCAGCAGTTCGGCGATCTGGCGCAGCTTGGCCAACGTGGACCGCCGCGCCGCCTCGGTGGGGTGGGCGGTGAACACCGGACGCACCCCCAACCGGGCCACCTCGGCGCGTAGCTGTTCGACCGGCAGTCCGGCGGCGGCGATGCGGGTCGCCGTTTGCTCCAGCCAGCCGCCGCGTTCGGCCCGCAGACGCGCCAACTCGCGGGTGCGATGCACCTGTTCGGCGACGTTGGCCAGATGGAAATAGGTGCCGAAGGCGCGCACCAACAACGCGGCGTATTCCGATTCCAGTCCGTCGAGCACAGCGGCGGCTGCCTCGTCGTCGACCCGGACCAGCCCGCGCACCATTTCCACCAGGTCCAGCACCGAGGCGCCCTCGAGCCGCCCCAGCGTCTGCCCCAGCAGGTCGGCCAGGCGACGGATGTCGGCGCGCAGTGCGGCCGGCACCTCGGTCGTGCTCGCCCCGTTCGACACCCTGGCGAGGCTAGCCGGAATAACGAACCGATTCGGAAACGCGTTCTGCTCCCAATTCCCGGGCAATGCGCGCACCATGTGGATTCCGCGCCCGGACTAGCCAGAACGATGTAACACGGCCTTCATCCCGGCGCAGACTTACGGAGTGGCAGATCTGTCAGGCTGCCCGCGCGGGGACGGCCGGCGGAAGGAGGTGGCGAGTGGGCCGCGATACCTCCGCGCTGGTCGGTGATGACGACCTGTCCGACGTCGACCGGGTCCGCTACACCACCATCCACGGGTACCGGCGCGCGTACATCATGGCCGGCAACGGACCGGTGTTGTTGCTTCTGCACGGCATCGGGGACAACGCGGACACCTGGCGCGGACTCATCGAGGACCTGGCCCGCGATCACCTGGTGATTGCCCCGGACTTTCTCGGCCACGGCCGCTCCGACCGGCCGCGTGCGGACTACTCGATCGCGGCATATGCCTGCGGGATGCGCGACCTGCTCTCGGTGCTCAACGTCGACCGGGCCACCGTGGTCGGGCACTCGTTGGGCGGTGGGGTGGCGATGCAGTTCGCCTACCAGTTCCCGGAGCGCTGCGAGCGGATCGTGTTGGTGAGTACCGGCGGGGGCGGGCCGAAGACCTCGCCCTTGCTGCAACTGATGGCCATCCCGGGCGCCGGCGTGCTGCTGCCGTTCATGCGACTGCCCGGCGTGCGGCACGGCGGGGCGCTGTCGCTGCGGCTGTTGCGGATGCTCGGCACCGACATCGGCCGCGACGCCGAGGACATGATCCAACTGTTCGACAGGTTGCCGGACCGGAACTCGCGCAGCGCGTTCGTGCGCACGTTGCGAGCCGTGGTGGACCGGCGCGGGCAAGTGGTCACCCTGCTGGATCGCTGCTATCTGGCGCGCGGTATGCCCACGTTGCTGATCTGGGGCGGGCACGACGCGGTGATCCCGGTGGACCAGGCGCAGATCGTGCACGAGGCGATGCCCGGCAGCCGGTTGGAGATCTTCCCCAACGCCGGACATTTCCCGCATCACAGCGATCCGGAACGATTCCTGGCGGTACTGCGCGACTTCCTCGCCACCACCGGGCCCGCGGACTTCTCGGTGGCGCAGTGGCGGGCGTTGTTGCGGACCGGGCGCGACGGCGGCCAGACCGACGCGCTGGAATCCGAAATGGCCCTGGACGGCGACGTGCTGCCGTTCGGGGCCTGAGACAGCGCTCAGTCGCGCCTGACGCTGCGTCAGGTCGCAACTCGGACGGGGCGGATCGCCACATGGTGGACTTGTCCGCGAGGCCTTGCCCAATCCTTGCGCAGCGCCGGGTTCGCCTTGGCTGCCGGTACAAGGTGCATACGTACTCTCCCCGGCATGTCCAATGCACGCCACGCAGGTTCTCGTCGTCGCCCTCAATCTGCGCCGAGTGTGCAGTCAAGCACGCGAATCGTCGAAATTCAGGTGCCTGACTGCACACTCGACGGGGAAGGGGCCGTGCCGTCGGTTGCGCCGGTGCGGGGTCGGCATCGGGCGACCCCGGCCCGCCAGCTCGGACGTGGTTCGGTCGTGGCCGGCGCGGCCGCGTTGTCCTTGGCCGCGGCCGGCGGGCTGGCGTCGGCCAGCACCGGGGTGCCACTGCTCGACCCGGCGGACAACGCGCCGACCGTGGACACCGGGACGATCGCTGCGGCCGCTCTCGCTGCTCCGCAGGCAGCGGCGGCTTCCCGCAGCGCGCAGCGACCCGCCCTGTCCGGGCCTGCGGCGGTGGCCGCTACGGACCAGGCTGCGGCCGCGCAGTCCGCGCGGGCGCTGGCCCGCAACATGCTGGCCGAGCGCACCGCGGCCATCGAGCAGACGGCCGCAGCGGCGGCGCAGGCCACGCTGAGCGCCCTGCACCGGGCCTGCGACTACGTCTCGGCCGAGCAGCGCCACCCTGATCACAACGCCACGCAGTTGCGCAATGTGCGCACCATCGTCGCGGTGGCGCAGCGGATGAAACTGCCGGCGCGGGCCGCGGTGATCGCCGTGGCCACCGCGCAGCAGGAGTCCGAGCTGATCAACATGACCGGCGGTGACCGCGACTCGGTCGGTCTGTTCCAGCAGCGCCCGTCGATGGGGTGGGGCTCCTACAGCCAGGTGCACAACCCGGTGTACGCCGCGGAGCAGTTCTACGACTCACTGGTGGCCATTCGGGGCTGGCAGCACCTGCCGCTGACCGTGGCCGCGCAGCGGGTGGAGCAGTCCGCGTTCGGCTGGGCCTACGCCCGCTGGGAGGGCAGTGCCGCGCAGCTGGTGTCCGCCGCGCTCGACGTGCCGGTGGACCAGCTCAACTGCACCCCGCGCTGAACCCGGCCTCTCTACCCCGAGTGTGCAGTTGAGCACGCAAAAACGGCGATTTCGCGTGCTCAACTGCACACTCGGCGGGAATGGGGCGGGACAAACGGGGACATAAGCCCCAAACGATGGGGCGACACACCGCTCGCGACACTCCCAAAATGTCTGATTTGTCCGATTCCCGGACAGGGCCACATCCCCGTTGCGTCCGACCAGAAGTGGCTTATAGGCCACGATCCGTCGGACGCAACGTGGGTGGGCGGGGGTGCCGGCGCGGCGACGTAGGCTGGTCGCGAACCCCGCACCGAAACCGGATGTGGGGCCGTTCGCGTTGCCCGGACCCATTCGGGCCAGACCCACGGGGGGAAATGCCGTGTCCGTCACCGGCCTGCTGGATGTGGTGGCCGCCGACCCGGTGCTGGCCACCGCCCTGGACCGGGCGCGGGCCGGGGATCTGCCCGCGCACGATCTGATCGCGCCGCCGGGGATGCGTCCGCTGATCGTTGCCGCGCTGGCCGCGCGCGCCGGGCGCACCGTGCTCGCGGTGACCGCCACCGGCCGGGAGGCCGAGGATCTGGCCGCGGCCCTCGGCGCGCTGCTGCCGCCGGGGCGGGTTGCGGTGTTCCCCTCCTGGGAGACGTTGCCGCACGAGCGCCTGTCCCCGCGCGCGGACACCGTGGGGCGTCGACTGGCCGTGTTGCGGCGGCTGAGTCGCCCGATCGCCGACGACCCCAACGCGGGGCCGTTGGACGTCGTTGTCTGCCCGGTGCGCAGCGTGGTGCAACCGATGGTGCCCGGCCTGGGCGCCCTGGAACCGGTCAGCCTGCGGGTGGGCGACGAGGTCGAGCTGGAGGTGGTGGTGGAGGCGCTGGCCGCGGCCGCCTACTCCCGGGTGGACATGGTCGAGCGGCGTGGCGAGTTCGCCGTGCGCGGCGGCATCGTCGACGTGTTCCCGCCCACCGAGGAGCACCCGCTGCGGGTGGAGTTCTTCGGTGACGAGGTCGAGGAGATCCGCCCGTTCCGCGTGGCCGACCAACGCAGCCTGGACAGTGCTGACCCGCAGGGTGTGCGCCAATCCCTCTGGGCGCCGCCGTGCCGGGAACTGTTGCTCACCAAGGAGGTCCGGGCCCGCGCGGCCGCGCTGCGCAACGCCCACCCGGAGCTCGACGAGATGCTGGGCAAGATCTCCGAGGGCATCGCCACCGAGGGCATGGAGGCGCTCGCCCCCGCGCTGGTGGACGGCATGGAACTGCTCGTCGATCAACTGCCCGCGGGCACCCTGCTGGTCAGCATCGACCCGGAGCGGGTGCGCGCCCGCGCGCACGACCTGGTGCGCACCAGCCAGGAGTTCCTGGAGGCGTCCTGGTCCGGCGCCGCGGTCGGCGGTGCCGCGCCCATCGACCTCGGGGCGGCCGCGCTGCGCGAGCTGTCCGAAGTGCGCGCGCACACCGCGGCGATCGGCCTGCCCTGGTGGTCCGTGGCTCCGTTCGCTTCCGCCGAGGACACCACGGACATCGACGGGGCGGTGCTGGGTGCGCGCGCTCCGGAGGCCTACCGCGGCGAGACGGACCGGGCGCTGGGCGATATCCGTGACTGGTTGGGCCAGGCCTGGTCGGTGGTGCTGGTGCTGGGCGGGCACGGCACCGCGGATCGGGTCGGTGAACTGCTGGCCGCAGCGGACCTGCCCGCTCGGCAGGTCGAGGACATCACCGGCGCACCGGAACCCGGCGTCGTGCTGGTCACCTGCGCGGAGTTGTCCAACGGCTTCCTGCTGCCCGAGCAACGTACGGTCGTGCTCACCGAGACCGACCTGACCAGCCGGGTGGCCGGTTCCACCAAGGACCTGCGCGGCAAGCTGCCCAGCCGACGCAAGGCGACCGTCGACCCGTTGGCGCTGCGCCCCGGTGACTTCGTGGTGCACGAACAGCACGGTGTGGGCCGCTACGTGGAGATGACCAGCCGCACCGTGGCCGGTGCCACCCGCGAGTACCTGGTGCTGGAGTACGCCGCGTCCAAACGCGGCCATCCCGGCGACCGTCTCTACGTGCCCACCGATGCGCTGGAGCAGATCACCCGCTACGTCGGTGGGGAATCCCCGACGCTGCACCGCCTGGGCGGTGCGGACTGGCAGAAGGCCAAGGGCCGCGCGCGCAAGGCGGTCAAGCAGATCGCCGGCGAGCTGATCCGGCTCTACGCCGCGCGCACCTCGGCGCCCGGCCACGCGTTCGGCCCGGACACCCCGTGGCAGCGCGAACTCGAGGACGCCTTCGGCTACGTGGAGACCCCGGACCAGGCCGCGGCCATCGACGAGGTCAAGGCCGACATGGAGAAGGCGTACCCGATGGACCGGGTGATCTGCGGCGACGTCGGCTACGGCAAGACCGAGATCGCGGTGCGCGCGGCGTTCAAGGCGGTGCAGGACGGCAAGCAGGTGGCCGTGCTGGTGCCCACCACGCTGCTCGCCCAGCAGCACTACGCGACGTTCTCGGAGCGGTACAGCCCGTTCCCGGTGACCGTGAAAAACCTGTCCCGGTTCAACACCGCCTCGGAGGCCGAGGCGGTGGTGGCCGGGTTGGCGGACGGCAGCGTGGACGTGGTGATCGGCACCCACCGGTTGCTGTCCGCCACCACCCGGTTCAAGGACCTCGGCCTGATCGTGGTCGACGAGGAGCAGCGCTTCGGCGTCGAACACAAGGAGAAGCTCAAGGCGCTGCGGGTGCACGTGGACGTGCTCACCATGTCCGCCACCCCGATCCCGCGGACCCTGGAGATGTCGATCACCGGCATCCGGGAGATGTCCACCATCACCACCCCGCCGGAGGAGCGCCACCCGGTGCTCACCTTCGTCGGTGCCTACCAGGACAAGACCATCCAGGCCGCCATCCGCCGCGAGCTGCTGAGGGACGGTCAAGTTTTCTACGTGCACAACCGGGTGGAGTCCATCGAGAAGGCGGCCCGCCGGCTGAGCGACCTGGTGCCCGAGGCGCGCATCGCGGTGGCCCACGGCCAGATGAACGAGCACACCCTGGAAGAGGTGATCGTCGGCTTCTGGGAGCGCCGCTATGACGTGCTGGTGTGCACCACGATCGTGGAGACCGGCCTGGACATCTCCAACGCCAACACCCTCATCGTGGAACGCGCCGACGTGCTCGGCCTGGCCCAACTGCACCAGTTGCGCGGCCGGGTCGGTCGTTCGCGGGAACGCGGCTACTCCTACTTCTTCTACCCCGCCGAGAAGCCGCTGACCGAGACCGCGCACGAGCGGCTGGCCACCATCGCGCAGCACACCGAACTCGGTGCGGGCATGTACGTGGCGATGAAGGACCTGGAGATCCGCGGCGCGGGCAACCTGCTCGGCGGTGAGCAGTCCGGGCACATCGAGGGTGTCGGCTTCGACCTGTACGTGCGGATGGTCGGCGAGGCGGTGGCCGAGTACAAGGCCGGCCCGGACGCCGCCCCCCCGCCCGCGGACGTGCGGGTGGAACTGCCGGTTGACGCGCACATCCCGCACGAGTGGTTGGGCACCGAACGGCTGCGGCTGGAGGCCTACAAGCGGATCGCCGCCATCGGCACCTCCTCGCAGGCCCACACTGAGGAGATACAGGCCGAGCAGGAGATCGCCGCGGTCCGGGCCGAGCTCACCGACCGCTACGGGCCGCTGCCCGAACCGGTGGAGAACCTGCTCGCGGTGGCCCGGTTCCGCACCCACCTGCGCCGCCTCGGTCTGGAGGAGGTCACCCTGGCCGGACCCAACATCCGGTTCGGGCCACTCGAGCTGCGCGAGTCCCAGCAACTGCGCCTGACGCGCCTGTACCCGGGCACGGTGGTCAAGGTGGCCACCCGTACGATCCTGGTGCCCAGGCCGAGCACGGCCCGGGTGGGTGGCACGCCCATCACCGGAGTGCCGCTGTTGGACTGGGCCCGCGACCTGGTGGACGCGGTGTTGGGCTGAGGAGGACGGCGTGACGGTTGTTCGGCGCCGGGCAGTGTTGGCGCTCGGGGCGGCGACGCTGGCCACATTGTCGGCCTGCGCTCCGTCCCAGCTCGGTGCCGCCGCCGTGGTGAACAGCCAGCGGATCACCGTCTCCGACATCCAGGGCACGCTGAAATCGGTCCGCGACCTGCAGGACCAGTACGGCATTGAGCACGAGGACCCGTCGATCGCCGCGCGCAACGAGGTGCAGCGCCGGGTGGTGGATCTGGTCTTCGAACGCGCCGCGCGGGACCTGGGTATCAACGTCAGCGACGGCGAGGTGTCGACCGCGGTCGACACGGAGCGCAAGCTGCTCGGCGGCCCCGAGCAGCTCCGGGCTGCGCTGGCCCAGGCCAACCTGTCCGAGGACCAGATCGACGACGTGTTCCGGCAGCAGGTGATCAACCGCAAGATCGGCCTCAAGCTGGTCGCCCAGGCCGGGTCCAAACTGACCCAGGATCAGGTCGACGAGAAGGTGCACGAGACCCTGGTGGCCACCGCGCAGCGGCTGCACATCCGGATCAACCCGCGCTACGGCACGTTCGACCCGGGCAAGGGCCAGATCGCGGCGCCGGCGCCCGACTTCCTGCACCCGACGGGGTGAGTTCACCGCTGCCCGGCGCGGCGCTGCTGGACCTGGTGGCCGTGATGGACCGGCTGCGTTCGCCGGGCGGGTGCCCGTGGGACGCCGAGCAGACGCATGCCTCGCTGCTGCAGTACCTGATCGAGGAGTGCTACGAGACCGTCGAGGCGGTCGAGTCCGGCGACCGGGACCACCTGGTCGAGGAATTGGGCGACCTGCTGCTGCAGGTGGTTTTCCACGCCCGCATCGGCCAGGAGCGGGCGGAGCGTCCATTCGACCTCGACGAGGTGGCCGCGGGGATCGCGACGAAGCTGCGCAACCGGCACCCGCACGTGTTCGGCGACGTGACGGTGGCCGGGGCAGCCGAGGTGGAGGCCAACTGGGAGGCGCTCAAGGCCGCGGAGAAGGGTCGCGCCTCGGCGATGGACGGCATCCCGCCCGCGCTGCCCGCGTTGGCGCTGGCGGCCAAGACGCAATCGCGGGCCGCCCGCTTGGCGGCGGGCCCGGCAGTCAGCCCGGCGGCGCTGCCGGACGGTGCGGACCTCGGCGATGCGCTGTTCGCGCTCGTGGCCACCGCGCGCACGCGCGGGCTGGACCCCGAGGCCGAACTGCGCGCCGCGACCCGTCGCTACGCGGACGCGGTGCGCGCGGCGGAGGGGTAGCAGGGGTCTGCACTGTGAATACTGTTCGAGCGAGCGGTGTCCGCACGGTGTCGATCTTGCGCGGCGGTATCGTGGCCGGACTTTCGATCCCGGAACCCACGCTTGTATCCGGATGACGACTGCAGAGGTGAGCATGGGCTCCAAGCCGACCCCGTCGGCGGTCAGCAGCGCCAAGGCGGTCGTCCGCCGTAGCCTGCGGCGGGCCAAGCGGGGGGCCGGGGCTCAGCTGCGTCGACGCGGCTGGCAGCCCGTCACCGAGGTCAAATCCGCCGGACCGGTGACCGGTCTGGTCGAGGAGTTCACCCGGCGCTCGGTGTCCGGGTGGGTGATGGTCCCCGCCGGACAGTCCGGCGTGCGGGTCACCCTGCACCTGCAGGACGTCCAGGTCGCGGCCACCTGGGCGGGTGACGCGGTGGAGCGGGGCGGGCCACGGGAGATCCGCGGGTTCCGGTTCGCCCTGCGTGACGTCTGGAACTTCGCCCGCGCCGAGCATCGCTTGACGGTGCGGGTGGACGGCACCCCGCTGCCGATCGCGGGCGTCGGCATGCACGTCAGCCCCGAGGAGGACGGCACCCGGGCGCTGGGCACCTTGCGCAAGAAGCTCGAGACCGGACACGTGTTCTCCCGCAACGGAAGGTTGCAGTTGTCGAAGTCGATCGACGAGGAGTGGCAGCGCGAGGTCCTCGACTTCTACGACGGGTTGCGCAAGGTCATCAAGGACGCGCTGGGTCACGACCTGTTCGTGATGTACGGCAGCCTGCTCGGTGCGGTGCGCGAGGGCGGCTTCATCGGGCACGACGACGATTTCGACGCCGCGGTGATCGTGGACGCGACCACCGGCCCGGAGGCCATCGAGGCGCTGAAGAAACTGGCCTTCATGCTGATCGACGCCGGTTACGACGTCGAGGGCCGCCGCAGCGCGGTGCACGTGCACCACCGGGACGACCCGGCCATCCGCATCGACATCTTCCACCTGTACTTCGACGCCCAGGGCGTGCTCGCGTTCGCGTTCGGCGTGGCCGGCACCTCCGACGTGCTCAAGGAGCAGTGGCAGGGCGTGGTGGAGACCCGGTTCGGGCCGGGCTCGGTGCTGGTGCCGGTCAACGGCGAGGCGATGGTGGAGACCATCTACGGGGCCGGGTGGCGCATCCCGACGCCGGGCTTCAACTGGGACAAGGACCGCACCAAGCGGGAGCGCTCGGCGATCGTCCCGCTCAGCGAGGTCGAGGAGATCTACTGGGCGAACTTCTACGCCCGCACCGAGTACACCTCGGGCTCGACGTTCTTCGACTTCGTCAACGCGCGCCCGGAGATGACCCAGCACGTCATCGACATCGGCTGCGGCGACGGCCGCGACTCCTACGCGTTCGGCCTGGCCGGGCGCAACGTGACCGGGCTGGACCGCTCGCACATCGGGGTACGGCACGCGGACAAGAAGGCCCACGACATGGGCATGGGCGACCGGGTGCAGTTCGCGGCCTGCGACGTGGCCGAGGCGGACAACCTGCGCGGGGTGCTGAACGAGGCCCTCGGGCGGGCCGGTGACGCTGCGACCCTGTTCTACGCGCGCTTCTTCCTGCACTCGATCCCGGAGGAGGTGCAGGACACGCTGATGGCCACCATCAACGAGGTGGCCCGCCCCGGGGACCTGATCGCCGCGGAGTTCCGCACCACCGCCGACGCCGCGCTGATGAAGGTGCACACCAAGCACTACCGCCGCTTCCAGGACGGCCCGGCGTTCGGCGTCGCGCTGAGCGAGAAGTACGGCTTCGAGGTGAACTACGAGCTGGAGAGCCAGGGCCTGTCCCCGTACAAGGACGAGGACCCGGTGCTCTACCGGGTGGTCGCGCGGCGCAGATGAGCCAGCGGGAGACCTTCGCGACCCTTGCTCGGGACACCCTGGACGACTACTTGGCCACCTATCCGGTCACCGCGACCGGGCTGGGTGAGCACCGCCACGACCATCGGTTGGGGGACAGCGGTCCCGCCGCCCGCGAGGCCGAGCTCGCCCGGTGGCAACGGCGGATCGCCGAGTTGGACGCGGTGGACGCCGGCGCGCTGGACCTGGCCGACCAGGTGGACCACGAGATCCTGCGCCACCGGCTCAGTGCCCGGTGCTTCGAGCTGTCCGAGCTTCGCGAGTACGAGTGGAACCCGCTGGCGGCCAACCCCGGCACCGCGATCCACCTGCTGTTGGCCCGAGACTTCGCCCCGCTGCCCGAACGCCTGCGCGCGCTCGGCGGTCGGCTGGCGCAGATCCCGGCCGCGCTGGCCACGGCGCGTGCGGACCTCGGCGACATGCCCGAGGTGCACGTGCAGACCGCGATCGGGCAGTTCACCGGCACCCGCACCCTGCTGGCCACCGAGGTGGAGCGGGCGCTGCGTCGGTTGACCGGGAACGGGGCGGACGCGGTCCGCGCCACGGTGGAGCCCGCGCTGGCGGCGGCGGGCACCGCGCTGGACGAGCACATCGGCTGGCTGCAACAACGGTTGGACGACGCGCACGGCGACCCCCGCCTCGGCCCGGAGCTGTTCGGCAAGCGCCTGCGGTTGACCCTGGACACCGATGACTCCCCGGACCTGGTGCTGTACCGGGCCAACGACGAACTGGCCCGGATCACCGACGAGATCGCGGAGGTGGCCAGCCGGATCGCCGGCGCCCCGCCGCACCCCGCTCAGGTCCGTGACGTGCTCGACGGCCTGGCCGCGGATGCCCCGGATGATGAGTCCATCGTGGAACTCGCGGCGACCACGCTGGACGAGACGATGGCGTTCGTGGTCGAGCATGACCTGGTCACCGTCTTCGACGACCCGGTGCAGATCGTGGTGATGCCGGAGATTCACCGGGGTGTGGCGGTGGCCTACTGCGACCCGCCGGGGCCGCTGGAGACCGCACCGTTGCCCACCTTCTACGCGATCTCGCCGACCCCGGCGGACTGGTCGGCGGAACGGCGCACCTCGTTCTTCCGCGAGTACAACGTGCACATGGTGCGCAACCTGACCATCCACGAGGCGATGCCCGGACACGTGCTGCAGCTCGGGCACGATCGGCGCCAGCCGCCGGGCAGCGGGGTGCGCGCGGCGTTCTGGTCCGGCCCGTTCGTCGAGGGCTGGGCCGTGTTCTCCGAGGAACTGATGACCCGTCATGGTTTCGGCGGGGACGCGGTGAAGATGCAGCAGCTGAAGATGCAGCTGCGGATGACCATCAACGCGATTCTCGACGTGCGGGTGCACACCCGGGGCATGTCCCGCGACGAGGCGATGAAGCTGATGATCGAGCGCGGCCACCAGGAGGAAGGCGAGGCGGTCGGCAAGTGGCGCCGCTCGCTGCTCACCTCCACCCAGCTGTCCACCTATTTCGTGGGTTACATCGGGGTGCGGGACCTGGTCGCCGAGGTGAGCGCGGCCCATCCGGAGTCGTCCACCCGGCAGTTGCACGACCGGGTGCTCTCGCAGGGCTCCCCGCCGCCCCGCCACCTGCGCCGCCTGCTCGGAGTCTGACCCCGACGTCGGTAAGGTGGCCGGTGCTGCACCGTTCACCGCCGCGAGGGAGTCTCTGGTGCCCACGATCGACGACATCGGCGCCCGCGAGATCCTCGACTCCCGGGGCAACCCGACCGTTGAGGTCGAGGTCGAGCTGGATGACGGCACCATCGGGCGGGCAGCGGTGCCCTCGGGTGCCTCCACCGGCGCCTTCGAGGCCGTGGAGCGTCGCGACGGCGACGTCGGCCGGTACAACGGCAAAGGCGTTGAGGGTGCGGTCGAGGCGGTCAACTCCGAGATCCTCGCCGAACTGCTCGGCTACGCCGCCGACGAGCAACGCATCATCGACCAGGTCCTGATCGACCTGGACGGCACGCCGGACAAGTCCCGCCTCGGCGCCAACGCCATCCTCGGGGTGAGTCTGGCGGTGGCCCGGGCCGCCGCGGCCAGCGCCGGGTTGCCGCTGTTCCGCTACATCGGCGGGCCGTCCGCACACCTGCTGCCGGTGCCCATGATGAACATCCTCAACGGCGGCGCGCACGCGGACACCGCGGTGGACATCCAGGAGTTCATGATCGCGCCGATCGGCGCGGACACCTTCTCCGAGGCCCTGCGCTGGGGTGCGGAGGTCTACCACGCGCTGAAGTCGGTGTTGAAGAGCCAGGGGCTGGCCACCGGGCTGGGCGACGAGGGCGGGTTCGCCCCGGACCTGCCCAGCAACCGGGACGCGCTGGACCTGATCGCGCGGGCCATCGGGCAGGCCGGGTTCACCGTCGGCCGGGATGTGGTGATGGCCCTGGACGTGGCCGCCACCGAGTTCTGCACCGACGGGGTGTACAGCTTCGAGGGCCGCAAGTGCTCCGCCGAGCAGATGGCCGACTACTACGCCGACCTGCTCGACGCCTACCCACTGGTGTCCATCGAGGACCCGCTGGACGAGCAGGACTGGGCCGGCTGGAAGGCGCTCACCGACCGCGTGGGACACCGGGTGCAACTCGTCGGCGACGACCTGTTCGTGACCAACCCGGCCCGGCTGGCCCGGGGCATCGCGGAGAACACCGCGAACGCCCTGCTGGTGAAGGTGAATCAGATCGGCACGCTGACCGAGACGCTGGACGCGGTCAGCCTCGCGCATCGCAGCGGCTACCGGGCGATGATGAGCCATCGGTCGGGGGAGACCGAGGACACTACGATCGCCGACCTCGCGGTGGCCACCGACTGCGGGCAGATCAAGACCGGCGCCCCGGCCCGCTCGGAGCGGGTGGCCAAGTACAACCAGTTGCTGCGCATCGAGGAGGAACTCGGCGACGCCGCCCGCTACGCCGGCGCTGCCGCGTTCCCCCGGTTCACC
>Ga0137412_10000214_pt1 | contig 37985 bp, 35 predicted proteins | sample CZODoug2_1_16fun_FD_122160 | JGI IMG/M metagenome (GOLD analysis project Ga0137412, IMG submission 122160) | Vadose zone soil fungal communities from Angelo Coast Range Reserve, California, USA - CZODoug2_1_16fungal (Hybrid Assembly) | ecosystem: Environmental > Terrestrial > Soil > Vadose zone...
TGCCCGTCATGATCTGCAGGCAGGTTCCCATGGCCAGTGCTTCCCCCACCGTGTCGCCGGCTTTGATTTCTCCCACGCACTTCAGTTGCACGCCCGGCGCAGCTTCTTTCGAGCGAACCGCGTACCCATCCCGCGTCGAGCGGTCAAATGGCGGGTATTTGCGGTCCGTCCGAACTTCCTGGGCAAGCACCAGTCCCAGCGCATCCCACACGCTCACAACGGCGGTTGCGCGCGGTCCTTTCCTCTTCCCAACTTGTTCGACGACTTTGTTACGGGCTTGCTCGTAGGTGAGCATTGTGTGGATCTTGGGGCGCTGGCTATAACCAACGGGCGAGCAGCGTACCTGCAGGCACAATCGTCGCGTCGCGTTCGGGTCCGGTGGAAATCATTCCAATCTCGACCTGAAGAAAATCCGAAACGAAGCGCAGATAGTCGATCGCCGCTTTCGGGAGTTTTGCGGCGTCTTTCAAGCCGTAAGTTGCTTCATTCCACCCGGCGAGTGTGTGGTATTCGGGCGTGACGTGCTCGTATTCTTCCGCGAGCGCCGGCATTTCCTTCAGCGGCGTTCCTTTGTACTTGTACCCCACGCACACCTGAATTTCCCGCTGCGTATCGAAAACATCCAGTTTGGTGACTACCAGCGAATCGATCCCATTGATCATCTTGGCGTATCGCAGCACTTGCAAATCCAGCCAGCCGCAGCGCCGCGGCCGCCCTGTAACCGCGCCAAATTCTTTCCCGCGTTCGCGCACTTCTTTGGCATCGAGATCGGGCATCTCCGTGGGAAACGGTCCGCCACCTACCCTGGTGGTATACGCTTTGGAAATTCCAAGTACGTGCTTGATCTTTGTCGGCGGCACGCCCACGCCCGTCGCCGCACCGCCGGAGGTTGCGCTCGAAGAGGTTACATATGGATACGTTCCATGGTCGATGTCCAGCATCGTTCCTTGCGCGCCTTCGAACAGAACGGACTTCCCCTCGTCCAGCGCGCGGTTCAACAGTTCCGCCGTATCGCAAATGTAGCCGCGAATCTTTTCGCCCAGTTTCAGGGTTTCTTCCACTTCATGCGAAAAGTCGATGTCCGCGCCGTACGCGCCCTTCGCCAGCCGGTTCTTCTCCGCCACCACGTGCGCGGCTTTCTTTCGAAATAACTCCGGCTCCAGCAGGTCGCACATGCGCAGCCCGCGCCGCGCCATTTTGTCTTCGTAGGCCGGGCCGATTCCGCGGGAGGTGGTGCCAATCTTGTTCGCGCCGCGCGCGCTTTCCGCGGCTTTGTCCAGCTCCCGGTGATACGGAAAAATCAGGTGTGCGCGATTGCTGACGTGTAGGCGCCCCTTCACTTCTATCCCGGCCTTGGAGAGGGTCGCCATCTCCGCTACCAGCGCTGCCGGATCCACGACCGTGCCGGTTCCGATCACCGCTTGCTGCTTCGGCCGAAGTATGCCGCACGGAATCAACTGCAGCACGTAACGGTCTTTCCCAATGATGACGGTGTGCCCCGCGTTGTGGCCGCCCGCGACGCGCGCGATGTAGTCAAACGATCCCGCAAGATAGTCCACCACCTTGCCCTTGCCTTCGTCGCCCCACTGCGCACCCACCACGACCACCGATTTCATGCCGGCTCTCTCCTCAAGGTGGGACAGGCATTCTTGCCTGTCTCTGTCCTCTCCTCAGCCACACTTCCGCGTCGCAATCATCACTTCACCTTTACTGCTTTGGAAAGCACTAAGAAACGGCAGGTTCTTATCGTAAGCTCGCCATGCCCCATACGCAAGTAAGCCCTGCGCTCACTCCTATTTCGACAAATCTCGGTAGCGGAAACAACTCACCAGATGATCGTTCACCATTCCCGTCGCTTGCATGAGGGCGTAGCAGATGGTTGAGCCGACGAAGCGAAAGCCGCGCTTTTGCAGGTCTTTGCTGAGGGCGTCGGAATCCGTGGTCTTTGCAGGGAGGCGTTGGTGGGTTTTCCAGGCGTTTTGTTTGGGCTGGCCGCCGACGAAGCGCCAGATGTAGGCGTCAAAGGTGCCGAATTCTTTCTGCACTTCGAGGAAGGCGCGGGCGCCACTGATGGTGGCGTCGATTTTAAGGCGGTTGCGGATGATTCCGGAGTCGCGGAGCAATTCGCGGACTTTCTTTTTGTCGTAGCGCGCCACTTTCTCCGGATCGAATCCGTCAAACACTTCGCGATAGCGCGCGCGTTTTCTCAAAATCGTGTCCCAGCTCAATCCTGCTTGCGCCCCTTCCAGCACCAGGAACTCAAACCATTTGTGCTCGTCGTGCACGGGCACGCCCCATTCCTCGTCATGATAGGGAATGTTCAGTTCGCTTTTCGCCCAGACACAACGCGTTCTGGTTATCTCCTGGCTCGCCGTCATGGTCTTTGTGGTTTCCCTCCCACCATATTTTTCACTTTGGTTCTGGCGCTACGATCAGCCACGGTTGCTGCCAGATAAAATAATGCGTTCCCGGAATCTGACGCCAGCCATCCTCGGGGTCGACGGCGCCTGCATTCCTAGTAACGATGGCTCTAGCCCCAACGGAGGAAAACAGCGCGAAAACCTGCTGCCTTCGCGCCGCATCCGCCGCGATGAAACGCGGCTGTTCGGCATCCGGAATCTCCGCAATGATCCGCACATCCACCAGATGCGCCCAATACGCACCAAGCCCCGTCCCGATCGATCCCAAATCGCTCCCCTGCGGAATGCCCATTTCGTGCAGCCCACGCGCCACTTCCCATTGCTCGAAAGTCGCGGGCCTCGCCATGTCCTTCAAATTTTTCCCCGTTGAAAAAACAATCGCCAATGCGGGCGCAAGAATGATTACGGAAGCCAGGCCACCCCGCGCCCCTTTCCCCGCCGGCTTCGCAAACCTCACCCCGCGAGGAGTCTCATCAGCAGCATGAGGCCGAAGCGTCCCGCAGCAGAATCAACTCCCTGAAGAACCACTCGAAGCAAGCCAGATCGGCCAGATAGATGGCAAGATTCGCGAAAATGACAACCGTCGACTCCCAGAGAGCACCGGGATCGAAAATTCGAAAAGCGTTGGTTAACAAAAAAGGGTAGAGGGGGCTCCAGTATTCATTCACGTAACTCTTCCAGCCGTCCTCCCGGGCCGACTGCGCAATTTCTATGTAGGAGATGCTGCCCGGATTGATGTTATGACGGTGCGCCCACACCTGGATAAGACCAACAACGGCGGCCGCACACCAGAAAAGGACTCGCGGCGGCCGGCTGGAGAGTTCTCTGCTCATAGCCCGAAGATCAGTCGCGTCAGAGGGGCTGTCATTCTTGAGCTTTTATCTGTCAATCAAAAAGGCGCGTCGTGATCTTACCCGCAACGCGCCTTCATCGAAAAGCCTGGTATGCTCCCGGCTTTACGCGATATGCCGCTCCAGCGCCTTGGTGATCTGCTCTTTCGGCACTGCTCCCACGATCTGCTCGACGACCTGTCCGTTTTTAAACAGCAGCAACGTGGGAATTCCCTGAACGCGATACCGGCCCGCTGAATTCATGGCCTCATCGACGTTCAACTTCATCACTTTGAGCTTGCCCGCATAGTCGTGCGCGATCTCCGCCACTGTCGGCGCGAGCATGTGGCACGGACGGCACCATTCCGCCCAGAAGTCCACCATCACTGGTTGCGAATTGCTCGCCGTAAGCACCTCGGCTTCGAAATTTCCATCCGTTGCCGTTTGAATTGTATTGTCAGCCATGTTCTTTGTCCTTAGCGGCTTGCCAAGCTGGGCGCCGCCTCTGTCTCCTCACTCATCTCAATTAGATGTTCCAACAGGTTTTTGGTTTCTTGCGCCTTTCTCCGAAGCCTGCGGGTTCTGCCCCGCCCCGCGGCCCGGTTGTCCAGCGCCTGGAGCGGCCTTTCCTGAACTTTGTGCGGCTGACGACAATCCGCGAGGGGTTCGCGCGGCCTCATACAGCTTCGCATACTCCGCCGCAGGCGTCTTCCACGAAAAATCCTTCGCCATCCCGTTCAACTGGATGCGCTTCCAGATCCGCTCATCCATGTAATGATGCAGCGCCTGCCGAATCGCAAACAAGAGCGCCTCGCCGGTATACTCCTTGAACTTGAACCCGGTCCCTGTGCCGTGCTCCACGTCGAATGGCTCGATGCTGTCGTCCAACCCGCCGGTGGCTCTCACAATCGGCACCGTACCATACTTCAAGCTGTACATCTGATTCAACCCCGAGGGTTCGTAACGCGAGGGCATCAGGAACATATCGGCCCCCGCCTCGACTTTGTGCGCCAGCGCGTTGTCGTAAGCGATCTTCACGCCCACGCGGCCTGGATAGGCCGCCGCCAGCGCCCGGAACAAGTCTTCATATTTGCGCTCGCCCGTTCCCAGCACCACCAACACCAGATCTTCGCGCATCAGTTCGTGCGCTTTTTCCGCAATCAAATCGAAACCCTTTTGATCCGCGAACCGCGACACGATCCCAATCAGCGGGCGTTCCAAGTGATCGTGTGACAATCCGAACAATTCCAGCAGCTCCTGCTTGCATACCTGTTTCCCGCTCAAATCCTTGGCCGAGTACCTTGCCGCTATGAGTTTGTCCTTCTCCGGGTTCCACGCCGCGTAATCCACGCCGTTAAGAATTCCCACCAGCCAGTCGGCGCGCCCTCTTGCAACGCCATCTAATCCGTGTCCATTTTCCGGTGTCTGGATCTCTTCGGCATATTTCCTGCTGACGGTCGTCAAATAATCCGAATAAACCAATCCACCCTTCAACAGGTTCACCTTGCCGTAAAACTCGATCCCACCGGGATGAAAAACGCTTTGCGGAATTCCCACTCGGTCCAGCGCATCCTTGGTGAAAAGACCGTGATACCCCATGTTGTGAATCGTGAACACGACAGGAATATTTTTCACCAACGGGTCATCGCCGTAAGACGTCCGCAGCAGCACGGGCACCAGCGCCGTTTGCCAGTCATGGCAATGAATCACATCCGCCGGCCAGACATGCTTCGTCACCTCGATCGCCGCGCGGCAGAACTCCGTGTACCGCTCCGCGTTGTCCGGATAATCTCCGCTGCCGCCGCCATACAATCCGTCACGATCGAAATACTCCGGGTCATCCACAAAGTAGTAACGCACGCCATTCAGTTGCGTGCCATCGGCTATCGCCGGAAAGCGCAGCCGTGTCCCGCCCATCGGAATCGTCAGGCTCGGCATCACCACTGCAGTGGCCTTCGTCCCGCGGTACCGCGGCAACACCACCGCCACTTCATGGCCCTGCACCACCAGCGCCTTCGACAGCGCCTCCACGACGTCCGCCAGACCGCCCGTCTTTGAAAACGGCAGCCCTTCCGATGCCACGAACAGAATTCTCACGGTGTTCTCACCAGCGGCTCAAAAGGAACCAGGCAATCATTTTACGCTATCTGACGCTAGCAACGCCGTCAAGGCGTGGGCTTGGTTGTCGTTGAGCTGTAAGCTTTTTTTCCGGTCAGACGTGCTTTGTGTTACGCCGGTCTGAGACGGCGTAAATGGCGGCGGCTCCGAACAAACCCGCCGCGGCCATGATTTTCCATGCTAATTCATAACTGTGCTGCGAATCGAAGATTCTTCCCGCAATCCACGGCGCTCCCCACTGACCGAGCGAGTATCCCATGATGATCAGTGCCAGCAGTTTGCCGAGCGACGCGGTCCCGAAGCACTCCGCGGTGACGAGGGGAATCAGCATATAGTCCGCGCCCATGGAGAAGCCAAATATCAGCGCGAAGGTCCCGGCGGCAACAGGCTGATGGGCCATACCGAGTAAGAGGAGCGACGCGCTGAGCAATGCGTAGAACAGCGCCATGGTGTTCTTCTTCCGGAAGCGGTCCGCCAGATAGCCCGCCAGTACGCGGCCGCCGAGGCCTACCGCAAGCAGGGCTGTAAAGTATCGAGAGGCGGTGGTTGCCGAGTAGCCCTGATCTTTGAGGAAGAGGATGAAGTGTTGAGTCACCGCGCCTATGGCGCCCATCACCAGCGTGGACCCCGCCAGGATAAGCCAGAAATTCGCGGTGCGAACCGCAGCCCCGACTCCACTCGCGGGCGAAACTGTGGCGCTGTTCTTTTCTTCCTGCAAAGCGCTGCTTATCGCCCCATCCGGCAGAAGCCCCATTTCCGCAGGAGTGGAGCGCGTGATCCAGATGCCCACCGGAAACAACACCATCAATATCAGCAGGCCCACGATCTCAAGGGCATGGCGCCAACCGAAGCTTCGCGTCAAAAAATGCACCAGCAGCGGCGAAACGACTCCGCCTAGCCCTAACCCCAGATACGCGTAACCCATCGCCCGGCCACGTCGCACTTGGAACCATCGGGCCACGAGGACTTGATTGGCGATTGGCCCCGCCAGCACGTAGCCCACAACCTCCAGGATGCAGAGCAGTTCGTAATGCCACAGCCTGGTCATGGAGCCCATCAGCACTAGGGAAATGCCGACGAGTCCGGCTCCCGAGAGAATGACCCATCTCGCGCCTATCCGGTCAATCACCGCTCCCGCCAGCAAGCCAAACGGCAGGCCCGCCACAAGAAATCCGAGGAGGAAGCCCTGCGTGACTTGCGCCCGCGTGAAACCGAGGGACTCCACAAACGCGGGATAGAAAACCGGGAATCCATAAAAAATGATTCCGACGGCGAAGAAGAGATTCAGGAACGCCGCAACAACAATCCACCACCCGTAAAAGATGCGCATTGATCGATGGTCCGCCATGAATGAGCCCGTGTCTCCCCGAAAACCGAAATCTGCGCCTGAAAAGAAGAAGGAAATTGCGCATCCGGTGGCCAAACATTGTCAGCCGAATTCCGGGCCTAGAATCGCACAAAGGAGTTCGGGTCGTCCCGGGTGCTCATTCGATCCCCGGTACATTCGAGTAAGCACGCGCGAATAGCTGAACCCGAAGGACCTCAGCAGGCCGCCAGCAATGGCGTTTGATTTCAAATAATCCACCAACACGAATTCACGCGAAGAGTGCGCGAGGAATGTTTCGAGTAGCTGGCGAGCTGTGCCTGCGTCTCTCGCCATCCAGGGACCGAGATGATCCGCGAAAGAGCCACGCCGCCCGAATGCGTAACCCTCGATCACGCCTGCATTCCAAATCCCCGCCGTGAATTCGGGCGCATCCTCATGGAGAGACCTAAGCAGCAAACTGCGGTCTGCGCCAAAAATTTCTTGATCCGCTTTGCAAATCGATTCCAAGAGTCCCGCAGATAATGAATCGCGCGCACCGGAACCGGACGCTTTCGCCACCTTGGAGGAAGATCTTCGCAGAGTCCATCGTTTGATCTCGTATTCGGACACGAATTTTAACTTTTCGTAGAGCGGTTTTCCCTGCGGTGTCGCGTCGAGCTTGATGACGGGAATTCTCAAATCATCGAGGTGTTCGATCGCTCTTTCAAGAAGCCGGGTTCCGATGCCTCGACTGCGGTATTCCGGGTCCACCAGCACCATCCCGACCCATGCGAATCGATTTTCAAACGAGATCGTCGTTGCCGTGCCGCATACCCTCCCGTCTTCTTCCGCGGCGAAGCAACCTCCCGGGCTGGCTTCGAGAAACCGTTTCCAGTCTGCCGTGGTCTGATTCCAGCCCGCGATCTCCTTCAGCCGCATTCCCGCCGGGATGTCCGCCATCGTCATGATGCGCAAGCGCATGGCTGCCGAATTCCTCGGGGGAGATTGTAAACCCAAGCGAATGGTCACCGGACAAAACTGAAATGTAGAAAAAAGTCGGAAAAGGCGCAGACAGACGGAAGCCATGCCGGGGCGATTCGAGTACAATCGCACTCGCCGATTTTATAGGCATCCAATCGCCGATGCTTCGAATGAATTGAGAGCAACGAATGGCAACATCACGCCGGAAGACCTCCGTCCGCGATATCGAAGAGCTGGATGAACTTCTCAGCGAGCCGACGGAAGCCGTCATTCCCACGCTCGGTGCCCTCGATGGCGACATTGTCATCTTGGGCGTGGGCGGGAAGATGGGGCCGACTCTCGCCTGCATGGCGAAAAGAGCATCGGACATCGCGGGAGTTTCGCGGCGTGTGATCGGCGTCTCCCGCTTCTCATCCTCCAAGTTGGAGTCGCAGTTGCAACTGTGGGGCGTGGAGACGCTGCGCTGTGACTTGCTGGACCCAAAATCACTCTCCGCTCTCCCGGATGCCCCCAACATTATCTATATGGCTGGGATGAAGTTCGGGACGACAGGGCAAGAATCGTTGACCTGGGCCATGAATAGTTTTTTGCCCGGCCTCGTGAGCGAGCGATTTTCCAAGAGCAGAATTGCGGCCTTCTCCACAGGCAATGTCTATGGGCTCTCACCTGTTTCCGGCGGCGGCTCGCGAGAAGATGACCATCTGAATCCCTTAGGCGAATACGCCATGAGTTGTCTCGGCCGAGAACGCATCTTCGAGCACTTCAGCCGCACGAACCACACCAGGATGTCCATACTCCGGCTCAATTACGCCACGGAACTCCGCTATGGCGTGCTGGTGGACATTGCGCAGCGCGTTTACGCTGGACAGCCGGTTTCGCTCTCCATGGGCTATTTAAATGCCATCTGGCAGGGAGATGCCTCTGCCATGAGCCTGCAAGCTCTTGGCATCGCGTCAGTGCCTCCCTTCGTGATCAACATTGCCGGACCGGAGTTGCTGAGTGTGCGCCGCGTCGCCGAGCAATTTGGTGAACGCTTGCATAAGCCCGTGCGCCTTGAAGGACAGGAATCGGCCGACGCTCTCTTGAGCGACGCGAAAAAATCGTACGAGCTCTTCGGCCATCCCCGTGTCGACGCCAATCAGCTGATCGCCTGGATCGCAGACTGGATTAGCCGGGGCGGAGTGACATTGGCAAAACCCACACATTTTGAGGAACGCGCGGGACGCTTTTAGAAAGAACCAGCAGCGGAGAGCGAAGACCAATTCCTATGGCACGGCAACTGGATCCAACGATTCGGCGCGTCTTGGCGCGAGGCGCGGTGATCCCGGCGCATCCATTAGCACTCACGGCAGACCGGCGGCTGGACGAGCGGCGCCAAAGAGCCCTCACGCGTTATTACATCGCCGCTGGCGCAGGCGGCCTAGCCGTGGGCGTTCATACCACGCAGTTTGCGATCAGAGACTCACGCATCGGGCTTTTCGCACCCGTCCTAAAATTGGCGGCGGAAGAAATGGACTGCGCCGATCGCGGTCGCGCAGAGCCGTTAATCCGCATCGGAGGCATCTGCGGAGCGACATCGCAAGCCGTCGCGGAAGCGGAGTTGCTCGCGAGTTTGGGCTACAGCGCGGGCCTGTTGAGCTTGGCCGCCATGAAAGTTGCGGAGGACGCAACCCTCATAGCTCACTGCCGAAAAGTGGCGGAAGTCATACCGCTCGTTGGTTTTTACTTGCAGCCGGCCGTGGGCGGCCGCGTACTTTCCTACAAATTCTGGCGCGAGTTCGCCGAGATTGAAAATGTTGTCGCCATCAAGATTGCGCCATTCAACCGTTACCAGACGCTGGATGTCGTCCGCGCCGTCGCCGAATCCGGGCGAGACATCGCGCTCTACACCGGCAATGATGACAATATCGCCATGGATCTTCTCACTCCCCATGTTTTCCAGGTCAACGGACGCGCGCGGGAATACCGCATTGTAGGCGGCCTTTTGGGCCACTGGGCGGTATGGACTCGCCGCGCCATCGATCTCTTACAGGAGTGCCATGCCGTTGCGCACGAAGCGGGAGGCGTTTCGAAAGATTTGCTCCGAAGAAGCGCCGAAATCACAGATACCAACGCGGCCTTTTTCGACGTGCCGAACAATTTCGCCGGTTGCATCGCGGGACTGCAGGAGGTCTTGCGGCGGCAAGGCCTCCTCGAAGGTATCTGGTGCTTGGATCCCCACGAAACCCTCAGCCCTGGACAACGAGAAGAGATCGATCGCGTCTACGCCGCCTATCCCCATCTAAACGACGATTCCTTCGTCCTCGAACGCCGCGACCAGTGGCTGAAGCCCTGAGAGCGCATTCCGGCAACGCTTTTTTCATTCTGGATAAGCGCCATCGGTGCGCCACCGCGCCTACCTTCAAATGGACTCGTGGTTCAACGGCCCTGGATCAACGAACAAGCAGCCCTTCGGCCGCGGCCAGTTTCGCTTGCCGGGTGTCGAAGGTGTGGAAGGTGTCCGCCTGCAGGGCGAGTGCGGAGGCCAGGTGAAGTACGTCGAGTGTTCGGGTACCCAAACGAGGCGTTTGCCTTCGCGCGATCTGCTTCGCCCGTTCGAAGGCGCTCGCGGGTAATGCGTTGACCATTAGAACGCCGTCTTCCAGGCCTTTCGGATCAGCGCGTGCGCGGCCTTCACTTGAGAGGCAGAAAGCTCTTTCCGGAAAAGCCGCAGAGCGACGGCGCTCGTGAGCTCTGACTCCAGGCGCTCAATTTTCGACGAACGACTTTAGCCTCGACAGCGCTGATCCCACTGCTTGGAAACGACATCGAGGTACTCCTTAATTCCTTCCATCGGCTCGGGATCGAATTCGAATCGGCTCTCGCGGCCGGTACGGACGCTGTGCACAATTCCTGCGCTCTCCAGCACTCGAAGATGCTTGGTGATCGCCTGCCGGGTCAGCCGCGAACCCTCCGTTAGCTGAGAGATCGAATAACGCTCCCCGCCACAGAGCTTCGCAACCAGCGATAGCCGGGTCTCGTCGGCGAGAGCGGCAAAAAGGGGTGCGCGAGCCCGCCCTTTGGCCGTCCAGCGGCTATGGCCTTTAGGCGACATAGCTCTCAATATTCTTCATTTGTTCGGTCCAGCCCCCGTCATTCCTGCGGAAGGCCTCGAGCCGGAGGTTGTCGGGGAGGTTTTCAAAGCCCGATTCGGTGAGAGTTAAGAGTGTGCCGGCTTCTATCCTCTCCAGCCTGAACTCTACAAGGGTGGTTGGTTCTTTGAAGATGTCTGCATTGGGATCAAGGGAGTGGTGTGCCAGGTGAAGGAAAAGAGCCGTTCGGGCTCCATTTTCTGCACCACGGCCTGCCATTTAACATGCTCGTAGCCAGGATAGTTAATCTGGCCATGCGAGATCTGACCGGCTAGGAATGGTCCATCCAATTTCACACGAAACCACTCGCCAAACTCCCGGTAATCCGTCAGCGCACGCCAGACGCGCGAAACGGGGGCCTTGAGTTCCATGCGCTTCTCAATACGGTTGTTCATCTTAAGCAACCTCTGGGTTGCATATTAGCTTAGTGCGCGACAAAAAAGCAACCTTTTGGTTGCTCTTTCTGGTAGTGCTGTCAAGGCGCCGTAATCATTTGCTTTACAATTAAAAGTACTTTTCATAGAATAGCGCCCATGTCCCAGCCACGCACTCTATCCGACTCCGCAAATCCGCGCCGCAAGTTTCCCGCCTTTGCCAAGCGCCTCATCAAGGGCCTCGCGGCACTGGCCATCTTCGCCGTCGTCGGACTGACGATGCTGCTCGCTTTACTCTGGCGGGAGCACAAAACAGAAGTCACGTTGCCGGCGCCCGCAGGCCACTTTGCCGTTGGGCGGACGACGTACGCGTGGGTCAACAACACCCGGACGGACGAATTGGCACCCTCTTCAGGAGCGAAGCGGGAGGTAGTGGTTTGGATCTGGTACCCGTCGGCGGCTGCGACATCCGCCGCACCGGTGGAGTATCTGCCCGCGCCTTGGCGGTCAGCCCTCGCACAGCACTCAGGCGCCCTGATGAGTCAATTCTTTACGCGAGATTTGTCGCTGGTTCGGGCCCATAGCACATCCGATCCGGAAGTCTCGCCGGAGCGGCCCTCCTATCCAGTCGTGATCATGCGCGCTGGTGGCGGAGCCTTGACCACAGACTACACGACACTCACTGAGGATCTGGCAAGTCACGGCTACATCGTCGTGGGCTTCGACGCGCCTTACAGAACCTTCGTCGTCGTCCTTCCGGACAACCGCGTGGTCATCAGACCTCCAACGAACGATCCCGAGAATCTGCAAGCGGACCAGGCGAATCGCCTGATCAACAGACTTCTGCCCATGTGGACCAGCGATACGGCGTTTGTTGTGACCCAATTAGGGCACCTGAACGCCGCTGATCCATCTGGCAAGTTTACGGGCCGGCTGGATATGCAGCGGCTCGGCATGTTTGGGCATTCGTTCGGCGGGGCAACGGCGTTGCAATTCTGTCATGACGATCCCCGGTGCAAGGCGGGGATTGATATGGATGGCGCTCCGTTCGGCAGCGTCGTTCCGGAGGGCCTCAAACAGCCTTTCATGTTTATCTTCAGCGACCATAGTCGTGAACTGTCAGATCCGGCTAGCAGGCAGATCCTTGTGGACATCCAATCCATTTACCGCCGCCTTCCGAGCGGACGGCTGCTCATAACGATTCGCCAGGCAAATCACTTTAGCTTCAGTGACCAGATGCTACTGAAGAGCCATTACCTCATCGGGCTGCTGCGCTTATTTGGATTCGGCGGCCTGGAGGGGCGCCGCGGACTCGCCATCACTGCCGAGTATGTGCGCACGTTCTTCGACGTCTATCTGAAGGACGCACCTATCGCCTTGCTGGACAAGCCGTCTCAACTCTATCCCGAAGTTCAATTTGTCCTTCAGTAGTAGGAGTCCGCAGTAGGAGTCCGCGCGGCCGCGACTCGCTTAGAACGAGTCTTTTTGCTTTCCTGCAAGCCGGGGAACAAACCAATTGTCTGGCATTCGGTCTGGGGTCTCAGGAAGCTCGGCCCACTCTTCGACTTGTGTCCGCCACCACAGTTAATCCCTCCTTACTTGTCGTTCACTGCTTGCTTCTCCCGTTCAGTCTCAGTTGAGTCTCCGTTGAGTCTCCCGTTTCTTTGCTAATTAAGCGGGACCATAGTAAGATGTGCGTCCTTGCCGCAGTCCGGTGTGTCCCTCGCTCGGGGCAGCCTACCCAGTCCTATCCAGCCGCAACTTATCTCCGTGGACTTTCCGCGGGCCGACACGTCTGATCACGTCGGCGTCGTGGGAAAACCAGGAATCGACGTAGGATGGTGCTGCGAGTGAAGAAACAAACAAAGGTCGAAAATCCTAGGGGTTACATCGCGAAGGTCGTTGATGAGCTTCGGAATTTGCTAACCGCGGGCGCCCGGGCGCGCCGCGACCCGAGCCGCGAGAATTTCTATGAAGTAGAAAATGCCAAAAACGTCTTTTACATCCACATTTCGCCGGTCACCGGCAACGTAGTGTTGCTGGCCAAATGGCCGGGGCAATCCCAAGGCGCGAGGGAAAAGGCCAAAAATGCCACGGCTTGACAAGTCTCTGGGACGGGTGGCACAGGCCGACCGGGACCCTGTCGGGGAGAAGTTCGGCGATTTTCTCCAAACAACGCGCCTTACGAATTCCTGACAAACGGGGTTTCCGTAAAGCTGAAGGAGCCGTGCAAAACAGTGGTCGCTTTCAAAGCGTTCCAGGCGCTCCTCATCACGAATATCGGCAAGATTGCGGAGAATCAAGGTGCCAGGATAAACGTAGGGATCGTCCTCGATGTTAGTTTGCTGGTTCACCAGCCGCTGTAGAGCCGCCGAACCGCAGCCGTCAGTTGCTTCGCTTCCAGACGGCCTTCGATATATTCGTTGGCAAGTGCCAGGACTTCTTTGCTGGGTGGCAAATCTTCCAGGCCCAGCGTCGCCAGCGCCCCGCGCACGTGCTTCTCCCATTGCGCGCACCGTGCCGCATCAGAAGATTTGGGAGAGGTAGTGTGATAGTACTAATCTCCTCCCGGCATGCCACTATTCTGCTCCACCCAGTCCACAGAGACTATGGCTTTGCATCCGGCCGCTCAGGCGTTCCCGCGCTGTCGTGTTTGAGAGAACGTGTGTGCCACCACCCCGCGATCACCGCGACGAGCAGCGCAACCAAACCTGCAATTGCCCTGCCCCCTCTCCGGATTGAGCCGCTGCTGAGGATCGGCTATCCCGCAGTATTCAAACGGCTTATAAGTAATCTTTGACATACCATACCAATATGGTATAATGCTTTGGGTAAGTCGACGCGATTCCTCTGCCTGCCGCAGCCTTGGCGATCGAAGATCCCGATCCTGTCGGGATCGCAGATTCCGGCCTTGTCGGAAAGGATGGTGCCCAGCAAAGCATGCTCGCCCGCCGCGCCGTCCTTACTAACTCCTTCAAAATCTTCCCATTCCAATCAGTTACTTTTTCGCCAACATTTCGTCCGCGTAAGTCCTTTAAGCTGCAACACTTATGGATCTCCCCGCAAGTGTTGCAAACAAAAGACTTACGGTAGGGCTAAAGCTCTTTAGAGGCGACACTCACAAGAAACAGGGGGTGGGGGGGCTCTGCCCTTCCACGTTCGGCTGTCACACTGCACGTCCAACTCTTTTCTTCCTTACCTCGTTACCTCCTCTCGCGGCTCTCCCCACGTCGCCTGCTACACTGTTTCCCCCATGGCACGTCAACGCCTCGGCCAACACTTCCTCGCCGATCTCCATTGGCGCGAAGAGATTGCGCGCGCCATTCGGGTTTCGCCGCATTCCACCGTGCCGCTCCCGCGTGACGATCAACATTGCTGGATCGAAATTGGTTCTGGACACGGCGAGATGACCCAGCACCTGCTCGCCGCCGGCACTCCCGTCCACGCCGTCGAAATCGATCCTGCGTTCCTGCCGGGCCTTCGCCATCTCGCAAAGCAATTCCCCAATCTCGTGGTCGTTCCCGGGGACATTCTTGAAGCTGACATTGCCGCCATCGCCTCGGGCCGCCGCCTACGGATCTACGGCAATCTTCCTTATTACATCACCTCGCCGATCCTTCATCACCTGTTCACGTTTGCCGACTTCATCGACGAAATCCACATCGTCATTCAGACCGAAGTCGCGCGTCGTCTCGCGGCCCAGCCGGGCACGCGCGATTACGGCTATCTTTCCGTCGTCACCCAGTTCTACACGAGCCCTGAATTCGTCTTCGAGATTCCTCGGGACGCATTCGAGCCGCCGCCGGAAGTCGCCTCCGCCCTGGTCACGCTCCGCCTGCCCGGCGAACGCGCAAAGCTCTCCCTCAGCGACGTATCTCGTTTCCTGGATTTTGTGAAATTATGTTTCTCGCAGAAGCGCAAAACCTTGGTCAATAATCTGCGGTCTCTCGCCAAACCCGATAGTGTTCGCGAGGCCTTAGCCTCACTGAATCTGCGTCCCGACGCCCGCGCCGAACAACTGCCCGTCGCTCGACTCGCCGCTCTCCAGGCTCATCTGGCTGGTTCGTGATGGACGCCCGACCGCTCACCATTTTTGGAATGGAATTTCGCTAGCTGGGCTTCTCTCTCTTAAGAGACGCTCTCGGCTTCTTTTTTCACTGCCGCCACCAGCCGGTCCGGATAATCGCTCATAATTCCGTCCACACCCGCAGCGGCGAGCATGCGCATGTGCGCGGGATGATTCACCGTCCAGCACACCACTTGCAGATCTTTCCTCCGGACTTCGGCGATCAGCGCCGGCGTCACCAGATCTCCGCGTACCACCAATTGCCGCGCGCCGATGGCGACGGCCTTCTCCAGCGGATTCTCGAGCTGCCCGTCGTACAGGAGCCCGGTCATCAGCGTTGGCTCGATTTTCCGCACGCTCAGCACGATCGCCGGGTCAAAAGAAATCACCACCGTCCGCGGTATCTCTCCCGATTCGCGCAGCGCTCCCACCAGCGCGTGCTCCCCGCCCCACGATCCGCCCGGCTTTATCTCCAGGTAGAACACCACATCATTTTTTTTGGAGAACTCCAGAATCTCTTCCAGCGTGGGGATGCGTTCTCCGGTGAACTCGCTCCCGAACCACGATCCGGCGTCGAGCCGCCGCAATTCCGCCAGCTTCATGTCGTGCACGGCTCCCTGCCCGTTGGTGGTCCGATTCACGGTGGCATCGTGAATGGCTACGAAATGCGCATCGCGCGAAAGTTGCAAATCCGTTTCAATAAACGCCGCTCCCAGCGCAACAGCTTTCTTGAACGCCGCCAGCGTATTCTCCGGCGCATTCCCCGATGCCCCGCGATGTGCAATGACCAGCATCAGACTATTCTCCACGTCTCAAAAGGTATCTGCCTAACGCCGTTGCGCTCACAAGGTTTTCCCCTCCGAAACAATTCCACACTGCTTGCAGCCATTGTAGAGAGTATGCTAACACCTGCCCGCGGCACGGAACCGCGCACCCATTTGCCCTGCATCTTGAATCTAACTGGTGGAAAAGTTATCGAACGCTTATCCAGGAGGAAATCATGAGAATGGAACTCCGGGCCTTGTTTGTAGCAGCTCTGCTCGCCGCGCCGATTGTGGCGTTGCCATACTCCGCCGCGGCTCGGCCGCAGGATGAGAAAAAACAACGCAGCGATGCAAAGTATCGGGAAAAACTCTACAAGGAAGTGCGGCACCAGCTCGTCATGTTGCCGTGGTATTCCGTGTTCGACAACCTCGCCTACCAGGTGGAGGGCGACAAGGTGATTCTCTCCGGCCAAGTGACTCGGCCGGTTTTGAAATCCGACGCCGAGGCCGCCGTGAAGAGCATCGAGGGAGTCTCTTCGGTCGTGAACAACATCGAGGTTCTCCCACCCTCGCCGATGGATGACCAGCTCCGCCATGCCCTGTACCGCGCCATTTATGGGGACCCCGGCCTCTCGCGTTACTCCATTCAGGCCGTGCCTTCCATTCACATCATCGTCAAAAACGGCAACGTTACCCTTGAGGGCGTTGTCGACAGCGAAACCGACAAGAATCTCGCGGGCCTGCGAGCCAATCAAGTTCCCAACGTTTTCTCGGTAAAGAACAATTTGGTCGTCGCGGGCTAGGCCAAGTAATCCTTCGCGCGCGAGCGGCCGTTTACTAGGCGGCCCCCGTTGCGCCGCTTTTCTGCAGTTGCCGCGATATCCGCCGCGCCGTTTCCTTCAGTGCCTCGATGATCCGCGGCATATTGGCGTCATCCGTTTGCGTCAAAGTCCCGCTGGCGCCGAGCGCGGCCGTTACATTTCCCACGGTGTCGAAGATGGGCGCACCCAGGCACCGCGCACCCAAACTGTTTTCCTCGTCATCTACCGCGTATCCCGACTGCTTCACGTGCTCCAGGTCCGCAAGCAGCTTTGGCATGCTGGTGATGGTCTCGGGCGTCCTCTTCTTCAGACCTTGCTGCTTCGCAATTGTTTCCACCTCATGCTTCGGCAGCCAGGCCAGTAAACATTTCCCGACGCTCGTGGAATGCAAAAACATCCGCCGACCCACCCACGTATTCACCTTGAAAAATCCGGGCGACTCCACTTTCTCAATGTAAACCGCTTCGCCCTGGTCCAAGACCGCCAGGTGCACCGTCAGGTGAATTCTCTCTACCAGCGACCTCATAAACGGCAGCGCTACGTCGGCGATATCCAGGTTTGTCTGCGCGTCGCCGCCGAGACTTAAAATCTTCAAGCCCAGCCGATACCGTCCCGTTTCCGCTTCACGCCGCAAGTAGCTCCGTTTTTCCAGGGTCCGCAGGATGTAACTCGCGGAGCTTTTCGGAATCCCGAGCTTGCGGCTGATTTCCGCGTTGGTCAGTCCCTCGCGGCGCTGCGCGGCGGCCTCCAGAATATTCAGCGCCCGTTCCACCGCTGTCGCCGGACTGGTTTCCGTGGCTGCCATGGCCGCCTCCCATAAGAAATAGTTATCGCCCAAGTATAGAATAATTGTTCAGGATATTGAACATCATCTTGTGGCCGCGGCGTCGCTCGGGTAGAAGAGAAAGAGAGTTGAACGTATGTTCGATATATTGAACAAGAGAGTCGGGGAGGAACGCACTCGCCGATGGTGTGCAATTTTCTCCACTCTTTGTCCGCGCTTTCCCACGGAATCCTTGACGCTCTCGCGCTCTCCTATCTCCTTGAGCGAATGGATCTTAGAGATTGCGCGGCGCAGCCGGTTGGCCTTCGAATTGCCCTTCAAGTTCGCCGGCCGGCTTCCGTTCGAATTCGTACCGGAAAGGACTGACCTCGACCATGGCTGCCGCTACCACCAAGCCGAATCCGGAGCTCGCTCCCCTGCCCTTTTCGAATCGCATCGTGAAGGTCAATTCCGCTCCTACGGAGTTCGACCCGGCACGCGATCTGCCTGCGGGTTTTCTCGAATTTCTCGCGCCGCTGCATGCCGCGCTCACGCTGCGGCAGCGCGCATTGATCGCGCGCCGCGATTACGCCCTGGCCGAAGCCCACGCGGGCAAGGTTCCCGATTACCTGCCGCCCTCGGTCGCCACCACAAATTCCTGGCGCATTGATCTTCCCGCCTGGTGCGCGGATCAGCGGAACCAGATGACCGGTCCTGCGGATGACGCCGAGCTTGTCGTGAAAATGCTGAATTCCGGCGCTCCGGGCGTCATGCTCGATTTGGAAGACTCCTCTGCCAACGCCTGGGAGCACAATTCGCAAGCGATTAAGAATATTCTGGAAGCGCTCACCGGCCGGCTCACGTACTTTGACCGCAAGCGCAACAAAACGGTGGGCATCAATTCCAGCGCAACGGTTATTTTCACGCGGCCCCGCGGCCTGCACATTCATCAGGCCGGTGTTCTGCGCGGGGAATTGCTTCCGGCTTCGCTGTTCGACGTCGCGATGGTGGCTTATCAAGTGGACCTCAGCGCGCTGAAGCATCCTCTTTGTGTGTACATTCCCAAGTCCGAATCCGCCGACGAGGCGCTCTGGTGGCGCGATCTTTTCCAGATAATTGCCCGGCTCAAGGGCCTGCCAACGAATGCCATCAAGTGCATGGCGCTGGTCGAATCGCATCCGCTCGCATTTCAGATGGAAGAGTTTGCCTGGAATCTTCGCGACCACATCGTGGGGCTCAATCTCGGCCGTTGGGACTACATGGCCAGTTTGATTCATTTCAATCTCGAGAAACCGGAGTGGGTACTCCCCGATCGCAACACCATTCCGCACAATGTGGCTTTCTTCCAGAACTTGCGCAACCTCATTCCCGAGATTTGCCACAAACACGGCATGCTCGCTATTGGAGGCATGACCGCACTCTTTCCCAGCCGCGAAGATGCGGAACTGAACGCGCGCGCGTTGAAGGCCCTCGCCGAAGACAAGAAGAACGAAGCCAACTCGTTGATGGACGGCGCGTGGACTGGACATCCCGATCAGAACGAAATCGCTGTCGGCCAGTTCCCTGCTCCGAACCAGCTTCAGGCGCGGCCGACAAACGCCAATGCGCGGCCCGATCTTCGCCCGCTGCCAACGGTAGTCGGCAAACGCACGCTGGCGGGAACGCGCGCGGCGGTTCGAACGGTCATTCGCTATCGTAACGGCGTTCTCAACGGCAAGGGCGCGAGTCTCCTCGATGGCTACATGGAAGATCTCGCAACGGATCGCATTTACCGGTTGATGATCGCGCAGCGCATGAAGCACTCCGGCCAAGTTCAAATTCTCGATGACAGTGGCATGCCCGTTCGCCACACACCCGAACTTATCCGTGATCTGTTTGACGAGGAACTCGACCGGCTGCTGAGCGAAACGCCAAAGAATAGCGATCCGCAGATGGCCGCGACGCTTCGGGAGGCGCGCAGCGTAAGCGAGGAAATGATTCGGCGTGAGGAGTTCAATCCGGCGTGAGAAGAATTTTCAGTTTTCAGTTGTTAGTTGTTAGTTCGTGATTGATTTGATTTGTAGTTTTTGATTTATGGGGAAGCGGACCTTGCTTCACTCGTGACCTGGAAACTTTTTTTTAGTCTTTCAATTGACAGTCGCAAGAGAACAGAAAGGTAAAGAACATCCAATGTCGTCCAACGGAACGAACGGGGCCAACGGTAACAGCAACAAGCGCAACGCGCTTTCCCAGTGGACCACCGATCCCCGCTGGTCCGGCATCACGCGTCCCTACTCGTATTCGGATGTTTTGCGGCTGCGCGGTTCGATCCAGATTGAATACACGCTGGCGCGGCTCGGAGCGGACCGGCTGTGGAATCTTATGCACACCGACGCCTATGTTCCGGCCCTCGGGGCCATCACCGGCAATCAGGCCATTGAAATGGTGCAGGCTGGTCTGAAAGCGATCTATGGCAGCGGCTGGCAGGTGGCTGCTGACGGCAATACCGCGGGCGATGTCTATCCCGACCAGAGTCTCTATCCTTGCGATTCCGCGCCGAATCTGGTGAAGCGCATCAATCGCGCGTTTCTTCGCGCTGACCAGATCGAATCCGCGGAGGGCAAGAAGTCCGGGACGTATTGGTTTGCTCCGATCGTCGCCGAGGCTGGATTTGGCGGGTCATTGAACGCTTACGAATTGATGAAGGCGATGATCGAAGCGGGCGCCGCGGGTGTTCACTTCGAAGACCAGCTTTCTTCCGCAAAGAAATGCGGACATCTCGGCGGCAAAGTTGTTGTTCCTACACGAGAGTTCATCGAGAAACTCGTGGCGGCGCGGCTTGCGGCCGACGTCTGCGGCGTGTCGACTATTCTTATCGCGCGCACCGACGCCAACTCCGCCGGTCTTTTGCTTTCCGACGCGGACGCGCGCGACCGGGAATACATTTACGGCGAACGCACGGCGGAAGGCTTCTATCAGTTCCGCGGCGGCATCGATGCGGCGATTGCGCGCGGGCTGGCTTACGCGCCTTATGCCGATATGCTGTGGTGCGAAACGTCCACGCCCGATCTTGCGGAGGCGAAGAAATTCGCTGACGCGATCCATGCGAAATTCCCTGGAAAACTGCTGGCCTACAACTGTTCGCCGTCGTTCAACTGGAAGAAAATGCTCGACGACGTGACCATCGCGAACTTCCAGCAGGAGCTGGGTAAGATGGGCTACAAATTCCAGTTCGTCACGCTGGCCGGATTCCACGCGCTGAATATGTCGATGTTCCACCTCGCGCGGGGTTACTCGCAGGCTGGCATGACGGCGTACTCAAAACTTCAACAGGAAGAGTTCGCATCGCAGGAACTCGGCTATCGTGCCGTCACGCACCAGCGCTTCGTCGGCGCAGGTTATTTCGACGAGATCGCCCAGGTAGTTTCGAGCGGCAACTCTTCTACTACCGCGCTGGCGGGCTCGACAGAAGCTGAACAGTTTCATGGCAGCTTGCCACTGTCTCCGTCGAATGCGCACTCACCGGATGCGCACGCCTAACAATATTCGCACTTGAAAAAGTGCCTTACCGCAAAGATCTCCGATCTGGCCCGCGTTTGGTGGCGCGTGCGCCAGAACGCTTGAAGAATGCTGGGAGAAGGCCACGCTGCTTCGTTTCAATGTTCGTCGACATGGTACAGGTGTTGTCTTAGAGATAAGACGATTCTCAGGTGTCAAATGCGTGGACCTGAAACACGGCAAGGCCCAAGCTGACGGGATGGTGCTTGCTAACCGGGGCGCAGTGCTGCGCCTCTATAAAGGATTTATGCGGCTTTTGGGGGCCGGCGGTGGAGGTTAGGAAGAGATTTCGGGCCAGTATTGGCCGTCGGGATAGGAGCGGCGGCGCTTGAGCGCAGGGACGAAGCCCGTCGTAGTTGAGTTCTTCATGACTGCTTGAAACGCTTCGTGGAAGGCATCCATCTCCGGCTGGGTGCCGACGGTGATGCGCACGTGCGTTGGCCAGACGGGCCACGGGCGGCCAATGTACACGTTGCGCTTGGCCATGGCGTCGATGACTTCTTTCGCGGGGCGCTTGGCGTCCAGCATGAAACAGTTGGATTGTGAGGGGACGTAGGAATAGCCTTGGCTGGCGAGCCAATCGAATGTTTTTTGGCGGATGGCGGCGTTCAACTGTTTGCGCTCGGGAACGAGATGCTCGTGCTTCAAGCTGGCAGTGGCGGCGGCCATGGCGGTAATCGGCATGGCGCTCCAGCCGCTGAAGTTTTCGAGTTTCGCGAGCAGGTCGGGGCGACCGATGGCCATGCCGCAGCGAATGCCGGCCATGCCGTAAATTTTCGAGAAAGTGCGCAACACGATGACGTCCTGATCGGCTTTGACCAGGTCGAGGGCGCTCACGCCGTCGGAAAAATGGATGTAGGCTTCATCCACGAGCACGACGGAGCTTTTTGGCTTCGCGGCGAGGAGTTGCTCGATGTCGGAGTGCGGGGTCATCGTCCCGGTGGGATTGTTCGGGGTACAGACGTAGAAAAGGCCGGCGTCCGGCGCGGCGGCGAGCATGGCCTTGATGTCGTGCGCATACGTTTTGGTCAGCGGAGTCTTGACGATGCGGGCTCCGGAGATTTTTGCCGCTTTCATACCGGCTTCGTAGCCGGGATCGGCAGTCACGTAGCTTTTTGCAGGCGAGGTGAACGAGAGAACCGAGAAATGCAGCGGTTCGCTCGAGCCGGGATAGACGTGCAGGTATTCGGGCTTGATGCCCTCCATCTCGGTGAAAGTCTTGACGAATTCTTCCTTCAACCAGTAAGAATACCGGCCGCCCTGTGGCGCCATATCCACGATGGCCTTCCGCGCGGCGTCACACGGCCCCAGCGGATTTTCGTTCGCGTCGATCACTATGGCTCCCGGATGAAAAACATTGCGCTCTTCCGCCGCGAGGGATGCCTCGGAAGAGATGCGCAAGGCCATCGCCGCCGTCGCGGCAGCCGACAACTGGAGGAAGGTCCTCCGCGAACCTTTTGAAAGTGTCTGGTTGTTCTTCATTCGGCCCTCCTGATACCTGCGAGTGTCTTCGCTCCAAAAGATATTGCTTCGTGATTCCGGCAGTAAATGCAACCGGATTGCTTCATCCGGCCTACGCCTCACTATAACACCGAATCGGGGGAGGATTTAAGCACCAGTTGCAACACGGACGCATCGGCGAACGCCCTTGCATTTTGAATGGCAATCAACGAAACATTTGATGGCGAGGATCGGATAGATTCTCGCGCGCGCAGTTTCTAAACTTTTGCCTTTCCATCGAGCATCACCAATCCGAGGAGGCCGCATGGGGCAAGCAGCAAAAGAGAGTGCCAATACACTGTCTGTCGCCCAACGAATCAAGGCGCTAGACTGGACCGCCGCTGAACAGTCACTTTCGGAGCGCGGCTACGGCGTGACAGCTTCCATCCTCTCGCCTGAAGAATGCGCCTCGCTCGCCGCTCTATACAGTGATGCGAGCCGTTTTCGCAGCCACGTCATTATGGAGCGCTATCGCTTTGGCATCGGCGACTACAAGTACTTCGCTAACCCGCTTCCAGAATTGGTCGCGGAACTTAGAAGCAGCGCCTATCCGCACCTCGCTGAAGTAGCCAATCAGTGGGCGGAAGCACTCGGTGAAAACGTTCCTCGTTATCCCGGCGATCATGCGGCCTTTCTGAAAACTTGCCACAATGCCGGGCAGACCAAGCCCACGCCGCTCATGCTTCACTACGAGGCGGGCGGCTTCAACTGCCTTCATCGGGATCTCTACGGCGAGGTCAGCTTTCCCCTGCAAATGGTATTTCTGCTCGGCCAATACGGCCGCGACTGGGAAGGCGGAGAATTTATTCTGGTCGAGCAGCAACCCCGTGCACAGTCCAAGCCGCAAGTGGTCATCGCCGATCAAGGGCAGGCAATCATTTTCACCACGCACTACCGGCCCGTGAAAGGTTCGCGAGGCTACTACCGCGTCAATCTGCGCCATGGCGTCAGCCGCGTGCACCGCGGTACGCGCTACACGCTGGGGATCATTTTCCACGACGCAAAATGACGAGCAGAGTGTTCAATCGGTCGACTGAGGTGCAAGCCCGGATTTCTATTGATCGGTTGGTGGTAAAACGCAATTACTCGTGACCGCCGCCGAGATCGCGCACGATAGAGCCCACGAAGGATTTTGCGTCTCCGAAAAGCATGAGTGTTTTGTCAAGGTAGTAGAGCGGATTGTCGATTCCGGCGAAACCTGCGGCCATGCTGCGCTTGATCACCATCACCGTGCGCGCTTTGTCCACGTCCAGAATCGGCATGCCGTAAATCGGGCTCGCCGTGTCGGTGCGTGCCGCGGGATTGGTCACGTCGTTCGCACCAATCACCAGCGCCACGTCGGTCTGCGGGAAATCCCCGTTGATTTCGTCCATGTCCAGCAGTTTGTCATACGGAATGTCGGCTTCCGCGAGCAGGACATTCATGTGCCCCGGCATGCGGCCGGCGACCGGATGGATTCCAAACTTCACATCCACGCCGCGCTTGGTCAGCGCATCATAAAGTTCGCGCACTTTGTGTTGCGCCTGCGCCACGGCCATTCCGTAGCCCGGCACGATGACCACCTTGTTCGCGGCCGCGAGAATCGCGGCGGCTTCCTCCGGTGTCGCGCCACGCACGGGCCGGGCCTCTTGCTGGCCTGCGACCGCCGCCTGCTCCTGCCCGAAGGCACCAAAGAGCACGTTCGAAAATGACCGGTTCATCGCTTTCGACATGTTCACGGAAAGAATGAGACCAGAAGCTCCGTCCAGTGCACCCGCAATGATCAGCAGTTTGCTGTCGAGGACAAATCCCATCGCCGCTGCGGAAAGTCCCGCGTAGGAATTCAAAAGTGAAATAACCGTGGGCATATCGGCGCCGCCGATGGGAATAATCATCATCACGCCGAACAAAAGAGGAATACCGACGATCAGCGGGAAGAGTTGCGTTTTTTCCGGGTACGCAACCAGCATACCCGCGACAGCGATCGCGACAGCCAGGAGTCCGAGATTGACAATGTTCTGTCCCTTATACGTGATGGGCCGCTGCGGCAAGATTTCTTGCAATTTTCCAGCGGCCATCAGGCTGCCGGTGAACGTCAGCGATCCGAGGATGACCTCCAGTGAGAGCACGCCCATCATGAAGCGCGGCACATCCGGCGTGCGCAAATAAAATTCCGTTGTGCCGACCAAGGTCACGCACAGCGCGCCAAACGCGTGGCTCAGTGCCGTCCGCTGCGGCACCGCGGTCATCGCCACTTCGCCGAGCGGCACGCCGATGATCGTGCCCAATACCAGGCCGATAACGATCCATTTGTATTCCACGATGCCGTGGTGCAGTAATGTGCCGGCAATCGCCAGCAGCATGCCCAGCTCGCCGGCAAGAACTCCGCGGCGCGCGGTCGTCGGAGAGCTCAGCCATTTGAGCGAAAGAATGAAGAGCGCGGTGGCAATCAGGTAGGTGATCTCGATGAGGTAGTCCGAACCGAGCACGTTGCTCATGGTTTTTTCGGTCCGCTCGCCTTGAACATCTTCAGCATCCGGTCGGTAATCAGGAATCCACCCACGATGTTGCTGGTCGCTGCAACGATCGCAATCGTTCCCAGCACTTTCGCGAGGGTTGCCCTGTGCGCGTGGTACTCACCCGCAAGAATGATGGCGCCCACAACGGCGATGGCGTCGAGCGCGTTGGTCAACGACATCAAGGGGGTGTGCAGAAGAGGGGAAACGCGGCGGATAACTTCAAATCCGATAAATGCGGCCAGCATGAAAACGTAGAGGCTGGTAAGCAGATCCAGCTTCATGACTTCGCCACCTCCTTCGATTCAGCTGGCAGGGCCGGGAGCCCAAAGAATTCTCTCACACGTGCGTTGAGCACTTCCCCGCCCCGCGTCAACATCGTCTCGCGGACGATTTCATCATCCATATTCAGTTGCAGCTTACCGTCCTTAACGAGGTACAGCAGAAAAGCGCTCACATTCCGCGCGTACATCTGACTGGCGTGATACGGCACCGTGCTTGCCAGATTGAACCAGCCGATGATCGTCACGCCATGCTCCACGACGATCTCGCCCGGCCGCGTCAGCTCGCAATTTCCTCCACGCTCGCCGGCCAGATCGACGATCACCGACCCTGGCGCCATGCTCGCGACCATTTCTTTGGTCACAAGAATGGGAGGCTTCTTCCCTGGAATAACCGCCGCGCTGATCACCACGTCGCTTTCTACCACGATTTTTCCCAGCAGTTCACGCTGACGCTTGTAAAACGTTTCATCCTGGGCCCGCGCGTACCCGCGCGCATCCTCGGCATCTTTGGCCTCGATGGAGAGCTCCACGAAGCGCCCGCCCAAGCTCTGCACTTGCTCCTTTGCGGCGGGACGCAGGTCGTAAGCCGAAGCGACTGCGCCCAGCCGCCGCGCCGTGGCAATCGCCTGCAAACCCGCCACACCCGCGCCAATTACAAAAACGCGGGCCGGAGTAATCGTCCCCGCAGCCGTCGTGAGCATTGGAAAAATGCGCGGCGAAGTGTCCGCCGCAAGCACCACCGCCTTGTAGCCGCAAATCGTAGCCATCGACGAAAGCACGTCCATGCTCTGGGCGCGTGTCGTTCGCGGCATCAACTCCACCGAAAACGAAGTCACTCCTTTGCCGGCGATTTCCTGAAGGGTTTCAATGGAGCCCAGCGGCCTCAAGAATCCAATGAGTGTCTGGCCGCGGCGGAAAAGAGGAACGTCGGCTTTGCCGGTCTTGTCGTTGGAACCATAACAGAGAATTTGCACCACAATGTCCGCGGCGCGAAAAACTTCGGCGCGATCGGCGGCAATCTTCACGCCCTTCGCGGTGAAGTCCGCGTCGGGATAGCCGGCCCCGGCTCCGGCTCCGGCCTCCACCACCACTTCCAAGCCAGCTTTGGTCAGATTCGGAATGGCCGCGGGCACCAGTGCCACACGCCGCTCTCCGGGGAAAGTCTCTCGGGGCACACCAACGATCATGAAGTCTCCTCCGCTGCAAAAAACCAGAATTGTTTTTGGGAAGTACAATCATCCAGGGAAATAAACTCAATCCATTTCAAAAAGAGGCCAACCCTCCGCCGGCCCAAACAGTCCAGATCATACACTCATAGGAGCCGGTTTTGTCAGATCGCAAAGCGCCGTCCGATGTCGCGAATCTACCTTATTGCGCCATGGCTATGCTTTAGAGTCCGGGTGACCATTCGGCACGTAGACGAAAAAAAAGGGACCGCTCCGCGGTCCCTCCTTCTTGCATCTATGAACTCCGCGAAAAAAAACGCCGAGGTTAGTTGCTCCCTTGCGTCTTATCGGAAGGCGTGGCTGTTGCCGCCGACGCTTCGCCGATGGACAGCTCATACTTCTTGCCACCGAAGAAAATCCCCGTCAGCGCCTTGTTGCCGGCCTGGTCGGTGTTGGTGGAATACCCACTTCCGGCCTCGGCTTTCTTTAGCGGAAGAATTTGCGCGGGCACTTTGGCTACCGTCTCCCTGCCGTCGGAAATGCTGAGTTCAACCGTCGGTCCGTTTCCAGCCCATTCCACTTGATACTTGCCGGCCGGGAGCGGCTTGCCACCGACAGTAACGGTCTCGCCGACATTCAGCGTACCCTTGTTCGAATTGCCGGCGATCGCGCTGGCTGCCAGCAGCAGAGAAAATGCCATCAGACCTGCGCCGAATTTCGTATTTTTCATCAGAGTCTCTTTTCCTTTTGTCCTCGCCTCGCGGAAGCAAATCAAGATCCTTCATTTCCGCGGAGGCAAGCATGATTTGACCACCTCTATGTGATAAGAAAAGGAGCCTCCCGGTTACACTCCCAGGAACAAAAGAATTGCATGAATGCATTAGAAAATCGATTTATCTAAATATATATTTTTCTATGGTTTACCGCATGCTGGATCGGAAATGGCAGGGCCAAGGATGAATATTTCTGCTGCTCACCGATCTGTTCATAGTTGGGTGGACCCCGCCTCCAAATGATCTGCGCTAGAAGCGGGCATGCTCATTCTCAACTTCGTTTTCAGCGCGTTCTCTTCCACGCTATACTTTCTCATGTGCTTCAGGGGCCGTCGACCTGCCTGACTTTCATCGCCCTACTGTTCGCGCTGCTACCCGCGCCCGCAGCGTGGCAAGAGACTCCCTGGCAAAAAGACACCGCTGCCTGGCGCGCAGAACACAGGGCGGACCTTCTCAAGCCGGACGGCTGGCTGTCTCTCACCGGCCTTGAATGGCTCCAACCTGGAGATAATTCCGTCGGATCGGCTGCCGGCAACAAAATCCATCTTGCGGGTGGACCAGCGCATCTCGCCATCCTTCACCTCGAAAGCAAGACCGTCACGCTGAATCCTCCCCCGGGAGGATTCCGTCCTGGCTTTCTCGTCGCTGGGGCTCCCGCAAAATCGCAATCGCTGCGAGCTGAAGCCAACAACGATAAAGTTTCTCCTCATCTCACGATCGGCACCCTCAACATGTACGTGATCCGCCGCGAGGCGCGCTTCGCTCTTCGCATCAAGGATTCTCATTCTCCCGCCATCGTCGGTTTCCACGAACTCAAGTGGTACGCGCCGGACCCCGTTTATCGCGTCACCGCCGAATGGATTCCCTATTCCCCGCACAAAACCGTCACACTCGCCACTCTTGTCGGCAGCAGCTACGATCAGCCCGTTCCTGGCGCCGCGGAATTCACTCTTGCGGGAAAAACGTTTCGGCTTGAGCCTGTCCTCGAAGATCCCACGGTCGCAAAACTTTTCTTCATTCTTCGCGACACAACCAGTACGTCCACCACCTATGGTGCCTGCCGCTTCCTCTATACCGCCTTCCCCAACAACGGCCTCGATAAACCTGGGGAGCTCGTGCTCGATTTTAATCGTCTGGAAAATCCCCCTTGTGCCTACACTCCTTACTCCACCTGCCCGCTTCCGCCTCCGGGCAACCGGCTTCCCATCCCGCTTCCCGCCGGCGAGCAGCGCTATCACCAATGAACGGATTTCAGTTCTCAGTCTTGAGTCTTAAGTATTGAGTTGTGCGCGTTCATTCTTCCTTTTTCTCTTTTGTCCGCCCTTCTCTGCCCGCTCTGCGACCTCCGCGAACTCTGTGTTGAGTGGTTTTTCTCGCGCATTCATTTTGAAATTGCGCGCCGACTATCGGAGAATAGAGGAGTCACATGAAAATGGATTCTCCGAACTCAAATTTATATCCTGCGAACAGCGATTCCCCCGCCCGCGAGAAGCTTCTCTCCCTGCGCGTTGCTCTTCTTCGCCTCCACAAGACTCTTCTCAACATGGAGCGCCGCGACTACGAGCGCGAGCACGGCTACGTCAACACCGGGGAGCTCTTCCGCCTCGTCATCGACCATTCGCAGTTCGCCTGGCTGCACAACATCTCGGAATTCGTCGTCCGCATCGATGAAACTCTGGCTGCCAAGGAGCCCATCACCCCGGAATACACCAGCGGCGCCATCTCTCTCGCCCGGAAAATGTTCGTTCCCACGGAATCCGGCGACGCCTTCCAGAAAAAATACTTCGACGCCATCCAGCGCGATCCCGCCGTAGTCATCGATCACGCTGAGCTTGCGCGCCTCTTCAACAACGAACCTCTCGACTCCTCTACCCCGTAGTTTTTCCAAATTCCCTGATAAACTATCCCGGTCACCTGGAGGTTGTCATGAGCGAATCCGAGAACACCTACACCAACGGCGAAATCACCGTCACTTGGAAACCCGGCGTCTGCATTCACTCCGCCAAGTGCGTGCAGGGCCTCGGCGAAGTCTTCAACGTCAACGCTCGCCCTTGGATCAACATAGACGGTTCTGGAAGCGATCGCATCATCAAACAGGTCGCGCAGTGCCCTTCCGGAGCGCTCCGTTATGCCCGGAATGAAAAAATCAGCAATGCCGCTGGGTGATCCGTGGAAGTGAATCTCGACGACGTAACCGTCACCCACAACGAAGAGGCTCATCGCTTCGAAGCCGGCATTGGCGGCCTTCGCGCCTTTATCAGTTATAGCCGCTTCCCCGGCCGCATCGTTTATACCCACACCGAAGTGCCGCAGCCACTCGAAGGCCAAGGCGTGGCTGCAAAACTCGCCCACGTGGCGCTCGATTTCGCCCGCGTCAATGATCTCCGGGTTGTTCCGCTCTGTCCCTACCTGTCCAGTCTCATTGGTAAGCACCCTGAGTATCAGGATCTCGTTTCTTCCGACGACCTCCAAAAACTGCTCTCGCGTTGACCCGACATCCCATGTCCCCATCGCGCGCGGCTCTGAAATCCTCTCCTGCCAAATTCGCTATTCGCCGTCTCCGCCGCTCTGAACTTCCCTCGGACACCGTCATGCTCGCTCGTTTCCTCGTCGGGAAAGTCGTCGTCCACGATCTCCCTGCGGGACGCCTCAGCGGCCGCATCGTGGAAACGGAAGCCTATCCGCCCGGCGATCCCGCGGGACATCACTTCCGCGGCCCTACTCCGCGCATTCGCTCGATGTATCTCGCTCATGGCCACGCCTACATTTTTTTCAACTATGGCGCGCACTTCATGCTCAACGTCGTGAGCGAACCTGAGAAAACCGCCGCCGCGATCCTCATCCGCGCCCTCGAACCGCTTGAAGGCCTCGAGATCATGCAGCGCAACCGCAAGACCACTCGGCTTCTCGATCTCACCCGCGGCCCCGGACGCCTCGCCGCAGCTTTTCAAATCGATCGCCGCCACGACGGCCTCGACCTTTGCGCCCCCGGCTCGCTCTGGCTGGGCGAAACCGGCCATCCCAATGGCCCCATTGGAAAAACCGTCCGCATCGGCATTACCCGTGCCGCCGATCAGCTCCTTCGCTTTTACGAGCGCGGCAATCCCTTTGTCAGCGGCCCCAAGCACTTCCTACTACCTGCCACGCCGCGCAAGAAATCGTCTTTCGGGGCAAATTGATCTGATCCCAAAATGCGCTCTCGTCCCTTTGTCGAGTTCCTCGCTCTTCCGCCGTCCGGGCCCCTGTCTTCTGGTTATTTCTTGCGCAGAGTGCTCTCTTGCGCTTCGCTAGTGTCCGCTCGGCGCACCAGATAATTCTCCAGAAGCTCGTCCAGCTCCTGCGGCCGGATTGGTCGGACGAAAGAAATGCGAAAAGTCGAGATGTCAATGACGACCCGGAGCCTCTATCTAGAGGTCCACGAAGAAATCTACAAGAATTAAATCACTAGAAATAACTCACGCCTTGCTTTCCGGGTCAATCGCCGCTTGCTTCCGCAAGATGGTCGTATGCGCAGCGAAAATTCTCGTACTAGGTTTCCGTGAAGCTAGTGACGACTGGCTCCACGGTTCGTCCTGTGATCTTCAGGCCGGTATGGACTATGTCTCCCCAGGTATGCACGCGCGTCCCATTTCTCGGTCGCTCATCGAAGCTGACCCGCTGCGCCAATACCACCCCGAGCGAGTGGTCGATCCATGCCGCTTCCGCAAAAAGCCTCCGGTTCGAAACGCCTTCGACACGCCCACCCGTAGGCCCTCAATGACCGATAGGAACCACGCTCCCCCTTCCTGCCCATTTCATGCAAGAATGTGAGCGGCGAGCGCCCGGCCCCAGGCGCCTGCGAATCACAAGTCTAGACGATCCAGCCCTGCCTCAGACGCCGCGGTGTTCTTTCGGCGGTCGCACGCCAAGCAGATGGGGTGTCCCCATTTGGCCGGCTCACAAGAATTCACAGTTGGAGGTGCACAATGAGTGACGTCTGGAAGCAGTGCGAAGGTCAGGTCATCGACAATCGATTCCGGCTGCAGCGGTACTTAGGCGGTACGGACGACTCCGCCGTTTTCCTTACGCAGCTCGCCGGATCACCTTCGCAAAAAGCCGCCATCAAATTTATTCCCGCCGGCACCACCGCCGATCTCCAGCTCTCACTGTGGCGCCGCGTCACACAGCTCGCTCATCCCCATTTGCTCCGCATCTTCGACATCGGCCGCTGCCGCCTTGAGAACAGGGATCGTCTCTACATCGTGATGGAGTATGCCGAAGAGGACCTCTCCCAGATTCTCCCCCAGCGTCCTCTCACAGCTTCTGAAGCTCGCGAAATGCTCGAACCCGTGCTCGATGTTCTCACTTATCTCCACGGCAAAGGCCTCGTTCATTCACGCATCAAACCTTCCAACATTCTCGCCGCCACCGATCAACTCAAGCTCTCCAGCGACGCCCTTTTCCCCATCGGCGAATCCCGCAAATCACCGAGCAAGTTCGCTGCTCACGACGCTCCTGAAACCGCAGCCTCTCCGCTCTCCGCAGCCGCCGACGTCTGGTCTCTCGGCATGACACTGGTCGAAACGCTAACGCGGCACGCACCTGTCCAACAGCCCGGAAGCCAAGCCGACCCGGTCGTTCCCGATGCGCTTCCCCAGCCTTTTCTCGATATCGCACGTCACGCACTCCGCCGCGAACCCCGGCGCCGCTGGACCATTGCCGAAATCGCCGCGCGCTTCAATCCCGCGGTCGCGGCCGCCGCCCCATCCGTTTCTCCTCTAGCTGTCCCGCTCTCCACGGTTCCGGCTGTCCCCGCGGCAAAGCTGCCAGTGCCAAAGTCCGACGCGCCTCCGCCAAGACCGCAAGCGCAGCCGCCACGTCTGCAACCCGCGAACCTGCGGAAGCAAACTCTTGTTCTTCCCAACTATGTCGTTCCTGTTGCCGCTGTGCTGTTGGTTATTTTCGCCATCATTGCGCTTCCGAAAATCCTCGGCCATCGTTCCGATTCTTCGTCGTCCGCTTCAGCGGCCCCCGCTCAGCCCGCAGGAACGCCAAATCTGATCGAGCAGCCTGTGCGTCGTGAAACCTCGTCAGCTCCAAAGACGTCCGCACCATCCGCGACGCAAAACTCGCTGAAAACCGCCGCAGAGAAAAAGACTGTGGCACGGCCGGAGAGTTCGCCGGTTGCCGCACGCACCCCTGCTGTCGTGCGCACCGATACCTTTCCGTCCGCAAACGCGCCACACACTACCGCGTCCTCTCCCGCGCGCGGTGAAGTCCTCGACGAGGTTCTGCCCGAAGTCTCCGACAAGGCGCGCGCCACTATTCGGGGCATCGTCCGCGTCAGCGTCCGCGTTCACGTCGATCCCACGGGCGACGTCTCCGAAGCTGCGCTCGATTCTCCCGGCCCCAGTAAGTATTTCGCCGACCTCGCGCTGAAAGCCGCCCGCCGCTGGCAATTCGCTTCACCCGAAGCCGGTGGGCACAGCGTCCCCAGCGAATGGCTCATCCGCTTCCATTTCTCGCCCTCCGGGCCCAAAGCCTTTCCAACGCAAACAACGCCGTAGCGTTTGCCGGCGCCCTTGCCGGAAAAGGGTTCGCCACAGAGGCACCGGGTGCGCAGAGCGGAGCGAAGGCTAGTGGCCGGTGCGGAAAAATCGTGCCGGCGGACGATGATGTGGCAGGGGTCCTCTCTGCAGAGCGTGAGGAAAGAGGAAGAGTGATTCCTCACATCCGCAGGCCGAGCTCTTCGCAACGGCGAAGCGGGAGCAAAAAGTCGGCCTGTTGCTTTCGGTCCCGTCAAACCCTCCAGGGCGCAAAATACGCGAATGACGGTGGGCGGGATCGACGCAAGGAAACCTGGCGGAAAGGGTGGAACACCCACAGAGTTTAATGGAAGGCCCGATGCGTGATCGATCGGGCCTTCCGGTTTTTTCGGAAAGCCGGGACGGTTACCTTACAGCGGTGGCCGCTAGGGCTTTGGCTCTGTTGCCGAGTTGCGGGACGACGCCGAGCTGCTGCATGAGGCCCAGAGCGTCCCAATTGACATAGCCTTCCACGATCTTGCCATTCGAGACGCGCGCGACGGTCACGCCGGAGATGGTGATGTGCTTCCCCGTTGGCGCAATGCCGTTGAGATCACCCTTATGGGTGCCTCGGCAGGACCAGCGGGTCATGACGGTTTCGCCTTCGGCAATGACATCCTCGATCGTCAAATGAAGATCGGGGAAAGCAGTGCGATAGAGAGCCGCTCTCTTCTTTTCACTGTCGGGGCCGTGCCCAAAATCGGGCGTCGAAGGGTCATAGTGAGCGTAGTTGGGGGCGAAGACCTCGTCGGCCACCGACAGATTGCCATTGTTCCAGAGTTCGGTGAACAGACGACGGACGATAGCTTTATTATGTTCAGACATTTGGTGTTCTCCTCTTTGAGAAATACGAAAACGGGCCTCGCATGAAGCGCGTTGAGCTCGAGTGTTGTGCCTGGAACCACTACGGTCTTGGGCGTATAGCGCAGTACGTGGGGCAGAAGGTCAGGTCCCGCAGGAGCGGAGAAAAACGAGGCGAGGACGCACTGCCCTCTTGGCGCTCGATGCGGAGCTTAACTGTTAAAGAACTGCCCTTGGTCTACGGAGCGGGAGTCTCGCCTGAAAGGGCGGAACTTCGACATGATCGTGTTCCTCGCGGACGTGCGTGTCAAGGTTAATCGAAAGACTCTTCTGTGCAAAAAAAGCGGCGGGGATGGGGAAATCTGCGAGATTGAAGAGCCGTACTCAAGGACGGGCCCGTACGTGGGAGGAGAAGCAGGCGGCTGCTACAAGATTTAAGAAGGAAGATGGCAAATATAGCCGCGGATACAAGCTATAAGCAAAACCACCGGTCTAGAGACCGGCCACTACAAAAACAAAGAGAAGAAAGGTCAGCGCCCGGTTACGGAGCCTTGGCGGCGGGGACACCGAGGTCGGCGATGTTGTCGCCCTTTTTGAGGGAGGGGACGGCGTTGACGTGGAGGACGACGGCGGAGACGGGAGCGCGAGGCTCGGCGATGAGTTTGCCGGTGTAGTCGGTGATGGCGCCGAGCTTCATGCCAGCGGAGACGTAGGTGCCGCGCTTAACGAGGGGATACCAGATGCCGGGGCCGTCGGCGAGGACATCGACGAGTTTTTCAATCCAGACGGGATTCTCGATGGGATGCGGATCGCCGGGGAGCATCTTGAGGGCGCGCATGGTGCTGAGAGTTCCGTTGACGAGGAGAGCGAGGTCGTCGGTTTCGACGGTGCCCGCGTGACCGGCTTCGACGACGATGGACGGCTTGCCGCGGACGGAGGCGGTGTTATCGAGATAGCGGGTGGCGGCGGGGTCGGTGGGGCGCTCGCGCCAGATAATGATGTGATCGAGGCCGAAGGCGAGAACCATTTCCTTGGAGGTGCGGTCCTGGGCTTCGCGGCCGGTGGGGCCCCAGTAGGCGTAGGGGCGGAGGCTTTCGTCGAGATCGCCGCCGTGGTAGTCGATGAGGTAGTCGCAGCGGTCGACGATTTCCTTGGTGATGAGGAAAGAAGCGCGCTCGGTTTGCGTGCCGTCGGCTTTGCCGGGATAGAAGCGGTTCATGCTCTTGTTGTCGATGGGATTGACGTGCGGGACTTTTTGCTCGAAGGACTGGATATTGATGAGCGGGACTAGGATGACGATGCCGGTGACTTGCACGGGATCGAGGGCGTCGATCAGTTTTTCGATGGCAATGATGGAGACGTATTCGGTACCGTGGGCGCCAGAGACGAGGGCGAGGACCTTGCCGGGCTTTGCCCCGTTAACGACAACGACGGGGATGCTGGTGGCGGCGTCAACGCCAGCGGGGACTTCGAGATAGCCGGTGGCTTTTTGGCCAGGGGCGGCAGTGGCGGTGCCGACGGTGAAGCTAGATTGGGGGCGAGCGGGAAAAGGAGTGATGAGCAGGGCTGCAACGATCCCAAGACGAATCCGCATCCAGTACCTCCGTCAAGTGATGGAGCTTAACGCAAGGAGAGTGATTGGGGCAATGCGAGGAAACATTTCAACATAGAGGGCGCGGAGGTCGCGAAGAAGGGAGGGCGCACTGAAGTGCGCCCTTACAGTTGTCGCTCACGGTTGGGGATGCACGGGCTGCGGTTTCGGCAGAGGCTTGCGCGGAATCATTTCGTCGCGGTTGGCCGTGAGGTACACGAAGGAAGCGACGATCACGGCCATCTGCTTCATATCGGGTTCCTGGATGCGCTCGTAGACGTCCATGTTCGAATGGTGCGTGCGCGTGTCATAGTCCAGAGGGTCCTGGATGAACTGAAAGCCGGGCAGGCCTACGGCGTTGAACGAAAGGTGATCGGTTCCGCCGGTGTTGCGGATGGTGAGCGAATTCATTCCGAGGCCGTGGAACGGCTCCATCCATGCAGAAAAGATCGGGGCCACCATTTCATTCCCCTGCAAGTAGACACCGCGAATCTTGCCAGTTCCGTTGTCGACATTGTAGTAGGCGTCGAGCCTGGCATGCTCCGAAGAGGGTTTCATCACTTCCGGATCGGCGAAATGCTGTTTGACATAAGCGCGCGAGCCGAGCAAGCCTTGTTCTTCGCCAGTCCACAGGCCGATGCGGACGGTGCGCCGGATCTTCAGGCCGGTGGTCTTGAGAATTCTGATGGCCTCCAGCATCACGGCGGAGCCTGCGCCGTTGTCGGTCGCACCGGTGCCCGCATGCCAGGAATCGAAGTGCGCGCCGAGCATGACGACCTCGTCGGCTTTGGCTTTGTCCGTGCCGGGTATTTCGCCAATGATGTTGAAAGAATTCAGATCGTCGTCGTAGAACTTGTTCTCGATATCGAGCTGCAGCGTGACCGGCACTTTCTTCTCGAGCAATCGATAGATGCGCCCGTAGTTTTCGCTGGCCACGGCGATGCGCGGAGGCGCCGCCGGGTCTTTCTCTTTATCCCGCCCGCCGCCCTGCTGGACGAAAACCGTTCCGTCATCGCCCCGTGAGGGCTCGATCCACGCGGCAACGCCTTCTTCAACGAGAAACTTCTGCACCTTGAGATTTAACTCGCGCTGCGCGCGGAATTGCGCAGCGCGATCTTCGGGATTCTGCGCGGCAGGGACCGGCTGCGAGGCGAGATCCGCTAACTCGGCATCCGTGTAGCGGTGAGCTTGTGGCTCGAAGCGTTCGGGATTCTCGGGGACGGCTGCAGTCAGCACAAACTTTCCTTTAAGCTGCCCGCGGTACTTCTGAATGTCTTCTTCCTTCAAAATCGGGGCGAGCACGGCGGGAGCAGTTACAGGACCATTGGTCCCGGGTGTCCAGGCCTTGGAATAGGCAATCAGAGGAAACTGCCGTGGGGAAATCACCTGCGCGGAAAAGCGTTCGTTGGACCAGCCTCGGCCGAACGGTCCCCAAGGTTCGAGATGGACGTTTGCGAGCTGCCATTCCTTCATCTTGCCGGTGGTCCAGGCCGCCGCCTCCTTTATGTCCGGAGAATTGGTCAGACGTGGACCATAGACATCGCTCAGGTAGCCCATGATGTCCATCACTTGCGAATGATTGAAACCTTCCTCCTTGATCTGATAGATGCCGTACAAATCGGCCTGGCTCGGCGACTGCGCCGCCAAAGGCAAGACCACTAACAACATCACGAATACCGCTAACACACTCGCATCCTTTCGCACCATCGTCCTCCGACCTTGTTGTTTTATTCGCCCTTCGATTGCCAGGAAAATGCTCCAGGGAATGACTCGCTTGGCATGGGACGCCCCGGCCCGTGATTCCGTTTCATTCTCGCCGGCAATCACTCGCTCTCGCCAGTAAGATCAGGATAAAGATGGTATTGGAGCACGGTTCGGCGGGGAGATCCGAACCTTCCGCTATTCCCGAGATTTCGGAGCTGGTTCGGGCCGAGCGGGAGTCGCTTCGCCTTTGACGCGGTGGGCATACCAGGCGAGGTATCGCTCGAGGCGGTCCTTGATGGGGCGAGAGGCAGTAGCAGGTTGCTGAGCGAGAGCGAGCGGCGCAAGGAAGAGAACTGCGGAAAGAGCTGAAAGACGAAAGGAGAGCTTCATTCGCCAAGACCTCTTGAACGGTTATGAATGCAAGAAGACAAACAGCAAGGTCTAACACAGGTCCTCCGAATAGACGGCGCGTGGATAAAATCGGGGAGCAGCAGTGGGAGTTTCGCAGGACGGGGCGTCGGTTGGCACGAAAGTGCGTTTAGCAAGACAGAGAAAATTTAGCCTGGGTGCATTTTTCCCTTGCATGCGTTGACGACTCTTGTATTCTGCACATGCGAACTCGCTTTACCGCAGCGGCGCGAGCGAGTTTCGTTTAGGAGGACGAGAGTAAAAATTGAGTTCTATATCGCTTCCCGCCCGGCTACCTTCCCGCGCAACCCCCACAGCAAAAAAAAGAATCACCAAGGTCACGCTCTGGCCGCTTGTGGCTGCCACCTTCTTCATGGTGTCCGGCGGCACCTATGGCACGGAAGAGATCATTCACGGCGCGGGCTACGGCCGCGGGATTTTAATTTTGTTGTTCCTGCCAGTGCTGTGGTGCCTGCCGACAGCATTCATGATCGGCGAACTTTCGAGCGCACTGCCTCATGAGGGCGGCTACTATGCATGGGTGCGGCGCGGCCTTGGAAATTTCTGGGGCTTTCAGGAAGCGTGGCT
>Ga0137412_10000215_pt1 | contig 37867 bp, 40 predicted proteins | sample CZODoug2_1_16fun_FD_122160 | JGI IMG/M metagenome (GOLD analysis project Ga0137412, IMG submission 122160) | Vadose zone soil fungal communities from Angelo Coast Range Reserve, California, USA - CZODoug2_1_16fungal (Hybrid Assembly) | ecosystem: Environmental > Terrestrial > Soil > Vadose zone...
AGGGTTGACGACATGCGACGAGCAGATCGCAGTCGTCCAAACGCGGATCCGCAATCTGTCACCGCAAACCGGTGTCTCGGCGATCTCTATCGCGCACCATGTCGCTACTCAGCGCAATGGCGAGCCCAAGGCCTATCCCACCGGAAACGGTGAGCCGAGGTGGCCATCAGCGCCCTTTGTGGGTTTTGCAATTTCGCGGGGGCCTTGGCGACCGATGCATCGTCCGCTTTCCAGTCGGCTAGCCTCAAGACAGTTGGCCTCTGACTCGGCGCGCTAGACTTCCCGGCCAGGTGTCGCGGGCGAGCCCTTCAATTGAACGGTTTTTGCTTCCTTAGGCTTGTTCCCATGTGGACGAAGGGTCGGATGATCGCCGTCGGCCCAACCAGACGTCGATCCTCCCTTCACCGCGGCCGATAGGGGCTGGCCCTGGTGACGCCGCTTCCTGCGAGTTGCCATGAGACAGGCGGCAAAGAAAACGGCCGAGGTTGATAGGCGACGGCCCGCGGTGTCGCCGCCTATCATCGCCCGTAAGCCGCCCAACTTTGGAAGAGCAAGCAGGCATCATGGTTTGGAAGCCTGCTCCTAGAATCCCGGACCGAGCGTCAATTCGATCGCCAGTGTGAGGCAGCTCACGCCGACCATCCCCTCAATGAGGCATACTACCTTGCGTAGAGTAAAAAGCGCGGCAAGCAACGGCCGCGCCTCGGTCACACATGTGAATCCAAAGATCAGGAGGCGCAAGATGGGCTTTCTATCCGACCTATGGAATGTCGTTAAAGGTGTCGGCAGAGTTATCGGGCGGGTTATCGCGACTGTCTGGGGACTTCTTGTCGGTATATTCGATTTCTTGCTCGGCTTCCTCACCTGGCCGCCGAAAAAGCTGCGTTATCAGGTTTTCATTTTGTCGGATGACAAAGGGCCGCTCATCGATCCCACAGCTCTCCAACCCTCAATTGACTTCTTCACGAAGACCTACAAGGACAGGTTCAACATCAAGGTGATTCCATACGGAAAACCGAATATCCAAATCATTGACGAAAAGGCGCCGAGCGCGGCCCTCGATGTCAGCTGCGGAGGCGGCGCTTTCTCCGGCGAATTTGGGGAAGCGGGCGCTTTCTTCGCCAAGCATCTTGCCGGGTGGAATTTGATTCCGATTTCTCTCGCATTTCCAGTTTCCATCTTCATTGTCCGAAGCATGACTGGAGCCGATGGATGCTCGATCGGTCCGCTTACCGATTATGTGACGATGACTCCCTCCGCCGTTGGAGAACTCAATGTATTGGCACACGAGGTGGGCCATTCATGTAGTCTCTGGCATTCAGGGTCTCACTCGAATCTAATGTGGCCCGATCCGACCCGTGGCAACGACGTAAAGTGGTTTCAAAAGAACCTGGTTCGAAGTTCTCGTCACGTGCAGTATCTGTGATGTTTCTGCGCCAGCATCCAACGACCGGCGAGAATCAGAGCAATCGCAGAATCGTGAATGCGACTTCGCAACGCGGCTCAAGAGAACTTTAGTCAACACTAGCGAAAACCATCCTTGAGCTTGCGCGTCCCGCTCATGATCGTTTGCACGACCGGCGCCGTCACGAGTCCGATGGGTTTCAGCTCGAACCGCACTGGCCCGCCCGACATGCCCCACTCCGGAGGAGCGACCACTCGCCAAATAGGGTCGGCCGGACGTCCAGCTTGTAAAAGCGGACCGTATCCGGCGGTTGTTGATACGGGCAGCTTCTAGCCATGCATATCGTCAGCGCCAGTCACCGAACAAGGCGCCTCTTGCCGGGGGCCGCAAGGCGGCGTCTACGAGCTCGGTGGTAAATGCTTCAACGGCACTTGCGACAATTCAGGAACTCTTACGGGTCCTTATGGCGGCGTTTGGCATCATTCGGGCGATGCACATCAGGTAGCGCCCGGACAGTGGTCCGGTGACCACACGATTGTCGGCCCCGGCGCACGCACTTGGCGGAATTCCTGGACCTGGCGTTCCGGGAGCAATTGATCACTTCATGCTCACTGCCACTTGCAGCCACGGCGGCGGCGAGGTCGGGTGTATTGCATCGACCGCGGTAGCTATTTGAAGGTGACGGGCGGGCGCTGCGTCGAGGGGCTCAAGCGCTGCAACCTCGAGACAGGAGCCCTCAATGAGCGAGAAGCCCACTAGCCCGCTGCGCCAACGCATGCTCGAAGACATGAGCGCGGGCAGGTTCGTGCCCAATACGCAATGCGAGTATATCTGTCGGCTCGCAAAGCAGACAGAATGACAATTGGTCTTGAAAGGCGCCCTGCGTTCCGCGCGCGTGGCACTATTAACCATATCAGAACTTACGAGCGTATGCGCGGCGACCCTTAATGCGCGATTAAGATTTCCACGTGAAGTTAAAGTGATCAGCGCGAATGTTATCACGCAGCAAGAATTGCGAGCGTAATTCAGCCTCTTAGGGAGGATTGTTTGCGAACGCTTTTCATTGGCGCGCTTGCTGCTTGCCTGGTCGGCTGTAGTCGCCAGCCACCGCCTCTTCCGCCCACAGGATTGTCCTCTAGCACGAGCTGGGCCGCGCGTCTTGAGCGAACGATTGGGTCGCCACTAAGTTTGACTTCGTTCAGCACCCGTTCCGCAGCGAAAGACGTCAAGTCCGTAAGCTCTTGGACAACCAGAAAGTCATTGGTCGCTCATGGTCGCCACGAGCTGCGTTTTGCAGCTGAAACGGTGAAGTCTGCAAGGTATGCTGAAAGAACAGGCCACCCTGCCTCGCGCGTCGCGCCAGCTCTGCAAAGGTCGCGCATACAGCACGCAGGTAAAGCTGCTGCGTCGAACTCCAAGACGACGCGCACTAGCATAGCCGAACCGCATTCTAGCATCCGGCCTCTCAATTCCGGAACCTCAGCAGGCGACGAACGGGTGCTGGCCTCCACTTCACTTGCAGAGCAAGTAAAGCCCGACGTCGCCGCCACCACGCCAGAAATCAAAACGGATGAGGGTGACAACGGCCGCCGTCCGGAAGCGTTGGCACCTGTCAGCACGGAGGGAATTCAATCGCCGTCGGGCAAGGAGGCGAGCCCGATGGTTGCCGTTCTGATGACTCATTCGGATATTGAGTCGGTGTCGAAGCTTACGGGCAAGATGATTGCGATCGACGAAGAGCATTCTGCGTCAAACGTCGATACCAGGACGGCGATCGTGGCCGCGGGAGGCCTAGGAGTCCAACTCAGCGAAAGTCAAACGAGTGCGATGAGCAGGCTTGTGAGTGGAGAGGTGTCGGCTGCAGTTCTTGCCTTAGTATCCGCGAATGAGGCAGATGGATTTCCCGCAATCCCAGGTTATAGGACGTTTCGCATTCGGCTGTCGCCTCGCGCTCCCTAACCCGCCGCCGTCCCGGGTAACGTAACGAAAGGATGACTGTCGGCACCTTTTCACTGCCAACGCGATAGTCGGCAACGCCCATCAACCGGACAGGAAACAGCAGCAAGACTCTAGGACTCGCGAAGAGCACGGCTACCGCCGGCATTACGCATCGCATCATACCCTTCGGAAATGTGAATGCCGCAAAGATAGCGTGATACCAAAACTCAAAACCAATTGACCAAGCCAGGCCGTTAGAGAGCGGGATGATCGAGCGAAACCAAAGCTCATTGAGAAACACGGCCGAGACCAACAGCCGTAGCGGAGAACCATCGGCTGCTAGCCACGGGCCCCAATCCTGATAGGCCTCCGGCCTAACCTTCATCCCGCACCAATCCACGACATACGTGATGGCGAGAGCCGGCAGCAGAACGCTCCACAGCCGTGCGATTCTAGCCGCGGCGTAGTCCTCAAAGCCGTTTCTTTTTGTTGCAGAAACGTAAGCAATCACAAGTCCGGACAGGACGAAAAAACCATCGCAGCATCGACACCAATGGCCCCAATTTTGAACCATCCACCTCCCATTTGTGGAATCGTTGCATGAACTGCTGCGAAAGCAATGGCAGCGAGAAATCTCGTCAAATCGAGGAAGAGAGAAAAGCCTTCATCCAGTAGATGGGATATCAACGATCAGTGTGTCCGTGGGGCGCGCCCATGGATGCGGAGCGTATTTTTTTGGTGCTGTAGTGACGGCACCAGAGTTCTTCCCCAAAGATCGAAAACAGAATAGCTAGATCATTCCGGCGGCTGTCGTCACACCAACAACTGGACTTGGATGTCGGTATATCTCAGATGGCCCCGGAACTCGCCGGCGCTTTGCTTTCGCGACGGCTACGGCTAGATCCGATCAAGAGTGAAGCTGTCGGCAGGTCGCGTCTCGCACATCAATCCGGACGCACGTTCGTTCCGGCTGCTCCGCGAATACGGTGCTCATCTTCTCCGACTCCGTATGAATACGTAATTAAAATGAAATACCGCGGTAACGCGGAAACCGGTACTCGTTTAGGTCGTCAGAGAAGGCTGCGTCTTTGCTGAGTCTTGACTCCGAAGAATATAGCGCGCTGTTCATTTCGTTGAAGCGCATCAGTAACATCGGCGATGGGATGGCAGCGCTTTGTCAACGGGCTTGCGGCCGCTCGTTGTCCGAATCGAGGAATTGGGCTGTCGCGCGAGAGCTCGACAGGGCGACCGCGATGTCCGCAAAGAGGCGTATAGGGCTGCCCATCACATTTCTGGCGTGGACACCTCGCTTGACTTGCTGCAAAAACGGCAAGGCCGCGCGCTCTATCGAACAATTGTTGCTTGCGTCGGTCAGGGCCGAACATGCGCTCGTGAACGACGAGACCTCGCGACAGCCAGCGATTTTTTCGGCGCCCCGTCCCCGCCGCGATCGCCGCAATGGGAGACGCACGGGCTGCGCCAGCCTTGTCGTAGAAATGCGAATCCAGCAGGAAGATGCCCGTCATGGCTCGCACTAGTATTAGGATCTATCTGGTTAGCGTCTTTGCTGCTTGCAGGCGGACAGCAGGCTTTCTAACAGCTGTGAACTCGAAGAGAAGCCACAAGAAGTTGGCACTCGGAGCGCTGTTGCTGTGGATGTCCACGATGGTCAGCCCGAATGCCGCCCTGGTCCAACGTCTCGACGGTTTCAACGTCGTGGCGACACCGGACCATCCTTTTGGTAGCCCGACGGCCGGCCGCGCGCTGACCGCAGCGCGGCATCTTGGGGCAACGACAATGGCAATCATACCCTTCCTGTGGCAGGAAACTCCGTCGAGCTCCAACGTCGGCGCCGGCAGCGACATGTCTGACCAAACGTTGCGGGTGGCGATCCGGCAGGTTCATCGATTGGGCTTTTTTGCCGTCGTCAAACCTCACATCTGGGTGCCGGGAAGTTGGGCGGGCGCAGTTGCACCAGACTCTGAGAACGCCTGGCAGATCTGGTTCACGCGGTATCGCGATCAGCTCGTTCGTATCGCCCGCATCGCCGCCGAAGAAGGTGCTGAGGCGCTGGCCGTCGGTACCGAGCTGACCAAGACATCACAGCGTCCTGAATGGCGTGCCTTGATCGCAGCTGCGCGCGCCGTGTTCCCGGGTACGTTATATTACATCGCTCACAACGTCGATGAGGCTGAGATCATCCCCTTCTGGCCCATGCTGGACGCAATCGGCGTCTCGCTTTACCCGCCGCTCGGTGCGGATGACGACCGTACCGGACGACTGAAGGCGATGAAGTTAGTGTCTGATCGACTGGACGCCCTTTCAAGCCGCGAGGGCAAGGTGATCTTGGTCAGTGAAATCGGCTTGCGTTCGGCTCGGGGGGCCGCTGCCAAGCCTTGGGAAAGCGCCGAGGAGCGTGACGCGCCTGCTGATGTGCAGTTACAAGCAGATGTCCTCGCTGACTGGCTGGCGGTACTTGACCGGCCATCCATTCGCGGCGTGCTGATCTGGCGCTGGTTTACGGATCCTGCAGCCGGCGGACCCAATGACACCGATTTCACCGTTCAGGGCAAGCCAGCCGAGGCAATTCTCTCTTGCCAATGGACCACCGTCTGCCAGCGCCGCTGATCAGAACTTGTACCAAGCCCCCACCACGAGACCGTTCTCTTGGAGCGCATTGCGACCCCAATAGGTCGAATAACCGCCGAGCTGCAACGATAGTTTGGGTGTCAGCGCGTAGACCGCACTGAGCTCAAACTTGTGGTAGTTGTAACTTGCAAAACCCCAGGTTCCTGTGCCCTCGGAAACGACGTTGAATGACTGCATCAGTAAAAGCCACCTTTCGGCCGGCCGGATACCGAAAGTGACGTCGGTGCGAAATTCGTCCGGGGGCCGCTTAGGCGAAATCGCTGAGCGATTTGAAGGTCGACGAACGCGGGCAAACTCCCGGCCTTAAAACTATAGCCAACAAGGCCGCGAATATCGATTTGGGTATCGGTATATCCGATGGCCGCCAAATTGGACATATCCCGCGTTCCTGGGATGCTGACGACGGCTTGCGCTGACACCACCCAGTTTCCGTCAGACCACAATCGAGCCCGACCTCCGATGTCGGTGTATCCCAGACCAGTTCGCTCGGCATCGAATGGCGCGGCAATGTCGACGTGCTGCAGAGAGGGCTGTAGAATGGCGGTGAACCAGTTGGTGACACCGTATTCGATCAGGGCCTGGCCCTCATCCTTGCTGTAGCGCGGGACCGCCTGTATCTTGTTATTTCCATCAAAAGCCGTGGCAGCTTGCATCGCCGTGCCGGTAATGATAACGGCGCCTGTATTGGCATCGAGCGTCCAGGCGCCGGCGAATGCCGCGCCGGTCAGCTCTAAGACACCGATAGCAACGATGAAACGCAACACCGCGCGCTTAATCATTCCTGTACTCCAACAAGCGCTCTATTTAGAGGGCATTACGCCATCTCACGTGTGACGCGATTACTGCCGACCTTGGCCTGCTGCCTAACGGCGCTGACCGCGCGCGTCAGGAGGTGGACGCAGTCGTTGCCGTGCCTGATCTTCCCGGTCACGACAGAAATGCTGACGGTGACGTGGTCTGCGACAACCGCCTCCCGATTGCGGATGCTCAGGCTCGAGATCGACGTGCGCAGCAACTCGCCCAGGTCAAAAGCCGCTCGGGCTTTCATTCCTGGAGCAATCAGAACCATCATGCCGTCGTCATATTTGCCGGCAATGGCGCCGACCGACGCCATGCTGGCACGTATTGCGAGGGCTACTTCAGCGGTGATCGCGTCGGCAACGCGATCACCCTGCGTCGCCCGATAAGCGTCGAGACGATCTATCGTAAGTGCAATGACAGCCGCATCGCTGGTTGGGCAATGATCGGCCTGCGCGATAAGGTAGGCTTCGGCCAACGAACCGCGGAAAAGACCGGTGACATCGTCAATCCATTTCGACGGGCGATCATCGCGCGTCTTCGCCATCACCTGCAAAAGCTCAAGCTCGCGCGCCTCGCGCCGGTCGAACTCGGCCTTGAGGCGGAGCGCAGAACGAACCCGCGCCAGCAGTTCGACCCGGTTCACGGGTTTACTGATATAGTCGGTCGCGCCGGCCACGAACGCGTTGGCCAGATTGTCAACGTCCGCCAGCGACGTCACCATGATGATGGGCAGGCCGGCATAGCGCGTCTCATTGCGGATGCGTGCGCAGACCTCGATGCCGTCGATTTCCGGCATGATGACATCCAGCAGCACGAGATCAATTCGCGGAACATCCCCCATCTGCGGTCCGTCGATACCCAGACAGCTATAGGCTTCGTTGGCCGATGCCGCCTTAGTAACGCCTTCGTAGCCCGCAGAAACAAGCATGGCCTCGACGAGCTCGCGACCGAACTCGTCATCGTCGACGATCAAGATACGCATGGTAAGACTCCCGCTAATGCCAAATTGATGCTCATTGGTCCGATGCTCGACGACTAGAAAGGTGGAACGTCAATTTCGTGCGAACAATCTCCAGTTCGCCCCTTCGTAGATGAGGCGATAGCCGGGTACTCCGCTCCGATAAAGCAGCGGAAAAGCTTTGTTGAGCCGATCCTGCGCACCGAGTCCGATCTGTGGATCAGGCACCGCGACGAACGGCGTATCGATGCGTGAGAACATCACGTCGAGCGCGAACGCTTCGTCGGCAGGCGACAGCAGCCCGCGAGCGCTGCCGCGGCCGAGCACAACGGACGGAGCGTTGAAAGTATCGACCAGGACGCCGTCGTGGCCTATGATCGCGTTGCCAAATTTGATCGCCGCGCTCCGCTCCACATCGACATTACGACCATTGAGTGCGGCGCGCACATTCATGGCGCCGCGCGGATCGACGATGACAATACCGAAGATGCCACCGAACCATCCAAGCATGAGGAGCGGCAGCACCAGCGCCGGCCGCGCGCGCGCCGACGGAACGTGGAGGAGGAGGATCGCGGCGAGGATAGGCGGCAATACCGCGACTGGCGCCGGATCACCGAACAGTCCGGTCAAGACCGCGAGGCTGGCACCTGTCGCCGTTGTGGCAATGATCACGAGGGCGGGTGCAACAAGGGGGCGACGACGCCATACCCCGATGATACAGATCGGAACCAAAGGTGCTCCAAACATTAGCGCGACGATGACCGCAATCCCGGCGTCGAGCGGCAGCGAGCCGCTCAGGCCGCGTCCGAACAGGTCGGAGAATCCGGCGGCCCAGTTCGCAACGCCTTCGGCGGGCGCCATCAGAAAACTCCAGCCGCTGCCGGGAAACACCCAGGACATGTAAACAAAGGCGGCAACGCAGAATGCCGTCGGGAACATCAGAGTGACGACCAGATTGAGCGTCCTGCCCGAAAGCAGTTCGGGGCGGACCGAGAACACCAAAAACGGAACGGCCGCGCAGGCCATGGCGGCGCCCATCGGATGCGAGAATGTGAGGCCGAGGAGCGAGAGGGCGACCGCCATCACTTCGGAAGCACCGCTGCGGGCGCGCAGATCAAACAGCGCGCCGCCAAATAAAAACAGGAAACCGGTGAAAATGATCTCCGACGGTCCGGCGATCGCCGCCCGAAGCACGGCCGGGTGCAGACCGATGAGGACCACAATCAGCGCCACACTGAAGGGGTGCATGCCGAGCCGGCGAAAGGAAGCAAACAGCGAGCCGGCGAGCAAGGCCAATACGCTTGCGGTCAGTAGCACCGGAGTTGGGGTACCGGACGGTGTCACGAAGTTCAGCAAGGTCGTCGCGAGAAACGGGATCGTCGGATAGGCTGCAACAATGCGTCCGATCGGCATCTGGCCGTCGCCGGCCATGATCGCATTCGCCCACAGCGTGACAGAATCATCGGGAATAAGACCCGTTGTGGTAACCATCGTCGAGACTGCAAATACCGCAGCGAACGCGACGAGCACGACCAGGGCGCCGGAAACGAAGCGCGTCACGGCGCAATCTCCCGCGCCTGCGCCAGTTCAAGGACGACGTGTTTGGAGATTCCGTGCTGTGTCTTTTCCCAGTAGAATGGATTGCGCAGCAACTGCCAGAGGCCCTTGTAAGCCGCGATCGATATCATCACCCAGTATCCAAAGGCAGTCAGGCTGAATGGAACAAGGTCGAGCCATCCGCGCCTGATCGGCGCCAGCATGCTGAGGAAGACAAGTGCGCCATTGCCGGCGAGCAGATTAAACAGACTGAGAAACAGTAAGGGCTCAGGAAAGACCGCCTCATAACCGGAGGTCGCCGCCAACAGCCAACCCAGATAAATCAGCCAGAACAGTGGGTTAAGCAGGGCCGACAGCACCGTGCCGCCGACAAAGACTGTGAACCCGAGAAATCCCAACGCTCCAGTTGTTCGCATGAGCCGTAGCGGATTCCGGGTATGGACCAGCAAGGTCTGCATATAGCCCTTCATCCAACGCGAGCGCTGTCTTATCCAGTTGCCGGCGTGACAAGCAGCCTCCTCATAGGTGGTCGAATCGACCACGCCGACGCGGTAGCCTTTCTGCGTCAGCCGCACGCCAAGGTCGGCATCCTCCGTGACGTTGAACGGATCCCATCCGTGCAGTTCGCGCAGCACCTCGATTTTGAAGTGGTTCGACGTTCCACCAAGCGGGATCGGAATATTGAGACGCTCAAGTCCAGGCAGCAATTGGTCGAACCATAGCGCGTAGTCGAGCGTGAACATGCGCGACAACCAATTCTCCGAAGAATTGAAATAATTGAGACGGCATTGCAGGCACGCCGTATCCGACGAGGCGCGCCTGAATGTGGCAACCACCTTACGAAGCTGATCAGGTTCCGGCCGATCTTCGGCGTCGTAGATCACCAAGTACTCGCCGCGGGCGAATTGCAGAGCAAAGTTACACGCTTTCGGCTTCGTCTTTGGATGCGAGGGGGGCACGCGGATTACTTCGAATACGCCCTCGAGGCCGAGCTTGCCGGCGACCTCGATGGTTTCGATGTCGTCGGCCTCGAGCACAAGCTTGATGTCGAGCTTACCGAGGGGGTAATCAAGTTCGCGCAGCGATCGCGCCAGCATCGGGAGCGTCGCCGGTTCCTTGTACATCGGCACTAAAACCGTGAAGACCGGGAGGTCTTCGTCACGGAGCGCGCGCGCCTCGATCGCGATGACATCGTCTCTGTCAGCGGAACGGGTGCCTCCAACCGACACGAGAATGCCCTTGAACACGAAGTTACCGAAATAGAACAAACTCATCATGACATTGAGCACGATGAGTGTGGGAACCGGCGACAACGCAAGTCCGGCCAAAAGCGCGGTGGACACCGCATAGACAAATACGATTTGCCAAGGAGTGAACACCTCCTTCGCCGAAAGCTCCGGGTTGAGCTCGGCCAGTTCATAAATCGCGTGATGCGACAGAACCTCGGCGAAGGCCGTCTGCACCGCCCAGACGATGTCGAATTTAGAGGCCACCACGAACGAGATATCGGCTCCCCATGCCTTCCTCGCGAAAAGCAGGGTTTCTGGTCCAGGTTCTGCAGTTGCGACTAAGACGCGGCCATTTTCGCGCTTCCAGGGGATTGTCAGCTTCCGCGCGTAGGTTTCGGCTTCGTCAGAAGATAGCAGGGCCGTGTCCGGCGCGTCGTGGATCAAGTCGACAAACGGCAGCTCGTAGTGGTCGGCAAGCGCCTTATAATAGAGCGCTGGCTCCGCCCAGTTGCGTGACAGGATCGCGTCGCCGAGACGGACGTGCCAAGCCTCGGCCAGGGCGACCGCCTCATCGAGCTGCGGCAGACTTAGCACGCGGCGGGCGACAAGAAGATCGCCCAGCGCGCGGTCAGAGGCTGAAAGCGGCAACATCTGCGGTCCTACTCGCCCGCCGCGGCGTGTCGGCGCCGATAAATTCGCTGCAGTACGACAAGTACCGTCAATGTGACCATCACCCAGATGCCTCCGAGGATCCATGGACGGAATTGATCAAGATTGGTTAGAAACGATCTTTGGTCGACATAGGAGACTTGGACCAGCGTGTCGCGTTCGGTCGACAAAGCGAGTGCAACACCGGTCTTGTCGAGTAGCGCCACGTCACCACGGTTGAGGTTGACGGCGGGAGCCGCTGGCAAGGATCCGTCAAGGCTTAATGACCTGATCCACAGGCCAGAATAAGTGTTAGAGGTCACGATTTGGGCGACAGCGCCGCTGGTGAGGCCTCCGATATCAAGCAGCGAATTGCCGGCGCGATCGGTAATCGTTACTCGCCCGCGGTCGAAGTGCACGCGCTGGTCGGTGCCGACCGGCGCAATATTGCTGACGGCGATGAATGGCGCACCCGGCGCGGCCGCGGCGCCCACCTCAAGATATCTCACCTCAATTGGAGCGGTTTCCTTCGATAGCGCGTTCAGCACGTTTGCCACCGCGGTGATCGTCTTGAGCGGATCTGCCGATATCTCATAGGGGAGCAAAATTTCGACGCGCTTCGCCCATAGCGTTGCCAAGTCGGAAAAGTCTTTTGCGGTCGGGTCCGCAGCTGAGAGAATGATCGAGCTGGAACCAAGGATTTCCGCGGGATAGCCTTGGGGTTCAAAACGGCAATCAGCCTGTGCGCTGCGCCGCTGAACCACGGTTCTGATATTTGCAACGGAGCCGACCAGTCCGTCGGGAAGTGCAAAATCGAGCCGTGTCGGCTCGCCGATCGCGGCGACCGAACTCGCCAGAAAGCGTTCGTTGACGAACGCGCTGACGACCGCCTTCTCTCCCGCGCCATCGGGCGCGACCATAACATCCAGGTTAAGACGTGAAGGTCGTGTGCCAATCGGCAATGATCGAGTCGCGATCGCTACCGCTAGATCGGCACGACCGAATACTTCGGCCTGTGCCGGAACCAGCCCAAGTTCGTCGAAACTGACTCGAATGGTCGAGCCATTCGAGGTCGAAGTCGGCCCGACTGACGCCGAAGCCGTGTCCCGGAGTGCTGCGAGCGATGGATTTTCGAGTAGACGGCCAGCCCGCGGCGACGAGGGATCTGTCAGCAGCAGAACTGGGGTTCCGCCGATGCGCGCCGCCGAAATCCCTTGATTCGTATCGATTGATCCCTTCATTCCCGCCGTCGTCGGAACGGCTCTGTCGAGGCGATCGGCAATGCGGTTGTAAGCGCCGACAACCACTAGGCCGCGTACCCAACGGCGCCTGTTTTCTGGGTCGACGAGGGCCGGCATTGTATTTACGCCATGATAGAACGTAACGTGGCGTCCGGTCGCGCTTAGCGAGCGGGACAATGAAAGTGCTGCGGCGATATCCGCCGGCGTCGGCGTGACATTGGAGAGGAGAATGGCGACATCTTTCGGCATCAGCGCCGCTGTCGGCGTGATATTCGCGATGCCGGTAATTCCGATCTCGAACTCGACTATGGACTCCGGACGCACCGTTATACTGTCGCCAACATAGCGCACGTCGATACAGCGATCCTGCGTTGCTGCCCCCGAGTACAGGAATGTAATTTTCAGAAAGCCCTCTCTCACCACTGCGTTTGCGAGCGGGATACGGGCCGTACGTGCCGCGCTTTTACCATCCAAGGCCAGCGCAGACACCGAACGGTCGTTGACCATGATTTCAAGGCTTCGCCGCGCATCGTGGGCGCTGACATCGTCATAGGAGAGCACAAGATCGGCTAGACTAAGTTCGATGCCCTGAGGCACGGGGATATAAACCTCGCGGCGTCCGCCTAGATTGGACAGCCGAAATCCGTTCGGAAAACCGACATCCGCCAGCGGAACGCCGACCAGCAGCGATTTTAACGGCGCTTCCAGAGTTGCGCCTGGTGGCCCGGGCAGCGTTACAGCCGTTCGCAGGACAGGAATCCGTATCTGCTCTCTCGGGGGCCAAATCAACTCCTTTCGCTGTTCGGCCTTGAGGGAGGTCGACGCGAACGCGACAAGGGAGGCCGCGAGCAAAACGCGGCTGAATTTCATCAACATGGTCAACTCTGCTGTTATTTTAATGGAGGCGCGGTGCTGGCAAGCTAAAGCAATGATTTCCTATCGATAGTGATCTATGAGCCGGCGAAAGCGAGAGGCCTCCCCAAAACGGCGATCAGTGTCGCCGCTGCCTTCGAATGGCTGGGTCAGGAGCGTCCTTGGTAGATTGCGCATCATTAATCCACAAAGCCGAACCATACCGCGTACACGGTTCCCCGACAGTGACCTGATTAAGCGCGCTGCACCCTGTACACACTTCATGCAACGAGATTGAATGAATTGTCTTAATTGTTATCGTTACATTCGCGTCCGTATAAACACCATTCATGTACTCGGTAGCAGCTGTTCGCGCCGATGCCTTCATAGGCGAAAAGAGATTGCTCACATATTGCGAGCAGATCGCTTTTTTGGTTTGCGGCCGACTTCAATTGCCGGCTCTTGCGCACTCTTCCCGATGCGGCTCGACTTTCCGGCCATCGCGAAGGCGACGGCGCAAAAATGACGCCCCCCTTGCGAGCTGCGCCATGTCCACCGAGATCTACACTTTCCGTCGCCAGCCGCGACCACAGCGATACCCTTTGTCAGAGCCTCCGATAGTTGCGCCGACGCCAGCAGAAGCTGGCCCGAACCGCCGAAGGCAGCGCTCACGCACGACAGACGTATGCTGTCGCCGAGGATTTGATTGCAGGTCCTCGACGCCTCTGGCGAGTGCGGTGAACACTGACCGTAGAAATCCGGGAAGGATTGACTTCAGGTCCGCCATCGAACATTGCCAACGTGGCTTAACGTCGGCTATTTGCTGCGAGGAGCCAGCGCTTGTGGCGCTTGACTGCGCCGGCAATGGCCATTGCGACCGCTGCGACCGGAATATTTTGCCTCAACCTGCGCGACCGACCGCTGGATGCATAAGCTTCCGCGGCCATGATGCCTAAAGCGAGATCAAACCTAGCCCCGCGACCGGTCCTCGGTCGAGGTGTCTCTCGTTGGATCGAACCCGCAGAATTGTTGCAGTACTTCGAAAAGTGCGGAGTTGTCCTCTGATTTTCTCAAGACATGCGCGGCGCCCGGGTGATAGCCAATCTCTCGCCGCAGACGCCGGTCGGCCACCTCACTGAGTTCTCGCCCCGTCAGCACGATGACAGGAATGTGCGCGGTCGGTTCGTTGGCGCGCAGCCTCCTCAACAAATATTCCGCATCACCGTTTGGCATGAAATAGTCAGTCACGATCACGGCGGGCTCAACCTGGCAGGCCGTGCGGAATGCATCGTGCGCGTCGGCGGCGTAAGTCGGATCAATTCCACATTTTCCCAGCCGACTACCGAGATATCGATTGACGTCATTATCGGCATCGACGAGCAGCACGCACGGGCGCCGACGTACTTGGGGAAAGGGCTCTTCGGCCCGGCCGCATCGTGAAACTTCATCCGCTATACCGGGATTTATTTTCGCCAGCGCGGCTTCCAGGTCACTCCAGAAATGTGGGCCCTTGCGCACGTAAGATGCGCCCAGTCTATCACAATTATCGAATGTTTGGGGATTCCTGCTACCCGTGATCACAATCAAGTTTACCGGAGCTTTGTCTTGCGCCAGAAGATGGGTACAAACCGACAGGCCGTCCAGTTCAGGCATATTGACGTCGACGACGAGAATGTCTGGCCGATTCCGGCTGGCCTTGAGATACGCCTGCACTCCGTTTGTCGCGGTGGCCACCGCGAAGCCCAGGCGGGCGCAGTGATGCGAAACCAATCGGACGACCGAAGGATCGTCATCAACGATCAGCATCCCTGTCCTCTTGCTCGATTGAGATTCAGCCGCCGGGGGCGCTCTGTCCTGACCGTCAAGTCCTTCGATCTCCAGGACCGCTTGTGGCATGACACCTCTCCAATTCTCGGCTGCCGAGCCGCTTGGACCTACCCATCTTGCGATATCGATCGGACCCTGGATGAACTAATATGGGGCTAAGTATGATCTACGTACTAATGCGTAGTCTCCGCCCGCCGCCTACCCGTCTGATCTTTCAGCACCTTCCGAAAAACTGGACGATCGAGCATGCCCGTAAATAGTGCGACGACGTTGAGGTGGGCGATTTCGGCAATGGCTGCATTTTCGAGAGTCGCTGCGGTTTCGCTTGGCGGCATTTCGTCGCCTCGGGCTAGGGAAGAACCTCGCGCCCCTGCATGGACACGAATCCAACAATTGCCCCGCAAAGTCGGCCAAATTCGCGGGCTCGGCGGCGCCACACTTTGGAGCGACGCCGAGTGCGTCTCGACCAAAACGTCAGCTGGCGCGTGTCGCCGGTTTAGACTGAGATAGAGCTGTTCAATCCCTGTTATTTTATACGATAGTAGAAATCACGATCATCGAGGATCACGGCCAGCTAGAGCCCGCCGCGACAAGCGCTCTTCGTCATCCTCTCGGTCACTCTTCCCTTCATGTCATTGAGCGAGACATAACGTTCAGCCATTATCGTAAGTGCGGTTGCTGGTTGTGCAAGTCTCGCCCAGACACCTCCCATTCGAAGTGCCATACGTCCAATTCAACGCCTTTCCAGACTGCAGATAGACGGTTCGCAGCGGGCAGAAAAGTGAAACCGCCTTGGAGGCCCTCGACTGCAGCGCTTAACAAACAACCGATTGGTCGGAGAGAAGTGATCGTTCGTCGCGCTGACGGCAGCAGGCCGCGCCACGTGATCGTCAGCGCCTGTCCGCTGCGCGATTCCGCCGGCGACGTCACTGGCGCTTCCATCGTGTTTCACGATATCACCGACGCTCAGGAAACCGAGCGCAAGTTGCAGCAGGCACAGAAACTCGATGCGATCGGGCAGCTTACTGGCGGCGCGGCGCACGATTTCAACAACATGCTGACCGTGATCACTGGCACCATGAAAGTATTGATGGATGCGAAGGGCGACCCCGAGGCGCTGCGGACGGCAGCACTGGTCAGTCAGGCGGCCGCTGATACAGCACCTGCTCGCCTTCGCTCGAAAGCAACCATTGCGGCCGCGCAATATCGATATAAACAACACAATTATTGATATCGCCAAGCTACTGCGTCCGACGCTCGGCGAACATATCGAAATCAATTCTATTCTGGAGGAAGAGGTCGCTACCGCGCATATTGATGCATCGCAACTGGCGAATTCGCTGGTCAACATGGCGATCAATGCCAGAGACGCCATGCCGAGTGGTGGCACGCTATTGCTCGAAAGGCGCAACGTGGTGCTCGACGAGGCCTATGCGGAAGCCAACCCCGAAGTCGCTCCCGGCCCCTACCTCATGCTCGGCCGTCAGCGATACGGGGACTGGCATGCCGGCCGCGGTGCGTGAGCGCGTTTTCGAACCGTTTTTCACGACGCTTGCCGATGAAGTTGAGAGGCTCCGCCGCGACGCTAGGGTGCTTTTCACCTCCGGCTACACGGACAACGCAATCATCCACCATGGCCGTCTCGACGATGGTGTGCTGCTGCTGTCGAAACCGTACCGCAAATCAGAACTCGCCCGCATGGTCCGCTTTGCGCTTGGCGATGTAACCGAGATCAAGCTAGCGGAGGCTAGTTAGTTGAGTGGCAATATGCCGCCTATAAGTATTTCCGACGCAAGCAAAACGCCGATGAGCGAGCACTGATTCCGGAGCGCCGAGAAACTTAGGACACCCTCACCGGCCAATTATCTCGTCGAAAGCTCTCTTGATGGAACCAGGGGATCAATCACAACCCCGTTGCCCCTGACATAGAAGGCGTTTTTCTCGTTGCGTCCTTTGACATGACCGATGCCAAGAATCCGATTGCGCCGACGCGATCCCCTTGTCGTTGTACTTGGCCGCATTCGTGATGAGATTGCGGAACACGTCGATCACTCTCGTCCGGTCGCAGACGGTCGAGGGCTGTTATCTTCCTGGCGCTAGCCGCCGTGTTTGACGTCTGAGCGTCTTTATCCGTTGACGCTTTCCCGTCACGTGCGAGTCGGCACGGATGATACCTCCAACGGGTCCATAGAAATCCCGCGCCGAAACCTTCATCGGTATTAATACAGACTTCCCTCCACAATATGATAACGCCGAATTCAAGTTTGGAGCGATACATGGGTTGGTGACGAACGCCAACTTCGCGGTGTGTTGCCAAGGAGCAATGTTGGTAAATTCGTCGTTTGTTGAGTGGCGTGATGGAAGATGCAGTCATGAGTGATCTATATGTCGACCGGATCGCCGACCTACGGAGGCGTTTTGCCATCGGGCTTAATGACCGCATCGACCGTATCGAGACCGCAATACAGCACAACGGAAATGTTAGCCCCGATGTTCTTGAGCAGGCACACCGGGACGCTCATAATCTCTGCGGCGTCGGCGCGACGCTCGGCTATATCAACACCGGAACCGCCGCTAGACCGGTTGAGCAAATACTGCTTGCTGCAATCAAGGCCAGACGCACGCATACTAGCGACGAAAGTCTGCGTCTGCGTGCAGCGATCGCTCTGCTGCGATCCACCGCCGCCGCGGAAATGGTCGCCGGCAGCCAATAGCGGAGCCAGCCACACCTTCGGCTGCAATCGGATGCTGCAAGGCTTTCCGACTGAGCTGAGTTTCGGGGTCGATGTCTGCGCCATGACCCCTCTCCCGACGATGTGTCATTCATAGTGGTATGCGCGGTTCTCCGAGGATGCGACACGACGGCATTGTGTGCCGCGAGCGCCCTATCGAATGAACGGCCTTAATCCCCGTCGCAAATACGCGATATATTCCTCCGCATCCGGCCATCAGATGCCGACTCTTTTTTTACGGCTATGCGTTCGGCCGATGGTCGGAATTGCTTTCAATGAGGGGCCATCTCAGTTGACCGGAGCGGCCGTGGCTTCCATGATCAACCGACATTATCGTCGTCTTGATTTGCTCTCTGACGTGGTTGCTGCGACAAGCCCCCGTACGACCCCGGGGAATGCATGTCACCGTGCATTATCTTTTGCGCATTTTTCGCCATGCGCCTCGTAAGTGCTTGGAAAATTAAGGCGTGATTAGCGCGGTGCAGCGAAGTTCGGACACCGCGAATCGTGTGGAACAGTATCGCGAAATTCGAGCACGATTCGACGAGGCCTTCATATAATTCTCGCCACCGCAGATCGGAACTGGAAGACTTTCAAGGCCGACGGGACATACTCTCATCATCATCGACGACGATCCGAATGTCGGCGCATCGCTCCAGGCAAACATGACCCACCGCCTGTATCATACGACGCCGATTTTGCGCTCAAGCGACGGAATCAACGCGCTCCGGGAATCGAATCATGACGCAGTGATGCTTGATATTTTCGTGCAGCGATTGTGTGGGCTCGACGCCCTCGATCACATTCGCCGTGAGCTTTCGATCCCAGTCATTGTGATGTTGAGCTTTAAACTGAGAAGCTCGGTGGGTTCCGTGGATTAGCTCGCAATGGCAGCCGAACGCGGCGCTACGCTATTCGCCAGCCTTTTATGGTTGCAGAACGGATCAAGGCCTTAGAGTGGACCACCAGTCTGCAAGATCAGTTGGAAGGAGCACTGAATTGACGCTGGCTGACAGGGCGGCGCCCCCCGCAGGGTCCGATGAAATTTCGCCGGTCGATTTCGAAATCGGCCGCCCATCCGCTATGCGTAGGCGGCTCGCCAGCGAAATTGGGGCTGCGATTGCACACGAGCTGAACGGGCCGATGACGGCCTTGCTTCTTTATGTCGGAGATATCCAGCATAGCATCGATCTGCTTGATGATCGCTCGCTAAAGCAGGTCGCCGACCACGCCGTCCTCGACGCCGAGCGGATTTTCGGCTTGATCCATAAACTCGGTGACTTGTTCGAGGCGCCGATCCGAAACGATAATGCCATCAGCGTTGCTTGGAATGCCATTGACTGGTGGGCGCGGAACGGCCAGTCCGATGGCGCCAACTCCGGCCATCTCGCCTTCAACGAGCCTGGGAGTCGCGGCGAGCGACTCACGCCTCGCGAGCGGGAGGTCCTGCAGCTGGTTGTGCAGGGCTACTCCAACAAGAAAGGCGCCGGGTTGATGAGAATCAGCTACCGGGCATTCGAGTGCCACCGGGCGGAAGTCATCCGTAAGCTTGGCGCCAAGGATACAGCCGAACTTGTCCGCCTAGCCCTGTTGGGCACGGCAGCACCTTGCCAATCGCCAGAGCAGACTATCACATAGCCGCAGCCCTTCAACGATCGGGCTTGCCCGATGACATCCACAAAGCAATACACCATCGAAGCAGGTCTGGCGGAGGACATGTTTCGGCTCGCCGTGGAGGCCTGCTGATGATCGATCACGACGGCAAATTATGATGGTCAGCACGGAGACCGAACGTTTATGCCGGCGCGGAACTGATCGGATGCTCGGTCAATCTGCTGGGGGCCCGAGTGCTTACGGACGGCGCATGTCCGCCGCCGTCACAGCTTTGCGCCGAAACCCAAGACCCGGCGCATGGGCGCGGGCCGCGATTTATTTTGGCGTCGCAAAGAGCACTGATTTTTTTCCACCTAAACCCCGTCTATGCCGGCGGCCAGCTTCTGCTGCTTGCGGCTCGTCGACATCAGCCAACGCTAAGACATCGAGCCGCTGAAAGATGAACTCGTCTGAACGTGAGTCATGAACTGCGCACGCCGTTGACCTCAATCTCCACATCCTTTCGGTCTCCTGGCCGGCCGGCGGTCAGACCCCCTGCCCGAGTTGACGATTAGCCTTTGGGCAATGAGCTACAGCTAGCCTCATGTGACCGCGGCTGGCCAATGAGCGGATGGCAAGGCACTCTGATCTTCGCCTGACGAAAATCTTGACCAGCTACCTTCGCTGACAATTCTGCTGACAAAACTGGGCTTGATTATCGCAAGCATTGGTGCAGGGTCCGTTGTAAGTGGCGGAACACAGGCGCTTGCAGGAGTTGCTCTCGCTTGCACAATTGATCAGGCAGGCGTTCAGAGCGTCAGCGACACGCCACGAAGCTCTCGCCTCAGGCTTAGCGTTCGGATCCCCCCGCGAAGCAGACACAAACCAGCATCGCCGATAGTGCATACTTCATCTTTTAAGCTCCTTGCGACATCTAACATACTCGACCGCCGGCACGACGGTTGAAAGACCATCAGGTTAGCTTCAACCGCAAAAATCTGCATGATCGGGCGACAAAGCTATCGTACTTTGTCATCTCAGTCCACCAAGCAGCTAGTCGTCGGCGACTGATTATTTCAGCGCTGGCCTGGAAGAAGTTGTAAAGCGGATCAATCGGTCGAAACCTAGTAAGCGTTTCTCTTTCGCAGAACTTCAAACAACGTCTTGATCAAGATTTGGATGTCCAGCCATAGACTCCAGTTGTTGATGTACCAAAGGTCCAAGGTGACCCGGCGAGAAATGAGCTCCACGGTCGGCGTCGCTCCTCGAAGGCCATTGACCTGCGCCCAGCCCGTCATGCCGGGTTTCACGTGGTGACGAAACGCATAATCGCGCAGCACCTTCTCAAACTGATTGTCGTGCGCCAAAGCATGAGGCCGCGGTCCAATCAGCGACATTTGGCCGAGCAGAACATTCAGGAGCTGAGGCAGTTCGTCAATGCTGGATGAGCGCAACAGCTTGCCAATCCGCGTCACCCGTGGGTCATTGCGCACAGCCTGTGTGACGGAATCCCCATTTTCCTGGACCGTCATTGTGCGGAACTTGTACATCGTGAACTGATGTCCGTTGAACCCTTTGCGGTTCTGCCGGAAAATAATCGGCCCACGTCCCTCAAGCCTGATGGCAATAGCAGTGAATACAAAGACGGGCAAGAAAAAGACCAACGCCATCATTGAGAGAGTAATATCAATCGCGCGCTTCACAACGCGTTCTGCCGCACTGAGTGGGGCCCTCTGAAGTTCGATTGATAGTATGCGTTGGCGAGCAGACGATATGTAGTTGCTGAGCCTTCTGATCTGACCATCCGGAAGAAGCTTGGCTGATACGGGCAGAGATTTGATCTGTTCACGAAGGCAATCAATTCGGGCGCTATCCTGCCATGGCAAAGCGAGCAGAATCTCAGAGGAATTGTTTTCACGAATGAATTCGGCCACCGAACTCAGCGTTTTCAAATCGTTGGATGTTTGCAGCGTCGGGTCGTCAGCTCGAATGAGTGGGAACCAATTAACCTGACCGGCACCGAGCATGGCAAGGAGGTCAAGATTCTCCAGACCTTGGAGCTCCTCTTGATCTCCTACCAATACAACGTTGCGTCTTCCGATCGCACCACGCCCGACGGCCCGCGCAACGATACTCTTCTCGAGTCTCCGACCGGCCAGCAATCCAAGCGGCGCTAGAGCGGCAAAGACCAGGAACGAGCCCCGCGAAAACGAAAGCCCAATCTTAAACAAAAAGGCGAAAAATGCGAGCAGCATCACGGTGCTAAACCAGCAGATCAAGACCTCGACAATCTCGACCCGCGGTTTTGCAACCTGTTCAAAGTCATAATAGCTGCGTCCGCTTTGGCGGACGATATGGATAAAGCTCGCGATCAACCCCAACGCAAAGTAGGCGTCGAGGTCCGGTAATGGCGTAAAGGACATAGTATGATAGGAGATGGCGCCAACTAGGCTGGCTACGAGGACGATCAATGCGTCAGCCGTCGACAACACATATGGGATCGCTTCGCTCGGAAACGTTGTTCGCGGAGCATCCAACCGCAGGTCGTGATCTGCTTCGGTTCCGATTGACATTGACTAACTCTCAACGAGCTCCGCGATCGCGATCGCGTTCATGCTGAGCCCCAGAATAACTTTTCATTAATAACGAAGACGTAAGCTCCCGCGCTTCGCATTGCAACGGAAAACCTTGCAACCTGCGCGAAGGGAGTGGCTGTGTGACATTTTTGATATTTGCGCTCTTGTCCGGCATCTTTTTCGGCATTTATTGCCAGGTTTTTGTGCTGATACCGGCCACACTGGCCATGGCCGCGACCTATAGCATTGTCGCATTTTTCGACAGCGGCATTGACATCTCTTGGGCTTCCTTGATCTTGGTGCCTTCGGTGGGCTTGCAGGGGGGCTACATAATAGGCCTCAACAGTCGAGGTTTTGTTATTCCGCGCCTAGCACGCGGCAATGGCTCCCAATCCAAACGGATATAAATTACCGCCTTACCAGCGCCAGTGAATCATTCCCGAGCGTCGCAACAGCATCAGACGCACCAGAACAATTGCCGGACGTTTTCATGATTTCACGGTCGCCTTCTGGCTCCGGCGTCCATCGCTCGTTGGCAAGCAATTGCTGTCGAACGGAGCAAAGCGGTTGCCGACGGCGCAGAGCAGGCACGCGATATTCGCCGCGATAGACCGCGCATAAAGCCGCTCGTTGCGCGGGTCATTGTTTTGGCTCGACGAGGCAAGCCGCGCCATCATTGTTCCAAGCAATTTCGATCAAGCTGGCGGTCGAACTGAGAGTTGGGCTGCATGGCACGCGGTTTCCAACACTTCGCTAAAGTGAGAGCATTTTCCCGGTTGGCCACTCATGCCGGAATTCGGCGAGGCCGCCGAGGTTCTGACCTGCGGCGGCCTCTCGTCGTGCGGTACGCATGGCCGGAAAAGATGCGGCGTCAGCCAACCCCACCCGACTTATGAACTAGCGTACTCGTTAAAGCTTTAGCGACAAGCGTAAGAAGAAATTAAGGTTAATCTCGCGCATCTTGCGCTTGGGTTGCCTTCTCCACCTAGCGAAGCAGCGGCTGCGATTTAAGCAATGAGCCTGTTCGGCAAACGGGCAACAAAAAACAATGCCTCGATCCGAGAAACGTTCTTAAGCCGCGGAGGATGCGTGCCAACGGTCCGCCCTCGCGTAACAAGCACGGACCGCAACGTATCTTGGTCGGTCCGGCCGCGAAGCGCAAAGTCGTGCGACCTATTGTCCGGCTGCCGGCCGCATACATGCGCTTGAGTTTGGCTTCAACCTCCGCCATAGTGTTTTCGGCTGAGGTCTCTGATGCAAAGTAGGAGCACGTCCTGCAGAGGCACGAGGTCAGATGGCAAAACCGTCTCAGCAAAAATACTCTTCAGTGCCAGACACATTTCCGCTGGCCATCAGGGCTCGTTCAAAAATACGTAGCGGCGCGCCCGGGACGTTGATCTCATCATCTCGCGACAGCTGCGCGAGAATGAGACAGAGTTCGTCTGAAATGCGACCTTGCCTCTAAGTAAACGGCAAAGGCGCTGGATCTCCACTGTTCATTGAATTTGCATAAGTGAAGTACGATGATTGTTTGGATTTTGATTATCAGCTCCTGGGTTTCGCTGCTTCTCCTGATCTTGCATGACACAACCAAAGATGAAGCCGGCGTTGAAAGCGCAGTATCAAGAGGCGCGAGAAACTTTATAGTCGCGCTAAAAGGTCTGATCAAAAGCGGGTATGCAATTTTCGATCGGGCGCGAAAGATGGCCCGGATCCTAAAACCGGCACCCAATCCAATTGCGCAGGTCGATCAAAAATCGCTTGTAAACGGCGTGACAAGAACTGAGAGCGACCTGCCAATTCGGCAAGACGCACTGTTGGCCACACCTATCAGCCTATTAAAGAAGTGGTCGGGCGGCGATAATCGGGTTGCAATCACGGTTCCAGAACTGGAACACACAATTACCGACGCCGTCCGGAAGACTGCCCCATCTTGCGAGCCCTTGATCGGTGTCGTCGTTCAGAAAATGCATCCGAAGTCGCGCTATGAACCGAATTGGACAGTCCGGGGAATAAAATTCGGCAAGGCCGATAGAAACGCGGCCAACGGAGCTTTGACTGGCGTCCTTGAAAGGATGCAGAAAGAATTCAGGGTCGCCGAGTAGTGATGCCTTGCGGGATACGGCGTAGGCATAGGCCCGCTACGCGAAGGCGGAACGCCTACGTAATCCACTGCGGCGTCCAACTTTTGGATCCGAAGCTCGCGAGGATATCGGAGCTGCCGTTATCAAAGCCTAAAGGCCTGGGCTTTGAGAGAAAATGCGGCCGCGCGCACAATTTTAGTTGCACCTCCCAAGACACGGAACGGCCCCAAAACTGCAGGCGCAGTCAAAGGAAGGTTGTACCTGGGCCGGCCTTCAGTACGAAACCATCATTTTCCAGGGCCGGCGCTGTGAATCTTGAAGTCTTCGATTGCCCTGCCCGCCTTCAATGCGGAAACAAGCCATCGCGGCCGCTTGCCCCGCCCCGACCAAGTTTCGGCTGGAACGGCAGGATTCCGATATTTAGGGAAAACCTTTGGATATCTGCGTCGCGGACGATCTTCTTTACTCGTTTCAACTTCCCCGCGAACGGCTTTGTCAAACTCCTTCCGCCCGTGGAGCCGCGCAAGGCGCTGTTCAAGCTGTTGTTTCTCAACAACAATTCTCGAAGATAAGACCGTGCCGATTTGCTCATAGAGGGCCCACAGGTCGTCCAGGAGCATTCCTTCAAAATTCAATTTCTTCATCGGCTTTTAATGTGGGCATCGTTGATTCGACGCAATATATTACAAGAGCCAACTCAATAAAGCCTTACTGAAGGCGCAATTTAAACGAGTAACGGCTACGTGAATCGCCAGCCACTCATCCAAAGATATTGCAGTGCGACGAAGCTTGACTTAGGCTCTTTCTGTGGTTTCCGGATTTAATCGATTAATTGGTGATCTTGGCGTGCGCACAGCCAACCTCTCGGGTCGCGTGTTTGATGCCATTGGATCTCTGAATGCAGGTTGAGCGATTTTTCATCGAAGGACTCCTGGCGCTCACGCCCGTCAAACACAGCGATCCGCGAGGCTTTTTCTCCGAAGTTTACAGACGTGAAGTCTTGGCGGCCGAAGGCGTCGAAGCCGAATTTGTTCAAGAGAACCATGTCCATTCTACACAACGCGGCGTACTTCGAGGACTCCACTTTCAAGTTCCGCCTCATGCCCAGGGAAAGCTTGTGCGTTGTGCGAGAGGAGCAATCCTGGACGTTGCGGTCGATATCCGCAGCGGATCTCCAACCTTTGGCCGCCACGCCGTCTTAGAGCTTTCGGAGGCGAACTGGAAGCAGATCTGGGTCCCTCCGGGTTTTGCCCACGGTTACTTGGTTTTGGAAGCGCCTTGTGAGGTGATTTATAAGGTCACTGAATATTGGATGCCCCACTGCGAACGCGGCGTCGTTTGGGACGACCCCACGATCGCAATCGACTGGGGCATTCCGCAAACGGAATTAACCTTAGCTGATAAGGACCGAGCCAATCCGCGCCTCGCCGAACTTGAACCAATCTTTCAATACGTCGGTGGAAATTCGTGACCATGCGGATCATCGTGACAGGTGGAGCAGGCTTCATTGGATCAGCTGTATGCCGCCACTTGGTATTGGATCTCGGGCATGACGTCCTGATCATCGATAAACTGACATACGCAGGCAATCTGGCTTCGTTAGCGACCGTCGCATCCAGCCCCCGTTATGTCTTCGAAAAGATCGATATCTGCGACGCAGACGAAGTGAGAGCCATTTTCTCCGACTATTGCCCAGATGCGATCATTCATCTCGCCGCAGAGAGCCATGTTGATCGGTCGATTGCTGCTCCGAGTACATTCGTTCAAACAAACGTCGTGGGAACGTTCACACTGCTTGAGGCCGCGCGCGAATATTTACGCGAACGCAAACATCTGGGAACGGATCATTTTCGTTTCATTCATGTTTCGACCGACGAGGTTTATGGATCGCTCGGCGAGACTGGATTGTTCAGCGAGACAACGGCATATGATCCAAGCTCCCCCTACTCCGCAACCAAGGCTGCCTCCGACCATGTCGCTAAGGCGTGGCATCGCACCTTCGGCGTTCCTGTCATCGTTTCAAATTGCTCGAACAACTATGGACCCTATCAGTTTCCGGAAAAGCTGATCCCGTTGACGATTCTCAACGCGTTGCAAGGACGGCCTCTGCCGGTGTACGGTAATGGGTCCAACATCCGTGACTGGCTATACGTGGACGACCACGCGCACGCTTTGGCGTTGCTGCTTGAGAGAGGCGTGCCCGGGGCCACTTACAATATCGGCGCGAGAAGCGAGCAACGAAATATCGACGTAGTTAGGCAGATATGCCGCTGCCTTGACCAATTGCACCCAGTCGAACAGCCGCACGACCGTTTGATCACATACGTCACCGATCGCCCCGGCCATGACCAGCGCTATGCCATCGATGCCACCAAATTGGAAACCCAACTCGGCTGGCGTCCAAAGGAAACTTTCGAAACCGGAATTCAGAAGACCGTCCGCTGGTATCTTGAACGGCCGGACTGGTGGAAGCCACTGCGTGACCATGTTTATAGCGGCGATCGGATTGGAGCAGTGATCTAACTTGCGACCTCTGCGCCTTTATGTTTTCGGCTCGAAAGGACAGGTTGCGTGCTCTCTTCGGGAAGCGGCACGCGATCAATCAGACATTGTTGCCAATTTCGGCGGACGCCCCGCGGTCGACATTGTGCATCCAGACTTGGTAGAAAACGCGCTTCAAGAATTCTATCCTGACATCGTTGTCAATGCGGCCGCATACACGGCCGTTGACCGCGCAGAATCGGAACCCGAAGTTGCTTTTGCAACGAACCGAGATGGCGCCGGGATAATCGCCGCGGCAGCCGGACGCCTCGAAATTCCGATACTTCATCTTTCGACCGATTACGTTTTCGACGGCAAGAAGCAAAGCCCATATCTCGAGACCGACGCGACGGCCCCCATGAGTGTTTATGGCCAGTCAAAGCTTGAAGGAGAACTTGCCGTCGCGGCGGCCAACGAGCGTCACCTCGTATTGCGCACTGCATGGGTCTACGCACCGTTCGGAAACAACTTCGTCCGAACGATGCTCCGACTTTCGAAGAGCCATGATAAGTTAAGGGTGGTCGACGATCAGATTGGGTGCCCAACTTATTCGCCGGACATCGCGATGGCCATTTTGTCCATCGCTCGCATGATAACGCATTCCGGCTGGCGTCAGGAGTTTTCCGGTGTCACGCATCTTGCCGGGCCGGACGAAATCACATGGTGTGCGTTTGCCCATCGCATCATGCATGCTTTGGAACAAAATGGACAACGGTCGGTGCCGGTCGAAGCGATCCCAACTGCGGCCTATCCAACGGCCGCTGTTCGTCCCGCGAACTCACGATTGTGCTGCGATCGACTAGCCTCAATCTTCAATATTCGGATGCCGACTTTAGAGGGCTCGCTCAAACATTGCGTTGCACGCCTTCTTGCCGATCAGCAATAAGCGCCGGAGGTCAAATTGAAGGGTATCATCTTGGCGGGCGGAAGCGGGACTCGTCTCCATCCCATAACTATGGCAACGTCCAAGCAACTCTTGCCGATTTATGACAAACCGATGATTTACTATCCGCTCACCACTCTAATGCTCGCGGGCATTAGGGATATTCTGATTATCTCTACTCCCCATGATCTACCTCGCTTCCAAGCGCTTCTTGGTGACGGAGAACCACTTGGAATGAAGTTTACATACGCCGCACAGGCGCGTCCTGAAGGATTGGCGCAAGCTTACATCATCGGCGCGAAATTTGTGCAGGACGGGCCATCAGCACTTATTCTCGGCGATAACATTTTCTACGGTCACGGACTACCCGAGCTTTTGCTTAATGCCGCTAGCCGTCTCCGCGGCGCAACCGTCTTTGCCTACCGTGTCGCCGATCCCGAACGCTATGGCGTTGTCGGCTTTGACGCAACAGGCCGCGCAACCTCAATTGACGAAAAGCCGCAGACACCCAAGTCCAACTTTGCAGTCACCGGCCTCTACTTCTACGACAAACAAGTGATCGAGATAGCTGCCAATCTACGCCCCTCCGCACGAGGGGAGCTTGAAATCACGGACGTCAACAAAGTCTACCTTGAGCGTGGTCTTCTCACCGTTGAGCAGATGGGCCGTGGATTTGCCTGGCTGGATACCGGAACGCCGGATAGCTTGCTAGCCGCCGCGGATTTTGTTGCATCTTTAGAACAGCGGCAAGGGTTGCGGATTGCGTGTCCCGAGGAGATCGCCTTTAATCTTGGTTTTATTGATCGCCAACAATTGGAAAAATTGGGCGCGACTTTGGGCAAAAGCGATTACGCCAGATACGTGCAATCACTCGCTCAAACCGGTTCCTGAGACGGAATTCCAGGCGGAACAAAATTCCTGTCGGTCGATAGGTGAAAACCGCGATCCACTTGTCAGCATGTAGCTTCCGCTGGTCCGATCAAACCAAAGAGGCTTCGCGAGGAATGTTAGCGCTGAGCTGAAACTTGGCTCAACCGATCCGGTAAGATATCGCCGAGAGCGTTCGGTAGGGCGCGACGAACCGGACGCTGTTTGGCGATTGCTTGGAGGCAGGTCACATCCGTCACGGGTCCGGGGACACTCGGCTCGATCGCCCTTTCAGAGATCACCTCGCGATTGTCGCGGAGTCCGTTACGGTCTGTCGCATCGCTTCGCTCCGCCAGTTGCACATCCGCCATCTCGGTCGGTCCGTACGCTGTATCCATCTCCACCTTGTTCGTCATGATGGACCGCGAAAAAATTGATCCGATCGAAAGGAACCCAATTAGCAGCGCCATGCCGACGGCACCATAGGTCGCTCCGGAAATGACGATGTGCATTTGCTCCGACGGAATCCGCTTACGTTTGAGCGCCAGCTGTCGGTCGTAAGCCGCCCGTCGTTTAGCGTTGTGGAGAACAGCATAGGCAGCGGCAATCCGCCTGAACCGAAGCGGAGCGTCGGGGTCGCCAGGATGGTAATCAGGATGGTGTAACTTGGCTGCCTCGCGGAATGCCTTTTTGATGGCCTCTGCGTCGGCATTGGGACGAATAACCAATAACTCGTAAGCGGGTTTTCATTGGCACGAACGCGAACCCAGTCGGTGTTATGCCCGACGTTATGAACACACCGGCTTTGCTGCAGAAACTTTGGTGACCATGGACCGTAAGAATGCGGGGGCGCGCTCGCGCCTCGCGACAATTCTGTCCGTTGCTAACATGGACTAGATCAACGCGGGCCGGTCCGATGAGTAGACCACAAACGGCGAACAAGGGGTCAAACCAGCGCTTTTTTGACCCGTTTCAGAAAGTTCCGAGATGCGGCCGTCGAGGTACCCACATGGCTAGTCTCACAGAAGCCTAATACTGGCGGCCGTAACGATTATAAAAATGCCGAGCGCCAAGACCGAGGTACCCACAAAGACGCCAACAATCAGTGCGCCCCATGGGAACAGAAGCCGCGCTATAGCCGCCAACGCAAACATCGGAGTTAACGCTTCACTAAACGGACGCATGCACAATCGCCTTTCGGCAACTTTAGATTGCCTCGATCTCCTAGTACTACTCCAGTATAAATACGGTACTGTCAAGATTCGTCCAACAAAAGATCGCGATTGTCTCATTTTAACCATCGCAACGGCCTCATGAGTCTGACTTTATACGTAAGCGTTCCTTCCCTTTTACCTTACTTGGTAGACTGACGGCCGTCAGCCGATAGCTGTAGAGCCTAGCGTCTCTGCCGGGTGCGATTCGAGTTATCGATGCCGGGGACGCGCGGTAACTGAGTATTTCCGACTCGGGGCCGTCGTGGTGCGAACCAACGGCCAACTTTGGCAAGCATCCGCACTCGCCTCAAGCTGCATTCGCGGACCGGCAAGCGCCATGAGCGCGGCGACCGCAGCGTGATCGCTCGACCTCTGCTGAATAAACCATGTCACCGCCTACAGGATGGAGCGCGTTTCGGTGCTGCCGTGTGTGGTCTCTGCGGTGGCAAATTTCCTGACTTCATCGATCATTTGCGGATCAAGCCGCTTTTCACCAGGGCGTTGAATTTTCCTCGGCCCGCTCGTGAGGATCGGGACCGCACCGGCGGGATAAGCTTTCCAAAACTCCTCAGAGCGAGAAGGCGCGCGCCGGTCGATCGACGATCGAGCGAGAGTCCGTCCCTTCCTCTTTCTCTGTACCTGCCATTTCTTTCTCTTCCTCTCTGGCATAGCATCGCGTTTGCTGTCCGCACGTCGCTAGACGTGAAAAATTCCCCGTTTGTTAAAGGCTCTTGCGCCGCCTTGAAAATCCTCAAGCGACATTCGCAGCAGCCCGTCACGCATAAGCGCAATCCTTGCTGCGCTCGCACTGAGATCAAACACTGACTCTCAAAATTACGCATGGTTAGACTGCTTGGTTCCTTTGCGCCGCGCGGAGCACCACATAAGCATGCATTCCACAGTGACCATGTCACCGGCGACAAGCAAGCTACAATGCGACGGACCTCACGGCGCGCTTGTGATGGAAAAGATAATCGAAGACCAGCGCTCCTCATTCATTGGGCATGGTCGAAGGCCTCACGCAGGCCAGCTACTCCAAAAATGGAAAACGCACGGACGACATACAATTGATCTACGGCTGGTTTGACGACAACTCCAAGATCCTTGATCCGATCTACGCGGCATTCAAATAGCATCCGGACTACACGCCGGGCACGGTCGTCGCGGTCATAATGAGAAGAAGTGAATTGAGCGATGATCATCACTGAACAGCAGCATCTATTCGAATACTTTCAGCGAAACGCGGAAACCTGATCGGAAAGCATCCCCGCGTTTTAGGTTCAATACGGATCGAGACGGCAACAAGTGCGCCAAATCTTACGCGCACGCATCGGTGACTTTCCGATGCACCAAATGCAATGAAGCCAAGGCCTGGCGCGATCAAGAGGCCAAGACGGTCGAGAAACACATCGCTTCGATCGTGGCGAGCGTGTGCCGCACAATGGCTCATGCTATAGGCAGCCTCGCTTAGCGAAGCTGGCGTTGGAGCAGCTGGGCGCCCGTACCCTGGAATAGGCAGGCATAGCTCCATGGCTACGCAGTTACTCGGCCCCATGCGCGGTGACTTCTGGAAGACGCGCGCCAAGCCTGACCAAATCTCAGAGGTACGCTATACAGTCCAAAGACCGGCTGAGAAGACGTATCGATTCGTAGCAAAAAAACACCGTAACCAAGGAAAAGGTTTGCCGCTCTATCCGAAAAAGCGCTCTTAGAACGTTCCCGAAAGCGGCACCCGTCCGTGGGGGTACTTGAGACACAACATTTTCCGGGCTCTCCCAATCACGCCAATTTTCCATCGACGCTCCTCAAACACGGACAACGTCAACTCACACATCGTCTATCGATTCAGAACAGCGACCATAGATGCAGGCGAGTTCCCAGGCGCAAAGCAAATGCCGCTGCTCCAGCACAAGCCGCGAGATTGCATCCTTCGTTACGCGACTGATTCCGATGCCGCTACTTGGCAGTCGACGCTGTAGGGAGATAGCTGCGACAATCGTTCGTGAGAGGGGAGAATGTGCTTTGAGACTTTTCGACCGTAAGCCGGGTCGCTCCCCGCCACCCGACCAGCGGGGGCGCAGGGCTGTTGATTTATCAAGCCTCGAGAGAACGAACTCAGCCTCATTTAACCGACAATTGGATTATGGCGCTGAGCGGAGCGGCTCCGGACACGGCGGACTGTGCCATCGAAGCTTCCCGGCTCTCTGGCTGGATACGGCGCGCATAGAAGCTGGAAAAGCGCCCTGTCAGCCTTGTATTTTGCTGCACGTCGACTGGCTTCCGATCCCTGAATAACAGCCTTTTGTTCCGTCGTGCACACGCACCACCTCCAGGATCGGCCACGCTGCTTCAACACCACATCAAAAACCGGAAACTGATTCCGCATCGTTATGCTGCGCCTTTTGGGGGTTCTGTGATTTGTCTGTCCACATCGTCGCTGGTTCAAGCTTTCTCATGCGAAACTCGGCGCAAATGCCTCCCCACGAGTCATTTGCACTAGGTCTTCGTAGAAATGGCGGACGCCAATCGGTCAATGTGCGTTCAATGCAGTGTCGCAGCGTCCAGGATCAATCCTCTGAAACTTAAGGCATTTCGGTATCGTTCACTCTGGTCGGTGAGCGGACGTCCTATCCCTTGAGATCGTTCGAGGTGTCATAATCCTAACTTTATTCTCATTTTCAATCCAACCACTGCTTGATTAAACAGTTGTTCGGCCATACTTGGTTTTTTTGGATCATCTTGTTATGTCATCCTCCCTCAGGATTGCGCTATTCATCGATGGCGCCAACCTTCATGCGACGAGCAAGGCGCTCGGCTTCGACATCGACTACAAGCGCTTGCTGAAGGAATTCCAAAACCAGGGGACGCTGTTGCGTGCGTTCTACTATACCGCGATCATCGAGGATCAGGAGTACTCGTCGCTCCGGCCTTTGGTGGATTGGTTGGACTACAACGGCTATACCGTTGTCACCAAGGCAACCAAAGAATTTGTCGATGCAAACGGCCGTCGCAAGGTCAAGGGCAGCATGGATATCGAGCTTGCCATTGATGCATTGGAACTCGCCGCGCACATCGACCAAATGGTTCTATTCTCAGGCGACGGCGACTTGCGATCTCTGGTAGAGGCGATGCAGCGGCGCAACGTTCGGGTTACCGTGGTCTCAACGATTTCGAGCCAACCCCCGATGATCGCCGACGAACTCCGACGCCAAGCTGACGTCTTCACCGATCTCAATGAGCTACGCTCCAAAGTCAGCCGCGATCTATCCGAGCGCCCTGCTCCCCGCGAACGCCGTCCTCATGCCACGCCAACCTAAATGACTCAAAGATGATTCTACACGTCAACAGCAATTTCGAATCTGGGGACAAGATCTCCCAAAGGCATGTGCGCAGAGTTTTGCAAAACACCGCTGAATGGTAGCGGTGCTTTACCGCCCATGCTGACGAGTTGGCTTGGAATGTCTTGGAAGCGCGGACTCGGCCGAGGGACGAATGACGCCCCTTTCTGTTTCCGATGCTTGTACGATGGCGCTGGCGCCTCGTCTCCGCGAATGAAAATGCCTGGCCAATCACCATCGGCCTTCAGCACGCCCGTTTCCAGTCGTTCCGTCATAGGATTTTTCCTTTTTTCATACAGGAGAGGATAGTACTGGGCTGGGCAACCGCATGAGCGCCGTTATCGGGAGTTTGCAGCTAAACGCTTTGATGCGATTGGAGCGTCGAGCTTCCAGCTCCTGCCAGCCACGCTGAGCTGACGTAAGTAACGCCGAGAAGCGGCACTACGGACCCTGCTGGGAACCGTTCGCGATGCGTTGGGCCGATGCTATTTCTTTTTTTCGCCCGCATGCGACGACCTTCGAGATTTTGCAAAAGCGCGATCGGTGGCCATGAAGCGCGCCAGCATCGGCGCGATCAGCTTGACCGGGTCGGCGACGGCATTTCCGTTGTGTCGCGCGAGTATTTCCGCATAGGCCACGAGATCGCGATGCACGACGGCCGGCAATTCAAGCGCAAGCTTGATAGGTTTGTCATCGGGTAAAGTTGCAATTTTCAGCTGGGCCATGTTTCCATCATCCTCTGTCAGGCTCAAGCACCAGGTCACGATTGACGATGACGCGAACCGGAAAACCCGGCCTGATCGTCAGCGTCGGCTGAATGTTGAGGTTGCGGCGAACAACCTGCTGTCCGGTCTGGTTTAGCGAATTGGCAGCGCCCGCGCGAAGCGCCTGGACAATCGCCATGTTGTTACCGTTATCCGCACCCGACCCAAGCTCTGCGCCAACGCCGAGCGTGGTCGACAGCAACGCCGCCTTGAACAGTTCGCCCCAATGATTGTCGACATCGTCCTCAAGCCCGGAACTACCTTGAGGGTCTGCACCCACTTGGCGCTCTAGCACGATCGAACGTCCATTCGGCATGATGAGGCGGGTCCAGACCAAAAGCACGCGCGATTGGCCGAACGCGACCTGGCTATCGTACGTCCCAATCAGTCGCGCGCCCTGCGGGATCAATCGGGCCCGGCCGGTTGGGCTATCGTAAACGTTCTCGGTGACCTGTGCCGTGACCTGTCCGGGAAGATCAGAACGAAGGCCCGTGATCAAAGCCGCCGGAATGACCGTTCCCGCCTGCACGATAAAGGGTGATGCAGGCCGCGTGAGCCGATCGGACGTGGTCGTTCGCCTGTCGACCGAGGCGCTGACGAAAGCAAGCTTACGGTCCTGTCCATTCTGCGCAAAGCTTTCGTCGGATGCAGCTGCCGAATTCGGCGTTTCCGCCGCAGCGGGCTCTTTGGCGCCGGCACTGACATTTGTCGAGGTGAAAACCTTGCTGGTTCGTGCAGCCTCGGTCTCCTGCTTGAGACGTTGCTGCTCGGCATCGATGACAAGCCCCATTTGGCTCTGCGCTCGAACAACCGGCCCCCCGAGACCGAAGGGCAATGGCTCCCCAAGCCGCGGAACGTCGCGGGGGACGCCGGCATAGTCCCGCGGCAATGCGCTAAGGCCATCAGCCTGCTTGCGATGATCCGTGCTGTAGAGCTCGTCTGGAGATTGGTCGTGCGGACGATTGTTGTTCAGGGCCAAAATGACAGCGCCGGCAACGGTCAAAAGCGCCAATGCGCTCCCGCCGACGAGGACCTTTCTCGAGAGCCTCACGACAAATGGCCCCTCGGGACGCAGACGGAAGGGCCGTTCTGCATCCGTCGGCGAACTTGACCGTGAGGATTGCGGATTGACAGTTGCGCCGCGATCGCTGTCGGTCACAATGGCCTCCCGTCGTTTCTGACAATTTGAACCTTCTGCTGCTTATCCTCACCAAGCCGCAATTCGGCCGCAGCGAACAGCCGATCAACGATCAGCACATTTTTATACGCGCGATAATTGACAAGCTCCGGCTTGCCGTCCGTTCCAATGACAAACAGCGGTGGCATCTCGCCCTGCGCGATCCCCGGCGAAAACTCGATATAGACCTTGCGGCCGTCGTCATAGGCGTGAAGAGGCCGCCAAGGGGGGCTATCGCCCTCAATGGTGTAACGATAGCGGCGCTGATCAGCTTCCGGGATCAGAGGCGTTGCTGGCCAAGCCTTGGCGCGGCCGATGCGATCCTCTGGATAGAACCAGGCCACCGACGGCATATAGGGCTTGTCCTGAGAACGCAGCTCAATGAAATAGGTCCGTCGATTGGTGTTGACGACGAGATTGGTTTCGATCCCGGGCCGCGTCGGCTTGACCATGACATGGACGCGCTGGCTGTCGCCGCTGCCGCTTTCGGTATCTGCAACAATCCAGCGGACGGTATCGCCGGCAGCGAGCGGACCCGAACCGATCAACTGCTCACCTGGTTCGAGCGCGATATCTGTAATCTGTCCGGGCGCGACATAGATCTGGTAGAGCGCTCCGAGACTGAAGGGAAAGATCTGGACCGCGTTGTAATATCCCGCCCGCCGCGGTTCGACCCGGGCCGCATCATTTGCCGTCTCGATCCGCGCTGTCGGCTCTTTTGCTTCTCGCTCGCCCTTCTTGCCGCCGTGCGACGGCGTCCATGACGGCGGAACATGCAAGGGCCGCGCATGATCGTCCGCAAGAACTGGGCCCTCGGCAGCTGGCGGCGCCTCATTATCATAACTGATCTGCGGCGGCTTGACGTTGGCGCAGCCGGCGAGCGCAACAGCGCCAACAAGGATCAACACCCGCATAGAAGCCCGCAGAGACTGAGACGACATTCCACGCTCCAAGCTCGTCACTGCGCGAGCTCCTTCGACCAGCTGATGGCATTGACATAGACGCCAAGCGGATTCTTGCGCAGAACGTCGGCATCGCGCGGCGTTTTGACGATGGCCGTCAGGATCGCCGTCCAGCGTTCGGTCGCGGCAAGTTGACCGTTGTCATAACGGCGCTCGGTCCACGCCACCCGAAAACTTGCAGGCGAGGCGCGGATCACACTGGAAACCTCGACCGAGACCTGGGTCGTGCCGAGCTTGGCAAAGGGATCGTTAGCGCGCGCATAATCGTTGAGCGCCACAGCACCACGATCGGTCGTAAACTCATAGGCACGGAGCCAATTCTGGCGCAGCACGATGGCATCTGCTGGAAGTCCTCTGACGTCCTCAATGAATCGCGCAAGATGAAATGCGATCTGAGGGTCCGAGGGCTGAAAAAAGGAACTGGCCGGCGCGACGGCTTGGGCCGCGGCGATTGCAGTTTCTCCGAGCGATCGGCGCAATTCCGGAGCCAGCTCTGGCGCTGGAGCCTCCTCCACGATCTTTTGATAACGGCGCTGGATCGAACAATCTCGCTCAAAGAGATGTGCATAATTGCCGTGGGCATCGGCGAACACTTGGATTTCGATGTGGCGCGAATGTGGTAGATATTTTTCGATCAAAAGGGATTCATTTCCGAAGCTGTTTTTCGCCTCACGGCGGCAAGCTGCCAGAGCAGACTCGAAATCCTCTTCTTTCTCCACCATACGCATCCCTTTTCCCCCGCCGCCGGCGCTCGCCTTCAGCAGTACGGGATAACCTACGGACTTGGCTCGCTTCTTCAGGTCGTCCTGACTCTTTCCATGATAGCCCGGCGCAAGTGGAACACCGGCTTTCATCATGAGTTCTTTGGCCGCATTTTTATTGCCCAACGCCCGAATTGCGGAGAGTGGCGGACCAATAAAAGTGAGCCCGGCCTCGGCGCAGTTGTCCAGCGCCCGCTGCTTGACCCTACGCAGGTCCCGGCCCCGGATCTGGAGGTGGGTGCGTTCGTCGAAGCGCGTTACCGTGCCGCCAATGCTGCCCGCCTGGGCCAGTGTTGGTGCCGCCGTTACTGGTCCACCCGCCCGCATGACCAGCATGCTTCGAATCGGCGTGCCGGCAGCGCTCGCTGCAACCCAATTGAACGTCATCGACAGGTCCGGATTAAGCGTCACTGTCGTGTTTGTGGCCGGCGGCGGCGGGGTCGCCGGGGGTGTGATGCCTGGTCCGTCGATCATCAACGTGTCATATTGCGCAAAGCCCGTATTGGCCTGGCGCATTTCCTGGAAAAGCCCGACCTCGATCGGGGCGCTATTTGCAGCCTCGGGCAGGGTCATCGTCGCAGCCGGCACCGCGCTCCAAGGATCGGTCGCGTTCGCCTTTTCGAAAAAGAGGAAGTTTGTCGAATTGACCCGCTGCATCAGGAACCAGCGATCGTTCGCGAGGCCGCCCACGATGGTGGTGCCCCCGGCATCAATCGTCCGGCGAGCCGAAGTGATGCCCTGTTGAGGATTTCCCCAGTTGATATGCGTCTCCTGGCCGCCAGCCCCACCGGGCCCGCCATCCGACGCTGTCCCGCTGCCATTGAATAGCCGCGCCATGATGCCAGCGTAATTGTTGAGAATCGTGTCGTTGATTACATGGACACTAGCTTGAAAATCTCCGGTCACAACCTTGAACAAAAACAGGCCATCGTTGCCGTTCAACCGCCATGACCCGCCGCTTCCCTGGAAATAAAGTGCGTTGGTGGTCTGCGTGTTGGCGTTGAGAATGAAAGTCTGCCCAGCCACGTTGTCCGCGCCAACATTGCCGCCCGGCACATCCCCAAACTTCATGAACACTCCGTCCCACGTTGAGCCATTCAACCCATTCGCCAAATAGTCCAAGGTGTTTCCGAAGTTATCCGTGAATGCGGGCAGATGCGCCGAGACATTGTTGGTCGCAAAGAAACCGGCATAGCCGACGATAATCGAAACCGTCCCATTCGTTAGCGCCGTCATGACGCCATTATTGACTGTTATTATCGTCGGATCA
>Ga0137412_10000217_pt1 | contig 37748 bp, 32 predicted proteins | sample CZODoug2_1_16fun_FD_122160 | JGI IMG/M metagenome (GOLD analysis project Ga0137412, IMG submission 122160) | Vadose zone soil fungal communities from Angelo Coast Range Reserve, California, USA - CZODoug2_1_16fungal (Hybrid Assembly) | ecosystem: Environmental > Terrestrial > Soil > Vadose zone...
CGCGGTGAGAACTCGTTCGTCTCGGGCAGCTCCAGCGGCAGCATCGACTCGGGCAGCGCGACGGGCAGACCGTCCTCGTCGTACACGATCGGGAACGGCTCGCCCCAGTACCGCTGCCGCGAGAACAGCCAGTCGCGCAGCCGGTAGGTGATCGCTCCCCGCCCGTGCCCGTACTCCTCCAGCCAGGCGATGATCGCCGACTTCGCCTCGGCGATGTCCTTGCCGTCCAGGAAGCCTGAATTGATCGCGGGACCCTCGCCGGTGTACGCCTTGCCGTCAAAGCCCTCCGGGGGCGCCACGGTACGCACGATGGGCAGCTCGAACGTCTCGGCGAACTCCCAGTCCCGCTCGTCCTGCCCGGGCACCGCCATGATCGCCCCGGTGCCGTAACCCATCAGCACGTAGTCGGCGACGAAGATCGGGATGGCGGCGCCGTTCGCGGGATTGACCGCGAAGGAACCGGTGAACACGCCGGTCTTCTCCCGGGCCGTACCCGCCTGGCGATCCAGCTCGGAACGTCCGGCGACCGCCTTGCGGTATTCCGTCACCGCCTCGGCCGGGGTGGTGGCGCCGCCGGTCCAGGCCGGTCGGGTCTGCGCCGGCCAGGCCTCGGCGCTCAGCGCGTCGACCAGCGGGTGCTCGGGCGCCAGCACCAGGTACGTGGCGCCGAACAGGGTGTCGGGCCGGGTGGTGAACACCTCGATCGAGCCGGCCGGTGACTCGAACTGGACGTGCGCACCGCTCGAGCGGCCGATCCAGTTGCGTTGCATCGCCCGGACGTTGTCCGGCCAGTCGATCAGGTCCAGGTCACGGACCAGCCGGTCGGCGTAGGCGGTGATGCGCATCATCCATTGCGACAGGGGCTTGCGGAACACCGGGAAGTTCCCGCGCTCGCTGCGTCCGTCGGCGGTGACCTCCTCATCGGCCAGCACGGTGCCCAGGCCCGGGCACCAGTTGACGACCGCCTCGGATCGATAGACCAGCCGGTGGTTGTCGACGACCTGGCGGCGCTGCAATGCGTTCAGCTGCGTCCACGGCAGCCCGAACGGATTGGTTCCCTCGCTCGGGTGGCGGGTGTCGGCGTCCAGCTCGGCGATCAGTTCGGTGATCGGACGAGCCTTCTCGGCGTCGCGGTCGTACCAGGACTGGAAGATCTTGACGAAGATCCACTGCGTCCAGCGGTAGTACTCCGGATCGGTCGTCGCGATGCTGCGCCGGGTGTCGTGGCCCATGCCCAGGCGGCGCAGCTGGCGGCGGAACTCGTCGATGTTGGCGTACGTCGTGGTGCGCGGGTGCTGCCCGGTCTGCACCGCGTACTGCTCAGCCGGCAGGCCGAACGCGTCGAAGCCCATGGTGTGCAGCACGTTCTCGCCGCGCATCCGCAGGTAGCGCGCGTACACGTCGGTGCCGATGTAGCCCAGTGGGTGGCCGACGTGCAGTCCCGTACCGGACGGGTACGGGAACATGTCCAGGACGAACGCAGGTGGACGCTCGGCGACCCGGTCGAAGCCGGCGCGCAGGTCACCCACGGGGTTCGGCGTGTCGAAGGTGCCCTCGGCGGCCCAGCGGTCCTGCCAGGACGTCTCGATGCTGTCCGCCAGCTCGGCGTTGTAGCGGAACGGCGGCACGTCGTCAGCCGCGTCGGCGCGATTCTGCTGCGATGGGCTGGTCATCTGGTTGCTCCTGCTCTGCGGGTCTACCGGGCAAACGAAAAGCCCCCGCGAAAGGATCGCAGAGGCTCAGCCGCGCTGATGTGGTGCCTGTGTCAGCGCGGCCCGGTAAGGAGCAGGTCTCGGATGTGCACAAGCCCATCCTACGCGACAAGCGCCAGCAATTCAGCGAGACGCGACCGGGGCGAACGCAACCACGAACGCGAGGAGCGCTCGCGCGCGAACAGCGAGACCCAACCACGGGAACGCAACCACCGGGCGATGAGCGCTCGCGCGAAGAAGCCCGCCGCCGCGACTGTCTTTGTCCGCGGCCAAGCCGGGGGTATCGCCTGAGCCGCGGCCCACGAGCCACGCGGATTCGACTCGGCGGAATGGGATTTGGGTGCACGCCCCGCGTCCGCTGTCCGTCGCCACCGGACGCGGGGGCACCTGACACCAACGGTAGGTCGGTGCAAACGGGGCCACAACCGCCACAGCGTGTCACACGTGCCATGTCACTGGGGTGCCATGAAGGGGCCATGACCCTTCCACGTCAGGCCTCGGCGTCGGGTGCGTCCTCTTCGAGGTCCAGGCGCGGAATGACGGGGCCGGGCGCTCCGACGTTGTGCGCCCGCAGCTCCCATCTCGACCCGTGCCGCAGCTCGGACCAGTGGCAGTTGGCCAGCGGGGCGAGCACCGGCTCGCGGGGCGACAAACCCAGCAATGCTGCACAGAGGGCCATCGCAGTGGCACTGTGTGTGACGATGACGGCCAGCTGCGTGTCGTCCGGGATCGCGGCGAAGGCCTCGCACGCGCGTTCGGCCACCTGCTCGCGGGTCTCACCCCCTCGCCGGCTGACGTCCCGCCCGGCGATCCAGTCGGCGTACTCGTCGGGGTAGCGCTCGGCGACCTCGTCGCGGGTGAGCCCTTCCCAGTGCCCCAGCGACCGTTCCCGGAACCGGGGTTCGGCGATGACCTTCAGGCCGGTGATCTCCCCGAGTGGCGCCGCGGTCTGCATCGCTCGCTGCGCGTCGGAGGACGCGATGAGACCCGGCCGCAGCGCGGCGACCAGCGCGGCGGCCTCGAACGCCTGCGCTCGGCCCATGTCGTCCAGCGGCGGGTCGGCCTGGCCCTGGAAGCGGTGCTGCGCGTTCCACTCGGTACGCCCGTGCCGCAGCAGCAGCACCCGGCGCCGGGTGACCAGTCGATTACCGGTCACTGTGGTCGAACTCGATCATGGGGCAGTCCTTCCAGAGCCGTTCGAGCCCGTAGAAGACCCGCTCCTCGGCGTGCTGGACGTGCACCACGATGTCGGCGTAGTCGAGCAGCACCCAGCGTCCGTCGCGCCGGCCCTCACGCCGAAGCGGTTTGACGCCCGCCTGGCGCAGGTTCTCCTCCACGGCGTCCACGATGGCATCGACCTGGCGCTCGTTACTGCCGGTCACGATCACGAAGACGTCGGTGATGACGAGCCGTTCGCTGACGTCGATGAGGACGATGTCGGTGGCGAGCTTGTCCGCCGCGGCGTTGGCGGCTACCAGAGCGAGCTCACGGGCGGTATCGGTCGCGGTCACGTGGGCGAGCTTACGTCCACGTAGAGACGGTGTTTCGCGATGTACTGCACGACGCCGTCGGGTACGAGGTACCAGACCGGGTGCCCGCCCTGCACCCGAGCCCGCACCGCGCTCGACGAGATGGCCATGGCGGGCACGTCGACCAGGGTCACCGCGTCGTGCGGCAGGTGCGCGTCGGACAGCTCGTAGCCCGGACGAGTCACGCCGATGAACCGCGCCAGGTGCAGTGCCTCGTCGTGGTCGTGCCAGGTCAGGATCTGAGAGAGCGCGTCGGCGCCGGTGATGAAGAACAGGTCGGCCTCCGGACGAAGCCCGGCGATGTCGCGGATCGTGTCGATCGTGTAGGTCGGTCCGGGACGGTCGATGTCGACCCGGCTGACCCAGAACCTCGGGTTCGACGCCGTCGCGATCACCGCCATCAGGTAGCGGTGCTCAGCCGGGCTGACCTCTCGTTCGGACTTCTGGTACGGCTCCCCGGTCGGGACGAAGATCACCTCGTCCAGGGCGAACTGGTCGGCGACCTCGCTGGCCGCGACCAGGTGGCCGTGGTGGATCGGGTCGAACGTCCCGCCCATGATCCCGACTCGTCGCGCCGACACAAGCCGTGATCCTACGTACCGTCGTGCCACAGACCGTGAAGTTGGGACGTCAGCGTGACGCAGTCCCCATGATCAACAGCCCGTGAGCATGCGATATCGCTACCGGGCGGGCTGTTGATCAACGCAGGCCGGGCATCGGGATGGTTCGGTTTGCCCCACCCCGAATACCCGTACTGGCGCCATCGAGATCGTCGGCCCGCGAAACCAGCATTGAGGCATGACATCCATCGAGGCGCATGACCTCTCCACGCACTACGGCGACCGCCTGGCCGTCGACGCCCTGACCCGCACCGGGCCGCCAAGGACCGTCACCGGCTTCCTCGGTCCGAACGGATCCGGCCGGTCGACCACGATGCGCCTGCTGCTCGCGTCGGCGCATACCCGGCACCGGCCGCAAGGCAGCGTGGAGTACGACGGAGCGGCGCGATGATGCGGCGAATCGGGCAACTCAGCTTGGCTGTACTTGCCGTCTACCTGGTGTTGCGCGGCATCGGCGAGTTCTTCGTCATCGACTTCCACGATCCGTCGTCCTACAAGAAGGACTGGGGCGGCCCGTCGCTGGCCGGCGTGCTCGCCGTGCACAGCGGGCCGGCCATCCTGATCATCGCCGCGTCGATCACCTGGTGGCGGCGTTCGCGCACCAAGGGCATCTCGTCATGACTGCCGCCACGGTCATACCGATCTCCTTGCGATGGCGCGACGTATGACCTGGCAGGCTGAACCCACCATGGTCGACCAGACGCGCACCCCGCCGGCGCCGGCCGGCGCCGGCGGGGCAGGGCGCGCGTTCTTCCGTGCACCTATCGCCAGGCGAACGTGGGCGTGCTTCGGTTACCTGCTCATCGGCGCCCCGCTCGGTGTGGCCGGCTTCGCCTTTACGGTCACCTTCCTCGCGGCCGGCGTCCTCGCCGCGATCACGTTTCTCGGGCTGCCCCTGATCGGGTTCACGGTGCTCGCCGGCCGTCGATTCGGCACCCTGCATCGGAACCTGGCCCGCAAGATGATCGGCGCTCGCGTCGATGACCCGGCACCGTTCCAGCGCCGTCCGGGTGTCCTGGGGTGGCTCAGCGCGGCCCTGGCCGACGGCACCGGCTGGCGAGCCCTCGTCTACCTGGTGCTGAAGTTTCCCGTGTCGGTCGCCGGTGCCTTCGGTGCCTGCCTGGTTTGGGTGGAGGCCGGCTTCATGGTGTCCTATCCCGTCTGGTGGGAGGCATTCCATCCGATGAACAAGGACTCGCACGGACGCATGCACCACGCCGGCCTGCAGTTCGGCGACTTCTTCTTCGACACGTGGCCCAAGGCGCTGCTGGTGTCGGCCGCCGGCCTGGTTGCCTTATTCCTCGGACCGTGGCCCGTTCGCGGGATGGCCGCCCTGGACGGCGTGCTGATCCGCAGGCTGCTCGGCCCGTGGAAAGGGTCGGCCCGGGTGCGGGAGCTGGAGGAGAAGCGCACCCACGCCGTCGAGGACTCAGCGGCATCCCTGCGACGCATCGAGCGGGATCTGCACGACGGCACCCAGGCCCGGCTGGTCGCACTCGCGATGCGGTTGGGCCAGGCCCGCGAGAGCGAGGACCCGGCCCGGATGCGCGAACTGGTCGACAGCGCGCACGACAGCGCCAAGGACGCCATCGCCGAGCTGCGTGACCTGGTCCGCGGCATCTACCCGCCCGTGCTCGATCAGGGGTTGGATGCGGCGCTGGCCACCTTGGCCGCACGCAGCGCGGTGCCGGTCGAGCTGCACACGCACGTGCCGCAGCGGCCGTCGCCGGCGATCGAGACCATCGCGTACTTCTGCGTCGCCGAGCTACTCACCAACATCGCCAAGCACAGTGGTGCCCGGCACGCGACCGTGCACGCCGGCGAGCACGGCGGGCGGCTGCAACTCGAGGTACGCGACGACGGCCTCGGTGGCGCGCGGATCGGCGCGGGGACGGGCCTGTCCGGTCTGGACGAACGGGTGCGCACCGTCGACGGCACGCTGACCGTGCACAGCCCACCCGGTGGACCGACCGTCATCGCCGTCGAGTTGCCAGTAGGGGGTTCATCGTGAAGATCGTGATCGCCGAGGACGCCGCCATCCTGCGCGACGGCCTGATCCAGCTGCTCACCGACCGCGGGCACGAGGTCGTCGCCGCCGTCAGCGACGGTGACGCGCTGCGAGCCGCAGTCGCCGAGCACGACCCCGACGTCGCCGTGGTCGACATCCGGATGCCACCGAGCTTCACCGACGAGGGGCTGCGCGCGGCCATCGCGATTCGCCGCGAGCGGCCGAGCGTCGGGGTGCTGGTCTTCTCCCAGTGGGTCGAGACGCGCTACGCCGCCGAGCTGCTGGCCACGTCCTCGTCGGGAGTGGGCTACCTGCTCAAGGACCGGGTCGCCGACGTGAGCGAGTTCGTCGAGGCGCTCACCCGCGTGGCGGCCGGGGGCACAGCGCTGGATCCGGAGGTGGTCAGCCAGCTGCTCGGGGCCAGCCGCCGCGGCGATGTGTTGGCCGCGCTGACCCCGCGCGAGCGCGAGGTGCTCGGGCTGATGGCCGAAGGGCGCACTAACGTGGCGATCGCCCGCCAGCTCGTCGTCACCGACCGCGCGGTCGAGAAGCACGTAGCCAACATCTTTACCAAGCTCGACCTGCCGCCGTCCGGAGAGGACCACCGGCGAGTGCTCGCCGTGCTGCGCTATCTGGAGTCTTAATGGCGGTGGCACGTAATGACGATTACAGTGTTGCGCATGGCAGCACAGGTCGCGACGACTACCCGGATCGGTACCACGGAGCGGGAGCGCGCCGCCGCTGACCTGGCCGAGCACCTGAGCGCCGGACGGCTCACCACCGAGGAGTTCGACGAGCGCGTCCAGCAGGCCTATGCCGCTCGGACCGCGGCCGAGCTAGCGCCGCTGTTCCGCGACCTGCCCGAGCTGCATCCAGCTGCCCCCAAGCGTCGCATCGACCGACGTCCGCTGCTGATTCTCGGGTTGGTGGCCGCAACCATCGCCTGGGTGGCGTTTTTGCACGTGCCGCCATTCTTCCTCTTCCCGCTCGTGTGGATCCTCTTCACCGGCCGCCGCTTCGGTCGGTCCCGCGGTCCACGGTTCAGCGGCGGCTCCCGCTTCGTCGGCCCTCGCTACTGAGCTGGGCATTGCGATCGCCCGCCATCGTCACGTACAATTTCCTGTACGTCGATGGGGAGCCGCTATGAAGACGATGACCTACTCCGAGTCTCGCGCCAAGTACGCGGAGACTCTCAACTCAGTTGTCGAAGATCGCGAAGAAGTGGTCATCACCCGGGCCGGACATGATCCGGTCGTCATCGTGTCCCTGGACGACTACGAGTCTCTGAAGGAGACCGCTTACCTCCTGCGCAGCCCGGAGAACGCCCGCCGGTTGCTCGCTTCGATCAACCGGCTCGAGTCTGGGGACGGGATCGTGCGAGACCTGGAGGAGTAGCCACGGATGAAGCTCGTCTGGGATGAGGCGGCCTGGGAGGACTACGTGTGGTGGCAAACCCAGGCCCGCAAAGTTCTGAAACGGATCAACGCGATCGTTAAGGACGTCGCCCGAAACGGCAACGAGGGAATCGGCAAGCCCGAACCGCTCAAGCACGGATTTCAGGGCTACTGGTCACGCCGTATCACCGATGAACACCGGCTCATCTACAAGATCGTCGACGACGAGATCCGGATAGCTGCGTGCCGGTACCACTACGAACGCTGACCCCGCCGCAACCCGAGACGATCGATCCTTCCGGCGCGTTCCGTCGGCCGACGCGTTGGGCGGCCACCTAACGACCACCGCGTCCCGCAGCCGCGCCGCCGCAACCTGAGACGATCGATCCTTCCGGCGCGTTCCGTCGGCCGACGCGTTGGGCGGCCACCTGACGACCACCGCGGACCGCAGCAGCGCCGCCGCAACCTGAGACGATCGATCCTTCCGGCGCGTTCGAGTCGCTCTACCAGTGGATGCCGCGCATGAGGTGGGCGAAGGCGACACCTTCGGATGACGGCTCGTCGGCCGGTCGGTCGCGCTCGGTCCCGCCGCGAGCCGCCTTCGAGTCGGGGAAGAGCTTGTAGGCGACGTTGAGCACGGAGTCGACCGCCTTGGGCGCCACCGCGTAGGACAACTCCCCCACGTTGCCGAGCGTGGTCGCGACCTTCTTGGGACGGCGCACGATCGCCTTGGCGATCATGTCGGCGGCATCGGACGGCGTGATGGCCGGGAACCGGTCGTACATCTTGGTCGGGGCGATCATCGGCGTGCGCACGAGCGGCATGTGAATCGTCGTGATGTGGACGCCGTCGTCGATCACCTCGGACGCGATGCAACGCGAGAACGCGTCCAGTGCAGCCTTGGAGGCGACGTAGGCCGAGAAGCGGGGCGTGTTGGTCTGCACGCCGATCGAGCTGACGTTGATGATCTGCCCGCCGCGTCGACCGTCCGTACTGGTGCGCATGGTTGGCAACAGCGAGAGGATGAGGCGCACGGCCCCGAAGTAGTTGAGCTGCATCGTCCGCTCGTAGTCGTGGAAGCGGTCGTAGGACAGCGCGATCGAGCGGCGGATCGAGCGCCCGGCGTTGTTGATCAGGACGTCGACCCGGCCGTGCTGTTCGAGCACGTCCTTGGCCAGCCGCTCGACGTCGGCCAGGTCGGCCAGGTCGCAGCGGTACACGTGGGCCGTGCCGCCCGACGCTTCGACGTCGGCCCGGGTCTGCTCCAACTTCTCCGGCGTGCGGGCGACGAGCAGCACCGTGCCGCCCGCGGCGCCCACCTTCAGGGCAGTTGCCCGCCCGATACCCGACGAAGCGCCGGTGATCAGCACGACCTTGTCCTGAACGGCTCGGGCCAGGGCCCGGTTCTTGCGGTGGTCCGGGCTGAACGTGCGCTCCCAGTACTCCCAAAGATGCGCAGCATAGCTGGATATCGGCGGCACCTGGATGCCGCTGCCGGCCAGCGCGCTCTGGGCGTTCGTCGAGTCGAAGCGGGTCGGGTAGTTGAGATAGTGCAGCGTCTGCCGAGGGATGCCCAGTTCGGCGAGCACGAGGTCGGCCACCCGTCCGATCACGGGCAGGCGGGGCACCGGAATCCGGTCGAGCAGCTTGGTGTCGAGGCGCACCGCCACCGACGGCGCCCCGGCGGCCTTGGCGAACACGTTGGTCAGCTGCCCGACGGTGAGCGGCTCGGGGTCGGTGAGGTGGAACGCCTGTCCGTCGAGACCATCCACGTGGGCGATGTGGTCCATGGCGGCGGCGACGTAATCGACCGGGACGATGTTGATCTCGCCGCCCTCGAGGCCGATCCCCCGCATCCACGATGGCAGCACGCCACGAAGGCGTTGCAGCGTCCGGAAGAAGTAGTACGGACCGTCGATCTTGTCGATCTCGCCGGTCTGCGAATGCCCGACGACGACGCCCGGGCGATAGACCCGCCACGGGATCGTGCACTCCGTGCGCACCACGGCCTCGGACTCGTGCTTGGTCTGGTAGTACGGGTTGTTGTCGACCCGCTCGGCTTCGTCGAACATGTCCTCGGTGAACGTCCCGCGATACAGACCGGCCGCCGCGATCGACGACGCCAGGTGGAAGTGCCCGGCGCCCAGCGCTTCGGCCAGGCGCACGGCGTGACGCGTCCCCTCCACGTTCGCGACGTGCTGGCTGTCGGCGTCGGCGGTGAGGTCGTAGATCGCGGCGAGGTGGAAGAAGTGATCGATCGGCGCGGGGAACTCGTCGGCGTCGACCCCGAGGCGCTCCAGGCCCAGATCACCGAGCACCGGCACGATCCGATCGTCGTCGACGCCCCATCGCGCGCGCAGCTCGTCGACCTTCTCCAGGGAACCGGCCCGGCAGAGCACGTAGATCGTGCCCTCACGCTTCAGTAGCTCGCCGACCAGGAAGCGACCGATGAATCCCGTGGCTCCCGTCACGAAATAGTTCATGCCTCACGGTGTAACGCAAACCCGCGTGCGGCGCTAGTCGCAGGGCGGGCGGATGTGGTCCAGCGCCACGGTCGTCACGTAGCCGGCGAAGCCCTCGGCGCGATATCGGGCGCAGGCCCGGGCGATGTCCTCCGGTCGGGTCGCGTAGTCGACAGCCAGCACGAACTTGCCGGCCCGGCGCAACGCCCGCACCGAATCCAGGTTCTCCTGGCAGAAGTCCTGGGTGCAGGGCTCGTCGGTGGCCAGGTAGAACAGCTCCTCGACTCCGATGCCGTCGATCGCGGCGGTGTATCCCGGATACTGCTGGAGCTCGGGCGAGTTCTGCGGGACGACCTCGAACCCGGGACGTCGCGCCTTGGCGTAGGCGCTGATCCGCGTGATCAGCTTCGCCATCTTCGCGCCGAGATCCTCACGCGTCTCGCCCGGGACGAGCGCCAGGTCGATCTCCTCGTAGGCGTTCGGGACGTCCAGGTAGGCCCCGTCGAAGCCGGCGGCGAGTGCCTGGTCGAGGCGGGGCCGCACGACCAGGCGCCACCATGCGTCGTCCCAGTACCGAACGAAGTACTCGTCCGGCCAGTCGGCCCAGCGGTTGAGCTTCAACGCGGCGACCTCCGGATACTCGGGCCGGTAGTTCTCGATCGAGCCGATCGTGAAGTACGCGAGCACGCGCTTACCGGACGCCCGCAACCCGGCCACCTCGGCGCGAGTGAAGTAACCCGAGCCGCCATCCCGAGCCAGGTCGATCACCGCGGTCGTCCCCGGCGCTCGGGCCAGCGCGTCGAGCCGCCCACCGGAATACCCGCTCAACTGATACACCCACCCAGCGGGCGCCGGCCCGGTCCTGGTCGCCGCCGGCTCACCACCGCCCGAGCTACAAGCGGCGAGCAATAAGGCCACAACAGCAACCACTGGAAACACAACCACGAGGCGATGAGCGCTCGCGCGAAGAGCCCGCCGCCGCGACGCGGCCCGCGACGAAGGAGCGGTGCGGATCTCCGACGGACCCCGAGCCTGCGAGTGGGTCCACGAGGAGATCCGCCCAAGGCGGGTTATCGAGTCTGCCCGTCGCCGGTCACGATCCACTTGGTCGTGGTGAGTTCGGTGAGCCCCATCGGCCCGCGGGCGTGCATCTTCTGGGTCGAGATGCCGATCTCGGCGCCGAAGCCGAACTCGCCGCCATCGGCGAACCGCGTCGAGGCGTTCACCATGACCGCGGCGGAGTCCACCCGGGCGACGAAACGGCGGGCGGTGTCGAGATCGCGGGTGACGATCGCCTCGGTGTGCCCGGAGGACCAGCGCCGGATATGGGCGATCGCGTCGTCCACGCCCTCGACCACCCGGGCGGCGAGGTCGAGAGACAGGTACTCCGCCGCCCAGTCGTCGTCAGTCGCCGGCGTCGCCCCGGCGGCGGTGAACGCCGCGTCACCGTGCAGCGTGACGCCGCTCGCCGCCAACGCACGAACGATCCGCGGCACGAACTCGTCGGCCACCGCGCGATGGACGAGCAGCGTCTCGGCGGCGTTACACACGCTCGGGCGGGACGTCTTGGCATTGACGACGATCCGCTCGGCCATGTCCAGGTCGGCTGCGGCGTCGACGTACACGTGGACGTTGCCCACGCCGGTCTCGATCACGGGCACGGTGGCGTTCTCGACGACGTAGCTGATCAGGCCGGCTCCCCCGCGCGGGATGACCAGGTCGACCAGGCCCCGGGCCCGGAGCAGCTCCCCCACGCTGGCGCGATCGGTACCGGGCACGAGCTGCACAACGTCCCGCGGCAGGCCGGTCTTCTCGGCGGCGCCGGCCAGCACGTCGACCAGGGCGGTGTTGGACCGGTAGGCGGACGCCGACCCGCGCAGCAGCACGGCGTTGCCGCTCTTGAGGGTCAACCCGGCGGCGTCCACGGTGACGTTCGGCCGGGCCTCGTACACGATCGCGACGACCCCGATGGGCACCCGGACCTGGCGGATCTCCAGCCCGTTCGGCCGGTTGTAGCCGCGGACGACCTCGCCCACCGGGTCGGGCAGCGCGGCGATGTCGCGCAGGCCGTCGGCCATCGCGGCGATGCGCTGCGGGGTCAGCGTGAGCCGATCGAGCAGCGCTTCGGAGGTGCCGTCGTTGCGCCCCGCGGCCACGTCCTCGGCGTTGGCCGCGAGCACGGCATCGGTCGCGTCGAGCACCGCGTCGGCCATGGCGTGCAGCGCGGCGTCCTTGTGGGCGCGCGACGCCGGACCCAGCTCGGCGGCGGCATCGCGGGCCCGGACGGCGACGGCGTGGACTTCCGGCTCGGACATGCCCTCAGCGTACGAGAACTCAGGTCAAGTCATCGTCGACCAGGTTGGCGAAGCCGGCCTGCCCGCTCGTGTTGGGGTGGTAGGACTCCATGATCGGGTTGGACAGCCCGTTGAGCCACTCGGGGCTGTCGCAGACCGCGTGCCCGGTGAACGCCGCTTCGGGGTTGACGAACGCGAAGCCGTGCGCGGCGGCCCGCGCGCTCGTCGTGCTGTCGAGCAGGTCGGCGGTCTGGTTGAGCAGGGATTCATCGCTCGGGCTGAAGAAGGTCGCGGCGTTGCAGTCCTCGCCGTTGAACAGCCGCGGGTAGCCCACCACGACGACCTTCGCCGTGGTGGCGTGGGAGCGGATCGCGTTGTAGAGCGCGTCGAGGCGTCCGGGCAGGGTGTTGCGGATGATGTTCTGCGCACCGCTGACCGCGCTGTTGCAGTCGCCGAGCCAGGCCGGTTCGGCGCACGTGGTGATGACCGAGGAGAACCCGGCGTCGTTGCCGCCGACCTGCACCGTCACCCACCGGGTGGAGCTGGTCAGCCCGGTCAGCTGGTTGTTCTGGACGTCGGCGGTCTGCGCGCCGCTGCACGCGTTGAACGTCAGGGTGGCACCGATGCGCGAGGCGTCGGTCACGGCGTACGCGGCGGGCGATCGATAGCACGAACCGCTGTCGCTGTAGTACGTGCGGGTGCCGACGCCCGAGGCGTAGGAGTCACCCAGCGCCGCGTACTGACCACTGGCCGCGGCCGGGCCAGCGAACGCTGTCATGGTGCCGAGCGCGGCGACCACCCCCAGGAATGCGATTCCGACAGTGCTCAGCCGACTGCGCCCCATGACGCACTCCTTCTCAACCCGGAGGAATCCCCCTTAACGCAACTATGACGCGGGCAGGGCCAGAAGGGAAGACCGTGCCCCCATGAACAGTTGATGACCAGCGCGCGACTGCCCAGAGCAGGACGAGACCGGGCTAGAGCAGCACAAGATCGTCACGGTGCACGACCTCGCGACGGAACTCCGCCGGCAGGTCTTGGGTCTTGCGACCGAGCAGCGCCGGCAGGTCGGCGGAGTCGTAACTGACCAGGCCGCGCCCCACCACGGCCCCGTCCGGGCTGACCAGATCGACCGGATCACCGGACTCGAAGTCGCCGCTGACCTTGATGATGCCGGCCGGAAGCAACGAGGCCCGGCGGGCCACGACCGCCGTGACGGCGCCGTCGTCGAGGGTCAGCTCGCCGCGCGGCTTGGTGGCGTGTTGGAGCCAGAACAGCCGGAATGCGGTGCGATCGGCGGTGGGGTGGAAGGCGGTTCCGCCCTCGCCGCGCAGCGCCGCCGCGACGGACGGCGCCGCCGCCAGCAGCACCGGGATGCCCGAACTGGTCGCGATGGTGGCCGCCTCGATCTTGGTGGCCATGCCGCCGGTGCCGACCCCGCTGCCCCGACCGCGCAGGCGCAGACCGGCCAGTTCGTCGACCCCGCGAATCTCGTCGACGAACCGCGACCCGGGTCGGCGCGGGTCAGCGGTGTAGAGCCCGTCGACGTCGGAGAGCAGCACCAGCGCATCAGCGTGGACGAGGTGGGCCACGAGTGCGGCGAGGCGGTCGTTGTCGCCGAAGCGGATCTCGTGCGTGGCGACAGTGTCGTTCTCGTTGACGATCGGGATGACGCCCAGGGCCAGCAGCCGCTCCAGCGTCCGGCTGGCGTTGCTGTAGTGGCCGCGCCGGTGCAGGTCGTCGGCGGTCAGCAGCACCTGACCCACCGTCAGCCCGTGCCGGGCGAACGAGGCGGCGTAACGCTCGGCGAGCAGCAGCTGCCCGACGCTGGCCGCCGCTTGTTGGGTGGCGAGATCCCGGGGACGCGCCCGTAGCTGCAGCGGCGCAATGCCAGCCGCGATCGCCCCGGACGAGACCAACAGGACCTGCCGTCCGTCGGCTCGGCGCTGCGCGAGGGCGTCGACGAGGGCATCGAGCCGGGCGGGATCGATGCGGCCCCGGCCGGTCAGCGACGACGACCCCACCTTGACGACGACGCGCTGCGCCGCAGCGATCGCCTCGCGGCTCATTCGTCCTCGCCCGCTGAGCTGATCTTCCTGCGCGGGCTGCCGCTGAGGGCTGGACGCGCAGGAAGGTCACGTGCGTGAGCTGATCTTCCTGCGCAGGCCGCCGCGCAGGGCTGATCGCGCCGGAAGATCGCGATCATTCCGCGTCCTCAGAGTCCCCGGTGTCCTCGGCGTCCTCGTCCGAGCGCTTCCGGCGCGCGCGCTTGGCCGCCAGGCGCTGGTCGGCGCGGGGTCGGGTCGAGCGGTCGAACCTCTCGTCGGCCCCGCGTCGGGTGGGATTGAACTCCACCTCGTCGGCCAGCGCGGACGCCGGCTCGAAGTCGAAGGTCACGCCGCCGATGGTCACCGAGGCTCCGGGCTCGGCGCCCAGGCGGGAGAGCTCGTTCTCGACGCCCAGGCGGGCCAGCCGGTCGGCGAGGTAGCCGACGGCTTCCTCGTTCGAGAAGTCGGTCTGGCGGACCCACCGCTCGGGCTTGCCGCCCCGTACGACGAACCCGCCGGGCTCCTGTGGATCCGGGGCCACCGTGAAGCCGGTGTCGTCCACGGCCGGCGGACGGAGCACGATGCGCTCATCCGGCACTGGACGAGCGGCCCGATCGGCCTCGACCTCCGCCGCCAGCGCAAACCCCAACTCCCGCAACCCGGCGTGGCTCACCGCCGACACCTCGAAAACCCGCAGTCCGCGCTTCTCCAGCTCCGGGCGCACCAGCGCGGCGAGGTCAGCCGCCTCCGGGACGTCGATCTTGTTCAGGGCGACCAGGCGCGGCCGGTCGCGCAGCTCACCGAGCGTGCCGACGTACCGGGCGAGCTCGTCCTCGAGGGCGTCCAGGTCGCTGATCGGATCGCGACCGGGGTCGAGGGTGGCGCAGTCGAGTACGTGCAGCAGCACCGAGCACCGCTCGATGTGACGCAGGAAGTCCAGGCCGAGTCCCTTGCCCTCGGCGGCACCGGGAATCAGCCCGGGCACGTCGGCCATGGTGAACGTCGTATCGGCCGCGCTGACGACCCCCAGGTTGGGCACCAGGGTGGTGAACGGGTAGTCGGCGATCTTGGGACGGGCCGCGGACATCGCGGCGATCAGCGACGACTTACCGGCGCTCGGGAAGCCGACCAGGCCGACGTCGGCCACGCTCTTGAGTTCGAGCACGAGGTCACGTTCGTCGCCGGGCTCACCGAGCAGCGCGAACCCGGGTGCCTTGCGGCGCGTCGAGGCCAGCGCGGCGTTGCCCAGCCCGCCGCGTCCACCCTGCGCGGCGATGAAGCGGGTGCCGGCGCCGGTCAGGTCGGCGAGCACGTCACCGTCCTCGCCGAGGACGACCGTGCCGTCGGGCACGCTGAGTTCGAGGTCGCCGCCTTCGGCCCCGCTTCTATTGCTGCCCGCGCCCTGCTTCCCGTTGCCGCCGCGCTGATGCGGATGGTGGTGGAAGTCGAGCAGGGTGTGGACGTTGCGGTCGACGACGAGGACGACGTCCCCGCCCCGGCCACCGTTGCCGCCGTCGGGGCCACCGAGCGGCTTGAACTTCTCCCGGTGGACGGACGCGACCCCGTGGCCACCGTTGCCGGCGCGCACGTGCAGCACGACCCGGTCGATGAACGACGCCATCGGTGCTGCCTCCTCACGGTTCTCGTCCGATCGGGCAACTCTCGGCCGCGTGACGCGGCCGACGGTTGCCCGATCGCGGAAGATGCGAAGGGCGGGCGCCGGGATCTCCCCCGGGCCCGCCCGTAGCGGTTGTGCCAGTGGGCCGGTTTAGGCCTGCGGGCTTTCGGCGACGATGCTGACCGTCTTGCGACCGCGCGACAGACCGAACTGCACGCTGCCCTCAACCAGGGCGAACAGGGTGTCGTCACCACCGCGGCCGACGTTGGAACCCGGGTGGAACTTGGTGCCGCGCTGCCGGATCAGGATCTCACCGGCGTGCACGACCTGACCGCCGAAGCGCTTGACGCCGAGGCGCTGCGCGTTCGAGTCGCGGCCGTTGCGCGAGCTGGACGCGCCCTTCTTGTGTGCCATGGCTACTTCTTCTTTCCGGCGGCGATATCGGTGACCTTGAGCTGGGTGAGCCGCTGACGGTGGCCCATCCGCTTGTGGTAACCGGTCTTGTTCTTGAACTTGTGGATGCGGATCTTGGGACCCTTGGTCTGCGCGACCACCTCGGCCGTAACAGCGACCTTGGCGAGCTTGTCGGCGTCGTGGGTCACTGCGGCACCGTCGACGAGCAGGATGGCCGCAAGGGCCACCTCGTCCCCGGGGGCGGCGTCGAGCTTCTCGACCTGGACGACGTCACCCACGGCGACCTTGTACTGCTTGCCGCCGGTCTTGACGATGGCGTACATCGCGGCCTTCCACTCCTAGACAGCTCGACAGATGTTCGGGATTGCGCCGACGCGGTGTGTGCGCACGCAATAGCGGCCCACCACCAGTGGGCCGTCGTTCAGGATACGGCACGCCCGCCAACCCAAGCAAAGCGGCCACCATGGCTAGCGTTGACGCATGCGCATCCAACTCGTCGACTACGGCCATCCGGACGCGGTGCGTCTGCGCGAAGAGCAGCGGGCCGAGCTCGCCGAACGGTACGGCACCCCGGACAGCGAGCCGGGCGGACCGCCCGCCGCGCACGAGATGCAGGTCTTCGTCCTCGCCCGTGACGCGGCGACCGGCGAACCGCTCGGGTGCGGCGGCTTGCGAGCACTCGGCGACAGCGTGGGCGAGATCAAGCGGATGTTCGTCGTGCCCGCCCAGCGCCGCAACGGCGTCGCCGGGCAGGTGCTGCAGGCGCTCGAGCGGCACGCCGTCGAGCGCGGCTGGACGGCGTTGCGGCTGGAGACGGGTGCTCTCCAGCCGGACGCCATCGCGTTCTACGAGCGGCACGGCTACGTGCGTATTGCGCGCTTCGGACCGTACGTTGCCGACGAACTCTCGGTGTGCTTCGAGCGTGACCTGCGTTAGTGGGCGTCGGCCGCCACCGGTGGTCCGGCCGGCCGGCTCGCCGCCCGGCGCCGACGACGCGGCCGAGCGGTCGGCGCGTCTTCGGTCGGCGCGTCTTCGGCCGGATCGACCTCAGCCGCTCCGGACGCGGCCTCGACGCGCTCGGTCGGCTCGACGTGCTCGGTCGGCTCGAGGTGCCCAGCCGGCTCGACGTGCTCGGTCGGCTCGGTGTCCTCGTCGGCCCCCACGACCCCGGCGATGGCTGCCATCGCGCTGGCGGCGGCCTTGCGCTGCTCCTCGTTCAGCTCGTTCAGCGGCGGCTCGACGACCTCGGGCTCGGCCGACTTCGCGCTGCGCTGCTTGCCCTTCCGCCGGGCCGGCTTCTCGTCGGAATCGCCCTGGCGTCGCTGCTCGACCGGCTCGGTGTGCACGAGCACGCCGCGGCCACCGCAGGTCGGGCAGACCTCACTGAACGCCTCCAGCAGGCCCTCGCCGACCCGCTTGCGAGTCATCTGCACCAGGCCGAGCGAGGTCACTTCGGCGACCTGGTGCTTCGTCCGGTCGCGGCCGAGACACTCGGTGAGCCGGCGCAGCACGAGCTCACGGTTGCTCTCGAGCACCATGTCGATGAAGTCGATGACGACGATGCCGCCGACGTCGCGCAGCCGCAGTTGCCGCACGATCTCCTCGGCGGCTTCGAGGTTGTTGCGAGTGACCGTCTGCTCGAGATTGCCGCCGGAACCGACGAACTTGCCGGTGTTGACGTCGATGACGGTCATCGCCTCGGTGCGGTCGATGACCAGCGATCCACCGGAGGGCAGGTACACCTTGCGGTCGAGCGCCTTGGTGAGCTGCTCGTCGACGCGCATGTCGTGGAACAGATCCCCTTCGGCGGTGTGCTGGATGAGGCGATCGCCCAGATCGGGCGCCACTTCCTTGACGTAGGTGGAAATCGTCTGCCAGGCGTCCGTGCCAGAAACAACGAGCTGCCGGAAGTCCTCGTTGAAGACGTCGCGGACCACGCGGATGGCGAGGTCGGGCTCGCCGTAGACCAGGGTGGGCGCCGCCTTGGGCTTGGCCGCCGTGCGCTGGATCGATTCCCACTGCGCCTTGAGCCGCTCGACGTCGTGGATGAGGTCCTCTTCGCTGGCGCCCTCAGCCGCAGTGCGGACGATCACGCCGGCGTCCTCGGGGACGATCTTCTTCAAGATCGACTTGAGGCGGTGCCGCTCGGTGTCGGGCAGCTTGCGGCTGATGCCCGTCATGCCGGCACCCGGCACGTAGACCAGGAACCGGCCCGGCAGCGAGACCTGGCTGGTCAGCCGCGCGCCCTTGTGGCCGATCGGGTCCTTGGTCACCTGGACGAGCACGGCGTCACCGGGAGAGAGTGCGTTCTCGATGGCCCGGGCCTTGCCCTCGAGCCCGGCGAGATCCCAGTTGACCTCACCGGCATAGAGGACGCCGTTACGGCCCTTGCCGATATCGATGAACGCGGCCTCCATACTCGGCAGTACGTTCTGCACCCGGCCGAGGTACACGTTGCCAACGTAGGACGTGGCCGATGCCCGCGTGACGTAGTGCTCGACGAGGATGCCGTCCTCGAGCACGGCGATCTGGGTGCGGTCGCCGTGCTGGCGTACCGCCATCACCCGATCGACGGCCTCGCGGCGGGCGAGGAACTCGGACTCGGTGAGGATCGGCGGGCGACGTCGGCCGGACTCGCGTCCGTCGCGGCGGCGCTGGCGCTTGGCCTCCAGGCGGGTAGAGCCCTTGACGCCTCGGACACCGTCACCGCCACCGTCATCGGTGGACTTGGTGCGGACCTCGCGGACATGCACCACCGTGTTCGGCGGATCGTCGCTCGAAAGCTCCTCGTCGTCCCCGGTGCCGGTCTTGCGTCGACGCCGGCGTCGACGCCGGGTCGGGCCCGAGCCGTCGCCGTCGTCCTCGTCGGTGTCCGCGTCGACGGGCGCCTCGACGGCGTCGACCAGCCCGTCGGTGGCCTTGTCCTCGTCGTCCTCGTCGTCGTCGGTCGAGTCGGGGCCGCCTTCGCGGACCCGGCCACCACCGCGACCGCGACGACCGCGACGGCGGCGCCGGCGCTCGCCGGAGGCCTCCTCGGCCGCGGCTTCGCGCACCTCGTCGGGATCCTCGTCGACCTCGGCCGCGATGTCTTCGGGCACCTCGGCGGCCAGGGCCACCGGGTCGGGCTTGGATTGGGCCCGGCGTCTCGGCGCGGGCGCCGGCGCCTCGGCCGGCGCGACGAACAGCACCGCGGCGGTCGCGACAACCGGCTTCTCGTCGGAACGGACGCCGTCGCTGCTCGACGCGGCGCTCAGACCGTCGAGCATGTCCTGCTGCGCGGGTTGGGTGGCCCTGCGCCGGCGTCGAGCCGGCGGAGCGGCCGGTTCGGCGGCGCCGGCCAGCGGCTCGGCCGCGTCGGCAGCCGGGACCGCGTCCACAGCCGGGGCCGCATTGGCTGCGGGAGCGGGTGCCTTGGCGGCGGGCCGCTTGGGGGCTCGCTTGCGCGGCGCGGAGGCTTTGGCCGCCGCGGCGGCGGGTTCGGTGGGGTCGCCGGGATCGGCGGCAACCGGGCCGTTCGGCGTCTTCGCCCCGGCCTTCTTGGCGGGTGCCTTGCGAGGCGCTCGCCGAGGCTTGCTCGGCGGCTGCGCCACGCTAACGGCGGCGTCGCCACTGCTGGCGTCGGAAGTGGTCGGGTTTTCTGGATTGTCGGATTCGAGCATGTGCTCGGGTCACTCCGTTTCGGCCCCCGGGCGCTGCCGTGGACAGATATGAACCTGTCCCAGCCGCGGCCGCTCAGAGGCGGTTGAGGCGAGCTGCCGGGCGGGGCAGCTCGCAAAGTCTGCTTTCTGGTCACCAGCTGGTGACCACGTTCGTGGCGTCCCTCCAAGGACTACGACGTCGCCCCACGCGTCACGCGGTCGGCGGCGAGCGGATCACCGATCGCGCCGGACCCGTCGAGCGGCCCCTGCGCCAAACGCACCGCGTTATAACCCCAACGTGGTGCGTCTCGGGCGAGGCCGGCGACGGTGCGTAACGCTGCGAGAACGTCGTCGGGTCGAACGGCGGGTGTTTCCAGCCGCACAACCAGGGTCATTATCGCACGCCGACGGGGATCACCGGTGTTTGACACCTCGACCGCCAGTACCGGACCCCGGGCATCGACGATCTTGCGGCCGTCCTTGGTGAGCCGTTCCACACCGATCTCGGTCTCGGCGAGGAAGGAATCGACGGCCCGGGCCACCAGATCAGCGTCGACGTCATCCAGCTCGATACGCCAGGCCGTCGCCTGCATGCGCTCGGCCAGCGATCCTCCGGCCGACTCGACCGCCTCGACGATGTCGAGGCCGTCGGGCAGCGCGGCATCGATCGCTGCTCGCAGCTCGTCCACGTCGACGCGCTCGGCCAGGCCGATCTCGAGGTATTCGGCCTCGCTGGCCACTCCGGTCGGAGCGGCCCCCACGTAGGAGATCTTGGGGTGGGGCGTGAACCCGGCGGAGTACCCCATCGGGACGGCTGCCCGCCGCAGTGCCCGCTCGAACGCTCGCGCGAAGTCGCGGTGTGACGTGAAACGCAGCCGGCCGCGCTTGGCGTAGCGCAACCGGACCCGCTGCACGACCGGCGGAGGAGGTGGCCCCTCGGGGGCACGACGAGCCATCCCCTCAGTGTGCCCGCCTTACTGAACCCAGCCGGTATCGACGTTCTGGTTCGTGTCGGCCAGCCCCCAGGCGCCCTCGTTGGCCAGATCCGTGCGGACGGCGTAGATGGACGGCGTCTCGAACAGCGGCAGCGTGATCGCCAGCGCCCAGATCTTGGCATCGGCTTGGTTGTACAGGGCCCGCGACCGGCCCGGATCGGTCTCGGCCGCCGCCTGGTTCATCAGGTCGTCGATCTCCGCCGAGCCGATCCGGCCGAAGTTGCCGAACACGTTGGTTCCCTGCGGCTGCTGGTACTCGGGGATCGTCTGCGACGCGAACACCTGGTCGATCTGACGAAACACCGTGAGGTCGAACTTGCCCACGTTGACGTACTTCTCGAAGTAGTCGTTGCCCGGCACCTTCTGGATCGCCACGTCGATGCCGACCTGCGCCAACATGCTCTGGATGATCTCGGCGACGTCGGTCGTGCCGCTGTCGGCCACGACGTAACTCAGCTTGAGCGACTGGCCGTTCTTGGTACGGGCCTTGCCCGCCCCGTGGTCCTGCCAACCGTCGTCGTCGAGCAGCTTCTTGGCCGCCGCGACATCGAAGTTGCCGTAGCCCGACGAGGTGTCCTGGTAGCCGGCCTGGGTCGGCATGTAGAAGTGGTTGTCGAGAATCGGCGGCGTGTACGGCAGCCCGGTGCTCGCGACCTTGACCACGGCCGGGCGGTTGACCGCGTGCTGGATGGCCTGGCGCACCGCCTGATCAGCGAGGATGCCGCGGTTGCTGAACGCGAGATTCGTCTGATCCCAGCGAGACCCGATGCGGATCGAGGTGTTCGGCGCCTTGGCCAGGCGCTTGTAGTCGGGCGGCTTCCTCGCCGACGTCACGTCGATCTCGTTGTTGAGGAAGGCGTCGGTGGCGGTGAGGTTGCTGGGGATCGCTCGCGCCACGAACTTCGCGAGCTTGGGCTTGGTGCCCCAGTACTTGGGGTCCGGGACGAGCGTGATGCTCTGCGCGGTCTGGTCGAGCTTGCCGAACTTCCACGGTCCGCCGGTCACCGGCACCTGCTTGATCCAGCCCTTGTTGAACTTCTGCGGCGTGTCGATCTGCGACGCCGGGACCAGCGGGTCGAACAGCCGCTGCCAGTCGGCGTAGGGCTTGCTGAACGTGACGACCACGTGCCGGTCGTCTGAACCCTTGCTGACGTCGCTGATCTGGTTGTAGCCGGACGGATTCGAGATCAGGTACGCACTGTTGCTGCCGTCGACGGATTTCCACTGCTGGGCGAAGTCGGCCCAGGTGATCGCGGTGCCGTCCGACCAGGTGGCCTTCGGGTTGATCGCGTACGTGACGACCTGCTTCGGTGAGCTCGCGGTGACCGCGGCCGAGGTCAGCACGTCCGGATTGCGCTGCGGCACGCCGGTGGCGTCCTGGTTCCACAGCGCCGGCAGAACCAGGGTGGCCAGCCAGTACCCGTCGCCCTGCAGGCCGTCGACCTGGTAGGGGTTGTACTGGGTGATCCACTGCTGGATCGCCTCGGTCACCGTGCCGCCCGGCTTGACCTTGTCGCGTGCCTGCTTGTTGATGCCCTGGGCGTTCGCCACCGGCGCGGACGCCGTCGAGCTGCCCTTCGTGGAGGGCTTGCTGTCCGAGCTACAGCCGGCGGCGGCCAGCACTGCGATGGATGTGAGCACTGCGGCTATTGCGCGCGGACGTCGAGACACGGCAGGCTTCTCCTGTCTGTTCTATTTGTGCAACCATTCCACCCGAAAGCCGTGTGGAACGCGTCATTTATACATCACCTATAGGACTGATAGTCTTCCCAGGCTTTACGTGACGACTACACGTGAGTCCGATAGGAGTGGTGTTTGCTCGCGTACCTCGCGAAGCGCCTCGGCTACTACGTGGCGCTGCTCGTGGTCGCGACCTTCCTGTCCTACGTGATCGTCGACGTGGGCCTCTCACCGCGCAGCTACTTCGAGGCGAAGAACCCACGCCCCCCGGCATCCTCGGTCGACGGCCAGCTCAAGGCCATCGGACTCGACGATCACGAACCGGTGCTCGAGCGCTTCGGTTCCTGGGCCGGGCACGCTCTCACCGGCGACCTCGGGCAGACGATCGACGACACGTCGGTCAACGCCGAGTTCGGCCGCCGGGTCGGCGTCAGTGTCCGGCTACTGCTCATCGGCACGCTGCTCGGCACCGCGATCGGCATCGTGGTCGGCGCCTGGGGCGCGGTCCGCCAGTACCGCTTCTCCGACCGGGCGATCACGACGCTGTCGTTCGTGATCTTGTCGATGCCGACCTTCCTCATCGCGATCCTGCTCAAGATCGGCGCCATCAAGATCAACTCTGCCGCCGGCTCCAACGTCATCAAGTTCACCGGCGAGAAGACCCCGAACCTCACCGGTGGTGTCGGCGCGCACCTCGGCGATCGCCTCTCGCATCTACTGTTGCCGACGCTGTCCATCGCGCTGATCACCATCGCGACCTACAGCCGCTACCAGCGCAGCACGATGCTCGACGTCCTCGGCTCGGACTACCTGCGGACCGCGCAGGCGAAAGGTTTGCGGCGCCGGACGGTCCTGCTGAAGCACGGCCTGCGCACGGCGCTGATCCCGATCTCGACGTTCTTCGCCTACGGATTCCTCGGGTTGTTCACCGGCGCGATATTCACCGAGATCATCTACAACTGGCACGGCATGGGCGCGTGGTTCATCGACTCGATCGGCAAGAACGACGTCAATTCCGTTCAGGCCGTGAACGTCTTCGCCGCCGTCATGGTGCTGCTGTCCGGGTTCGTATCCGACGTGCTGCATGCCGCACTCGACCCACGGGTGCGAACCACATGAACCAGCCGACCGAGCTACTCGTCGTGACCGCCAGCCCATCGGCCGCCGATGTCGCCGGGTCAGGTGGCCGAGTACGCCTTACCCTGCGGCGATTCGTGACCAGTCCGTCCGCCATCGGTGGGGCGGTCGTGCTGGTGCTGATGATCCTGCTCGCGTTCCTCGGCCCGCACCTGACGCACTGGTCCTACAGCGAGCCCGACTACGAGGCGATCCGGTCCGGCCCGAGCGCCCGGCACTGGTGGGGTACCAACGCCATCGGCCAGGACGTCTTCGCCCAGACGGTGCGGGGGCTGCAGAAATCGGTGATCATCGGCCTGCTCGTCGCCTTGTTCTCGACGGTGGCGGCGTCGGCGGTGGGCACTGCCGCGGGCTACTTCCGAGGTTGGACCGACCGGTCGTTGATGTTCCTGGTTGACCTGCTGCTCGTCCTGCCGAGCTTCCTGATCATCTCGATCGTCTCGCCCCGGCTGCGGTCCTCCGGCTGGATCGCGCTCGTGGGCATGCTCGCGCTGTTCGGCTGGATGATCACCGCCCGGGTGGTGCGGTCGATGACGCTGTCCATCGCCGAGCGCGAGTTCATCACCGCCGCGCGGTTCATGGGCGTACGCCCGGGCCGGATCATCGTGCGGCACGTTCTGCCCAACATCGCGTCGTTCCTGATCATCGATGCGACATTGCAGGCCGGCGCCGCCGTGATCACCGAGACCAGCCTGTCCTACTTCGGCTTCGGCGTGCAGCCACCGGACGTCTCGCTGGGAACGCTCATCGCGGACGGCACCGATGAGGCGGTCAGCTACCCGTGGATGTTCTTCTTCGCCGCCGGGCTGCTCGTCGTGTTCGTGCTCGCGGTCAACCTCGTCGGCGACGGCCTGCGCGACGCGTTGGACCCGAAGTCGGGCGCTGGACGCCCACCCCGCCGCTCAGATGTGGCTGACCTCGACGCGTCTGAGGCGGCCGACCACGCGTACCTGCCCTACCCCGACGAGCGCACGCCGATCCTGACCGTGCGCGACCTGCACGTCACGTTCCGGGCGAGACGCAAGCCGCCGACCCCGGCGGTACGCGGCATCGACCTGGAGCTGTTCCCGGGCGAGGTACTCGGGTTGGTCGGCGAATCCGGCTCCGGCAAGTCCGTCACGTCGCTGGCCCTGCTCGGCCTGCTGCCCGGCAACGCGTCGGTCCGGGGCTCGGTCAGGCTGGACGGCACCGAGATCGTCGGCGCGTCCGACGCGGCCCTGTCCAGGCTGCGGGGGCAGCGCATCGGCATCGTCTTCCAGGACCCACTCACCTCGTTCACGCCGGTGTACCGCATCGGTGACCAGATCGCCGAAGCCCTGCGCGTGCACCAGGACCTCAGCCGCGAACAGGCCCGGCGTCGGGTGATCGAACTGCTGGACCTGGTGGGCATCCCTGACCCGGAGCGGCGGGCGAACGCCTTTCCGCACGAGTTCTCCGGAGGCATGCGGCAACGGGCGATGATCGCCATGGCGATCGCCAACGACCCCGACGTCATCGTCGCCGACGAGCCGACGACAGCGCTCGACGTGACGATCCAGGCCCAGATCCTGGACGTCCTGCGCACCGCGCAGCGCGAGACCGGTGCCGCGCTCCTTCTCGTCAGTCACGACCTGGGTGTCATCGCCGGACTCGCCGACCGGGTCGCGGTCATGTACGCCGGGCGCATCGTCGAGGTCGCGCCGGTGGACGAGCTGTTCGCCCGACCACGGATGCCCTACACACTCGGCCTGTTGGGCGCCGTACCGCGACCCGATCGAGTGGGCCACACCCTGGTGCCGATCCCGGGCGCACCGGCGAGCCCCGCGAGCGTGCACGGCGCGTGCTCGTTCGCGCCGCGATGCCCATTGGTCGTGGACGCCTGCCGGGTCGCCGAGCCAGCACTGACCGGATCGCCCACGCATCGGGCAGCGTGCATCAAGTCCGACCTCGTCGCTGCGCACGGACCGTCCGAGGTATACAGCCTGGCTGAGCTACCGGTTGTCCGCACCGAGAGCACGGCGCGGGTCGAGCGGCCGCCCGTCCTCGAAGTTCGTGACCTCGCGAAGACGTTCCCGCTACTCAAGGGCACCGTGTTTCGCCGCCAGGTGGGCAGCATCTACGCGGTCGACGGTATCGATCTGGACATCAGACGCGGAGAAACCCTCGGTCTCGTAGGCGAATCCGGGTCAGGCAAGACGACGGCGCTGTACGAGCTGTTCGGCTTGGCCCGACCGGAGGCCGGATCGATCTCGCTGCTCGGTCACCAGTTCGGCCGGTTGACGTCGGCCGAGGAACGGCAGTTACGGGCCAGCGTGCAGATGGTCTTCCAGGATCCGATGTCGAGCCTCGATCCCCGGATGCCGGTCGGCGATATCGTCGCCGAGCCGATGCGCGCCAACGGGGTGAGCCGCGACCGCATCCAGCGCCGGGTGCCCGAATTGCTGGGTCAGGTGGGGCTCGAACCGAACCAGTCCGGACGCTTCCCGCACGAGTTTTCCGGCGGACAACGGCAGCGGCTGGCCATCGCTCGCGCCTTGTCGGTCGACCCGGAGCTGCTCGTGCTCGACGAACCGGTCTCAGCGCTCGACGTTTCGGTGCAGGCCGGCGTCCTGAACTTGCTCAAGCGGCTGCAGGCCGAGCTGTCGCTGGCCTACCTGTTCGTGTCCCACGACCTGTCGGTGATCCGCCACGTCGCCGACCGGGTGAGCGTCGTGTACCTCGGCCGCACGGTCGAGACCGGTGCCGTGGACGACGTGTTCGACCACCCCGTTCATCCGTACACGCGAGCGTTGCTGTCGGCGGTGCCGATTCCCGACCCCGCCCGGGAACGGAGCCGCGAACGGATCCTACTTACCGGCGACCCGCCCAGTCCGATCGAGAAGCAGCACGGCTGTAGATTCCGCAGCCGGTGCCCGGTGTTCGCCGGGCTCGACGCCGACGACCAGCAGCGCTGCATCGAGGTCGTGCCGGGCCTGACCGCCCACGGCGGCGACCACACCGCCGCCTGCCACTACCCCGACCGCTGAGCGCGCCGGTTTTGGCCGCCCAGGCACGTATGTGATGCCGGGCGGCCAAAACCGGGAGGAGCGGTCAGTCCGAGCTCGGGGCGAAGCCGATCGCTTGGATGCTCGCGGCATCGCTCGGGCGCCGCTCGTCGAAGGCGGTGCCGTACCGGTCACGCACCTGGATGCCGTCCAGGTACACGCCGCGACCGTGATCGGCGGTGTCGGTCGAGTAACGCCAGCGGACGAGGACCGGCCCGGCGCCACCGGGTAGATCAGCCGATGTCGACAGCCACTGGTGCCCGTTGTATCCGGTGACGGTGCCGTCGGTGGGATACGTGTTGCGGCCGTCGCGCATGGTGAACGGCACCGTCGTCCAGGTCGCACCGTTGTCGCGGGACGCCTGCAGGGTGAGCACGTCGTACTGGGGTTCGGTGTCGTACCACAGGTCGAAGCTCAGCCGAGCCTGGTCAGTGCGCACCGTCACCGGCACGGTCAGCGTGGCCGTGGTGTGGTCGACCATCCCGGAGAACCACGCCGTACGCCCGTGGGCCGTACGCACCGGTATGGACCGCGCGACGTCGCTGGACACGGTCTTGCGGATCGGGGTCGTCGGCCCCCAGTTCCGGGTCGGGTGAACACCGTTGCTGAGCAGCATCTCGAAGGTGTTCGTCGTCGGGTCGATGACGATGTCCGTGCCGGTGAACCCGGTGTGGCCCAGCGTGTACGGCGTCGCCAGGGCGCTGGCGTACCAGGTCTGGTACAGCTCGAACCCGTAACCCTGGTTCTGGCCTTCGAACGCCTGGTTGCGGTTGGTCATCATCTCGACGATGGCGTGCTCGGACAGGATGCGGGTGTGGCCGTACACGCCACCGTTGAGGATCGTCTGGGCCAGGACGGCGAGGTCGTCGGCGTCGGAGAACACGCCGGCGTGACCGGCCACTCCCCCGAGCGCCCAGGCGTTCTCGTCGTGCACTACCCCGCGCACCATGCCCCGGGCCGGGGTGGTCTCGTACTCTTCGGCGGCGATCCGCGGCAGCAGATACGCAGGCGGGTTGTACATCGTGCTGGTCATGTGCAGCGGGCCGGTGATGTAGTCGTGCACCAGGACGTCGAGCGTCTTACCGGTGATCGCCTGCTCGACCAGGGCCAGCGTCATGTAGTTGATGTCCGAGTACTTGTACCGGGTGTTCGGCGGCGCCTCGGGCACCGTATCGAGCAGCGCGGGGATGCGCTGATCGACCGGCAGCGTCCATAACCCGGGTGACGGGTCGGCCGCGAGCCCAGAGCTGTGCATCAGCAGCTGGGTGACCGTGATGTCGCTCTTGCCGTGGGACGCGAACGCCGGCAGGTACTGCACCACGAAGGCGTCCGGGTCGAGGCGGTGCAGGTCCATGAGCTTCACGGCGACGAGCCCGGTGAACAGCTTCGACAGCGACGCCAGGTCGTAGATCGTGTCGGTGCGGGTGGGCACCTGCTGGTCGGCCGGCAACAGAATGCCGGTATTCGTCGTGGCGTCGTAGCCGGAATACAGGACGGAGTAGCCGTAGGCCTGCTTCTTGACGATGCGGCCGTTGTGCCCCACGAGCACGACACCGCCCGGGATCAGGGGTTTGTTCTTCGGCGGGTAGGGCTGCATCACGGTGTTGATGTCGGCGTCGATCTGGTCGAGCGGCCCGGGCAGCAGGCCGACCTGCTCAGGGGTGCCCGGACGCAACGTCTGCGCGGGGCGTCCGAGCATTCCGTACAGGGCGCTCGTCGGCGCCGGGATCGGCTGCACCGGCGAATTCTCCTCGATGGAGTCCGGGCGATGCGCACTCACCGGAGCGGCCAATCCGGCCCCGGCGACGGTGACGATCGCGATCAGGCACAGTTGGCGACGAACACGGTTCATTCAGGACCTCCCGTAAATGAGATACCGGGCGCGGGTAGCGCGGAACGCGTTCAGGCCGGACTGCCAGCCGGCGACCACGGCGTCGACGTCCTGGCCGGCGTCGATGTCCAGGCGGACCTGGTCGGTGCCGGCCAGCTTGTCGATCCAGTACGGGTCGATCTTGTCGCCGGTGTCGTAGCGCCAGGCGAAGTCGGGGTAGATCCGCTTGAGATCGATGAGCATCGCTACGGCCGTGCGGATGGCGTCGAACCGCGCCGTATCGGTCACGTAGGTCTGCACGCCGCGGCATACCTGGCCGCTGTACGTGTTCGACGTCGGGGCGAACGCCGCCTCGCGGAACGTCGCGCCGGGCAGGTTGCGCGCGGTCAGCGCGAGCGCCCATCGCTCGTCGAGGAACGGCGCGCCGACGATCTCGAACGGCTGCGTGGTGCCGCGTCCCTGCGAGAGGTTGGTGCCCTCGAAGTAGCACAGCCCGGCGTACACCTGCGCGGTCGTCACGGTCGGGATGTTCGGCGACGGGGCCACCCAGCGCAGGCCGGTGTCGGCGCCCTGCTGGTTGCGCTGCCATCCGCTCACCGGCACGACCGTCAGGTCGAGTTGTGCGCCGGCCCGCTCGGGGACGAACTCAGCGGCGAACAGCCGGGCCAGCTCGCCGACCGTCATGCCGTGCTGCTGGGCGATTGACGCCTTGCCGACGCCGGTCTCGAGGCGGGCCTCGAGCAGCGGACCACCCACCCGCACGCCGCCGATCGGGTTCGGCCGGTCGAGCACGACGAACCGTCGCCCGCTCGCGGCGGCGGCTGTCATCGCGTCGTACATCGTCCAGATGTAGGTGTAGAAGCGCGCGCCGACGTCCTGGATGTCGAACATGACGGTCTGCACGTCGTCCTTCTCGAAGATCGCCGGCATGCTCGGCCAGGACTTGCCGTACAGGTCGTGCACCGGCAGGCCGGTGCGCGGGTCGATCGAATCGCCTTCCGAGCCACCGGCCTGGGCGGTGCCGCGGAAACCGTGCTCGGGGCCGAACACCGCGACGAGGTTCACGTCCGAGGACGCATGCATGATGTCGACCTCGTGGGTGAGCGCGGTGGTGACGCTGGTCGGGTTGGCGATGACGCCGACCCGCTGGCCGCGCAACGTCGCGTACCGCGACTCGATCAGCGCCGCCAGCCCGGTGCGCACCCCGCTGGGTCGCTGCGCCGGTTCGGCGAATGCGGGCGTGCTCGCCAGTCCGAGCGCCGCGGCGGATCCTGCGGCAACGCCGAGAAACTGACGACGTCCGACCTTCCCGACTTGAACCGACGCGGACCGATCGCCCGATTCATGCATCCTGCAGACGGTAGGCCCGCCCGCCGGATTTGACTAGACCTATGCCGTGGACCATTCGGAGTTGACCGCGCTTCGCGACGTCTCGGCATCGCGAAGCGCGGACAACTCACGCTATGCGGTGCAGGTCAGCTGCGGGCCGGCCCAGTCGCTGTGGTCCCAGGTGTTGGAGCCGTCGGGATCGACGTGCAACCGCAGCCAGTTGGCACCGGTCAGGTCGGCGTGCAACGTCTGCGCCGGCGAGGTCCCGGTGAGCGCATCGCTCTGGGCGACCTTGGTGTCGCCCGCGAACACCTGGAAGATCACCTGGCCGTTGCCGCCCGTCTCGTCGTCGACGCCGACGTCGGTGGTGAGCGACGAGCACTTGCCTCCGATGTAGTAGACGACGTCGCTCGGGGCGTGGGCGCCGATGCCCTTGGGATAGACATTCCCGCGAATGGTGAGCGGATGCCCGTCGCCCTGGGCGGTTTCGCCGTTGCTCATGTCCTTCTCGACCGGGCCCCAGCCGTTGCTGGTCGACACCCAGGTCAGGTCGCTGAGCGCGACGGTGCCCGTCGGTGGAGTGGGCACCACCTGCACGGCCACCCGGGTGTTGTTCGTCGCGACCTTCCGGCCGCCGTAGCGGTACGTGGCGGTGATCGTCAGTGGGTAGGACCCCGGCTGGGCCGACGACGACGATTTCAGCGTCCACGTCGTCGCGAACGAGCCGTTGGTGTCGACCCGGTTCTTCGTCGTCGCGCTGGTCGGCGTCACCGTCCAGCCGTCCGGAACCGTGCCGGTGATCCGGACGTCGGTCAGCGTGGCCCGGCCGTAGTTGTTCAGCGTGCTGGTGAGCGTGGTGCTGGCACCGGCGGCCAGTGCGATGTCAGCGCCGACGTACCCGCTGGGCGAGGACACACCCTGAGTGGTGGACGGCGGGAGGTTCGTCCAATCGCGGGCGGTCTTGACCCGGTAGAGCACGGTGCCGTGGGCCGGGACGTTCGCGCTGATCGTGCCGGCGGTCTCGGTCGTCGCGCCGGACCACAGATCCTTCAGCGAGTAGGCCGTCGAGCTCCGCAGCCCGATCTGAGCCGCGGTCGTGCTGACCTTTGCCGAGGCGTCATTCGAGTTGTACAGCGCGACTGCACGATCACCGTTGGCGAGCGGCTTGTTGAACACCTTGATGCCGTTGCCCTGGGCGATGACCTGCCCCTGCACGCCGAGCTTGTCCTGGTCGACCGCGATGACGTCCTTGTTGCTCAGGATCGCGAGCGTCTCGGGCGTCGCCTTGCGCAGGTCGCTGCCGATCAACAGCGGCGCGGACATCTCGGCCCACAGGCTGAAGTGCGTCTTGTACTCGGTGTCGGTCATGCCGCCGTTGCCGACCTCGAGCATGTCCGGGTCGTTCCAGGCGCCGGGTTGCGCGTACTGGCCCAGCGGGGCGTTCTGCTCAATGATCGACTTCAGGCTGCCCCAGTTGTCGCTGATGTCACCGGTGGTGCGCCACAGGTGGCCGACATCGCCGGCCCAGGTCCACGGGTCGTTCACGCCCCACTCGCAGATGCTGTAGACGATCGGACGGCCGGTAGCCTGCAGCGCGTCCCGCATCGCCGAGTAGCGGTCGATGTACTCCTGCGTGGTGGTGCTGCCGGCGTTGTTGCAGTTGTCGTACTTGAGGTAGTCGACGCCCCAGTCGGCGAAGGTCTGTGCGTCGACCTTCTCGTGGCCGAGACTGCCCGGATAACCCGCGCAGGTCAGGGTGCCGGCGTCCTCGTAGATGCCGAGCTTGAGGCCCTTGCTGTGGACGTAGTCGGCGGTGCCCTTGATGCCGTCGGGGAACTTCACCGGGTCGGGCACCAGCTTGCCGTCGGCGTCGCGGGAATGCGTCAGCCAGCAGTCGTCGATGTTGACGTACTGGTAGCCGGCGGCCTTGAGCCCGGAGCTGACGAAGAGGTCGGCGGTCTGCTTGATCAGTTGCTCGTCGACGTTGCAGCCGAACGAGTTCCAGTCGTTGAAGCCCATCGGCGGCGTCTTTGCCAGCCCGTTGTCCAGCGCTTGCGCCGGCGTTGCCGTGACCACGACGCTCAGGCCGGCGGCCGCTAGCGCGACCGCGACCACCCCGCCGATACGTCTCGTGATGCCATCTCTCATCGGACGACCTGCCCTTCTCGTCTGCCCGCCGAAAAGCGTCGTCTGGTCGATCATGATCGGGTGCGTGTGATTGACACAGGAAGTCCCCGATAGCGACCAGCTTCAAACAGATTTGTAACGGCTATGTGATCTATTGGCAAGATGTTCGGCCAGATTGGTCGATCGTGTTGGAACTGTCGACCGATGTGGGTTCGGCGGCTAGGACAGCGGGAGGAGCATCAGCTCGTCCGCCCGGGCGAACCCGACCCGCTCGTACAGCGGCACCGCCCGCACGCTCGGGCTGAGCACGAGGCGCGCGTACTCGCGCTGCTTCGCGGCGTCGATCGCGGCGTCGAGCAGCGCGCGGCCTAGGCCGCCGTTGCGGTGCTCGGCCAGCACGAAGAGATTGCTGATGTAGCCCCAGCCCGAGCGCGGACGTCCCGGGCGAGGCATCCGGCGGAACTCGACGAGGTTGAGCATGCCGACCGGCTCCTCGCCGGTGGCGGCCAGCCACGTCGTGCGCCGACCCGCCTCGGCGGCGTACCAGTCGGCGAACCCGACTTCGAACGCTCCCCCGTCGTCGACCGGGCCGCTCTCTTCCTCGGCCCAGGCGCGGCGCAGCGCGGCTACGGCGTCGAGATCCGCCGCCGTGGCAATCCGCACCGTCACTTGACGATCGGCAGCAGCGTGCGCCCGGTCGGACCGACCTGAATATCGGTGCCCATCGTCGTGCAGACACCGCAGTCGAAGCACGGCGTCCAGCGGCAGTCGTCCTGCTCGAACTCGGTCAGCGCGTCCTGCCAGTCGTCCCACAACCACTGCTTGTCCAGGCCCGAGTCGAGGTGGTCCCAAGGCAACACCTCGTCCGCTTCACGCTCACGGGTCGTGTACCAGTCGAGGTCGACGCCGACGGTCGCACAGGCCTTTGTCCAGCGCTCGAAGGAGAAGTGCTCGCTCCACCCGTCGAAACGCCCGCCATCGCGCCACACCTGCTCGATCACGGCGCCGACGCGTCGGTCGCCGCGGGAGAGGAGTCCTTCGACCAGCGACGGCTCGCCGTCGTGGTAGCGCATGCCGATGTTGCGCCCGAGCGAACGGTTGGCGTTGATGGCCGCCCGGAGCTTGGCCAGGCGAGTGTCCACTGTGGACGGACTCGCCTGCGCGGCCCACTGGAACGGCGTGTGCGGCTTGGGCACGAACCCGCCGATCGAGACGGTGCAGCGGATGTCCTTGCTGCCCGTCGCTTCCCGTCCGGCCCGGATGACGTCGTGGGCCATCTCGGCGATCTCGAGCACGTCCTCGTCGGTCTCGGTGGGCAGGCCGCACATGAAGTACAGCTTCACCTGCCGCCAGCCGTTCTCGTAGGCCGTCGTGACCGTGCGGATCAGGTCGTCCTTGCTGACCATCTTGTTGATGACCCGACGCAGCCGCTCCGAGCCGCCCTCGGGGGCGAACGTGAGCCCGGATCGCCGGCCGTTGCGGGAGAACTCGTTGGCCAGGTCGATGTTGAACGCGTCGACGCGGGTCGAGGGCAACGAGAGGGAGACCCGCTCCTCCTCGTAGCGGTCGGCCAGCTGCTTGGCGATCGGCCCGATCTCGGAGTGGTCGGCGCTGGACAGCGACAGCAGGCCGACCTCCTCGAACCCGGTAGCCGCCAGGCCGCTCTCGACCATGCGTCCGATGCCTTCGATGGACCGTTCGCGCACCGGACGGGTGATCATGCCGGCCTGGCAGAAGCGGCAGCCCCGCGTGCACCCGCGGAAGATCTCGACGCTCATCCGCTCGTGCACCGACTCGGCCAGCGGCACGAGGGGGGTCTTGGGGTAGGGCCACTCGTCGAGATCCATGACGGTGTGCTTGCTGACCCTGGTCGGGATGCCGTCGCGGTTCGGGGCGACGTCCTCGATCCGGCCGTCCGGCCCGTACCGCACGTCGTAGAAGCGTGGGATATAGACGCCGCCGGTGGCGGCCAGCCGTTCCAGGGTCTCGTCGCGGCTCGCGCCGGAACGCTTGGCCTCGCGGACGATGTCGGTGATGGCGCCGACGATCTGCTCGCCGTCGCCGAGGACGGCGGCATCGATGAAGTCGGCGATCGGCTCGGGGTTGAAGGCGGCGTGGCCGCCGGCGAGGACGATCGGGTGCGTCTCGTCGCGGTCGGCGGCGTGCAGCGGGATGCCGGCGAGGTCCAGGGCGGAGAGGAGGTTCGTGTAGCCGAGCTCGGTGGAGAAGCTGACCCCGAGCAGGTCGAACGCCGCGACCGGACGGTGGCTGTCGACGGTGAACTGGCCGATGCCGTGCTCACGCATCAGCGCCTCGAGGTCGGGCCACACCGAGTAGGTGCGTTCGGCCAGCGCGTCCTCGCGCTCGTTGATCACCTCGTAGAGGATCTGGACGCCCTGGTTCGGCAGCCCTACCTCGTAGGCGTCCGGGTACATGAGCGCCCAGTGGACGCTGACGTCGTCCCAGTTCTTGGTGCGGGCGTTCAGCTCGCCGCCGACGTACTGGATCGGCTTGCTGACCATGGGCAGCAGCGGTTCCAGCCGCTCGAACAGGGACTCAACGCTCACGGGCACCTATCGTACGGGCCGCACCAAACCGATCAGGAATCGAGAAGCGCCGCCCATCCCGCCACACCTAACCTGACCGGCATGGACATCACCATTCACGCGAGTTTCCTCCCGCACCACGACCCGGACGCCTCCCTGGCCTTCTACCGTGACACCCTCGGCTTCGAGGTCCGCAAGGACGTCGGATACAACGGGATGCACTGGATCACTGTCGGCCCCGCCGACCAGCCCGACGTGTCCATCGTCCTGTACCCGCCCGGCGCCGACCCCGGCATCACGGACGACGAGCGCCGCACCATCACCGAGATGATGGCCAAGGGGACCTACGCCATCGCTACCCTGGCCACTCACGACCTCGACGCCACCTTCGAGCGGCTGCAGGCCAGCGGCGCCGAGGTCGTCCAGGAGCCGACCGAGCAGCCCTACGGGATTCGCGACTGCGCCTTCCGCGATCCTGCCGGCAACCTGCTCCGCATCGACGAACTGCGCTGAGCGGCCCGGCGATCGCGGCGCGCCGAACAGATGGAGAGACGACAAGAATGGCCACGAGGACGGACGGGCAGTCGCCCGCGCTGCACGTTGCTGACAGCCACGACCTGATCCGCGTGCACGGCGCGCGCGTGAACAACCTCAAGGACGTCAGCATCGAGATCCCGAAGCGCCGGCTGACGGTGTTCACCGGAGTCTCCGGATCGGGCAAGAGCTCGCTGGTGTTCGACACGATCGCCGCGGAGTCGCAGCGGCTGATCAACGAGACCTACAGCGCCTTCGTGCAGGGCTTCATGCCGACCCTGGCCCGGCCCGAGGTCGACGTCATGGACGGGCTGACGACCGCGATCATCGTCGATCAGCAGCGGATGGGCACCGACCCGCGCTCCACGGTCGGTACCGCCACGGACGCCAACGCGATGCTGCGCATCCTGTTCAGCCGGTTCGGGAAGCCACACATCGGCTCGCCCCAGGCGTTCTCGTTCAACGTCGCGTCCATCTCAGGCGCGGGGGCGGTCACCATCGAGCGCGGCGGCACCACCACGAAGGAGCGGCGCAGCTTCAGCATCACCGGCGGCATGTGCCCACGCTGCGAGGGCCGGGGCGCCGTCAACGACATCGACCTGACGGCGCTGTATGACGACAGCAAGTCGCTCAACGAGGGTGCGCTCACCATCCCCGGCTACAGCATGGACGGCTGGTTCGGCCGGATCTTCAGCGGCTGCGGCTTCTTCGACCCGGACAAGCCGATCAAGAAGTTCACCAAGAGGGAACTGCACGACCTGCTGCACAAGCAGCCGACCAAGATCAAGGTCGACGGCATCAACCTCACCTACGAGGGGCTGATACCGAAGATCCAGAAGTCGATGCTGGCGAAGGACGTCGACGCGATGCAGCCGCACATCCGTGCCTTCGTGGAGCGCGCGATCACGTTTGCGACCTGCCCCGAGTGCGACGGCACCCGGCTCAGCGCCGCGGCCCGGTCCTCGAAGATCAAGGACAAGAACATCGCCGACGTCTGTGCGATGCAGATCAGCGACCTGGCGTCGTGGGTACAGGGCCTGGACGAGCCGTCGGTCGCGCCGCTGCTGGACACGTTGCGGCACACCCTCGACTCGTTCGTCGACATCGGGCTCGGCTACCTGTCGCTCGAGCGCCCGTCCGGCACGCTGTCGGGCGGCGAGGCCCAGCGCACCAAGATGATCCGTCACCTCGGGTCGTCGCTGACCGACGTCACCTACGTCTTCGACGAGCCGACCATCGGCCTGCATCCCCATGACATCGCTCGGATGAACGACCTGCTGCTGCAGCTGCGGGACAAGGGCAACACGGTGCTCGTCGTGGAGCACAAGCCGGAGGCGATCGCGATCGCCGACCACGTCGTCGACCTCGGGCCCGGCGCCGGTACCAGCGGTGGCGAGGTGGTCTTCGAGGGCACCCTCGACAAGCTGCGGACCAGCGGCACGCTCACCGGGCGACACCTGGACGACCGGGCCGCCTTGAAGCCGTCGGTGCGGACGCCATCCGGCGCGCTGGAGGTGCGCGGCGCCGACACCCACAACCTGCACAACGTCGACGTCGACATCCCGCTCGGCGTGCTGGTGGTGGTGACGGGCGTCGCCGGGTCGGGCAAGAGTTCGCTGATTCGCGAAGCTTGCGGAGCGAAGGGCAGGATCAGCCACGGCTCGGTGTCGGGGCGGGACGAAGTGGTGGTGGTCGACCAGGCCGCGATCAAGGGTTCGCGGCGCAGCAACCCCGCGACCTACACCGGACTGCTCGACCCGATCCGCAAGGCGTTCGCGAAGGCCAACGCGGTGAAGCCGGCCCTGTTCAGTGCCAACTCCGAGGGCGCCTGCCCCAACTGCAACGGTGCTGGCGTCATCTACACCGACCTGGCGATGATGGCCGGCGTCGCCACCACCTGCGAGGAGTGCGAGGGGAAGCGGTTCCAGGCATCGGTGCTGGAGTACCACCTCGGCGGCCGCGACATCAGCGAGGTGCTCGCGATGTCGGTGACCGAGGCCGAAGAATTCTTCGGCGACGGCGCGGCTCGCACGCCGGCCGCGCACGCCGTCCTGGGCCGGCTCGCGGATGTCGGGCTCGGCTACCTCAGCCTCGGGCAGCCGCTCACGACGCTGTCCGGCGGCGAGCGGCAGCGGCTCAAGCTGGCCACGCGGATGGCTGGCGACGGCGCCGTCATTGTCCTGGACGAGCCGACCACCGGCCTCCACCTCGCCGACGTCGAGCACCTGCTCGGCCTGCTCGACCGGATCGTCGACTCCGGCAAGTCGGTCATCGTGATCGAGCACCACCAGGCCGTCATGGCCCACGCCGACTGGATCATCGACCTCGGCCCCGGCGCCGGCCACGACGGCGGCCGGGTCGTCTTCCAGGGCACACCCGCCGACCTCGTCGCCGCCCGCTCCACCCTCACCGGCGAGCATCTCGCGGCCTATGTAGGAACGGTCGGCACTTGACCGAGGCCACCGTCGAAACTCTCGAAACAGCCGACCGTGCGACGGGTTCTCTCAGCTGTTTCGACTCGTCCCGACCGGCACAGGGGCGTGTACGACCGGGTCGAGTGGGCGTTCGTCCTGCGCTGCATGCGGTTATGTGTGGCACGATCTCGCAGGTGACCAGCAAGCCCGCCCCGGCGCAACACTTGCGCGACCTCGCGCTGCTGCGGCGGGTCCGGGATCGGATCGACCGGGAATACGCGCAGCCGCTGAACGTCGAGGCGCTCGCCCGCGGCGTGAATCTGTCGGCCGGGCACCTCAGCCGCGAGTTCCGGCGCGCCTACGGCGAATCGCCGTACGGGTATCTGATGACGCGG
>Ga0137412_10000218_pt1 | contig 37740 bp, 31 predicted proteins | sample CZODoug2_1_16fun_FD_122160 | JGI IMG/M metagenome (GOLD analysis project Ga0137412, IMG submission 122160) | Vadose zone soil fungal communities from Angelo Coast Range Reserve, California, USA - CZODoug2_1_16fungal (Hybrid Assembly) | ecosystem: Environmental > Terrestrial > Soil > Vadose zone...
CCGGGCCGCCGCCCGGGTCCGGTCCGAGGCGTTCACCCCGGTGCCGTCGGAGGACTGCGACCGCTGCCCCTACCGCCGGTGCTGCCCGGCGCAACCCGAGGGCGCGCAGGTGGTCACGTGAGCGCCACTCGTCCCTCCCACCACCGTTGCGTCCGACGAAAGGTGGCCTATAGCCCTCGTTTCGTCGGACGCAAGCGTGGGGAGGGGCGGCGATGAGTGCGCTGCGGGATGGCGCCGATCTCGTCGAGGTGTTGGGCGTGCCCTACACCGACGAGCAACTCATCGCGATCACCGCGCCGTTGGCACCGGCGGTGATCGTGGCCGGGGCGGGCTCCGGCAAGACCACGGTGATGGCCGCCCGGGTGGTGTGGCTGGTCGGCACCGGGCAGGTGCCGGCCGCCGGCGTGCTCGGGTTGACCTTCACCAACAAGGCCGCCGCGGAGTTGAGCGGCCGGGTGCGCGCCGCGTTGGCCCGGGCCGGCATCGGCGCCGGCGAGGACCCGACGGAGCACGGTGACGTGGGTGAGCCGACGGTGGCGACCTACCACGCGTTCGCGGGCACCCTGCTCGCGGACCACGGCCTGCGTCTGGGCGTCGAACCTCGCTCGCGATTGCTCGCCGATGCCTCCCGATACCAGTTGGCCGCGCGCGCGATCTGCGCGGCACCGGGGCCGTATCCCTCGCTCACCAAGCGCACCGCCGATCTGGTGGTGGACGTCCTCGCGCTGGACGGTGCGGCCGCCGAGCACCTGGTTGACCTGGACGTGCTGCGGGCCCATGACCGGGCGCTGTTCAGCCGACTGCAGGGGGAGAAGGGCGCGGACTCACCGACCTCGGCCATCGGCAAGGTGCTGCTGGCCGCGGGCCGGCGACTGGAACTGTGCGACCTGGTCGCGGCCTATCGGCAGGCCAAGGCCGATCGGGACCTGGTCGATTTCGGCGACCAGATGTCCTTGGCCGCGCGGCTCGCCGAGCAGTGCCCGGCGGTGGGGGAGATCGAGCGGGCCCGCTACCGGGTGGTGCTGCTGGATGAATATCAGGACACCTCGGTGGCCCAGCGGCGGATGCTGGTCGGGCTGTTCGGCGGTGGGCATCCGGTGACCGCCGTCGGCGACCCGTGCCAGGCCATCTACGGCTGGCGGGGCGCGTCGGTGGCGAACCTGGAGGACTTCCCGACGCATTTCCGCGCAGTGCATCCCGATGGCGCCACCGCGCCCGCGCAGCGATTCACGCTGCGGGAAAACCGCCGAAATGGCGAAGTGGTGCTGGACCTGGCGAACGCGCTGGCCGCACCGCTGCGCGAGATCCACGACGGCGTGGCGGCGTTGACCGCCGCCGAATACAACCTCGGCATGGGCGAGATCCGTACCGCGGTGCTTGATGACTATCCGTCAGAAATGGCCTGGGTGGGCGAACAGGTCGCCGCCGCGCTCGCCGACGGGGTCAGCGCGCGCGAGGTCGCGGTGTTGGTGCGCGCCACCCGCGACATCGGCCCGCTGCACGCCGAACTCGTCCGCCGGGACATCCCGGTCGAGGTGGTCGGCCTCGGTGGCCTGGTGCACCTGCCCGAGATCGCTGATGTGGTGGCCACCCTGGAGGTGCTCGACGACGCCACCGCCAACGCGGCCCTGGTGCGGCTGCTCACTGGCCCGCGCTGGCGCATCGGGGCGCGTGACCTCGCCCTGCTCGGCCGGCGGGCCGCACAGATCGTGGCGCCCGCGCGACCCAGCGGCCTGTCGTCGTTGGAGTCCGCGCCGGGCGTGACCGATCCGACCGAGCGGATCTCCCTGTCCGACGCCCTGGCCGCGCCGGGGGAGTCCGCGTTCTCCACGGCGGCGCGCGACCGCTTCGCCGCCCTCGAGCGAGAACTGCGCGACCTGCGTCGTCACCTCGGCGAGCCGTTGCTGGATTTGGTGCACCGGGTGCTCGCGGTGACCGGCCTCGGCGTGGAGATCGCCGCCGCGGAACACGCGGTGGCCGCCCGCCGACGGGAATCCCTGTCCGCGTTCCTGGACGAGGTCGCGGGTTTCGCCGGCCTCGACGGCGAGTCCTCGGTGGCGGCGTTCCTGGCCTACCTGCACGCCGCGGAGGAGCACGAACGCGGCCTGGACTCGGCCACGCCGGGTACCGCGGACTCGGTGAAGCTGATGACCACGCACAAGGCCAAGGGCCTGGAATGGGACGTCGTGGTGCTGCCCGACGTCACCCGCAACACGTTCCCGTCCAACCTCGGCCGACCGCGCTGGACCAGCCGGGGGGAGTGCCTGCCGCACGTGCTGCGCGGGGACCGCGACGGGCTGCCCGACGTCGGGGAATGGACCCCGAAAGGCATCGGGGCCTTCGAGGCGGGGATGCGCGAGCAGAGCGATCTCGAGGAACTTCGCCTCGCCTACGTCGCGGTCACCCGGCCGCGTCGGCGCCTGGTGATGTCCGCGCACTGGTGGGGCCCGACCCAGAAGAAACCCCGGGGGCCCTCGCCGTACCTGCTCGCGGTGCGCGACGTCCTGACGGAGCGCGGTCTGGACCCCGGCGGTCCGTGGGTGCCGGCCCCGGAGCCGGACGCCGAGAACCCGCTGCGCGGGCGCGGCACGGAATTCGCCTGGCCCGCGCCCTTGAACCCGGACGGCGCCGCCGCTCGGCGCGCTGCCGCGGGACTGGTGCGCGCCGCGATGCGCCGGTCCGGTGCACTCGCCGTGCCGGCTGGGCTTTCTGTGGCCGAGACGGCGCGGGTGGCGAGTTGGGACCGCGATCTGGAGCTGCTGCTCGCCGAGGCCGCCCGCGCGCACCGTCCGGAACGCGAGGTGGTGCTGCCCGCGTCGTTGTCCGCCTCGCAGGTGATGGCGTTGGCCGCCGACCCCGACGGGTTGGCCCGCGACCTGGCCCGACCCCTGCCCCGCGCCCCGCGGACTGCCGCCCGGCGCGGCACCCGATTCCACGACTGGGTCGAGGCCCGGTTCGGCCAGCAGGCGCTGCTGGAGCCCGAGGAGATCCCCGGCGCCGCGGATGCGGACCTGGCCGACGAGGACTTCGACGCGCTGGCGCAGGCCTTCCTGCGTAGCGAGTACGCGCATCGGGTGCCCTACCGGGTGGAGGCCCCGTTCGCCCTGGCGTTGGGCGGTCGCATCGTGCGCGGCCGCATCGACGCGATCTACCAGACCTTGGTCGGCTACGAGGTCATCGACTGGAAGACCCATGCCCGCGAGTCCGCCGACCCGCTGCAACTCGCGCTGTACCGGCTGGCCTGGGCGGAGCTTGCCGGAGTCGAGCCGGCCGCGGTCGAGGCGGCGTTCTACTACGTGCGCTCCGGGCGGACGGTGCGCCCGGTGCTGCCGGACCGGGCCGAACTCGAGGGGTTGCTCGGATCGGGCACTGCATAGGCTCGTGCCATGACGACGACGTCCGGGTGGGTGCAGGAACCGATGATGCTCAGCCGCGGTACCCACAACCGCGCGGCGCATCTGCGCTCGGACGCGGCGGGGTTGGCGGCCGCCTGGGACGACCCGCGGGCCCGCGTGCTGCGGGTGCACGACGGGTTGGCGGCGTTCTCCGGCGACGGTGCGGACATCGCGTATCTGACTCCCAGTCAGATCGACCCGGACGCCTCCCGTTACTTCCTCGGCCTGGACGGCGACGGCGTGCCGTACTTCGCGGTGGATGCACCGTGGGAGCCCGTCGAGGGGGAGCGAGCGGTTGGCCTGCGCCAGATCAGCACCTCACTCGGCGCGACCGCCGGTGGTCTGTACGTGCACGCGCTCGGGCTGGCCAATTGGCATGCCCGGCACGGTTTCTGTGCCAACTGCGGTTCGCCCACGTCTATCGCTTCGGCCGGGCACATGCGTCAGTGCCCGCACTGCAACGCCCAGCACTTCCCGCGCTACGACCCCGCCGTGATCATGCTGGTCGTCGACGACGACGACCGCGCCCTGTTCGGGCACAACCCCGCCTGGCCGCCGGGCCTGTTCTCCACCCTGGCCGGCTTCGTGGAGCCGGGGGAGTCGTTGGAGGCAGCGGTGATCCGCGAGGTGTTCGAGGAGGTCGGCGTGGTGGTGGACGACGTCGTCTACGAGGGCAGCCAGCCCTGGCCGTTCCCGTCCTCCCTGATGCTCGGCTTCCGCGCCCACGCCGTCGACCCGACCCTGCACATCGACCGCGACGAGATCACCGAAGCCCGCTGGTTCAGCCGCGACGAACTCGTCGCGGCCGGCCGGCGCGGTGAGGCCCTGATGCCCGGCGCGATCTCTATCGCCCGGTGGCTGGTCGAGCGCTGGTTCGGTAAGCCGCTCCCCGCCGACAACCACTGGTAAGGCCATGTCAGACTTCCTGACCAATTTCCGGCCCGGTTTGTCCGGGTTGGCGGGTCGTAAGGGATGACGTGCCTTATGACGCGAGCTTGGCCCGAACCTGGGCGAGGGTGGGGTTGGTCAGCGCGGTGCCGTCGGGGAACAGCACGGTGGGGACCACGGCGTAGCCGCGGTTGACCTCTTTGACGAAGGCCTCGGCCTCCGGGTCGGCGTCAATGTCGACGGCGGTGAAGGCGATGCCCTCGATCTGCAGTTGGCCCTTGAGTCGGCGGCACGGTCCACACCACGTGGTGCTGAACACGGTGATCGGTTCGGTGGCGGACACCGCGATCCCTTCATCGGCAGCTGATCTGTGGGTACAACCGTCCACGGGGCCGAACTCTTCCAGGTAGTTGTCGGACAGGGCTGTCAGGATGGCCTGGTGTCCGCCCGTGTCGCTGCCGTCCTCGATGCCCTCGACCCCGAACAACGCGCGGTCGCCGAAGCCCTGACCGGGCCGGTTTGCGTGCTGGCCGGCGCCGGCACCGGCAAGACCCGGGCCATCACGCACCGCATCGCGCACGGTGTGCTGGGCGGTGCGTATCAGGCGCAGCACGTGCTGGCGGTGACGTTCACCGCGCGGGCCGCGGGCGAACTGCGCTCCAGACTGCGCACGTTGGGCGCCGGCGGGGTGCAGGCGCGCACGTTTCACTCGGCGGCACTGCGCCAACTGCAGTTCTTCTGGCCGACGGTGATCGGCGGGGAGCTGCCCCGGTTGGAGGCGTCCAAGGCCGCCCAGGTCGCCGCGGCGGCCGCCCGGGCGGGTCTGCGCCCCGGCCCGGCCGACATACGCGACCTCGCGGCGGAGATCGAGTGGGCCAAGGTCAGCCAGGTCGCCCCGGCTGATTACGCGGCCGCCGCGACCAAGGCCGATCGCAGCGCACCGGCCGGTCTCGACCCGGCCGGCATGGCCCAGCTCTACGCGGGCTACGAGGACGTCAAGGCCGGGCGCGGGCTGATCGACATGGAGGACATCCTGCTGCTCGCCGTCGGCGTGCTCAGCGAGAACGCGGACGTCGCCGAGCGGGTGCGCCGCCAATACCGGCACCTGGTGGTCGATGAGTACCAGGACGTCAGCCCGCTGCAGCAACGCCTGCTCGAGTTGTGGGCCGGTGATTCCCGCGAGCTGTGCGTGGTCGGCGACCCGAATCAGACCATCTACTCCTTCGCCGGCGCCACCCCGGAGTACCTGCAGACCTTTGCCCGCCGGCTGCCCGGCACCGCCACCCTGCAGCTGGTGCGCAACTACCGATCCACCCCGCAGGTCGTCGAGCTGGCCAACCGGGTGCTGCGCGCCGCGGCCGGTGTCGAACTGCGCGCCCAACAACCCGCGGGCCCGGCCCCGATCCTCCTTGAGCACCCCGACGAGCCCACCGAGGCCGAGGCGGTCGCCGCGCGCATCGTCGCGCTGCGCGAGGCGGGCGTCCCGGCCAGTGAGATCGCCGTGCTTTACCGCACCAACGGCCAGTCGCTGGCCTACGAGCAGGCACTCGGCGAGCGCGGGGTGCCGTTCCTGCTGCGCGGCGGGGAGAAGTTCTTCGCCAGACCCGAGGTCAAGGCCGCCCTGCTCCGGCTGCGGGGGGCGGCCCGGGCCGCCGCGGTGGGCACCGACCCCGGCCACGACCTGTCCGTGAGCATGGTCGAACAGGTCCGCCAAGTGCTCGACGACGCCGGGCTCACCGCGGGCACCGCCCGGGCGGCAGGAGCGGCAGGCGAGCGCGCGGAGTCGCTGGCCGCGCTGGTCCGGGTCGCCGAGGATCTCGCCGCGGCCGATCCCAGCGCCGACCTGTCCGCGCTGGTGGCCGAGCTGGACACTCGCGCCGCGGATTCGCACGTCCCGGTGATCGAGGGCGTCACGCTCGCCTCGCTGCACGCCGCGAAGGGCCTGGAATGGGACGCCGTGTTCCTGGTCGGGCTGGTCGAGGGCATGGTGCCGATCACCTACGCCACCACCCCGGAGGCCGTCGAGGAGGAACGCCGACTGCTCTACGTGGGCATCACCCGGGCCCGCACCCACCTCCAGTTGTCCTGGGCGCTGGCCCGCTCACCGGGCGGGCGGGGCAACCGTTCCGCCTCCCGTTTCCTCGACGCGCTGCGCCCCAGCAGGCCCGCGCTCCCCGCCGCAGCCCGGACCACCGCCCGCGCCGTCAAGGGCTCCCGTACCCGCACCTGCCGCGAGTGCGATCGGCCCCTGGTCGAGGCCGCCGCGCGTAAACTCGGCCGCTGCCCGGACTGCCCGTCCAGCGTGGACGAAGCGCTGTTGGAGCGGTTGCGCGCCTGGCGACTGACCCGATCCCGGGCCCAGTCGCTGCCCGCGTACTGCGTGTTCACCGACGCCACGCTGCTGGCCATCGCGGAAACCGAACCCGCCCAGCCCAACGAATTGGCCCGGATCGCCGGGGTCGGCGCCGCGAAGTTGGAGCGTTACGGCGCGGACGTGCTGGCGATATGTGCGGGCCGGGAGCCTTCCGGCCCGGAAAACTCCGGTGACCAGGCACTTTGACCGGACGAATAATCGGTTGCGAGCAGCTGGTACGGCAACGTACTCTCGAGTCACTAACAGCCGTGCCCAGTCGGGGTACAGCCACCGGCGAACAGGGAGGTGAGTCCTGGTGATCAAGACGCAGTGCAACAACAAGCAGCACAGCTACGTCGGCGCAGCCGAGGCTCGCCTCCGTATGCCTCTCGTGTCCTCTGTCGCCCTAGTGCCGGTGCCGGCCGCCGCATGGCCGATCACCGATGCCGTGCGCACGCATGTCATGGCTGCCCAGCTCAAGCGCACCACCGATGTTTTCCCGTCGGGAACCCGCGGTACGGACCCACCGGTCTAGCGACACAGACCGGCGAGCCACACCAGGCCGCGGAACCCGACATCCGGGATCCGCGGCCTTTTTCATTCGGCCCGGTAACCCACAGCACTACCGACCGAAGACCACCAGCAAAGCCCGAGAGGGGGTGACACCTCAGATGATGCAGACCGCTGCAGTGATCGACGGCCTTGCCGAGGACGTCGCGAAGAGGTTGCCGTGTCGAGCATTCGACGCGGAGTTGTTCTTCGCGGAGTCTCCCGAGGACGTCGAGTACGCCAAGTCACTGTGCCGCAACTGCCCGGTGCGCATGTCGTGCCTGGCCGGCGCGATGGATCGCGCCGAGCCCTGGGGTGTGTGGGGTGGAGAGTTGTTCGTGCAGGGTGTCGTCGCGCCGCGCAAGCGGCCGCGCGGCCGGCCCCGCAAGACCGAACTCGCTGCCTGAGGTGCTCATCCCCGATCCGTCAGCCCTGCGGATCGGGAATGAGCGCTGCACAGTGACTGACCTTCAGAAGCCAGCAATCATTGAGGAGTCAGTCATGTACGCAATCGAGGACGTGGCGCGAGAGCACGTCCGTCAGCGCCTGGCCGAAGCCAACCGCTCGCGTCGCTTGGGGGCGGCGCGGCGGATTCGCCAGGCGGAGCGGTTGGCCCGCCGCGCCGAGCGAGCCGCAATACGCGCGGACATCGCGGTAGCGCGCAGCGTCGATTAGCCGACCGCCACCCAACCGCGTGACGTCCGACGAGATGTGGCCTATAGGCCACATCTCGTCGGACGTCCGTGGGAGGGGTTACGCCGGGTCCGGGATTTCCTGGTCGCCGGGCAGCCAGGTATTCAGCTCGTCCCGCCACGGTCCGGCGGCCTCCAGCTGGCAGAGCACCCCGATGGAGCCCAGCCATACCCGGTGGATGAGCAGGTACTTCGGCGGCAGGTTCAGCTGCAGGCCCGTGTAGTAGTGCGCGGAGCGCGGGTCGGAGATGCGCCCCGCCTGGGCGCGCAGCCAGGACCGGGAGAACCGGAAACCGTCCATGGTCACCGGCTCCAGGAACGGCAGCAGGTACGACAGCAGTTTCTCCGGGTCGATGTCGATGGAGGCCTTGATGAAACCCTCCTGGCGCAGCCCGCGCACCACGTCGGCGCCCTCGCCCGCCAGCGCCGCGGCCAGGAACTGGCGAATGGGCGGCGGCAACCCCTCGGGCAGGTGCGCCACCGCGCCGAAGTCCAACACCCCGAGCCGGCCGTCGGGCAGCAGCCGGAAGTTGCCGGGGTGGGGGTCCGCGTGCAGCTTCCCGGCCCGGGCCGGCCCGGCCAGCAGGAACCGGTGGTAGATCAGCCCGGCGCGGTCCCGGGTCGCCTGGTCGCCGTCGTTGATGATCCTGGACAGCGGGGTGCCGTCGATCCACTCGGTGACGATGACCTCACCGGCCTGGTGCACCACCTTGGGCACGCAGATGTCCTCGTCGCCGTCGAAAGCCGCGGCGAACACGCGCTGCGAGTCGGCCTCCAACGCGTAGTCCAACTCCTCGGCGACCCGCGCCTTGAGCTCGGCCACCAGCGGTTTGACGTCGAGCCCGGGTACCAGCACGCCGAACAGTCGGGCCAACCGGGAGAGTTGGTTGAGGTCGCCGAGCAGGGCGGCGCCGGCGCCGGGGTACTGCACCTTGACCGCGACGACCCGGCCGTCGGCCCACACCGCGCGGTGCACCTGGCCGATGCTGGCCGCGGCCACCGCGCGGGTGTCGAACTCGGCGAACATGGCGCGCCACTCGCCACCGAGGCTCTTGATCATCACCTCGTTGACCACCCGCGGCGGCAACGGCGGAGCGGACTCCTGCAGCTTGGTCAGCGTGGCACGGTAGGGCGCGGCGAGTTGCTCGGGCAGCGCCGCCTCGAACACCGACAGGGCCTGGCCGAACTTCATGGCCCCGCCCTTGAGCTCGCCCAGCACCTTGAACACCTGCTCGGCGGTGCGTTGCTGGATCTCCGCGGTGACGATCTCCGCGGGCCGGCCGCCGATGCGTTTGCCCAGGCCCAGGGTGGCCCGTCCGGCCATGCCCAGGGGGAGTGCGGCGAGCTTGGCCCCGCGGGTCACCGCACGCAGCGGGATGTCCGCGGGGCCGGAAGAGGAGCTCACGTGCTCATTGTGACGTGCGGCCGGGCCCTACGGGGCGGCCGCGGCGTTTCGGGGTCGCCGGCACCGGGCCGGCGACCCAAGATCAGGCCTTGCCGAGGATGCGGTTGAGCTTGGTGCCACACACCGGGCAGATGCCCTGTGCCATGCGTCGGCCGGACTCGCTGACCTTGACCTCGCCGGTGAAGTCACGCTTTTCCTTGCACTTCACGCAGTACGCGTTGCCGGTGTAGCTCTCGGCCATCTCGGTCTCCTGGGCTCGGCGGGAGTCACTCGTCCCCTCCAGCGTAGGGGGAGACACGCTCAGCGGGCGTACTTGGCCCGCTCGGCGCGGCGTGCGGCGGGCCCGGGCGGCCGCGTGGATAGCCTGCCCGGATGATCGCCACGGACTCCCGAGAGCACCTGCAGGTCGAGCGCGCGGGCAACGGGGTGGTGACCATCCGGCTGGACAACCCGGAGCGTGGCAATGCGATGTCCGCGGCGATGACCGCCTCCTGGGCCGCCCTGATGACCGAGTTGCGCCACGACCGCAGCGTGCGCGCAGTGGTGGTCACCGGCGCCGGCAGCGCGTTCAGTTCCGGCGGGGAGACCGTGTGGACCGGCGCCCCGCCGGACGATTTCGGCGAGCGGTCGGCGCCCTTCTACCGGGCCTGGCTGGCCATCCGGGACCTCGAGGTGCCGACCATTGCCGCGATCAACGGCCCGGCGGGGGGCGCCGGGTTGTGCCTGGCGCTGGCCACGGACCTGCGTTATGCCGCCGAGGGCGCCACACTGTCGCTGCTCACCGGGCGTGTGGTGACCGGTGCCGAGGCGGTTGGGCTGGGTCTGGTGAACCGGGCGTTCCCGGCTGCGGACCTGGCGGCCGAGGTCGCCGCGATCGCCGACTCGGTGGCCGCCTGCGCGCCGATCCCGACCCGGCGCCAGGGGCTTCCCGCCGCGCGGGAGAAGCGCGCGACCACCTTCGCCGGTCGCTAGGTGGACACCGCCCGGACACGCTCGCGGCGCGCCGTCCCCAGATCGACCCCGACTGGGGGTGGGGCGGATGTACCGTCACATTTCGTGGGGTTGAGGACTGCCGCTGTGCCGAGCGAGCCGCCCGCTGCCGAACCGGTCGAGGTTCGCCGTAGCGCGCGTCGCCAGCTCACGGTCACCGCCTACCGGGAAGCCGGGCGGACCGTTGTGCTGATCCCGGCCCGGATGAGTCGAGCCGAGGAACGACGGTGGGTGGAGGTCATGCTGGCCCGGCTGTCCGCGCAGGACGGCCGCCGCCGACCCACCGACGACGTGCTGCTCAGCCGGGCGTGGAAGCTCTCCGAGCGCTACCTCGGTCGCCGGGCCGCCCCGGTGTCGGTCCGGTGGGCGGACAACCAGGTCACCCGGTGGGGTTCGTGCACCCCGTCGGACGGCAGCATCCGACTGTCCACCCGGCTGCGCGGCATGCCGAGTTACGTCGTGGACTATGTGCTGCTGCACGAGTTGGCGCACCTCATCGAGCCCGGCCACGGGCCCCGGTTCTGGGCGTTGCTGGCCGACTACCCCAAGCTGGAGCGGGCCCGCGGCTACCTCGACGGGATTGCCCACGCCGCCGGACTGGACCTGAGCGACGCCGACTCCGACGGCGACACCCCGTCCTGACCCCCATGGCGGGCCGTCAGATCGCCGCCAGGGCGCAGGCCACCGTCCAGGCCACCGCGTAACCGATCGCCGCCGGGATGCCGTGCGCCCACGACGTGACCGCCCCGGGGCCGACCGGCGCGCGCGGCACATCGCGTTGGCTGGTCTCCGTGCCGATCAACGGCTCCGCGTCGTAGATCCCCTCGGGGTCCCACGCGCTGCCGGCCCGGCGCGCGGATTCGGTGTTGATCAGCACGCAGAGTTCCTTCACCCGGTTCTCGCGGGTCAACGGCCCGGACAGGGACGGGCCGAACAGGACCGAGCGCACCTGATCACGGTCGGCCAGGGCGAGGGTGAGGTGGCGGTCGAAGGAGGCGCCGGCCACCCCCGGCCATGGGGTGGTGATCGTCTGCAGCGGGTTGTGGAAAGCCACCCCGGCGTCGTCCACCCGCACCCGCGGGCGCAGCAGGAACCGGTCGATGCCCCACGCCATGGGCACCACCAGCACCCCGAAGAACCAGCGGTCGATGAACCCGTTGCCGGAGCCGACGGTGTCGCCCGGCTCGGCCAGCACCGCGGCGGCGAATGCCAGGGTGACCAGCATCAGGAACACGCCCACCGCCAGCGCCGCAGGTTGGCGCATCACCACCACGCGCCGATCGGCCAGCGTGGTGTGGCGCAACGGCCCCAGCCCCAGCACCCGACTCACGGCCGTGCCCGGGCCAGCGCGACCCGCACCAGGGTGCGCACCGCATCGTCGGTCTGCTCGGGCAACTCATCCACGCCGAACCAACCGGCGTCCAACGACTCCTCGCTGGCCCGCGGCTGCGCGCCGGCGGGGGCGAGGGCGGCGTACATCACGTCCAGATGGTGCTCCACGTCCGGACGTTTGCGCCGGCAGGGCGCGGGATGCCGATCGAGCAGCACCGGGGCCCCCAGGATGCGCAGGCCCTCGATCAGGGTCTCCTCGGTGGCCTCACGCAACGCGGCATCGGCCAACGTGGCATCGGTGGGCTCGCAATGCCCACCGGGCTGCAACCACAGCCGGGCCCGCGGGTGCAGCACCAGACCGACCTGGCGCAGCTCCGCGTCCAGCACCAGCGCGGAGGCGGTGATGTGCGCGGGCGCGCAGGTGCGCCACAGGCCGTCGGCGTGCGCGGCCAGGTGCGCCAGGTAGGCCGCGCGCAGCCGCTGCTGGTTCGGATCCTCGGGCTGATACTCCGTCAGCACGCGGACGGCATCAGCGTGCAGCCTGTGTTGGTCAGGGAGCTCGCTGCGCTCGCTCACGGCCCGTCAGGGTTCTCGTCGTCCAGCAAACTGCCCAGGTCGAGCTCGCTGGCGCGGATGAACCCGTCGGGGTCATCCAGATCCTCCGTGGTGGGCAGCAGGTCCGGGTGTGCCCAGATGGCGTCCCGCCCGGCGATGCCGCGGGCCTCGGCCAGCCGCTGCCACATGATCGCGGCGTCCCGCAGTCGGCGCGGGCGTAGCTCCAGCCCGACCAGGTTGCCGAAGGTCTGCTCGGCCGGACCGCCCGCCGCGCGCCGGCGGCGCACGGTCTCCCGCAGGGCGCCGGCCGCGGTGAGATGCTCGGCCGCCGCGCTGCCGGCCACCTCGTCCACCCAGCCCTCGATCAGGGCCAGCACGGTCTCCAGTCGGTTCAGCGCGGACTGCTGCTCCGGGGTTTGCTCGGGGGTGAACATGCCGTCGGACAGCGCCCGGGAGATCGCCTCGGGGTTGTTCGGGTCCAACCCGCCGACGATCTCCTCGATGCGCGACATGTCGACGCTGATCCCGCTCGCGTACGCCTCCACCGCGGACAGCACATGGCCGCGCAGCCACGGGGCGCCCGCGAACAGCCGCTGGTGGGCGGCCTCCCGCAGGGCCAGGAAAAGGCGGACCTCGGCGGGGTCCACGCCCAACCCGGCGCCGAACGCGGTCACATTGGTGGGAATCAGGGCGGGCCGCCCGGTCGGTCCCAGCGGCAGGCCGATGTCGGTGGAGCTGACCACCTCGGCGGCCAGCGTGCCCAATGCCTGGCCGACCTGGGCGCCGAACATGGCGCCGCCCATCTGCCGCATCACGCCGACCAGAGGTCCGGCCTGGGCGGCCATCTCGGCGGGCAGTACCTCGCCCATCGCCCCGACCACCCGCGCGGCCACCGGATCGACCAGCGTGCGCCAGACCGGCAGGGTCTGCTCGATCCACTCCGCCCGGCTCCAGGCGAGCGCGGCGGCGCCACTGGCGGGCAGGGCGGTCAGCGGGTCCAGCCAAAGCTCCGCCAGCCGCACGGCGTCCGCCACCTCGGTGGCCGCGGCCGGGGACACCGAGGGATCCGGCTCGGTGGCCGCCTGCTTGCGGGCCACATCCTTGGCCAAATCCCAGTTCACCGGGCCGCCGGTCCAGGCCATCATCTGGCCGATCTGGGCGAACGCCGCCTGGATAGCCGCGGGGTCGTTGCCGAACATCGCCGCAAACGGGTTGCTGTTCGGATCGCTGAAGTCCATCCGCGGCTGGTCCGGGTCATCGTCGTTAGGCACACCGAATCCAAAAGGCGTACTCATCGGGGCCCCCCCACCACCGTTCGGCGCCCCTGCATAACCGCCGGAGCGTGCAGCGCGTGGAATCGCCCGTCCCGGGGCAAACTGGACGTTGTGACCTGGAGCGGAGCGAGGCGCGCGCGTCCAAACGCGCGACCAAACCGCTGCGCGCGCGTCGAGCGGACAATTGAGCACAGCATGCGTTCCAACCTAGCCCGGCAGCCTCGGGGATGACCGGGGCGCAGGGTCGGGTTCGCTCTGAGCGCACCGAGCCGGGCCCTGCTGCGCCGGTTGGTGTGCGCACCGAGCCGGACAGTGCAGCCGCGCCGGCCCGCTGGGCCGCAGCGCGCGCCCGCTCCGGGCGGCCGGGACGCGGAGCCATCGTCGCGGTCACCGGCGCGGACCGGGGTCTGGGCGCGTTGCTGGCCGAGCGTCTGGCCGGGCATCCCGAACTGGCCGACCTGCGTGCCGTCGGCGGGGACGAGCCCCGGTTGGCCACCCGGCTGCGGGGCGCCGATGTGGTGGTGCACTTCGCGCTGCCGCTGGACACCCTGACCCCGATCGGATCGGCGGTGCGCACCGCGGCGGCGGTGCTGCGCGCGGCCGCCACCGTGCCCCGGGTGGTGATCGTCACCTCCGCCATGGTCTACGGCGCGGACCCGACCAACGAGCTCCCGCTGGACGAGGACGCCGAGTTGCGGGCCGTTGATGACGGCGGCCTGGTCACCGATCTGCTGGCGATCGAGCACCTGGCCGCCGTGGCCCGGCCGGGTGGTGCCGAGCAGGGGCTGACCATGCTGCGCCCGGCGATGATCGTCGGCCGCGGCGCGGACACCGTGCTCACCCGGCACTTCGCCGGCCCGCGACTGCTGCACCTGCAGGGGGAGCATCCGGTGTGGCAGTTCTGCCACGTCGACGACCTGCTCGCCGCGTGCGAGTGCGCGGTGCTGGGCAAGGTCGCGGGCGCGGTCACCGTGGGCTGTCAGGGCTGGCTGGATCAGGACACCGTCGAGGCCGCGGCCGGCCTGCGCCGGGTCTCGGTGCGTGCCGGGTTGGCCTTCGGCACTGCGGAACGGCTGCACCGGTTCGGCGTGAGCCCGGCCCCGCCCAGCGAACTGCGCTACGTCGCCTACCCGTGGGTGATCCCGAGCACCAGGTTGTCCGAGGCCGGCTGGGTGCCGTCCTACGACAACGTGGCCGCGCTGCAGGCACTGCTCGGCGACCTGGCCGCGAACGGCAACCGCCGCGGGTTGCCGCAGACCGGTTCGGTGGCCGCCGGGGCCGCGGTGGCGATGGTCGGCACGGCCGCGCTCCTGCGCCAGGCGCGCCGGCGGCGGCGCGGCTGACACAATCACTGCTGTGAGTGACGTCATCCGAGTGCTCGAGATCCGCGACACCCCGCTGTCGCCGCAGGAGATCCTGGCCGCGGTCGACGACCCGACGTCCGGCGGCAGCACGTTGTTCGTCGGCACCGTGCGGGACAACGACGGCGGGCGCGACGTGAACGCGTTGCGCTACACCGCGCATCCCAGCGCCCTGGACGCGATGCGAACGGTGGCCGAAGGGGTCATCGCCGAGTTCGACGTGATCCGGCTGGCCGCCGTGCACCGGGTGGGGGACCTGGAGATCGGGGACCTCGCCGTGGTGGTGGCGGTGTCCTGCGGGCACCGGGGCGAGGCGTTCACCGCGTGCCGGGCGCTGATCGACCGGATCAAAGCGACCGTGCCGATCTGGAAGCACCAGGAGTTCGGCGACGGCACGACCGAATGGGTGGGCACCCCGTGACGCCGGCGGTCCTCGCATAGGGTCTCGTCGTGCTCAAGCTCAAGCCGTCCTCGGTTGACTGGCGTTCCCCGCGCACCCTGTCGTTGACCGTGTCCGGCGTGGCGCTCGCGGTGCTGGCCGGGATGCTGGTGCTGCTGCCGGTGCCCTACGCGCGTCTCTCGCCGGGCCCGGCGACGGACACCCTGGGCAGCGCCGACGGCAAGCCGCTGATCGTGATCGAGGGCACCAAGACCTACCCGGTGACCGGCAAGCTCGAGTTGACCACGGTGTCCATCACCAACCCCGACCACCGAATGAGCCTGATCGAGGCGTTGACCGGCTGGTTCCGCTCGGGCGTGGCGGTGGTGCCGAAGGACACCGTCTACGACACCACCAAGACCAGCGCGCAGATCCAGACCGAGAACACCCAGGAGATGGCGCTCTCCCAGAAGCACGCCACCGCCGCGGCCCTGCAGGCGTTGCACGTGCCCGGCGTCGTGTCCTACGTGGTGGTGGCCGCGGTCACCGACGGCACCCCGGCCGCGGGCAAGCTGAACATCGGCGACCAGATCGAGAAGATCGACGGCACCGCGATCACCAGCCCGGACGAGGTGGTGACCGCGGTGCGCAAGCACAAGCCGGGCGAGCAGGTGACGTTCGTGGTCAAGCGCGCGGGCCAGGAGTTGACGCAGACGCTGACCACCTCCAAGAACCCTGACGATGCGTCAATTCCCTTCGTGGGCATCCGTCCGGACCGTGACTACACCTTCCCGTTCAGCGTGAAGATCCAGCTCGACGACGTCGGCGGACCGAGTGCCGGGATGATGTTCGCGCTGGGCATCATCGAGCGTCTGACCCCCGACGCCGTCGACGGCGGGAAGATCGTGGCCGGTACCGGCACCATCGACGACGACGGCACGGTCGGCAAGATCGGCGGCATCCAGATGAAGATCCGCGGCGCCAAGCGGTCCGGCGCCACGGTGTTCCTGGTGCCCGCGGACAACTGCCGGGAGGCCGTGCAGGGCGCGCCCAAGGGCATCACGCTGGTCAGGGTGGACAAGCTGTCCACCGCGCTGACCGCGCTGGAGGCGCTCCGCAACGGCAATACGGCGGCCGTCCCGCACTGCTGAGCCGCCCGCCGGGCCGCGTCATGTGCTCGTGGCCTCGGGGACACGCGGGCGCAACGTTGCGGGGTTAGCGTTCCGCCCGGGAGCGGCGTCGGCCGTGCCCGGGAGGAGTTGGGTGCCGATGACCGCCACCGAGGTATTCCCGGCCGCCGTGATGGACGCGTGCTCGCCGGACGCCCCGCAGGTCATCGTGCTGTTCGGGGCCACCGGGGACCTGGCGCAGCGCAAACTGCTGCCGGGCCTGTTCCGGCTCTGTCACACCGGTCTGGTCGGGCGCTGCCGGGTGGTCGGCAGCTCGCTGGACGACTTCGACGACGACAGCTTCCGGGAGTTCGCCTGGCAGGCGTGCCTGAAGTACGCCGCGCACCCGCCGGACCGGGCCACCTGGGATGACTTCGCGACCCGGCTGAGCTACTCCCCGCAGGGCGCCGGGGCCGAGGGGCTGGCAGCGGTGGTGGGTCGAGCCGAGGACGAGCTCGGCGGGTACGCCCGGCGCCTGCACTACCTGTCCGTGCCGCCCGCTGCGGCCATGGCGGTGATTCGCACCCTGGACGAGGCGAAACTCGTCGAACGCTCTCGGATCATCCTGGAGAAGCCGTTCGGCACCGACCTGGCCAGCGCCCGGGTGCTGAACGCGGCGTTGCACCGGACCTTCGCCGAGGAGCAGATCTTCCGGATCGACCACTTCCTGGGCAAGGAGGCGGCGCAGAACATCCTGGCGTTCCGCTTCGCCAACGGGCTGTTCGAGCCGATCTGGAACCGCAACCACATCGACCACGTGCAGATCGACATCCCGGAGACCCTGGGTTGCGAGGCCCGCGCCGGGTTCTACGAGGGTGTCGGGGCCTACCGGGACATGGTCGTCACACACCTGTTCCAGGTGCTCGCGTTCATGGCAATGGAGCCGCCGGCCGCGCTGGAGCCGGGAGCGATCAGCGAGGAGAAGAACAAGGTTTTCCGCTCGATGCGCCCGATCACCGGGGCGGACGTGGTGCGCGGCCAGTACGTCGGCTACCGCGACCACGAAGGCGTCGCTGCGCTGTCCGAGACCGAGACGTTCATCGCGTTGAAGGTGGAGATCGACAACTGGCGCTGGGCCGGGGTGCCGTTCTACCTGCGCACTGGCAAGAGGCTGGCCGAGGGCGCCCGGATCATTTCGATCGCCTTCCGCGAACCGCCCAAGAGCATGTTCCCGGCCGGCTCCGGGGTTGGCGCGCACGGCCCGGACCACCTGACCTTCGACCTGGCCGAGGCATCCAAGCTGTCGCTGTCCTTCTACGGCAAGCGACCGGGGCCGGGCATGCGGCTGGACAAGCTGTCGCTGCAGTTCGCGATGAACACCACCGAGCACGCCGAGGACGTCCTGGAGGCCTACGAGCGGCTCATCCACGACGCGATCTGCGGGGACCACACCCTGTTCACCACCGCGGACGGCATCGAGCGGCTCTGGGAGCTCTCCGCGCCGCTGCTCATCGCGCCGCCGCCGGTACGCCCGTATCCGGTCGGCTCGTGGGGCCCCAACGCCATCCACCAACTCGTCACCCCGCACTCCTGGCGGCTGCCGTTCGAGCGCGGCTGGCGCAGCGGCTGAGCGGCTCAGAGCTCCTGGAAGGTCTGATACAGCGCGGCCACGAGGTCGTCGCTGATCAGTTCCGGGCCGAACAGCATGTTCTCGCGCTTGTCGAATGTTCGGAAACGGACTGACGCGTCGCGCTCGCCGTCCCGCAGCATGACGGCGACCAGGCGGATCTCCTGGCGGTCCGGGTGCTCGGCGGCCCAGTTGAGTGCCGCCTCCGGGTCCTGCGGCAGCTGGGCCTCGGCCTCCGGTGGCAGCGTGACCCGTTCCACGGCCAGCGCGCACCCGCCCACGGCCGGCGGCCAGGCCACTTCCTCCAGCGTGGCCTTGCTGAAGTCGTCCTCCAGCGCGGTCCACGGGGCCACTGCCGGGTCCACGTCGGTCAGGCCGAGTTGGGCGGCGAGCGTGGGGTCGTCGCGCTGCAGGTCGGCGGTGGCGACCAGCGCGAACAGTCGGGGCGGCTGGTCCCAACCCTCGGCAGCGACCTGCTCGGAGAGCTCGAGCAGCACGGTGTGCAGCGACGGATTCACCGCGTCACCGTAGCCGTCCGCGGGAACTCGATCGAGGGTCGGTAAGTTGCCGGTTAGAGGGTGCGCGCCGACAGGGCGTGGCCGAGACCGGTCGAGGTGCTGTCAGGTGCTGCGTTGAGCTTCGACCCGCCCGGGCCGACCACGCCGGGTCGCCGTCCTTTCCCAACCCCGCCGTCCGGTCCGCGGCGACGACCTCGGGCGCTGGTCCCGGTGCTGGCCGTGGTGATCGGCCTGGTCGTGGTGTTCTTTGTGACCACCGACTTCATCACCGACCTGTGGTGGTTCCAGTCCGTGGACTACCGCAAGGTGTTCACCACGAAGCTGACCACCCGCATCGTGCTGTTCGCGGTGTTCGGGCTGGCCATGGGCGTGATCACCGTGGTGAACGTGGTGATCGCCTACCGGTTGCGGCCCACCGTGCGCGCGCTGTCCACCGAACAGCAGAACCTGGACCGCTACCGGGTCGGCATCGACCCGTACAAGGCGCCGCTGCTGGTGGTCGTCGGGCTGCTGCTGGCGATCATGTCCGGGGCGTCCGCGGCCGGGGAGTGGCGCACCTGGTTGCTGTGGCGCAACGGTCAGCACTTCGGGGTGAAGGACCCTCAGTTCCACAAGGACGTCTCGTTCTACACGTTCAGCTACCCGTGGTGGCGCTTCCTGCTGGGCTTCTCCTTCGGCATTGTGCTGGTCTCGTTGCTGGCCGCGTTGGTCACCCACTACCTCTACGGCGGCCTGAAACTGCAGACGCCGGGGGAGAAGGCCACGCCGGCCGCGCAGGCCCACCTCTCGGTGCTGCTCGGGCTGTTCGTGCTGCTCAAGGCCGTGGCGTATTGGCTGGACCGCTACGGACTGGCGGTGCACGGGGGAGGGTTCTCCGCGGTCAGCGGCTGGACCGGACTGCGCTATCGCGACGTCAACGCGTTACTGCCGGCCAAGGAGATCCTCGCCGCGATCGCGGTGATCTGCGCGGTGCTGTTCTTCGCCAACGTGTGGCGGCGCACCTGGTTGCTGCCCGGCATCGGGTTCGGTCTGCTGGTGCTCTCCGCGTTGCTGATCGGGGTGGCCTACCCGGCGATCGTGCAGCAGTTCCAGGTCAAGCCCTCGGAGTCCAAGCGCGAGGCGGCCTTCATCGGGCGCAACATCACCGCCACCAGGGCGGCCTACGGGTTGGCCTCGGCGCAGGTGGACCCCTACGACGCGAAGACGTCGGTGCAGCCGGGGCAGCTACGTGCGGACGCGGACACCACGGCCAGCATCCGGTTGCTGGACCCGACGATCGTCTCCCCGACCTTCGAGCAGGAACAGCAGATCCGCCGCTTCTACAGCTTCCCGCAGACGCTGCGCATCGACCGGTACAACATCGACGGCCGTAGCCAGGACGTGGTGGTCGGCGCCCGCGAGATCAACCTGGACTCGGTCCCGCCGGAGTCGCGCAACTGGATCAACGATCACTTCCTCTACACCCACGGGTTCGGCCTGGTTGCCGCGCGCGGCAACGCAGTGGAGAAGGACGGCTCGCCGTCGTACGTGTCCAAGGACATCCCGCCGACCTCGCAGATCGGTGCCTATGAGCCGCGGGTGTACTTCGGTGAGGAGTCCCCGGACTACTCGATCGTGGGGTCCAAGACCGGTACGCCGCCGCGGGAGTTCGACCGGGAGGACCCGGGACAGCCCAACGGGCAGGTATCGAACACCTACACCGGCAAGGGTGGGGTGCCCATCGGTTCGTTCGCCCGCAAGATGCTCTACGCGGTCAAGTTCCGCGAGCAGAAAATCCTGCTGTCCTCGGAGTTGAACTCCGCCTCCAAGGTGCTCTACATCCGTGACCCGCGGGAGCGCATCGAGCGGGTGGCGCCGTGGTTGACGTTGGACTCCGACCCGTATCCCGCGGCGATCAACGGGCGGATCCAGTGGATCGTCGACGGGTACACGACCACCGGGAACTACCCGTACTCCTCGCGGACCACGTTGGGCCACGCCACTGAAACCGCGATCACCACCGCGGATCGCCGGGTGATCGCGCCCCGCGACGAGGTCAACTACATCCGCAACTCGGTGAAGGCGACCGTCGATGCCTACGACGGCACCATCAGCCTCTACACCTGGGATGAGACCGACCCGGTGTTGGCGACCTGGAAGAAGGCATTCCCCAACACCGTCAAGGAGAAGAAGGACATCCCGCCGGCGCTGTTGGCGCACCTGCGCTACCCGGAGGACTTCTTCAAGGTGCAACGGGAGTTGCTGTCCCGCTACCACGTGACCGACCCGAAGGCCTTCTACACCAGGGCCGACTTCTGGCAGGTGCCGCTGGATCCGACCGGGGGCGATGTGGCCGGGTTGGGTCGGGCCTCCGAGCCGGAGGCGCAGCCGCCGTACTACCTGACGTTGAAGATGCCGTCGCAGACCGGTTCGACGTTCTCGTTGACCACCACCTTCGAACCGGCCGGGCGAAATCAGTTGGCCGCCTTCATGGCGGTCGATGCCGAACCCGGGCCGGACTACGGCACGATCCGGGTGCTGCAGTTACCCGCGAACACCACGGTGGCCGGGCCGGGGCAGGCGCAGAGCAACATCACCTCCGACAGTTCGGTCAGCCAGAAAGTGCTGCTGTACAAGGGAAATCAGGTTCGCTACGGCAACCTGCTGACCCTGCCTGTGGGCGGTGGGTTGCTCTACGTGGAACCCATGTACGTGCAACCGACCTCGGGCTCGACCTCGTATCCGTTGCTACGTCAAGTGATCGTGTCCTTCGGCAGCAACATCGCCATCGGCGATGACCTGAAGAGCGCGCTGGACGGCTTGTTCGGTGGGCAATCCGGGGCGGTCACCCCGACCGGCGGCGGCACGCCGAGCAAGCCGACGACGACGCCGAGCAAGGGCGGTAGCAATGCCGCTGTGGCCGCCGCGCTGGCCGAGGCTCAGCAGGCCTTCGACGACGGCCGGACAGCGCTGGCCAAGGGCGACTTCGCCGCCTACGGCAAGGCCCAGGACCGGTTGTCCGCGGCGCTGACGAAGGCCGCGGCGGCGGAGAAGGCGGCGGCCGGCAAGGACGCCGCCTCGACCAAGACGCCGGCTGCGGACACCAAGGGCGCCACACCCGCGCCCACCGCCAAGGCCACCTCGCCACCCGCGATCAGGTCGTAGATGCACATTGAAACGCCCGGGACGTGGGGGACACCCCGATCGCCCCGGGCGTTTCAATGTGCATCAGGAGCCTGAGCTGCCGGGTCGGGGGTTACCGGTTTGCAGCGTTGATCGCCGCTCGCGTAAGGTGTACCTACCGACGCGGGGTGGAGCAGCTCGGTAGCTCGCTGGGCTCATAACCCAGAGGTCACAGGTTCAAATCCTGTCCCCGCTACGACCCGGAGACCCCCTGCTCGGCGCTGAGGCGCCTCGCAGGGGGTCTCCGCAGTTATTGCGCGACTTCGTCGCGCCGGCGGGGGCTTCGCCACAACCGATTGAGGCGAGCGGAGCGCGAGCAGCGAGGAACGAGCGCTCGCGGCTCCCGAGCCGATTGAAGGTTGTTGACGAGCGAAGCGAGGAACACCCGCACCCCCCTTCCGGCGGTCGAGGCCACCCTCGACGCCATCGCTGCCCCGGCGGATGGGTCCACGGGCGGCGGTAGCCCCACCCCATCTCCGACATAACGCCCCCACGTCGGGGTGGCGCGGCGCGACGGGCCTGCTGCCTACCGTCAAGGCGGCCGTCGCCTCGCCAAAGGAGCACCGTGAATCCTTCGTTGCTGTTACACCCCGGCCTGCCCAGCGCCGCGACGGCGCCCGAGGTCGCCGTGGTCGGTTCCGGCCCCTCGGGACTTGCGGCCGCCTTTCGCCTTCAGCAAGCGGGCTTCGCCGTGCGGATGTTCGAGGCGTCCAATCAGGTCGGCGGCAAGATGCGGACCTCCGTCCACGACGGGTTCGTCATCGACGAGGGGGCGACGATCATGCCGTCGACCTACGACGCCGCGTTCGCCTTGGCCGCAGACGCCGGTCTCGCCGACGAGTTGATCCCTGGCGGCTCGATCTTCGGCTTCGCGCGAGACGGTCGCATCCATTACGTCGATCCCGACCATCCGCTGCGGACGCTCGCACGGTTCCGTTATCTGACGCCCCGCTCGCGGCTGAAGATGGCCCGGATCACGGCGGACCTCATGCGGCAGCGCAAGCTGCTGAGCTTCGAGGACCTCTCGAATGCGGCGGATGGCGATACCGGCGAGACCGCGGCGGAGTACGCGCTGCGGGCGGGCAACCAGGAGATCCTCGACTACATCGTCGACATGCAGGTCCGCGCGCATTCGGGCCTCTCGGCGGCGGACGTGTCGAGCGTTGATTTCCGCTTTCAGTTCGTGAAGTTCATCGGTGCGAAGTTCTTCGCTTTCCGAGACGGGATGGGCAGTTACGCCAACGCAATGGCGTCACGTTGGGCGGTCGAGCTGGGCTCTCGCGTCCAGAACGTCGCGTTGGTCGACGACGAGGTCGAGCTGACCTGGACGGACGCCGACGGTGAGGCGCAGTCCGCGCGGTTCGCCGGATGTGTGCTGGCGGTACAGGCGTTCGCCACCGCCGGCATCTACCAGAACTTGACGGCGCAGCGGCGCGCGTTCCTGCGCCGCGTCGAGTACACGAAGATCGTCTGCGCCGCGGTCGGGCTCTCCAGGAAGCCCGACACCCCCGCAGCGGTGATCAGCGTGCCGCGGTCGGTGCACCCCGGCTTGATCGATATCGGGGTCGAGCACCACAAGGCGCCCGGTCGTGCGCCCGGCGGGAAGGGACTGCTGAACCTCTACGCGAGCTCGGCCTGGTCGCAGGAGCTCATGTCGTTGGACGACCAGGACGTCGTCGATCGGCTGCTGGACGCGGCCGAGCGTGTCCTTCCGGGTGTGTCGCGCGACGTCGAGTTCGCGTCGGTGAACCGATGGGATCCGATGGTGATCCGTGGGGTGCCCGGCCAGTGGCGTCAGCTGCGCGACTTCAACGAGGCGCGGCGCCGCGAGGACACGCTCGTGCAACTGGCCGGCGACTACTTCGCCTGCGGCAACATCAACGCAGCGACCGTGGCCGGCGAGCGGGCGGCGCGGGAGCTCGTCGCGGCGCTTCCGAGGACCTCGCGTCTGGACACCATCCGGCCGACGCGCTTGGCGATGCGTCATGTCTGATGCCCTCCTCGCGACGATGATCGAGCCGCCGCGTCATCTCCAGGTCTCCGCGACCGCGCCCACCGTCTTTCTCATCGGCACCGCTGCCCTCGCTCTCGCCGCGGTGGCCGTCGGTGCGCGGCGATGGCGGCGCGACGGCGACCCGACGCTGCTCATGCTGGTCCTCGGCGGGGCGGTCGCGTCGCTCTACGAGCCGGTCATTGACGTCCTCGGACACGTCTACTTCGTCGAGGACGGCGTACCGACTCTCTACACGGCGATGGACCGTGGCATGCCCTTCTTCGTGCCGTTCGCCTATGCGGGATACCTGGGCATCACCGCAGCGATCGCCCTTCGGGCCTTCGATCGCGGCGTCACGCGGGGGCAGGTCTTCGCGATCTGGGCGGCCTTCGCCGCAGTGATCATCGCCTTCGAGACCGGTCCGATCGTGGCGGACGTCTACGTCTACTACGGTCACCAGCCGCTCGATCTGTGGGGCTACCCGCTGTGGTGGGCGGCCGTCAACCCGCTCACGTCGATGTCGGCTGCGGCGGTTCTGTACCTCGTTGGTCGGCGTCGCGGTTCGGCGCCGTCGCCCGCGATCACGTTCGCTGCGATGGCGGTCGCACCGGGCATCTCCAACGGCGTCACGTCGTTGCCGATGTGGTACGCGCTCTACGACGGCGAAACGTCCGCCGGCATCAAGTACCTCGCTGCCGCCGTGACGATCGGCCTATCGCTCGCGGCCGTGCGGCTGATCGCTGACCTGGTGAGCGCGCCCGACCCGGTCAGTGCGGCGCCCGACAACGGCTCGGCCCACCCCGCGCGCGTCTCATCCGCTTTTTCGCTACACCGCTGAAGGGACTCGACATGACCTTCCAGACACATCAGCCCGCCACCGATCTTCACCTTCCCCAGCCGGGCGGCGACTGGGACCCGATGTCGGTGTTCACGCACTGCTCGCTGCTGTCCATCCCCGAAGCAGAGATCAGCATCTTTGTGTACGTGCGCTGCCAGCCCGCCTTCGGGCTGTCGCAAGGCGGACTCAGCATCTTCCGCGGCCTGGACAACCACGACCCGTACGGTGTCGAGTTCCTCGATTACCGGGCGACGATGCCGTGGCCGATGGTGAACGGCAACGCGATCACCACGGCCAACGGGCTGTGCCTGGAGTTCGTCGAACCCGGCAAGACCCTGCGGATCACCTATCGCGGCGACGGAGCGGCGCTGGACGTCGTGCAGACCGCCGTGTCCCCGCTGCTCGCGCGCGGGCACATCATCCCCGGTGAAGAGGACCGGCTCGACCTTTCCAAGAAGCCCGGCGGGAGCGAGCAGTTCATGCACACCGTGGGCGAGCTCGTCCTGCACGGGACGCGGTACGAGATCGACAGTTACGACTGCCGAGATCGGTCGTGGGCGCAGGTGCGTAGCGAGGAGAGAGGGGCCGTCCGCGTTCCGCCGGTGAGCTGGACGCCCATGTACTTCGGCGAGGATCTGATCTTCAATCAGGTGAGCTTCGAGCCGGAGAGCACCAAGCCGCTGTGGGCCGGCCTCTATGACATCCCGGCGAACACGCCGGCGCACCACTACGCGTGGATCCAGGTCGACGGCGAGCTTCGCGAGGTCGCGTGGGTGCAGCGTTCCGTCAAGCGCTACCACCCGACGCTCTACGCGGCGCAGGCGCAAACCATCGAGGTCGGCGACTGCGCCGGTCACGTCTACCGGTTCGAAGGCGAAGCGCTGGCGATGGCGCCGGTTCCCGTGTGGCCCAACGCGGCGCTGCGGCAGTTCTTGTACCGCTGGCGCAACGTCGCCGACGGCCGGACCGCGTACTGCTCGGGGCAGGAGATCTGGATGGACCAGGCCTATCAGCGCCAAGCCAAGGAGCGGCTCGCGGCGGTCGCGGACCGGTCGGACAGGCGGTCCATGGCCGAGTGCTGACCCGCGCTTGCCCGCAGGGAACCGGGTCTGCGGCCACCGGCTCGGTGAGATACTCGCGGCGCCATGCGACGGACGATGTCGAACACCACCTTCTCCGGGACGACGCTGGAACGCGACGCCGAACTCGAGCACATCGAGGCGGCGCTGGAGGCCGCGCGGCAGGGCTCGGGGCAGCTCGTCGTGGTCGAGGGCGCCAGCGGCATCGGCAAGTCGCGGCTGCTGGGCGAGACCCGCGGACGCGCCGAGCAGGCGCGGATGGAGGTGCTCTGGGCTCGGGGCGCTGAGCTCGAGCGCGAGTACTCCTTCGGCGTCGTGCTGCGGCTGCTCGAAGGGCGCGCAGCCGGCGCGCCCGCGCAGCTGCTGCGCGGCCGCGCCTCGCTCGCCTCCCCACTGTTCGTCGCCGCCGACGACGACATCGCGCATGCCTCGCCAACCGACGAATTCGCGCTCATCCACGGCCTGTACTGGTGCATCGTGAACCTCAGCGAGCGCGCTCCGCTGGCCATCGTCGTCGATGATGTGCACTGGGCGGACGCGCTGTCGCTTCGGTTCCTCGCCTACCTCGCGGGACGGCTGGACGACCTTCCCGTGGCGCTCGTCATCGCTGTGCGCACCGGCGACCCGTCGCTGGACCTGGAGCCGGTCGAGTACCTCGTCGAAGCCGCTCCGGCGCTGCAACTCCAGCCGCTGGAGCTCACCCGCGACGCCGTCGGCACCATTCTCGCGGAAGCGGGTATCGAAGGCGCCGGGCGCCCTGAATTCACGCACGCCTGCTGGACCGTCACACTCGGCAACCCGTTCTTCGTCCACGAGCTTGTTGCGGCGTTGCGCGGCGGCTCCGCCGACGTCGACGCCAGCGAGGTCGGATCGTTCGTGCCGAACAGCGTCCGCCGACGCGTCGTCCAGCGGTTGAAGCGGCTCGGCGAGGCCGAGCTTGCGCTGGCGCGGATGTGTGCGGTCGTCGGTGACCACATCGACCTCGAGTCCGCCGCGCAGCTCGCCGGCCTTGCCGAGCGCGGGGCGGTCGGCGTGGCGAACCGCCTCGTCGAGGCGCAGATTTTCGTGGCAGTGGAGCCGCTGTCCTTCGCGCACCCGATCGTGCGTTCGGCGGTCTACGACGACTTGTCGCCCACCGACGCAGCCGCCGCGCACGCCGCGGTGGCGCGGATGCTGCACGACCGCGGCGAGTCCGCCGAACGCGTCGCACACCATCTCCTCGCGGCGGACCGTATCGGTGAATCCTGGGCCGTCGACGCCCTGCATCAGGGCGCCAGGGCTGCGTCGCGCATGGGCGCGCCGGCAACCGCAGTGCGCATGCTTCGTCGCGCGCTGAGCCTCTGTGAGCCCACCGCGCGCACCGCGGACATGCTCGTCACGCTCGGCCTCGCCGAGGCTGCTGCGGGCGAACCGACGTCCCTGAGCCATTTCACGGACGCCGTCGCAATCGCCGACCGCCCGGATCGCACGCGGGCGCTGTACGCGCTCGGCGAGACGCTCTATCGCTATGGCCGCCACGGCGAGGCCGAAGTCGCCTTCCGGCGCGGCATGGCCGAGGCCGAGGGCAACGCGCTGGATCTGCCGTTCGAGGGCGCATATATGTGCACCGCCTACTACGACGCAGCGCGCCACCCGGAGATCGTCCCGGAACTGCGCCGCATTCTCACGTCGTCCGACGGCGCCGGCGACTCTGCCGCCCTGGCGCTGGCGGCGTTGCACGGCTCGTTCGCCGTACCGCCCGCCGCACCGGCCGTGGCGGCGGCTCGTCGCGCGCTTGCCGACTCCACGCGCACCGCGAAGGGCATCGCGACGAACATCGCGATGTGCGCACTGTGGCTTTGCGGCCATGCCTCCGAAGCCATCGACGCGGCAGATCGCGTTCTGGCCCAGGCGGGGGAGTACGGCAACGCCCTCGCCTTCGCCGAGACGTCGATGATGCGCGCGCTGTTCGCCCGCGCAGTCGGTCGAGTCGCCGACGCGGTGGCCGATGCTCAAGCGTCGATCGACGGTGTTGCCCGCGGCTGGCAAGGCACCGGCGCCGCGCCGCACAGCGTCTTGGCGCTGTGCCTTATCGACCGCGGGAGCCTGGCCGAGGCCGAGGAGGCGCTCGACCGAGCCGCGGCGCTGATGCGCTCGGAGTTGGGGCTGGTCAACGCCTGGTATTTCGAGGCGCGAGGCCGCCTCGCCCTGCTTCGCGGCAACCCTGAGCTCGCGCTGACGCAGCTGCTGGCGGTGCGGGACGCACTCGCTCCTTACGGGATCGTCAATCCCGTGATGGCTCCCTGGCGGTCGTTGGCCGCGCTCGCCGCCCACGGACGCGGCGACGATGCGCATGCCCGGGAGTTCATCGACGAAGAGCTGGCGCAGGCGGAGGCCTTCGGACTGCCGGTCGCCATCGCCGTCGCCCTGCGTATCAAGGCGGTCATCCCGGCAACGGGCCCGGACCAGCTCAAGCTCCTTGAACGGTCGGCGGCGTTGCTCGCCGGTGGCGACGACGCATGGCTTGAGCAGGCTCGGACCCAGCTGGCGCTGGGCGTGGCATACCGGCGAGCCGGGCGGCGGGTGGACAGTCGTGAGCCGTTGCGCAGAGCGCTCGATCTCGCGCACCGCTGCGGCGCCTCGGCGCTGGAGACCGAGGCGCGCGAGGAACTGCTCGCCAGCGGGGCGCGCCCACGTTCCCCGGTGATGACCGGTCTTGATGCGCTCACGCCCAGCGAGCGGCGAATCGCGCAGCTGGCAGCCGACGGACGCTCCAACAGCGAGATCGCCGGGGTGCTCTTCTTGACGAAGAACACCGTGGCGTGGCACATCAAGAACATCTATCGCAAGCTCGACGTCGACTCGCGACCGGCGCTGCAGGAGCGTCTCGCGGGGGAGCACTCGGGCAGCTGACGCAATCCCACCCCGCCATACGGCAAAAGCCCCCCTCCGCGTGGTGGCGCAGCCGAATCGGCACCTCCCTAGCGTCTTGTCGCATGAGGACCCGGGCGGAGACCAGAGCCAGCCATCGTGCCGACGTTGTCGTCGTCGGTGCGGGGCACAACGGGCTGGTGACCGCGTGTTACCTCGCTCGGGCCGGATTTGACGTCACGGTGGTGGAGGCTGCGCCGACGATCGGCGGGATGACCTCGACCAACCCGATGGCGCCCGAGGCGCCGGAGTACCTCATCAACGAGGCGTCCATCCAGGCTTCGCTGTTCCGTGCCACGACCATCGAGCGTGACCTGGAGCTCGGCACCCGTTTCGGTCTGCGGATGACCGTCATCGATCCCGCGCACGTGCAGATGGGCCCGGGGGGCGAGTCGATCGCGTTGTGGCGCGATCCCGCGCGGACGGCCGACGAGATCCGACGGTTCTCCGAGCGCGACGCCCGCGCCTGGCTCGAGCTCAATGAGGTCATCGACGCGGCGGTGCAGATGGGCATGCCGCTGATGCAGACCAGCCCGGTGCGCCCCGACCCGCGCCAGGTCATGCGGTCTCTGCGTGCGCTCGTGCGGGGCCGCCGCCAACTCGCCGCGATCGGCCGCTGGGTGATGGCCTCGCACCAGGAGGCGGTCGAGGAGCGCTTCGAGACCGATCTCGTGCGTGCCGCGCTGCTGATAGGCCTGCCGTTCCAACGCTTCGATACCGACGGGGGCGGTTGGGCGCTCATCTACCTCGGTGTGCTCCGTCGCTACGGCGTCGCGATGTTCCACGGCGGGACCGGCGCCCTGCCCGCAGCGCTTGAGCGCTGCCTCACGGCGGCCGGCGGCCGCGTCATCACCGACGAGCCGGTCGAAGAACTACTGATGCACGGCGATCGGGTCGCGGGTGTTCGCACGAGCAATGGCACGGTGGTCGAGGCACGTCACGCGGTCGTGACCGCGTGCAGCCCCAAGACGACGCTCACCCGCCTGTTGCCCTCCGGTGTCCTGCCGCCACGGCTGGAGAACCGCGCCCGACACATCCCGACCGCGACGCGCGGGATCTGCGACTACAAGCTGAACATCGCGCTGAAGGGACGGCTGACGCTGCCCCGTCACACCAAGTGGCGCGGAGACGACGTCGACCTCCGGCTCGGGGCCAACTCGTTCAACAGCTACCGGGAGACGCTCGACGCGGCCGCCGCGGCAGCCGCAGGTGAGATCCCGGACCACGTGCCCGGACTCGCTCAGATCACCACCGCCTTCGATCCCACGATGGCGCCGCCCGGGTGTGACACGTACTGGTTCTGGTCCGGTCTGACGCCAACTCATCCTCGCGAGGGTTGGGACGTGGCACGCCGCGAGATCACCGCGCGTGCAATCAAGGATGCCGCGCTCTACTACGAGGGGATCGAGGAGTTGGAGATCGCCCGTCGCCCCCTCGTCCGGCCCGACATCGAGGAGCGCTTCTTCGCGATCGACGGCAGCATCTACCACGTCGACCCGGTCCCCACACGGTTCGGACCCCTCAAGCCGGCGCTCGGCTTCGGCGGGTACCGCACCGTCGTCCCCGGCCTCTATCTCACCGGCTCGGGGACACACCCGGTCGCGGGCATCAGCGGGATACCGGGGCAGAACGCGGCCAAGGCGGTCCTGCGCGATCTCAAGGGAGTCCTAACGCGGCGCGGCGCATCCGAGCAGCCGCCCGTGACCGTCGCGCAGGCCAATGGCCATCACCGCGTCGACGACCTCGAGAACGTCTGAGTCCAGCGGACAACTGAGGAGACACCCGTGGCTTTCGCCAACACGATCGACCCTGCTCACGCGGCGCCTCGGCTGCACGCCTGGCTCGCCGGCCGGCTCGACGACGCGACCGACGTGCAGGTCGGCACCATCACCATCCCGACGTCGAGCGGGATGTCGACGGAGACCGTCATGTTCGAGGCCACCTGGTCGGCGGGCGGTGAACGTCGCGCGCAACGCTGCGTTGCGCGCGTCCAGCCGCGCGGCGACGCGCTGTTCCCGAGCTATGACCTGACCCGCGAGGCGGCGATCATGCGGGCGCTGGCCGCACACACGGATGTGCCGGTCCCGGCTGTGTTGTTCGAAGAGCCGGGTGACGAGGTCTTCGACGCACCGTTCTTCGTCATGGAGCGCATCGATGGCGAGGTTCCCGGTGACGATCCGCCGTTCACCACCGGCGGATGGGTCATGGGGCTCGACGCCGCCGCGCGCACGGCGCTCTGCGCGAACGGCCTCGAGGTCCTCGCGAAGATCCACGGGGCCGACCTGGCGAAGCTGCCCGTGGCAGACGGCACCGCGCAAGACGGCGCAGCGGCCTTGGACGCTCAGCTGCGTATCTGGGAGCGCTTCGCCGGGTGGGCGACGGACGGCGCGACCCACCCCACGATCGGCCCGGCGCTGGAATGGCTACGCCGCGAGCGGCCCGCGTCGCCGGGCGAGGCGGTACTGAGCTGGGGCGACGCCCGCCTGGGCAACATGCTGTTCGGCCCGGACCAGCAGGTGAACGCGGTGCTGGACTGGGAAATGGCCGGGATCGCGCCGCGCGGGTTCGACCTCGCATGGTGGATGTTCATCACGCGCCATCACACGGAGGGAATCGGCGTACCACTGCCGTCCGGCTTTCCCACCGCGGAGCAGACAGTCGAGCGATACACCGAGCTCACCGGCCACCAGCCGCGCGACCTGCACTACTACGAGGCGTTCGCTGCCACGCGACTCTCGATCCTCGTCGTGCGCGCCGCCGGCCTGATGATCGGCGCCGGGTTGCTGCCCGCCGACTCGCAGATGGCCTTCGTCATCCCCGCAACGAACCTCCTGGCCGGCCTGCGCGATCTCCCCGCGCCAGAGGGCGAGGCGGCCTACTACATCGGCAACCGCTGAGCATCGGCGCCGGCCTCGTCCCAAGAGCCGGCGATTCTTAGGAGTCCCGACCATGTCTATCCCGTTTCGGCGGTGGCGCCGCCTCGCCCTGAAGGCCGGCGCCTCCGCGCTCGCACTCGGCGCCTGTGCGTCCCTGGTCATGGCGCCGCCGGCGCACGCCGCGGACCGCAGTTTCGATGCCGTCGCGAGCGCGTACGGCATCAACAACGGCATCTCAAACCCGTCGTTCCCGTTGAGCCTGGTGTTGACCGGGTCCGGCCCGGCCTCCTCGGCCCACCTGACCAGCCTCGGCGGTTCGGACGCCTTCGCGTCGTTCCCTTATCCGGGCGACACGCTGGTCGGGGCGCCCGGCCTGCTGTCCGGGGTGTTCGGCTTCTCGTTCCCGAACTACCCGCTCTACGTCGCGACCAGCGCCGGTGACGACCCGCGTTCCGCGAACTACCCCGGCATCACCCTGAGCTCGCGCAGCGACGCCCTGGTCTCGGAGTCGCGCGCCCTGGTGGGCACCGACGTCAGCGGCTTCGACTCCACCTCGCGCGTCGCCGTGGACGGCGACGACGGCGTCACCTCGCAAGCACAGACGGTCTTCAAGACCCTGCAGTTCGGCAACGTGTTCAGCTTGTCCGGAGTCCAGTCGCTGGCCAAGGTCGTGGCCGACGGCACCAGCGGTGCCCTCACCCGGACCTCGGAGTTGAGCATCGGCGCGATCGATGTGCCCGGCCTACGGATCGTGGTCCCGAAGCAGACGCCGGGAACGGTTCCGCTGCCGATTCCGGTGCCCGGCGTGGGTCAGGTGCCGCCGTTGCAGTTCCCGCCGATGCCGATCCCGGACGGCGGTCAGACCCTGAACGCGCCGGAATTGGGCTTCACCGACGGCGCCTTCACCGCAACGCTGCCCGGCCAACCACAGGGCCGGCGTTACGTCATCCCGACGGGGCCGGTGCTGGAGGCGTTCGCGGCGCACGGCATGCAGGTGACCTTCCAGCGGGCCGCCGACACCAAGCACGGTGTCGTCGCCCCGGCCATCACGTTCTCCACCGATTTTCCGGCCCCGCCGGGAAATCCTTACTACAACGGCGTCACGCACGCGACCTACACCCTCGGTGGGGCGTTCGCCGAGGTCGCCTACGACGTGGTGAACACCGACACCAACGTGACCACGCCGCCGGCGGGCGACGCACCCACCAACGGGATCGACGCGGCCGCCATCCCGGGCGGCGCGTCGGCGCCCGGCTTGGTGCCCTCGACCAACCCGGCGGCGCTCGGTCAGGTTGCTCTCAGCCCGGTGGAGCGGGCGAATTTCGTTGCCCTGCGGTCATCCACGGCCGACACGCAGGACCTCTACCTGGTGGTGATGGCGATCGGGATCGCTGTCTTGGTGATGGGCACCGTCCTTCGACGTTTGGGAGTTCTCCGGCCATGGATGTGATGACCGCACTGCGCACGCATTGGGATCGGATTGCCGCGATCGCGGCCGTCGTCGTCGGGCTCGTGTCACTCCTGCTCGGCTACCTGGGCGTCAGCGACACCGAGTACGTCGTGAAGCAGATCCCGTACGTCATCTCCAACGGCCTGTTCGGCATTTTCATGCTCGGCGTCGGCACGGCGTTGTGGCTCTCTGCCGATTTGCGCGACGAGTGGCGTGAGCTGCGTGCGCTGCGCATCGCGGTCAACGAGCACGGCATGACCGTGCGGGCCGATGGCCGCCTCGATGCCGAGGGCGTTGTGGGTCGATGACGACTGCCGTGCGCGAACCTCACATCCGACGGGCGCAGCCGCGGGCGAGTGGCCGGCGCGCTCCCGCCAATGTGGCCGCGTCGCAACGCGGTACGGACCTTGGCGTGCGGCTGCTCAACCGTGGCCCATGGCGCAAGCGCGACCGGACGATCGTCGTCGGCGGCTGTGCGCTCGGCCTGTTCGGGCTGGGCATCTGCAGCTGGGGCGGCGGTGGCGAGGTTGACCTGTCCGACCAGTTGCACTGGCTGGTCGGCGGGATCGTGAGCGTCGCCCTGTCCTCGTTGGGCCTGGCCTACTGGCTGCTGTCCGGCCTGCGGACGGTGCGCCTGGAAACGGCCGGCGTGTTCGGCGCCGTCACCGCCAACCGTGCCCCGGCCACGGTGGCAGCCGGGAGCGCGGGCCTGGTCACCGCCGCCGGCATGGTGCGTTATCACCGCCCCGAGTGCCCGCTGGTGGCCGGCAAGACGGTCCGCGAACTCGACGCCGCGACGATCGCGGCCGAGGGCCTACGGGTGTGCGGGGCGTGCGGCTGATGGGCGCCTACATCCCCTTCATCGTCACGGGATTGATCGTCGGATCCATCTACGGACTCTCCGCGATGGGCCTGGTCCTCACCTACAAGACCTCGGGCCTGTTCAACGTCGGGCACGGCGCGGTGTGCGCCGCGGCAGCCTTTGTCTTCTACGAACTGCGCCAGGAGCACGGTGTGCCGTGGCCGATCGCAGCCTTCATCACCGTCGCGATCTTCGGCGCCGCCACCGGACTCGTGCTCGAGCGGCTCGCCGGGGCGTTGTCCGGGGTGACCACTACCTACAAGATCGTCGCCACGGTCGGTCTGCTGGTCGCGGTTCGTTCCCTGGTCATTCTGATCTGGGGTTCCGAGCAGCTGACCTTTGACCCGTTCCTGCCCCAGGGACAGGCCTTCAAGGTCTCCAACGTGTCGGTCAGCTGGGACAACGTCATCGACATGGGCCTCGGCATCGCCGCCGCTGTTGGGCTGGCACTGCTCTTTCGCCGGTCCCGGCTCGGCGTGGCGATGCGCGGCGTGGTGGACAACCCGGCGCTGCTGGACATGGCCGGCACCGCTCCGGCCAAGGTCCGCCGCACCGCCTGGATTATCGGCTCGATGTTCGCCGCGATCTCCGGCGTGCTGTTCGCCTCGGTGACCGGCCAGCTCGACGTCAATGTGCTCTCGCTGCTGGTGGTCCAGGCCTTCGGGGCCGCCGCGATCGGCCGCTTCCAGTCGATCCCGATGGCCTTTGTCGGCGGCCTGTTCGTCGGCCTGGTGCAGAAGCTGATCTCGAAGGAGTTCGCGGGGGAGGGCGTGCTGCGTGGCATCGACCTCAACGTGCCGTTCATCATCCTGTTCATCGCGATGCTGGTGACCCCGAAGGGGCGCCTGCAGGAGATCGGGCGCAAGGTGAAGGACCGCGCCCGGACCGACGGCCCATTCAGCGCGCGCACCCGGACGGTCGGCTACGCCGCCCTGCTCGGCGGCGCCCTGATGGTGCCTCACCTCGTCGGCACCCGCCTGTCGCTCTACAGCACCGGGCTGACCGCGGTGGTCCTGTTCCTCTCTCTCGGCTTATTGGTTCGGACCTCCGGACAGATCTCGTTGTGTCACGTCGGGTTCGCCGCGATCGGTGCGGCCGGCTTCGGGCACATGCTCGCCAACGGCGTGCCCTGGGGGCCGGCCCTGCTGCTGGGTGGCGTGTTCGCGGTGCCCGTGGGCGCGTTCATCGCGATCCCGGCCATCCGGCTCTCCGGCCTGTTCCTCGGCCTGGCCACGCTCGGCTTCGGCATTCTGCTTGCGCAGTACGCCTACGGGCAGAGCTGGATGTTCGGCTTCGGGCGACTCGACACCCGCCGCCCGGAGTTCGCCGGCCTGGACGACGACACCCGCTACTACTACTTCCTCCTCACGATCGCCCTGGCCGCCGTCGCGGTCGTCGCGCTCGTCGAGCGGTCCCGGCTCGGTCGGCTGCTGCGCGGGCTGGCGGACTCACCGACCGCGCTGACCTCGCTCGGCACCAACCTGAACATGATCCGGGTGATGGTGTTCTGCCTGTCCGCATTCCTGGCCGGCATCAGCGGGGCGATGTATGCCTCGCTGTTCGGCAGTGTGAACCAGGACAGCTTCAACTATCTGCAGTCCCTGGTTGTGCTTGCCGTCCTCGCGATTTCCGGGCGTGGCACGGTCACCAGCGCGGTGGTCGGCTCGTTGCTGCTCTACGTGGTGCCGGGCTACATCGACAACCCGGACCAATTCTCCCTGCTGCAGGTCGGCTTCGGCCTGGCGGCGATCCTCGCCGCCGTGCTCTCGCAGGGACAGCTCGCCGGGCTCATCGGCCGGATCGCCGCCGCGGGCAGACAACGCACGCTCAGCCCGTGGCGCGACCGGCTCGACCCGGTGCACCAAAGCCCACCCCATCTGCTGACAACCACTGGAGTACACCGATGAGAAAGACCGCCATCGCGCTGATCGCGGCCGGTGCACTGCTCACCACCGGCTGCGGCAACCGAGTCTCCGACGAACGCATCGAGGCCGCCAACGCCTCCGTCGTGCGGCTCACCGATGGGCAGCTCAAAGCCGCCGGAATCGACCCCGCAGCCGCGGCGGCCAGGGTCGCCACCGGCACCACTCCGGCCGTCGGTGACACTTCCGTTGCGGCCACTACTGCCACCGGCACCGCCGGTACCGCGGCCACCGGAGCCACCACCACCGGCGGTGCGGTCGCCGGCGGTGCGGTCGCCGGAACGACGTCAGGCGGTACCGCGACCGCGGGCACCCGCGCCGTGGCGGTCAACGCCGCCACACCGTGCACGCAGTCGCTGCCGCCGGTGGTGCTCGGTCAGACGGGGGTCTTCAGTGGATTCATCGGTGCGGTTGGCTCGGGTACCCGGCCGGGCCTGCAGGTGTGGGCCAAGGACCTCAACTCCCGCGGCGGGCTGGCCTGCCACCCGATCCAGCTGATCCAGCTGGACGACCAGTCCGACCCGGCCAAGGTCGCCGCCAACGTGCGCGACCTGGTGGAGAACAAGAAGGTCTCCGCGCTGATCGACCCGTTCCTGCCGATCGCCCTCGGCCCGTACGCCGAGACTGCGGCCAGGTACAAGATGCCGACAGTCGGCGGCGACAATATTGACCTGATCTGGAACCAGCACCCGTTGCTGTTCCCGGTCGGCGCGTCCCCGCTCGGGACCTATCTGGGCAGCATCAAGTCCGCCGCCGAGTCCGGCAACTTCAAGAAGTTCGGGATGCTCTACTGCGTCGAGGCGACGATCTGCGGCGCCCTCAAGAAGTCCGTGACGACCAAGGGCGGGTTGGCCGACCAGGCCGGTGTCGAGACCGTGTACACCGCGCCGTACTCACTCACACAGCCGGACTTCACCTCCGAATGCCAGAACATGAAGAACGCCGGCGTGCAGTTCGTGTTCATCGGCGGCGACGCTTCGGCGGTCTCCCGGGTGGCGCGGTCCTGCAACAGCCTCGGCTTCAATCCGACCCTGTGCACAGTGAGCCTGGCCGCCGGTTCGACCCTGCAGGCGGACAAGCTGGTGGCCCGCGACGGCTTATACCTCGGGTCGTTCCTCGCCCCGTTCCCGGCCAACGACACCCCGGGTTTGAAGGAGTACCACGCGGCCTTCCAGCGGTACGCGCCGACGTTCCCGCTCGACGGCTCCTCGCTGATCGCGTGGGGCTCGGGCAAGCTGCTGGAGGCGGCGGTGAACACCCTCGGTGCCGAGGCGCGCTCCGGCCCGCTGACCACCGCGCTGATCATGAAGGGTCTGGGCAAGGTCAAGAACGAGACGCTCAGGGGCCTCAGCCCGCCGATGACCTTCAAGCCGGGACAGCCGTTCGCCCCGGCGATCAACTGCTACGCCGTCATCGTCCTCACCGCGCGCGACGAGAATTACCGGGCGCCCGAGGGCACGAAATTCCACTGCCAGTGAGCGCGCGATGATGGCGAAGGGTTCCGACCTCGCCCAGCACGTGGACGGTTTGGCCATCGAGAATCTGACGGTCCGTTTCGGTGGTTTGACCGCGGTGGATGGGCAGACGCTGACCGCACCGCGGGGCCGGATCACCGGACTGATCGGGCCCAACGGCGCAGGCAAGACCACGACGTTCAACGCGTGCACCGGTGTGGTCAAGCCGAGCGCGGGCCGGGTGTCGCTGTTCGGCGAGGACGTCACGCACTGGTCGCCGGACCACCGGGCGCTGCTGGGCTTGGGCCGGACCTTCCAGCGGATGGAACTGTTCGACACGCTCACCGTGCGGGAGAACGTGCGGCTGGGTAAGGAAGCGGGGCTGGCCGGGCGTAACCCGTGGCGGGCGCTGCGCTCCAGCCGGGCACAGGCCACGACGGTGCGCCGGCTGGCCGACGACGCGATGGAGATGGTGGGTATCGCCGGCGAGGCCGGCCGCCGCCCGGCGGATCTGAGTACCGGTCAGCGGCGGCTGGTGGAGCTCGCCCGGTGTATCGCCGGCGAGTTCTCGGTCATGCTGCTCGACGAGCCGTCCTCGGGCCTCGACGGCACGGAGACCGAGCAGTTCGGCGCGGTGCTGCGTCGGCTGGTTGCTGAGCGCAACGTCGCGATCCTCATCGTCGAGCACGACATGGAACTGGTCATGACGACCTGCAACTACATCCACGTCCTGGACTTCGGCAAGCCGATCTTCGAGGGCACCCCGC
>Ga0137412_10000219_pt1 | contig 37731 bp, 32 predicted proteins | sample CZODoug2_1_16fun_FD_122160 | JGI IMG/M metagenome (GOLD analysis project Ga0137412, IMG submission 122160) | Vadose zone soil fungal communities from Angelo Coast Range Reserve, California, USA - CZODoug2_1_16fungal (Hybrid Assembly) | ecosystem: Environmental > Terrestrial > Soil > Vadose zone...
GTCGGCCCGACGGTCGGCGAGGTGGCGCTGCGCGCGCTGCGCCGGTTCCCGGACCGGACCGCGTTCAGCTGGGACGGCGGCGCGCTCAGCTACGCGGGCGCCACCGACCTGATCGGCCGCATCCAGCGGGTGTACGCAGAGCAAAGGCTGCGCCGGGGCCAGCGCATCGCGGTGCTCACCGGGAACCGTGCCGAGTCGTGGTGCGCGGCGGTCGCGGCGCAGGCCAGCGGGCTGGTGCTGTCCTGGCTGCACCCGCTGGGCTCGCTGCCCGACCAGCTCTTCCAGCTCGCCGACCTGGACGCCGCCGCCGTTGTGGTCGACGCCGAGCGGTTCGCCGCGCGGGGTGCCGAGCTGGCCGAGGCGCTGGACGGGGTGGCGGTGCTCGCCGTCGGACCGGCCGACTTCGCCCCCGACCTGCTGGCGGCCGCCGAGAGGGTCGGCGTTGGGGCGCCGGTCGACGTGGCCGAGCCTGATGACGTGGTGGCGATCAGCTACACCGGCGGCACCACCGGCCGTTCGAAGGGCGCGGTGCGCCGGCACGCGTCCGTGCTGCAGAGCCTGTCCACGATCCTCGGTGGCTTCGAGCTGCCCGCCGATCCCCGTTTGCTGGCGGTGGCGCCGATCAGCCACGTCGGCGGCACGAAAATCGTGCCGACCTTGACCAGAGGTGGCATCGTCCACCTGCTGTCCGGGTTCGCCCCGGACCGGGTACTGGACGCGATCGCCAGGCAGCGGCTGACGTTCACGCTGCTGGTGCCGACGATGATCTACGCGCTGCTGGATCACCCGGACCTGGAGCGCACCGACCTCTCGTCGCTGGAGCTGCTGCTCTACGGCGCCTCGCCGATGTCGGCCACCCGGCTGGTGGAGGGGCTGGAGCGGATCGGCCCGGTGTTCTCCCAGCTCTACGGGCAGACCGAGTGCTACCCGATCAGCGTGCTGCACCGCGCTGAGCACGACCCGGTCGGCCGGCCCGAGCTGATCGGATCCTGCGGCGCGCCGGTGAGCACGGTGGCCGTCGCGCTGCTGGACCGCGACGGTGTCGAGGTACCCGTGGGAGAGCCGGGCGAGCTGTGCGTGCGCGGCGGCGGGGTGATGGAGGAGTACTGGCGGCGCCCCGAGCTGACCGCCGAGACCTTTGCGCACGGCTGGCTGCACACCGGCGACATCGCCCGCGCCGACGACCAGGGTTATCTCTACATCGTCGACCGCGCCAAGGACATGATCATCAGCGGCGGCTTCAACGTGTACCCGCGCGAGGTCGAGGACGCGCTGGCCGCGCACCCCGCCGTCTCCTCCGCCGCCGTGTACGGCGTGCCGGACGAGAAGTGGGGTGAGGCGGTGACCGCCGCCGTGGTGCTGCGCGCTGGATCTTCGGCCACCGTCGAGGAGCTGATCGCGCACGTCAAGCATCGGAAGGGCTCGGTGCAGGCGCCGAAGTCCCTGCACCTGCTCTCCGAGCTGCCGATGACGGCCGTCGGCAAGATCGACAAGAAGGCGCTCCGCCGGCATCAGGATCAGGAGGAGCATTGACTTCGGACCTAGGTTCCACGTGGCGACCGGGTGGAGCGGTGATGTGATGGGGAGCCGGCACCGGATTGAGCTGACAGTCAACGGCGAGCCGCGCGGCTGCGAGACGGAGGGGCGTACCAGTCTGGCCGACCTGCTGCGGGACACCTTGGGGCTCACCGGGACCCACCTCGGCTGCGAGCACGGGGTGTGTGGGGCATGCACAGTGCTGCTGGACGGCGAACCAGTGCGGTCCTGCATCCTGCTCGCCGCCCAGGTCGACGGGCATGAGGTCACCACCATCGAGGGTCTCGCCGAGCCGGGTGGCCGACTCAGCGTTGTTCAGGATGCGTTCTGCCAGAGCCATGCGCTGCAGTGCGGCTTCTGCACGCCGGGAATGGTGCTCGCCGTCGAAGCGCTGCTTCGAGCCACTCCCGCGCCGGACCGACGAGAGATTGACGAGGCGCTCGGCGGCAACATCTGCCGCTGCACCGGGTACGTGCAGATCCGGGAAGCGGTTCGTTACGCGGCTGGCCGCATCCGGGCGGACGCTGACCAAGCCGCCGTCGACATCGAGGCGGTCGTCGGCGGTGGCTGAACACACTGGTCACCGATGGGTGTCCCGCGCCGCGCCGCTGCGGGAGGACCCGCGTTTCGTGACCGGTCGGGGGCGCTACGTCGCCGACATCACGCCTGCCGGAACCCTGCACATCGGGCTGGTGACCAGTCCGCACGCGCATGCCCGGATCGGGGCGATCACGGTCGAGGAGGCGCTGCGGGTCGAGGGTGTGGTCGCGGTGCTGACCGGCGCCGAGCTGGCCAAGGAGACCCGCCCACTGCGGCAGTACCTGGATACCCCGGACATCGAGTGGCGTCCGCTCGCCGTCGAGGAGACCCGGTACGCGGGCGAGTGGGTCGCCGCGGTGGTTGCCACCTCGCGGGCGAGAGCCGAGGACGGTGCCGAGCTCGTCGAGGTGGACTACGAGCCGTTGCCCGCCATACTGGATCCGGAGGCCGCCATCAAACCGGGTGCGCCGCTCGTGCACGCCGCGCATGGCACCAACGTGATGACCCACCGGGAGTTCGCCTGGGGTGACGTGGTGGGCGATCGTGCCCGCTCGGCCGGGTCGTCGAGGGTCCGGGTGCGCTGGAACCGCAACTCCACCGTGCCGCTGGAGACGTTCGGGGTAGTCGCAAGCTGGGATGAGCACCGGCGGGTGCTCGATGTGTGGGCCTCGGTTCAGATGCCGCAGTTTCCCGACCAGCTGGCGGCGGCCCTGGCCATTCCGGGCAACCAGGTTCGGGTGCATTTCGACGTCGACGTCGGGGGCAGCTACGGGGTCAAGCGCGGGATCAAGCACGCGGTGCTTGCCGGTTACCTGGCGCGGCGACTGCATGTGCCGGTGAAGCTCATCGAGGACCGGGCGGAGAACATGCACGGCGGCGACTTCCACGGTCCCGACCGCATCTTCGACGTCGAGCTCGGTTACGCCTCTGACGGCACGTTCACCACGATCAGCATCGAGGTACTCGACGACGAGGGCGCCTACCCAGGCCGATCGCCATTGCAGCTGGCCAAGCCGATCGGCGCCATCGTGGGTCCATACCGGATCCCTAGTGCCTCGTACACGGCGACCGCCGTTACGACGAACAAGACAGGTCAGGTGGCCGTGCGAGGGTTCGGCCAGGCACCGACCAACTACGCGATCGAGGCGGCGGTCGACGCCGTAGCGCGGGAACTGGGCATGGATCGGCTGGAGCTGCGCCGACGCAACTTCATCCGGCCCGAGGAATTTCCCTACCGGATACCCAGCGGTACCGAGTACGACTCGGGTGACTATCCAGCAGTGCTGGACAAGGTGATCGGGCTGGCCGACCTGGATGCGCTTCGGCGCCGCCGCGACGAGATCCGGAGATCCGGGCGGCTCGCCGGGATCGGCGTAGCGACCTGCCTGGAACCGGGCGGTGGCAACGCGATCTTCGAGAACCTGATGAACCCGAGCAATGACAAGACCACCTTTCCCGAGGGGTGCCGGCTGCGGGTGGATGGCACCGGCGGGATCACCGTGATCGTCGCAATATCCTCGGCGGGGCAGAGCCACGACTCGATGCTCGCCACCCTCACCGGCGAGGAGCTGGGGCACGACCCGGCGACGATCTCCGTGGTCCGAGCCGACTCGCTGACCGGGATGCCGTCACAAAGCCCGGTCGGCAGCCGGATGACCATCGTGCTGGGCCGGGCCATCCATGGCGCCGCCGACGAACTCAAGGCCAGGTTGCGGGCCATCGGCGCGCACCAGCTCCGGCTGGACCCGGACGAAGTCGACTACGTCGACGGCGACGTGGTGTCCCGCGCGGACCCGGACCGGCGGGTCGACTGGGCCGAACTGGTCGCGATCGCTCACCGCAAGCAGCACCTGATGCCACCGGGTGTGCAGCCGGGGCTCGAGGTGGTGCACGTCGCGCACACGCCCCGGTCCGGCGGGCTCGCCGCCTCGGACGGCACCGTTCAGCTCTACCCGTGTTACTCCTTCGAGGCCCATCTGGTGCTGGCCGTGATCGATCCTGGTACCGGTGTGGTCGAGCTGGCGGACTACTTCCTCGCACACGACTGCGGCACTGTGATCAACCCCGAGGTGGTCCGTGGGATGGTCTACGGCGGCACCGCGCACGGCATCGGGGTGGCGCTCTACGAGCAGTTCGCCTTCGACGACAACGGCCAGCCGCTCACCCAGTCGTTCATGGACTACCTGCTGCCGAGCGCACACGAGATTCCGACGATCGTCGACGTCGAGCACTGCACACCCTCACCGTTCACCACCCTGGGGCAGAAGGGTGCCGGCGAGGCGGGGTACATGGGCGCGCCCGCTGCCGTTGCCGGCGCGGTGAACGACGCGCTCATCGCGGCGGGGGCGACACCCGTGAGCTCGCTGCCGATCAAACCCAGCGACGTCTGGGCGGCACTACACGCCGTCAACGCAAGCAAACGTGACCAGGAGAGCGGAGTACTCCAGTGAACGAACAGGCCCCCGCCGCTGTAGGCGTGATCGATGCCCACGCCCACATCGTGCCTGCCGGATTGATCGCCGACCTGGCGGCTGGCCGGGTGCGCTTCCCGCACGTGGAGGTGGCCGCCCACGGCGCTAGCCATATCGCGTCGTTCAACGGCGGCCCGCCGACGCGCCCGATCGCCCCTGGTCTGACTGATCCGGACCGGCGCGGGAGGTGGCTGGCCGAGCAGGGCATCGACCGTCAGGTGGTCGGCGGCTGGCTCGATCTCTTTGGCTACGAGTTGCCCGGTGACGAGGGCGCGGATTGGGCTCGGCTGCTCACCGACGCGGTGGCCGACCTCGCCGCCACCGACGAGCGGCTGGTACCGCTGGGCACCGTGCCGCTGCAGGACCCGGAGCGCGCGGCGGCCGCCCTTGTCGCCCAGCGCGGCGCGGGCATACCTGGCGCGATGATCGCCACCCGCGCCGGCGGCCGGGAGCTGGACGATCCCGCATTCACCCCGTTCTGGGAGGCCGCCGACCAGACCGGCGCGGTGCTGTTCCTACATCCCGGTTTCGGCGCCGCCAGCCAGCGCTACACCGAGTTCGGCCTGGCCAATGGTCTGGCCCGGCTGGAGGACACCACCGTCACGCTCGCGCGCCTGCTCTACGCAGGCGTACCGGCGCGCTATCCAGGGATGAAGCTGCTCGTGGCGCACGGCGGAGCTGCCCTGCCCGCCGTGCTGGGTCGGTTGGTGCGCAATCATGTGATCAACACCGACAGTACGGCCGACCCGCTGGAGTCCTTCGCGCGGCTGTACCTGGACAGTGTGGTCTTCGACCCGTCCACCTTGGAATTCTTGGTCGCCAAGATCGGCGCGGATCGAGTGCTGCTCGGTTCGGACTACCCATTCCCGATCGGTGACCTGGCCCCGCGTCGGGTCGTGGAGCAGGCCGAGGTCAAGGGTGAGGACCGGGCGCGAATCCTGGGCCACAACGCCGAGCGGCTCTTCGGCATCGCCGCCGGGGCAGGCACGGCTCGGTGAAGCCCGTCGACTTCGAGCTACACCGGCCGGCTTCGCTGGACGAGGCGGTCGCGCTGCTCGCCGAGCACGGGGAGGAGGGCAAGGTGCTCGCCGGTGGACAGAGCCTGCTGCCCTTGCTGAACTTCCGGCTGGCCCGCCCGGAACACCTCATCGACCTCGGCCGGATCGGGAGCCTGGTCGAGCTGCGCCGCACCGACCTGGGGCTGACCCTGGGAAGCATGGTTCGCCACGCCGCCGCCGAGCGCGCGCCGGCGGTGGCCAGGGACTGCCCCCTGCTCGCCGAGGCCCTGCCCCAGATCGCCCACCCGCCGATCCGCAACCGGGGCACCGTCGGCGGCAGCCTCGCGCACGCCGACGCGGTCGCCGAGCTCCCCTCGGTGGCCACCGCGCTTGATGCGCGCTTCGTCGCGGTGAGCACCAGGGGCCGCCGTGAGATCGCCTCCGCCGACTTCTTCCAGGGGTATCTGACCACCGCGCTACGGCCTGACGAGATCCTCACCGAGATCCACTTTCCGCGCGCGGCGGCTGGCACCGGGGCGGCGTTTCGTGAGGTCGCCCGCCGCCGAGGCGACTTCGCCCTGGTCGGGGTCGCGGTCCAGCTCACCGTGGTCGACACCATGATCACCGAGGCCCGAGTGTGTTTCAGTGGGGTGGCGTCGGTACCACTGCGGTGCACCCCGGCCGAGGCGATGCTGCACGGAAGCAGCGCCGACCTCGGCACGCTCGACCGGGCCGTCGCCGCCGCCCGCGCGATGCTCTGCCCTCCCAGCGACCTACACGCCCCCGCCGACTATCGGCGCCACGTCGCCGGGGTCCTGCTCCGCCGCGCTGTCCAGGACGCCTACCGGGGTGCCTCGGCCAGCGTTGATACTCCAGCCGACAGTTCGGCCGTCTGACTCCAGCCGGGCCGCCCACCTCGCTCAGGGCTGCCCAGCCTCGCCCGGGTCGCGTGCGATGTCACCGGGACCGACCGGCATCCGGCAGCACCCGCAAACCAGCTCGGGCTCGACGGGGTGCCCGCAGGTGCGGTGCTCGAGCGCGAGAGTGCGCTCGTCATCGGACCGGGTCAGCCACCGATCACCCCAGGCGACCATGGCCAGGTAGAAGGGGTAGAGGGCCAGCCCCTTGTCGCTGAGCAGGTACTCGTCGCGCGGTGGCCGCTCGGAGTACCGACGGCGGACGAGCACCCCGATGTCGACCAACCGGTCGAGCCGTTGGGAGAGGATATTCGCCGCGATCCCGAGCTCACGCTGGAAATTGTCGAACCGGCGCACGCCCAGGAAGGCCGCGCGCAGGATCAGCGAGCTCCACCGGTCCCCGGTCACCTTCAGCGTGCGGGCGATCGAGCACGGCCGGCGTCTCTCCAGCAACGAGAGCTCCGGGGTGCGGGCGCGGACCGCGCGCGGCGGCACCGGCGGATCCATACCGACCCGGCGGACCTGCACCTCCCGCGCCCGCAGCGGTGTGTTGCAGGCGGCGCAGACGAGCTCGGCATCCAGACTTTGCCCGCAGCCGAGGTGGACCAGTGGCCGGGGCCTCGGCCCGTCCCCGCCGAAGTCGTCGCCCCAGCGCATCGCCGCCATCAGGCAGCCGAACAGGTCCCGTCCCCGCACGGTCAGGGCATACACCGACGCGGAGCCCTGACCGGGATCGGGCCGGTGGACCAGCAGCCTGGCGGTGACGAGCCGATCCAGTCGCGCGGCCAGCGTGGAACGAGCGATCCCGAGCCGCCGCTGGAAGTCGTCGAACCGGCAGACCCCGTCGAGGACGGCCTCCCGCATCACCAGCCAGGACCAGGCGTCCCCCAACAGCTCGATAGTGCGCGATGCGGCGGCGGGAGAGCGCAGCCCGGCGCCGGGCGCGCCGGTGTGCACCGGCGCGGCCGTGTCCCGTGCCGCTGCCGACATCCGTCCTCCTGACCCCGCCCGCGGTGCGCTCATCCTTGTCGAGCTGACCGACTTCGTCAACGAGACTTCGTGAGAAGTTGCCTCCGATAGAGACTAGCGCAACGAGACTTGCTGTCGTAAAGTCTTGTTGAGCTAGTCACTTGTATCCCAGGTTTTCTCCGTCGGCTCGTGATCGTGATATCCAAGTCCGGGCGCGTTTCAGAAACCATTCTCAGGAGTGCTTGAGTGGCCACTAGAAAAGACATTGCGATCGTCGGCTACGGCGAGACGCCCACGGTGCTGCGCAGCGGGCGATCTTCCTACGATCTTGCCGCCGAAGCACTGGAGGCGGTGCTGCGGCACACCGGCGTGGACAAGAATGTGATCGACGGGGTCTGTTTTGCCGAGACGATGAGCGAGACGGCCAATCCGTTCTGGGGCGTCTACCTGTGCGAGCAGCTCGGCCTCGAGCCGAGCTGGATGCAGGTCAACGGGCTCGGCGGCGCGTCGACGATCGGTGGCGTCGCCCGGGCCGCCGCGGCGATCCGCGACGGTCTGTGCGAGACCGTGCTGGTGCTCTCGGCCGACGCCCAGTCGTCCTGGCCGCCCACCGAGCAGGGCGCGCAGCGGTTCGAGTTCCAGTACCCGGTCGGGCTGAACGGTCCGCCCGGCGTGTTCGGGCTAATCACCCAGCGCTACCGGCACCAGTACGACCTGCGCGACGAGGCGCTGGCCAAGCTGGCCGTCACCCAGCGCCGGCACGCCCTCATGAACCCCAACGGCACCGAGAAGCTGCGCAAACCCCTGACGGAAGACCAGTATCTGGCCTCCCCTTATGTCTCCGAACCACTGCGCACGCTGGACTCTGTCATGGTCTGCGACGGTGCCAACGCCATGCTGGTGACCTCGACCGAGAACGCCCGCCGCCTCGGCCTGCGCCGCTGGGTGCACCCCATCGGCTACGGCGAGGCGGTGAACCACAAGGGCACCGACCCGCTGGCCGACATCACCGAGAGCGGCTTCACCGTCGCGGCGCCGAAGGCGTTCCGCCAGGCGGAGCTGACCCCGGGTGACATCGCGTCGGTGCACCTCTACGACGACTTCCTCATCGCGCTGATCCTGACGCTGGAACAGACTGGGTTCTGCGACGTTGGCGAGGGCAGCAAGTTCGTCATGGAGACCGACCTGTCATACCGGGGGACCCTGCCGCTGAACACCTCCGGCGGGCAGATCTCGGCCGGGCAACCCGGCCTGGCCGGGGGCGGGGTGAACGCGGTTGAGGCCCTCCGGCAGCTGTTCGGCGAGGCCGGCGAACGGCAGATCGCCGATGTTCGCAATGCGATGGTCACCGGCATCGGCATGATTCCGTACGGCAAGAACTGGGGAGTTTCCAACGTCCTGATATTGGAGCAACCGTGACCCAGCAGAATGCACCAAAAAACCGCCCCAGGCCGTTTCCCCGGCTTAATCACTACACCGATACTCAACCATTCTGGGATGCGACGAAGGAACACCGCCTGCTGATCCAGTACTGCCGTGAAACGGGCCGCCCGCAGTGGTTCCCCCGGTCGGCAAGCCTGGCCACCGGCCGGCGCGACCTCGAATGGCGGGAGGTGTCCGGCCGGGGCACGGTCTACAGCTTCACGATCGCCCGCAAACCCTGGCCCGGACACGAGGACCGGGTGCCCTACATCTGCGCGCTCGTCGAGCTGGAGGAGGGCGTTCGGATGCTGGCGAACCTGGTGCGAGTCGAGCCCGGCGACGTCCGGATCGGGGCGCCCGTCCGGGTCGCCTGGGAGACGCTGTCCGACGGCGACAGCACGGTCGAGTACCCGGTGTTCGAGCCGGTCTGAGGGGGCAGTGATGAAGCTCGCCACGTTTCTCGCCCACCACGCCGCGGTGCGGGGCGCCGCCCTCGCGGTGCGCGGCGGTGGACGGTCGCTCACCTTCGCCGAGCTCGACGACACGTCCACCCGGATCGCCAACGCGCTGGCGGCCCGAGGGGTGGGCCTCGGTGACCGTGTTGCGCTGCTCGTGCCCAACGGTGTCGAGTTCGTCGAGGCGATCACCGGGATCGTGAAGGCGGGCGCGATTGCCGTGCCGGTGAATCCCCGGCTCTCCGCGGACGAGGTCCGGTTCGTGCTGACCGACTCGGCTCCGAGCGCCGCGTTCGTCGACCCGCGGTTGGCTGCGGACCTGGACGTCTCGATGCTCCGCCACGTGGTGCGGACCGAACCGCACACCACCGGTCCCGACTCGCTCGCCGGGCTGATCGCCGAGGGCTCGGGGACGCCGCCGGACCTGTCGGTCGACTGCGACGACTGCGTGATCTCCTACACGTCCGGCACCACCGGGCGGCCGAAAGGCGCTGTGCTGACCCAGGCCAACTATGTGGTGCTCAACGGATTCCTCAACCGCGAGATGTGGGGGATCGGCCCGGCCGACCTGCAGCTGGTCACCACGCCGCTCGCCCAGCGCACCGGGTTGGCCCGGGTGATGAACATGCTTTGCCTCGGCTGCGGGCTGGTCATCCCACCCCGGTTCGACGCCGCCTCCGCCGGCGCGCTGATCGAAGCGGAGGCCGTCACGTTCATGGCCACGGTGCCGACCGTCGCGCGGATGCTGCTGCCTCGGATGCGGGCGGAGCCGGAGCGGTTCGCATCCTTGCGCACCCTGGTCGCGACCGGCGAGGCGTTCCCACTCGCACTCAAGCAGCAGCTGCACGACGCGCTGCCCGAGTTGGCGATCCATTCGTTCTACGCGCTCACCGAGGTCGGCCTGGTGGCCTGGATGGGCCCCGACGAGCAGTTCACCCATCCGTCCTCGGTCGGCCGGATCCAGCCGGGCATCGAAACCGTGCTGCGTGACGAACACCTGGTCGCGGTGCCACCGGGCGACGTCGGCGAGCTGTGGGTGCGGACCGGGGAACCGGGCCGCTTCCTGTCCATGCGCCGCTACCACGACCGTCCCGACGCGACCGCCGAGACCATCCGGGACGGCTGGGTGGCCACCGGCGACTTGGGGTGGATCGACGACGAGGGCTACCTACACATCGTCGACCGCCGGAAGGACATGATCATCAGTGGCGGATTCAACATCTACTCCAAGGAGGTCGAGCAGACGATCGCCGAGCTGCCCGGCGTCAGCGATGTTGCCGTGGTCGGCGTGCCCGATGATCTCTACGGCGAGGCCGTGGTCGCCTACGTCGAGATCCACGCGGGCGCGGTACTCGAGGCGCAGACCGTCATCGCGCACTGCCGCGCGCGCATCGCGAGCTACAAGAAGCCCCGCGACGTCCACTTCGTCAGCGAGCTACCGCGCAACAGCACCGGCAAGGTGCTCAAACGGCTGCTGCACCAACCCGTCGCCACCCAGTAAATCCCTTTGATCGGAGTTGCCAAACCATGCCCGTCGTCCTGCTCGAGCGGCCCGCCGCCGGGATCGCCGTCGTCCGGTTCAACCGCCCGGAGGTACGCAACGCGCTCAACACCGAGGTTCGCATGCTGCTGCACGAGCACTTCACCGCACTCGCCGCCGACGACGACGTCCGCGTTGTCGTGCTGACCGGCAACGAGCGAGCCTTCGCCGCCGGTGCCGACATTGCCGAGCAGGCCGACCGGGACGTCGTCGGCGCGATCAAGGCATACACCACCGATGCGATCGCGGCGTTCCCGAAGCCGGTGATCGCCGCGGTGAACGGCTACGCGCTGGGCGGCGGCTGCGAGTTCGCCCTGCAGTGCGACTTCGTCATCGCCTCCGACCGAGCCAAGTTCGGCCAACCGGAGGTCAACCTCGGCTTGATTCCCGGGGCGGGTGGCACCCAGCGCCTGCCTCGCGTGGTAGGCCGGCTCAACGCCTCGTACCTGTTGTTCACCGGCTCGATCATCCCGGCGGCGGACGCGCACCGGATGGGCCTGGTCGCGGAGGTGGTCGAGGGCGATGCGCTGCCACGGGCGCTGGAGCTGGCCGCCGTAGTGGCGGCCAAGGCACCACTGGCGGTCCGCCAGGCCAAGGAGGTCATGCGCAGCGGCTTGGACGCGCCGCTGGAGACCGGGCTGCGCCTGGAGCGGCGCGGCTACCAGCTGATGTTCGGCACGTCCGACTTCCGCGAGGGCGTCAAGGCGTTCGCCGACAAGCGGGCCCCCCAGTTCACCGGCGAATGATCCGCTGCCGGTCCGAGCGTTCCGGATGGCACGGGGAGTGAACCCGGCCGGTCGATGAGCGCCAGCGCCAGCGCCATCGCCATCGCCAGCCCGGGCGGGCGGAGCGGACTTGGGCGTACGGGTGATTCCGACGATCGGAACCTGCTCTCCCGCTCCTGACCCGACCCAGCCACGCTGAACCGCGTGATTGGCGAGCGTTCACGCCGGGGCCGACAGTGAGTCGTCCGTCCATGCGCGCCGTGCGCGTCGATCGCCGAACCGGTGGCTACGTCGTGTCGGACGTGCCGAGACCCCGGCCGGCGGCGGGTGAGGTGTTGATCCGGGTCGGCGCCGCGGGTGTCGGTCGCATCGACGTCGACCTGCTGGGGAGCCAGTTCGTACCGAAGCGGGGCATCCGGGGCGACGTCACCCCGGGCCACGAGGTCGCCGGCACGGTCGCCGCACCGGGAGCGGGCGTCGACGGGTGGCCGCTGGGGCGCCGGGTCGCGGTGCACCCGTTCACGCCCCGCCCCCCGGGCAGTCCCGGCGCGGAGCGGATGCTCGGCATCGACCGCGACGGAGGCTGGGCCGACTATGTCGTTACCCCCGCCTCGACGCTCGTCCCGATCCCCGATGACCTGTCGTTCGCCCACGCGGCGGTCCTGACCAGCGCCGTCGCCGTGCCGTGGAGCGCCCTCACCGGCCCTGCCGGGCCGCGCCCGGGGGAGTCGGTCGGCATCTGGGGGGCCGGCGGGCTCGGTGTTCACGCGGTGCAGTTGGCGCGACTGGTCGGGGCCGCCCCCGTGATCGCGGTCGATCCCGCCGCCGCGGCGCGGGCGCGGGCAGTGCGAGCCGGCGCGGACCTGGCGCTCGACCCGGCCGCGCCGGACCTTGAGGCCTCCCTGCACGCCGCGACCCGGGGCGCGCTGCTCGACGTGGCACTGGACTTCTGCGGCGTCGGCACCGCCCAACAGCAGATGATCGGCGCGCTCGCCGACAAGGGGCGGGCGGTGCTCGCCGGACTGAGCGGCTCGCCCCTCGGCGGAGCGGATGCGACGGAGTTCGCCCTCTCGGGACGGTGGATCGTCGGACATGGCGGCTCGCGCGTGACGGACCTGACGCGGCTGGTCCGCCTCGTCGAGCTCGGCCGGGTCGATCTGTCCTCGTCGGTCGACGCGGTTCTCCCGCTAGAGGGCGTGTCCGACGCCGTGCGCCGGGTTGTCGAGGAGCCCGGGGCGACCGCGCGCGTCGTACTCCGGCCGCGTCCGGCGGCGCCTCGGCATTATTGACGTCCCCGCTCTCCTGCCCGGCTGTTCCAGCGGGCGAAACCGCGCCTGGCTCGGTGTCGGCCGCTCTGTTTCGCTGCCGGGGCGAACAGAACTTGACGTCCCGGGACCGCTGCGGCAATCACCCCCTGCCGCCGACGGCACTGTCGCTGAGGAAGCGGGTAGCGGAATGGCCGTGGAAAGAACCTCGATCGAGCATCCGGTAGTTCACCAACCCGCCGCGCAGCCCGGCTACCGGCCCTTGCTGGCGTGGACGGTTCTGATCGTGCTGGTGCTGTTCATGGTCGTCAACTGGGCGGATCGGACCATTCTTGCGCTGGCTGCCCAGCCGATAATGCAGGAGTTCGGAATCTCCGCGTCGCGGTTCGGACTGATCAGCAGCTCGTTCTTCCTCCTGTTCAGCGTCAGTACCCTTGTGGTCGGTTTCCTGGCCGCCCGTGTCTCGACCAAATGGGTTCTGCTGTTACTGGCGTTGTTGTGGGCCTGCGCTCAGCTTCCGGTGTTCGTCTTCGCAAGCGCCGGGATGCTGCTGGGCACCCGGCTCGTGCTCGGGGCGGCCGAGGGGCCGGCGGCCCCGATGGCGGTGGCGGTGGCCCACTCATGGTTCCCCGTGGAGCGGCGTGGGCTCGCCAGCTCGTGGATCACCTCGGGCGCGTCGATCGCGAAGATCGTGGTGGCCCCGATGTTGACGCTGATCATTGTGGGCGCCGGCTGGCGCACCGCCTTCCTCGTGCTGGCAATCGCCAGTCTCGCCTGGGCAGGACTGTGGGCAGCCGTCGGCAGGGACGGACCGTTCACGCTTTCCGCGCGATCCAAGTCCAGTACCTCGGCGGATCGGGAGATCGGCCGGGCGACGGTGCGTAGGGCAGTCTTCAACAGGACCTTCCTAGTCCTGTTGCTAGCCGCCTTCCCGATGTACGGGCTGGTGACCGTCGTCATCAGCTGGTTGCCTTCCTACCTGGAGGCCGGCCTCGGATTCACCCGAGTGGAGTCCGGCTTCCTCTACGGCTTGCCGAGCCTTGCCTCGCTGGTGTTCATGCTGCTGGGCGGAGCCGTCACGGACCGGATGCTAAAGCGGGGCGGCTCCAGCCGGGTCGCTCGAGGGTTGGTACCCGCCGTGGCGTTCGCCGCGGGTGGGCTGCTCATCGCGATGCTGCCGTTCCTCGCTGCCGGCAACCGGATCGTTGCGGTGGGCGTCCTCATGGTCGGCTACGGACTGGGAAACATGGCTATGCCGATCGTCTACGCGGCGATCGGGAGCTTGGTCGAGACAACTAAGCGCACGACCGTGCTGGGCATCTTCTTCGCACTGCACACGTTCTCGGGCGTCATAGCACCGTGGGTGACCGGCGTCCTGGTGGATGCGGCGGCAACGCGGATCGAGGGCTACAACCATGCATTCGTGATTTTCGGGGTGCTGATCGTCGCGGGCAGCATCCTGGCCGGCTTCATGGCCGACCCTGATCGAGACAGGGTCCGCGCTGATGCATGAGCCTCAGGTGCTCGCCCCGGAATACGCCAGCCAACAGCCGGCGGCTGACGCTGGATGGTGCTGGGGGATCTGCGAGTCCAGACCGGAGCGGCTCGCTGTGGTCGACGTCGATGGAACCGAGATCTCGTTCGGGGAGCTCGGCGAGCGCGTCAACCAGATCTCCCACGGGTTCGCGGCCAGCGGCGTGGGGAACGGTGACTGTGTGACGGTGGTGCTGAAGAACCGCGCGGACTTCCTGGCGTTGAAACTGGCCGCGGGACAGTCCGGCGTGTACCTGGTGCCGGCCGGCGTGTATTCCACCCGCCGCGAGCTTGCGCACGTCATTGGCGACAGCCAGAGCCGACTTGTCTTCGCCGACGAGGTCAGCATGGATGCCGTGGTCGGCGCGTCGGACGACCTCGGTCTCGAGGACGACCAGGCGATCATGATGGACCCGGTTGGCAGCCGCCGGAGTATGGCCGAGTTCCTGGGCGGCTTACCCACGAGCAAGCCCCAGCGCCGCGTCGGCGGCCGCTACATGTACTACACCTCGGGGACAACGGGTGCACCGAAGGGCGTTGTGGTGCCGGCGACCCCACAGACTCCGGAGGAGGACACCGCGGCGTGGGCGGCGGGGTTCGCCTCGTCCTTCGACTTCGTTCCGTTCGAGGGCGTGCACCTGGTCGCCGGACCGCTCTACCACCGAGGGCCGGGGCTGTGGGCCCTGGTGTCCCTGCACCTCGGGCACACCGTCGTGCTCATGCGCAAGTTCGACCCGGAGACGATGCTGCGCCTCGTACAGCGGTACCGCGTGACGAGCAGCCACATCGTGCCGACCGTGTTCCACCGCATGCTGCAGCTCCCGGACCACGTCCGCGAGCGCTACGACGTCAGTTCCCTGCGACAGGTTCTGCATGCGGCGGCGCCCTGCCCGGTCCATCTGAAACGCGCGATGATCGCCTGGCTCGGACCCGTGCTCTGGGAGTACTACGGCTCCACCGAGGGGGGCGGCGCGATCGTCCGTCCCGAGGAGTTCGAGCGGCACCCCGGCAGCCAGGGACGTCCGTGGCCCGGGGCGCGGCTGAGGATCACCGACGACGCTCGACAACCCGTACCGGCCGGCGTCGAGGGCACGATCTGGATCAGCAACGGAACCCGGTTCAGTTACCGAGGCGATGAGGCGAAAACCCGGGCCGCCTGGGACGGCGAGTGGTTCACCGTCGGGGACATCGGACACATCGACCCGCACGGCTGGCTGTACCTCGCGGACCGGCGATCGGACCTGATCATCTCCGGCGGTGTGAATGTCTATCCGGCGGAGGTCGAGGGTGTGCTCCTGGCGCACCCGTTCGTCGCGGACGCGGCGGTGGTCGGTGTGCCCGACGAAGAGTGGGGTCAGCGCGTCGTCGCCGTGGTCGAACCCCGGCCCGAGGCACCGGAGTCCGATTCGCTCGCCGAGGAGCTGACCCGACACTGCCGCGCCGAGCTCACCGGTCCGAAGGTGCCACGCGAGTACCGCCTCGTGTCGGTGCTGCCGCGCAACGAGATCGGCAAGGTCAGCCGCGCGAGACTCCGGGACAGCCTGACCGGGGACGGCCGGCGATGACGGCCACTGAGGCGCCCGATCGGCTCGTCTACGAGCGAGTCCGGGAGTCGGCGCACAGGCGACTCGCGCCCCTCGTGCGCGAGGGTGCGGCCGCCCGGGTCGATCGCGATCTGCTGCGGGCAACCGCGACCGAGGGCATCCTCGACATGCTCTTCCCCAGAGACAACGGTCCGGCGACCGCCAGTGCCATCTGCGAGATCAGAGAGGCGCTCGGTTACAGCTGCCCGGCAGCCGATGTTGCGGTGTCCATGCAGGGCATCGGCGGATATCCCGTGCTGCTGGCCGGACAGCCGCACCAGATCCAGCGCTGGCTGGAGCCCATGCGGCAGGGCACCGCCGTGGCCGGCTTCGCCCTGACCGAGCCTGACGTCGGGTCGGACGCGGCGGCGATCCAGCTGCGGGCTCGGCCGTGCGCTGCCGGGTGGACGCTGCACGGTCACAAGAAATGGATCACCAACGCGCCGGACGCGGACTTCTACGTCACCTTCGCGCGCACGACCCGGGACGCGCGCTCGCGTGGCGTCACGGCATTTCTCGTGCCCGCGGACCGGCCCGGGCTGAGCGGCGTGCCGATCGAGTTCATCGCCGACCACCCCATCGGGGCACTCACGTTCGACGGCGTGCCCGTCGACCGGAGCGATGTCATCGGCGAGGTCGACCGAGGGTTCGTCGCGGCGATGACGACGTTCGACCTCTTCCGACCCAGCCTCGGGGCCGCGGCGGTGGGTATGGGCCAGGCCGCGCTCGACGCCGCCGTCGAGCGGACGGCAACCCGGATGGCCTTCGGGCGTCCCATCGGCAGCAACCAGGCGGTCGCCCACGCGCTCGCCGATGTGGCGACGCGACTGGAGGCGTCCCGGCATCTCGTCGACGCCGCGGCCTCGGCCCACGAGGCTCGGGACTCACGGGTGACGGTCAAAGCCGCCATGGCCAAGGTATTCGCCACGGAGGCGGCCCAGGCGGCGATCGACACGGCGATCCAGTTCCACGGCGCGTCCGGCCTCGAGGCCGGCCACCTCCTGGAGCGGCTGTACCGCGAGGTGCGGGCGACCCGGATCTTCGAGGGTGCGTCCGAGATCCAACGTGACCTGATCGCCCGCGACCTCTATCGCAATACACACCTGGGGCGGATGCGGGCACCGGCCGGCGCCGCCAGCGACAAGGAGACCTGATGCCGACGCTCGACGGGGATCACCGAGTGACCGCGCGCCCGCACCCCCCGCAGACAGGCCTGGCGTGGGAGCAGGGTGTCGCGGTCCTCGCCCCGGATATTCTGCGCGGCAGGCGCGCCGTGGTGTCAGGTGCCGGCACGGGCATCGGCCGGGCGGTGGCGCTACGCCTGGTCGGGCTCGGTGCCCAGGTCGTCGGCCTCGGACGGCGTCAGCATCTGTTGGCGGAGACCGGCGAGTTGGCCGAGGGCCTTTCCGGTAGCTACCGGTACCTCCCGGTCGACCTGCGCGACGCCCCGGCCGCCCGTGCCGCGATCGCGGATGCCGGTGAACAGGGGCTCGACCTACTGGTCAACAACGCGGGCGGGCAGTTCTACGCCGCGGCCGCCGACATCAGCGACGGCGGGTTCCGCGCGGTGGTGGACCTCAACCTCAACGCAGTCTTCACCGCGATGTCGGCGGCCCGCCCCGCCCTGGCGGCGCGTGGCGGCAGCATCGTCAGCATCTCGCTGTCCGGGGTCGACCGGGGCGGTGCGGGGATGGCGCACTCGCTGGCCGCGCGTGCCGGCGTCCTCGCGCTGACGCGGACCGTCGCACTGGAGTGGGCCCATCTCGGTATCCGAGCGAACTGTCTGGGCCCCGGTGCCGTGCTCAGCCCTGGTCTGCGGGCCGAGGTTCTCGCCGAGCTGGAACACGTGATCGTGCCCGAGGCGGTACCCGCTGGGCGGGCCACGCCGGCCGAGGACATCGCCGAGCTGATCGCCTTCCTGGCCACCCCGGCGGCTCGCATGATCACCGGCCAGCTGCTGCAGGTGGACGGCGGCGCCCATCTGGGCCGCGGCCTGCACATGCTCGACGACTGGCCACCCCACAGCTGAGGAGTCGGACCGCCATGCACAGCACAATGCAGGACGTTCCACTGTCCATCGCCACGATCGTCCGGTACGGCACCACCGTCTATGCCGACAGCGAGGTGGTGTCCTACGACGGCGAGCACACCCATCGCGCGACGCTGGGCGAACTCGGCGTCCGTGCCGCCCGCCTGGCCTCCGGTCTGCGCGACCTCGCCGGGGTACGAATCGGTGAGCCGGTCGGCTCGTTCCTGTGGAACCAGCGGGAGCACTTCGAGGCGTATCTCGCCGTCCCGGCCATGGGTGCGGTGCTCCATACGCTGAACGTGCGCTACACGCCTGAGCAGATCGCCTATACGGCCGCGCACGCGGAAGACCGGGTGATCATCGTGGACGAATCGCTGGTTGACGTGCTGGCGGGCGTCCTGCCAGCGCTCCCCGCGCTCGAGCACCTGGTAGTGGTCGGCTGGGCGGTGGAGCACACCCGGTTGGCTCGCCCGGGACTCACGGTGCACAGCTACGAGGAATTGCTCGCCGCCGGCCAGGAAAGCTACGACTGGCCCGAACTGCCCGAGACCTCGCCCGCACTGATGTGCTACACCAGCGGCACGACCGGCGCCCCGAAGGGCGTCATATACAGCCATCGGTCGACCTATCTGGTCTGCATGCAGCTGTGCATGGGCGACTACCTCGCGCTCTCCTCACGGGACAAGGCGTTGCTCATCGTCCCGATGTTCCACACCAACGCCTGGAACTACCCCTATGCCGCCCTGATGGTGGGGGCCTCGATCGTGCTGCCCGGGCGCCATGTGCAGCCGCCGCATCTGGCCAGGCTGATCGAGTGGGAGCGCCCAACCGTCTCCTGCGGCGTGCCCACGATCTGGGCGGACCTGCTGCACCATGCCCGCGCCGAGGGCACCGACCTGTCCTCGCTGCGCGATGTCGTCGTGGGCGGCAGCGCCTGCCCCCGCTCGCTGATGGAGCGGTACGAGCGGGAGTTCGGGGTCCGACTGCTGCACGGCTGGGGCATGACGGAGATGTCGCCCATCGGGACCATCGCCAAGCCGGGCGGTCCCGTGGGTGACGAGGCCTGGGCTTTCCGGCTGACCCAGGGACGGCTGGTCTGTGGTGTGCAGGCGCGGGTGAGTGATCCGGAGGGAAAGATCCTGCCGAACGACGGGGTATCGATGGGGGAGATCGAGACCCGCGGGTCGTGGGTGACCGGCGCGTACCACCGCCAGCCGGACGAGTCCCGCTTCCACGGGGGGTGGTTGCGGACCGGAGATGTCGGGGTCATCTCGCCCACCGGAGTACTTCAGCTGCGGGACCGAACCAAGGACGTCATCAAGTCGGGCGGCGAGTGGATCTCTTCCCTCGAGCTCGAGCAGGCCCTGCACGAGCATCCCGATGTCCTGGACGCGGCGGTCATCGGGGTCGAGGACGAGCGGTGGGGCGAGCGCCCGCTCGCCGTGGTCATGCTCCGGGCGGGCGCGGCGGTCGGTACCGACGATCTCGTTGCGCACCTGTCCGCGCGACTTGCCCGGTGGCAGGTCCCGGAGCGGTGGTCCCGCCTCGAGGCGCTGCCGAGGACGAGCGTCGGCAAGACGGACAAGGTTGCGCTGCGCCGGCTGTATGCCGAGCGATCGCTGACCGTCGAGACGACCGGCTCCCCGTGAGAGGACGGCGGCGATTTGCGCGCCGCCCGTCCCCCGGACCCGAGCGGCCGACGGTCACGCGAAGGGCAGCACGAGACCCGGTTCCCGCCAGGGCATCGTAACGAGCTGCCCGGTCAGCGAGAGGGTGATGTAGGCGGTGCACATGTCCTCGCCGCCGAAGCAGACGTTCGTTGGCAGCGGGTCGGGCAGCGTCAGGATGTCGACGACCGTGCCGGTCGGGCTGATCGTGGTCAGCTCGCCCGCGACCAGTGTGCCGACGACGACGTTGCCTTCGGCCGTGACCGCGAGGCTGTCCAGGCGCCGGCCGTGAGCGAGCTGGCAGAGCAGCTGGCCGCCGTGCGGGCTCGGCCACGGCTGCTTGGCCAGCTGCCCTGGGCCGTCCACGCGCCAGGCCCACAGCCGTCCGGTCTCGGTCTCCGCCACGTACAGCACGGAGCCGTCCGGGCTCAGGCCGATGCCGTTCGCCCCGCCCGGCACGGGGAACGCGGCCTCGACGATCTCGCTGCCGTCGGAGGCCGCCCAGTACACCCCGCCGAGGTCGCGGTCACGCGGGCGGTTCTTGCCCAGGTCACTGAACCAGAACCCACCGGCGCTCGGGCTGCCCTCCGGGGCGAACACGATGTCGTTGGGTCCCTTGAGCGGCTCGCCGCCGACCCGGTCGTAGAGGCGGGTGACCTCGCCTGTTGCCGGATCAATCCGCTCGATCCGGCCGATGTCGTAGTCCGGTGCCTGGCCGTGCGGTCGGAGGAAGTCGCCCTCGGGCGCCCAACCCAGCCCACCGTTGTTGCACAGGTAAAGCATCCTGTCGGGCCCCCAGGCCAGGCCGTTCGGGCCACCGCCGGGCCGGGAGAGCAGGCGGGTCGTCCCGTCCGGGGCGACCTCGGTGACGGTTCCGGTCCGGACCTCGACCACGGCCACGCCCCCACCGGGCATCATCACCGGGCCCTCCGGGAACCCGAGTCCGGTGGCGACGACCCTCGCCGCGTCCGCGCGCGTCACAGTCCCACCGCGCTGATCGTCAGGCCACCGTCGACGTGCAACGTCTGCCCGGTGATGAAGCCGGACAGGTCGTCGAGCAGGAAAGCCACCACGTGGGCCAGCTCCTCCGGCTCCGCCACACGCTTGACCGGTACGGCCTTCTTCAACGCGATGGTGCGCGGGTCGTCGGCGCGGCTGGAGGACCGAAAAAGCTCGGTGTCGACCGGCCCGGGCGCCACGGCGTTGACTGTGATCCCGGCCGCCGCCAGCTCGAGCGCCCAGGTCCGGGTCATACCGATCAGTGCTGCCTTAGTGGCGCTGTAGGCGGTGCGGTTGACCTTGCCCAGCGCGGCGCGCGAGGACATGTTGACGATCCGGCCGCGGCCCTGCTTCCGCATCCCCGGCACGAGACCCTGCGCAAGCAGGAGCGGTGCCATGACATTGAGCGCCTGGGCCTGGTTCATGTCCTCGGCCGAGGTGTCCTCGAGGGAGGTCGTCGGTGACATGGCGGCGTTGTTGACCAGGCCATAGAACGGGCCGTCGGCCAGCAGTTCGGTTACGAGCCGCCCGGTTGCATCCGGGTCGGCCAGATCGCAGGCGCGGAACTGCTCGCCGTCCTCGAGATCGTCCGGTGTTTGTCGGGCCACGCCGATCGGTTGGTACCCGTCCTTGCGGAGCCGACGCATCGTCGCGCGACCGATGCCCCGGCTTGCGCCGGTGATGAGCACCCTTGGTGGTTCCACTGACCGTCCCTCCATGAGGCATGCCGGAGATCGTTCGCGGTGCTGGTGTTCCGGGATGGCTGGCTGAGCGCGTTGTCGGCCGAGTGTGCCCCGACTGCTCGAGCTCGGGCGCGGACGATTCCAGCCGTCGGAACTCGCTCTCACGGTCCATAGCCGACGGGACCACCCTGAGTTCGGTAAAGAGTGAGCGATGTCCGTGCTCAGCGAAGGTCGCCTGGCGGGACAGGGACCGATCGCGCCGTCGCGGTGCTCGTCCGCGAGTGGGCGTCGTCCAGCCCCGATGGAATGGAGTGTCCCTGATGTCGGTGTATATCGATGACGATCGTCAGATGCCGCGCTTCCGGGTGAATCGCGCGGTGATGACTGATGCCGGGGTGTTTGCGCGGGAGCGGGACGAGATTTTCAACAAGGTGTGGTTGTATATCGGCCACGAGACGGAGTTGAAGAAGCGGAACGATTTTAGGACGCGGACGGTGGCCGGGCGCCCGCTGATCTTCGCGCGGGATGCGCGAGGTGAGATTCGCGTCTGGGTGAATTCATGTCCGCACCGGGGAGCGATGTTGTGTCGGGAGTCCCGGGGCAATAGGCGGTTCATGACGTGCTTCTACCACGGGTGGAGCTTCTCGACGTCGGGCGAGATGGTGTCGATGCCCGATGATGCGGGGTATGGGCCCGGGTTTGTGCGGCCGGGTTTGGCGGCGCCCGCGCGCGTGGATTCCTATCGTGGTTTTGTGTTTGTTTGCTTCAGTTCTGACGTAGTGGACCTTCGGACGTATCTGGCCGGTGCGCGCGAGTACCTGGACCTGGTAATGGACCAGTCCGAGGTGGGAATGGAGGTGCTGGAGGGAACGCATGAGTATTCCGTGCGGGCGAACTGGAAGCTGTTGGTGGAGAACAGTTACGACGGGTATCACGCGGTGTCCACACATCAGCGCTACTTCGAGATGGTCAACGCGGCCTACGGGAAGAATCAGCTCGCGCTCCGGGGTAGCTCGCGGGGCATCGACCTGGGCAACGGCCATGCCGCGATAGCCAGTCTCGCGGGGGGCGGCGCCATCTTCGGGCGACCTCTTTCGGAAGCGGCGTTGGCCGAACGCGAGCAACGATGGGACCGACTTCGGGAGAAGCACGGCGGAGCTTGGATCGATCGACTGTCGGGTCCCCGCAACATGGTGATCTTCCCGAATCTTGTGGTGATAGACCTGGTGATGGGTGTGGTGATCCGGAAGATCGATCCGGTGTCGCCGGACTACATGGAGGTCACCGCCTGGGAGCTGGCCCCGCCCGAGGAGGGACCCGAGCTCCGGAGGCAGCGGTTGGACAACTTCCTGACCTTCTGGGGCCCGGGCGGGTTGGCCTCGCCGGACGACGTCGAGGCGTTGGAGACGTGTCAGCGCAGCTTCGCGGCGTCGAGCGAACTGGCTTGGTCAGACATCTCCCGCGGCATGAACAAGACCACGCCGAGCGGCACAGACGAGCTGCAGATGCGGATGTGGTGGCGCCACTGGAACGAGCTGATCACCGGTGAGGCGCTCCCACCGGAGCCGCATGACGAGCTCGACCCGTTCTATCTCGCGCGGCGCCGGGACGATCATGCGGAGGCGTCGGCGTGAAGCATGCCGTGGACACCGTCGCTCCCGCGCCCACCTTCGATCTCGCCGGGATCGACCGACTGCTCACGACCACGAAGTCGGTCAGCAGGCGGCTCGACCTCGACCGCCCCGTGCCGCTCGACCTCGTGCTCGAATGCATCCGAATCGCCTCGCACGCACCGATGGGCGGAAACCGCGAGGCCGCCCGGTGGATGGTCATCTCCGACGCCGAGACCAAGCGCGAGATCGCCGAGATCTATGCCTCCGTCGGCCGTCCGCACATCGCGGCCAAGCGCGCCGATGTCGAACCGGGATCGCGTGGGGAACGAATCCTGACCTCCGGCGCGTACCTCGTAGACCACCTGCACGAGGTGCCGGTCCTGGTGCTGGCCTTGAGGCTCGGTCGGAGCGACGGCGGCCGGGGTGACGACGTCCGGGGCGACGACGTCCGAGTCGGGGACGACCCGCAATCCTTCTTCGGGTCGGTCATACCGGCGGTCTGGAACTTCCAGTTGGCCGCGCGCGCCCGGGGCCTGGGTAGTCGCTACACCACCTTCACCACCCGCCGGCAGGCCGAGATGGCCGCGCTGCTGGGCATACCCGGCGACGTGACCCAGGTGGCATTGCTACCTGTGGCCTACCACCGTGGCGGGGACTTCCGTCCCGCGCCTCGGCTGCCGGTGGAGGAGGTCACCTTCCTCGACCGCTGGGGCCGCCCACCGCCGCGCTGAGCCGGCCGGGCTTGCGCCGCGTCCCGGTCAGCGATTGAACGGGAGCCCGTACGGCGAATCGCCGATCGCCCCGGCCGCGACCATGGCCGTGATCGCGTCGTCGTCGAAGTTGAGTTCGCTGAGGATCTCGTGGTTGTGCTGCCCGAACAGGGGCGTGCCCCGTGGTGTCGTGGCAATGGGCGCGGCGCCAAGGCGGGCGGGCGAACCGATGTACTTCGCTCGGCCGACGACGCCGTGGTCGGCCTCGAACACCCGTCCCCGGGCGAGCAGTTGCGGGTGCTCGTGCAGGTCGTTCCCCACGCCGAGGACCGCCGAGGGGATCTTGAGCTGGCGCAGCTCGTCGGTGATTGCGGCGCCATCCCGGTCGGCGCACAGCTCCGCGAGGTGCTCGTCCAGCTCGAGTCGGTGCTCGAGACGACCCGCGGGCGTGGCGAAATGCTCCGCCGCCGCCCACTCGCGGACACCGGGTAGTTGGGCCAGCGCGGCCCACTGCGCCTCGGTGCTGACCGACACCGCGAGCCACTGCCCGTCGGCACAGCGGTAGATCCCCTGCGGCGCGGCGGACCCGCTGTGGTTGCCGAGGCGGGTCGGTTCGAGGCCGTCGGCCGACGCCGCGATCACCGCGCGAGCTGTCAGGTGCACGGCTACGTCACACAGCGGAACCTCGATGAGGCGCCCACGCCCGGTCAGCTGCCGGTGGCGGATCGCGGCGAGCGTCACGAACGTCGAGTGGAGCGCCGCGAGCGGGTCGACGATCGTCCCGGTCAGTAAGGGATCCCCGTCGGGATAGCCGGTGAGGTGGCTCAGCCCGGAGGTGGCATCGACCGAGTAGGTGAAGCCGGGCCGGTCGCGCCACGGACCCGTCATACCCCACGCCGGCATGCGCACCATGATCACGTCGGGTCGCAGGGCACACACCCCGGCATAGCTGAGACCGCGGTCGTCGAGGACCCTCGGCAGGAAATTGTCCAGCACGACGTCGCTGCGCTCGATCAGGCGGTGCACGATCGACAGCCCTGCCGGCTGGCTGAAGTCGACGGTGAGATCCCGCTTGCCCAGGTTCGCGCCGATGAAGGCGCCGACCCGCTCCCAGCACCGATCGACCGACTGGTTGCCGGTGAACCTGATCAGATCGGGCCGGTTCACCGCTTCGATCTTGACGACGTCGGCTCCGAGCGCCGCGAGGTTCATTCCGACGAGTGGGCCGGCCTGGAACGTCCCGATCTCGAGGACTCGGATGCCGGCCAGCGGGCGGTCGGCCGCCGTGAATCCTCGACCGTGCGACCGCTGTGCTCGACCGCGCTGCCTCGCACCACGACCGGTCACGGGCAAGATGCCGTTGTGCTGTCCGATCGACGCCAGTGGCGCGGGTGAGGCGGTGTCGTGGTCGTAGCGGAAGGGTGAGCTCGGCGCGACCGTCGAGCCCGCGTTCCGGACGTAGACGCCGCGACTTATGTACGGCGCGAGCGAGGGCAGCCCCCTCGGCGTGCCGACCGGTGTCACCGGTACCCGGAAGGTGGCTCCGAGTTCGACCAGCTCGGCGACCGTGTGCCGGGTGGTGAACCGGCGGACCAGCTCGGTGGTCTCGGCGGCGAGCCTGATTCGACCGGAGAGAGTGTCGAAGCGGGTGTCGTCGAGTTCGGGGACACCCGCCATCTTCTTGAAGTCGGCCCACTGCGGCGGAGTCACGGCCACCGCGCACACCCAGCCGTCCAAGGCCAGCTCCAGTCCGGGCACGGCGTTCTGCGGCAGCGGGTAGGGGTTGTGGTCCTCGATCTGCGCCGCGAGCCACGGATACTGCAGCAGCGCGACGACCGACTCGAACCGGGACACGTCGACGTCGGCCATGGCGGTGCCGGAGGCCGGGGTCGCCGGTGCGCCACCCGCGTCGGCGACGAGCAGCGCTGTCACTACGCCGACGGCGGCGGCCGCGGCACCGGAGAGCTCCGCGAGCTCGACGCCGGTCACCACAGGCGGCCGGTCGCCGGTCGGGTGCAGCAGGCTGATGCCCGCCTCGGACTGCAACGTGAAGTCGTTGGCGGGAGTCCCGGCCAGTGGGCCGTCAAGGCCGTAGTCGGAGATCGTGGCGACGAGGAGCCCTGGGTTGGCTTCCCGAGTCGCCATCACGGCCGCCAGTGTCGGCTCGTCGTCGTCGCACACGATGACGTCGACACGATCGCCGAGCGCGGCCAAAGCGGCGCCGACACCGACTCCGGGCCCGGCCGTCACGCAGCGCTTGCCGGCATGCAGGTAGCTCGCATACCCGGGTTCGCGCGAGCGGAGCGGATCACCGATCGGCGGCTCGACCCGGATGACGCTCGCGCCCAGGTCGCTCAGGAGCTTGCCGCAGTAGGCCGTGGCGACCCGAGTCCCGAGCTCGACGACTGTGATATCGGACAGCATCACCGGATTCCCTTCGCCGCAACCGATTGGCGCGCTGGTCACGGTCTCGGTGTCTGGCCACCGACGCCGAGTCCCAGGAGCACACCCTCGCCAGCGGCGACGAGTGAGCGAAGTGGTTCTTCCAGTGCCTGGAACAGCGACACCTGGCCGCTTCCAGTCGCTGGAACACCTGGTTGTTGCCGACCGGGCGGGCGATCACGCTGCGGAACAGGCGGGGCGCGGAGAAGGTGCCTGTCCCGCGAAGTAGCCCCGTCGCACCCGGCGGAACCGAGGTCCCGATGCCTTACTCGTTCACCCTCAGCAAGTCTCTGGCGGACTACGGACACATCGTCCGGCAGTGGTCGACAACGCAGTGCCGGCCCTACGCGCGCCAGGCCGACACCGATCACGCGCCGCCGTCGAATTGGAAGGAGATCCTGGACTCCGCCCCCGTCGGGATCGGCCGTCGGGACATTCCCCACGGCGAGCCCATCCCGTCGTTCGAGGAGGGCCACTGGGTCGTGGGCCTCGTGTTCTCAGAGGCGCTGAACTACGGCGACGTCTGGGTCGGCCCGCTGCTGGGCAGCGGTATCGGGCACCTGGTGGTCAAGTCGATGGGCACGCCCGAGCAGATCGAGAAGTGGTATAGGCCGGTTGCCGAAAACCGCCTCAGCGCGGCGTTCGCGCTCACCGAGCCACACTTCGGCTCGGACACCTCACTGGTCGCAACCACCGCGACGCGCGTCGGCGACAGTTGGGTCCTCAACGGCTCCAAGATCTACTGCAGCGGCGCCGTCGACGCGGCGTACATCACGGTGTTCGCGACAACCGACAAGAGTCTTGGCCGCAAGGGCATCAGCGCGTTCGTGGTGCCGCTCGACACCACCGGATTGATCTTCACGAAGGAGAACGAGTCCAAGCTCGGCATCCGCAGCTGGAAGACGTCCGCGCTGAGCTTCGACGACTGCACCGTGCCGCTCGGAAACCGACTCGGCTGGTCGGCGGATCCTTCGCACCCACAGCCGTCCAGTGGGCACGGCGGCGCGCTGAGCGCACTGGGCGACAACCGCCCGAAACTGTCCGCGATGGCCATCGGCATTGGGCAGGCCGCGCTGGACGTGGCGAGCGGACTGCTCAACGAACGCCGGGCCGGGTTCACCCCGCAACGCTGGTCGGCCATCCAGATCGAGTTGGCGAACATGGCCACCGCACTTGAACGTGGCCGCCGGCTGAACTTCCGGGCGTCGTACCTGACCGATGTCGGCCAGCCGGACCGGGCCGCGTCGGCGGCGGCAAAAGGCTACGCGCCGCAGACCGTCGAACGGGTCATCCGGCGGTGCATGCAGCTGCTCGGGCCCGAGGGGGCGAGCACGGACCTACTGCTGGAGAAGTGGTACCGCGACGTGAAGATCATGGACATCTTCGAGGGTTCCGGTCAGGTGCAGCGCATCCTGGTCGGCCGCGGCCTGATGGGACGCACCGTGGGGTAGCTCGACGGCGTGGTGATTCCGGGCGGTGGAACAACCGCTGGCCGGTCGAGCGTCGCCGCGGCAGCGTCCAGCCGTCGACAGGAGGAGATCATGCGGGTCGAGGACATGACCGGACTGCGCGCACTGACAGCGGCCGAACGGACCGTGCTCAAGGACGAGGCCGAGGAGTTCCTCTACGACGAGGCCGAACTGCTCGACACGTGGCGGTTGCACGAATGGCTGGAGCTGTTCTCGGCGGACGCGCGCTACCTCGTCCCGTCAACGGACCTGCCAGAAGGTGACCCGACAAGGGACCTGTTCCTGGTTCAGGACGACCGGTTTCTGCTGGAGCAGCGGGTGAACTCCCTGCTGACCCGCGCGGCGCACGCCGAGTACCCGCACTCCCGTACCCGCAGGCTGATCACCAATATCCGGGTTTCCCAGGAGCTTGATGGGAGACTGAACGTGCACGCCAACTTCGGGATCTTCCGGGTCCGCAACGGCACGCTGGACACCTACATCGGGCGCTACCGGCACGTGCTGGTGCGGGACGGGGACGACCTCAGGTTCGTTGTCCGCAAGGCGATCCTGGACCTCGACGCCCTGCGCCCGCAGGGCAAGGTGAGCATCATCCTGTGACCAGACTGGACGGCAAGGTCGCCATCGTCACCGGAGCCAGTGCGAACATCGGCGGGACCGTCGCCCTCGGGCTCGCCGCCGAAGGCGCACGCGTGGTCTGTACGGACATCTCGGCCGAGGTCGCCGAGGCGAGCGTCAAGCGCATCGAGGCCGCCGGCGGCGAGGCGTTCGCCGTGGTCGGCGATGTGACCGACGAGGCGCATGCCTCGGATGTGGTGGCGCTGACGCTGGCGCGCTGGGGACGCCTGGACATCCTGGTCAACAACGCGGTGATGTTCAACCAGAAAGGCCTGTTCGACATGCCGGTCGAGCAGTACCGGCGGCAGGTCGACATCATCCTCGGCGGCGCGTTCCTCTTCACCCGCGAAACAGCCCGCGCCATGATCGAACTCGGCTCCGGGGGCAGCATCATCAATGTGCTGTCCACCGCCGCCTGGCAGGGGCAGCCGGGCAACATCGGGTACTCGACGGCCAAGAGCGGAATGATCAACTTCACCCGCTCGGTCGCGATGGAACTCGCCGAGCACGGCATCAGGGTGAACGGCTTCACGCCTACCGCGACCCGGCCGAGCGACCCGGAGGTTCTCTCCCGGATGGCTGCGCGGACCCGCGATCCTGGCAAGTATCCGATGGACTTTGCCGGCCAGTTCCCGATGGGCCGGCTGCCGACCCCGGACGACTACGTGGGCTCGATCGTTTTCCTGGCCTCCGACGACTCCGTGATGGTCACCGGCAGCAACATCACCGTCGACGGCGGCGCGACGGCGAAGTACTGGCCGTGGGCGCCCCACATCCACCACGACCTGGTTCCCTGAGCCGAAGGGCAGCTCGCCGTGGACTGTGCAGTGCGTATCCAGCCGAACTTCGTCGTTCTCGAGTCGGACGGTTGCCCGATGCGGGTGGCAACGCTGCTCCTCGGCGGGGTCCCCCGAGGAGCGATCGTGCTGCTGCGCAGCGCCGCGACGGGTTGGACAGACGTGTTCGAGGCTATGAACGGTCTCGCCGAACACGGCTACGAGTCGGTGGCCGCGGACCTCGGGGCGGACGGTGTTCCCGGGGACGACGACGCGCTGCGATCCGTCGCTGTGCTGGTCGAACTGTTCGGCCGCCGTGGTTGGACGGGCGAGCAGGTCGGCCTGGTTGGTTATGGCTACGGCGGCCGGATCGCGCTGCTCGCGGCCGCCACCACGACATTGGGCGCCGCTGTGAGCGTCGATCCGGACGGCGTCGCCGACATCGTCGCCCGGTTCGCGCCCGGCGACCTTGCACTGTGCACGCCGTGGCTCGGGATGTTCGGCTGGGAGGAGCCCGCGACGCCCGTCCCGGTCGTATCGAGGTTAGGTCACGCGGTGGCCAACTCCTCCTCGGTCTTCACGCAGTTGGTCAGCTATCCGGGCGTGGCTGGTCACTTCTATCAGGACGCCCGGGAGGCGGTCGCACATGCGGCGGCCTTCGACAGCTGGCAGCGGATTGTCGAATGGCTCGACGCGCGGGTGGTCCCCCGTCCGACGCCGCTGGCCGAGGCATGGCGGCTTCGCCAGCTGGTCGGTCGATGACAACTCGAGGAGCGGAGCACTATGGAACGTCGGTTTGCCTGCCTGGTCGGTGACCTCGCTCCGGGCAGCTCGATGGCCCTGGAGTGGGACCCGCCCGTCGCGCTGTACCGCAACGATGTCGGCGAGTTCTACGCGACAGCGGACAGCTGTACCCATGAGCAATGGTCCCTGGGGGAGGACAGTGACCTCGAGGGGAACGAGGTCACCTGCCCGTTGCACCTGGCCCGATTCGACATCCGGACCGGCGAGGCGCTCTGCTTCCCGGCCACGGTGGCGCTGCGCACGATGGCGGTCGAGGTCGACGAGGACGAGAAGGTCTACGTCGTATGTTGAGTGCCCCCGGCCGAGGGTTCCGGCCACTGGCACCGCGCGTTCCGCGCTCGCCTCCGCCGGTCGAGACTTCGGCTGTGCCGATCTGGATCGCGGGCCGCTCGGCCGCGCGCCGGCCGATTGCCAGCTACCCGAGTTTGCGGGCCGAGATCTTCGAGTGAGGAGAGTGAGCAATGGCGCTGACCGAGGAAGGCATCATCGAGGTCGAGGGCATGGAAAGCCGCTGGGTCCGGCTGGCCAGCGGGGCGAAAGCCCACTACATGACCTCCGGGACCACCGGGCCCGCGGTGCTCCTGCTGCACGGTGGCCTGCCCGGCTCGTCCGGCACGGCGGGCTGGCGGTTCATGGCCCCCTTCCTCGGGGCCAACGGGTTCCGGGTCTACTGCCCGGACATGCCCGGTTTCGGCCTTTCGGATACCCGCGAGGAGTACTGGCCCGACGGCCTGCACAGCCACGTGGACTTCATCCACGAGTTCGTCACCGCACTCACCCTGGATAAATTCCATATCTCCGGCAATTCCATGGGTTGTATCAATTCCACGAACTACATCGTGGCGCATCCGGAGCGGATCCTGAGCTTTGCGCTCATCGCGGGCGACATCGGCGATGTGCTCCCCGAAGGGTTGCGGCCGGCCAGGAAGGTCGAGCTGACCGCGTACGACGGGACCGAGGAGGGCATGCGTTCGATGATGTCCGCGATCATCTACCGGGGCGAGGCGATCAGCGACGACCTCGTGAAGATGCGGTTCGCCGCGGCCGACCGGAATAAACAATCGCACGCCCGGTTGTGGCCGAGCATTCTGGAGTACGCGCGCCTCCAGCCGTGGCGTGACCCGAACATCGGTGCCCGACTCACCACGAAGAACCGGCTGGACAAGCTCACCATCCCCGGCATCTACCTCTATGGGACCGAGGACGTGCTGATCCCGGTCGAGTGGGGTTACGAGCAGGAGAAGGTGCTTCCGAGCGTTCAGTTCTTCTACCCAGAGGAGTGCGGGCACCAGGGGCAGACCGATCGGCCGGACCTGTTCAATCCGGTATTCCTCGAGTTCTTCCGGGACGGTCAGGTCTCGCGCCGTACGGCCGACGCCGCGGGGGTCTCGAAGCATCGTCCTGAGCTGCCCGAGCGGATCGCGCGAGCGTAGGTACGAGGCGAGCTTGGAGGTAGGACATGGCGGACATACTTGGTATCGGACTCACCCACTATCCGTTGTTGCTCGGCCGGGACGAGTACATGGCCGCGCTGCTCAAGACCTCGATGAAGGACCCGGACATCCCGACGGATGTCAAGGATCCGGCCAACTGGTCGGAGCTGGGCAAGCGGGAATGGTCCGACGACGGCGGCACGGCGGCGGCGGCGGCGCATCGGGCCAAGCTGCGTGCCGGCCTCGACCGGTGTCGGGCGGCGCTGGACGAGTTCCAGCCCGACGTCGTGCTCGTCTGGGGCGACGACCAGTACGAGAACTTCCGTGAGGAGATCATCCCGTCGTTCTGCGTGCTCGCCTACGAGGACACGAAGGTGGATCCGTTCGGCGTGCTCAAGAGGATGCGAATCCCCAACGCCTGGGGGCTGCCCGAGGGCCAGAGCTTCGTCATGCGAGGGGCACCTGGGGTGGCGAGGAAGCTCGCCGGCGATCTGATCAGTTCGGGGATCGACGTCGCCTACTCCTACGAGCCGCGACCGGGGATCAACTTCCCGCACGCGTTCGCCAACACCCAGATCTTCCTCGACTACGACAACGTCGGTAAGCAATTTCCCTACCCGATCGTGCCCATCGCGGTGAACTGCTACGGCGAGCACGTCATCGCCCGTCGTGGCGGCATCGCGCGCTTCGCCGAGATCAACGCCGTCGAGGACACCGACCCGCCGGGACCCACCCCCTATCGCTGCTTCCAGCTCGGTCAGTCAGTGGCCCGCTCAGTGCGGGGGAGCGATATGCGCGTCGCGCTCGTGGCCTCGTCGAGCTGGTCGCACGCGTTCCTCTACGACCGGGGCTGGCACATGCGCCCGGACACCGAGTCGGACCAGGCGCTCTACGACGCGCTCGTCGCCGGCGACTACGCAGCCTGGGCGAAGGTGACCAGCCGTGCGGTCGTCGAGGCGGGTCAGCACGAGATGCTGAACTGGTTCTGCCTGCTCGGAGCGATGTCGGAGCTGGGGTTGACGCTGGAGTGGAGCGATCTGGTCATCACGGAGATCTTCAACTCGAACAAGGTGTTCGCCATCTACCGGTAGCCGCTCTGACTCGGTCGGCGGTGCGCCGCCCGCGACCTACCTGCGGCGCCAGTCCGCCTGGTAGCTGGTACCGAGTGAATCGCCCACCTCACGGGCGATCTGCCTAGCGGTATCGCGCAGGGCCGTATCCACCCGCGGGTTCAGCGTCGTGTCGGACACATAGCCGACGGACACCGCCGCGACCGCAATGCCTCGCACCACAACCGGAGCGGCGACGCAGGACAGACCGGGCTGTGCCTCGTTGCGCTCCCTGGCGAGCCCATGTCCCTTGACCTCGTGCAGCTCGGCGATCAGGTTGTCGACATTGCTCACCGAAGCAGGGGTGAGTTTCGGCATCGGCGAGGGCAGGAAGGCGGCCAGGTCGTCCAGGTCCTCCCAGGCGAGCAGGGCCTTGCCGATCGCGGTGCAGTTGGCGGGCAACCGGCCACCGACCCGGGACAGCACAACGGGTGAGTTGGAGCGCGCGAGCTTCTCGAGGTAGACGACGTCGAACTGCCGCAGGACACCGAAATGCACGGTCTCGCCGGTCCAGCGGTGTAGGCCGGCCAGGTAGGGGAGCGCAAGGTCGCGCATGCTGGCGGCCGGAGTGGTCGCTCCCAGCTGCATGAGCCCGAGGCTGAGCTTGTAGCCGGCGCCGTGGTGCTCGACGGCGTCGAGTTCGATGAGGCGGGCGAGCAGACGGTGCACCGTCGACTTAGGCAGCTGCGCGGCACGCGCGAGTTCGCTCAACGTCAACACGCGGTCCTTGTGGTTGAACGCGTGCAGAAGATCGAAAGCCTTGGTCAGGATAGATGGCGGCTCGACCGTTGAGGGCTCGGTTGGCGTATCGGCGATGATCCGCAACTCCTTCGTGAAGTGCCTGCCCACAGGACACTACTCAGGGGCTTGATGTCTCCCTAGGGGTTCCGACGGGCGGAACTGGGACGTGCTCGGAGCCTCCGGTCGGCCTAGTGTCGCCGTGATCCGGTCGCGCCGCGGTGGCCAGATCGGTGCGGAACATCGTGCTGGGATGCCGTAGCGAAGGGAGCCCGCTGTGTCGAGCGGTCCGAACGACACAGTCCTGGATGTGCACGCGCACTACTTCCCTTCGGACGTGCCGAACTGGGCGGAGCGGACCGGTGATCCGCGCTGGCCGTCACTCGTACTCGACCAGGAGAGCACCGACCCCCCGACCGGGCGGATCATGCTCGGCGATACACCGTTCCGCGCGGTGCGCGCGCCGCTGTGGGATCTGGACGCGCGCATCGCGGTGCTCGACGCCCATTCCGTCACCCTCCAGGTGGTGTCCCCGACACCGATCATGCTCACGTACTGGGCCGAGCCGAAGCCCGCACTCGACTTCGCCCGAGCCGTCAACGACTCGCTCGCCGCCCACGTGGCCGCCTCGCGTGGCCGCCTCGCCGGTCTGGGCACGGTGCCGCTGCAGGATCCCGTGCTCGCCGAGCGCGAGCTGCGCAGACTCGTGACCGAGCTGGGCCTCGCCGGGGTCGAGATCGGCACCCGCGCGGCCGACCGAGAACTCGACGACCCCGAGCTGGCATCGTTCTTCAGCGCGGCGGCTGAGCTGGACACATCCCTCTTCGTCCACCCGCTGGACGGGGGTGGCAACGCGATCCGGCGCGGCGGGCAGCCGTACGACTTCGGCCTCGGAATGCTCACTGATACCGCGATGGCCGCCACCGCACTGGTCTGCGGAGGAGTGCTCGACCGTCACCCGGGGTTGCGGATCGGCCTGGCGCACGGCTGCGGGACCCTCGCCTGGGCCGCGCCACGGCTGAAGCTGGGCACCCGGCTGGGCGAGAGTCCGGAGCAGTACGACACGTTCGATGAGACCATCTCCCGGCTATGGGTCGACACGCTGGTCTTCGACCCCGAGCACCTGCGGCTGCTAGTGCGGCGCTTCGGCGCGGAGCACGTGATGACCGGTACCGACTTCCCCTTCATCCCCGGGCAGCTCGAAGGTGCTCGACGATTTGTCGACTCCGCGGTCGAGATCGGGGCGCTTGATCGGCGGCAGGCCGACGCGATCCTGGCCGACAATGTCCGCCACTTCCTCGGCGCACCGGCTGTCCTGTCCGCCAACAGCGGTAACGGGTAGCGTCCCGAGCGTGAGACCGGACAGCGACAGGAGCGAGCGCGGGACGGCGCGGGACGACAGTGTCATCGTCGTAGGCGCCGGAGTGATCGGTCTCGTCACCGCGCTCGGGCTGGCCCGGGCCGGTGTGCCGGTTCGAGTCCTCGAGATGGCCAGGACGTATCCGCGCGGCGCTCACGACATGGTCTACCAGTGGTCGGTGCTCGATGGCCTAGCGCGGCTCGGTGTCCTGGAGGATTGCGAGGCGAAGGCCCTCAAGGTAGTTAGCTGGGCGTACCGAGTCCTGCGCACCGGCGAGCGGATCGGGTTCGATCTCGCCACGATCGCCGCGGAGGTCGCGCATCCGGTCAACCTGCACGTCGGACGGGAGACCATGGCGGCGGTGCTGCTGGAACATCTCCGCCGGTACCCGGGTGCGCAGATCGAGTGGGGTGCGACGGTCACGCACGTCGCCCAGGACGCCGAGGGCGTGACGGTGGTCGCCGAGTCGGATGATGGGGGTCGCACCTACCGCTCGAGCTGGGTCGTCGGGGCGGACGGCGCGCGCAGCATCGTCCGACGTCAGCTGGGCATGGCGTTCGCTGGCATGACCTGGCCGGACCGGTTCGTGGCCACGGATCTCCGATTCGACTTCGGCGAGCTCGGATTCGAGGCCGCCGGCTATCAGATCGATCCCCAGTACGGTGCGGTGGTGGCTAACGTGGACGGCGCCGGCCTCTGGCGCTACATCCACGCCGAGAACCGCACACTGCCCGAGGAGACGATCGGGGACCGGGTTCAGGAGATTCTGCGCGAGGTCCTGCCTCGTGGGGCGGACCCGCGGCTCGAAGGCTCTGTTCCGTATCGGATCCACGAGCGTTCCGCGGAGCGCTTCCGCGTCGGACGTGCGCTGCTCGTCGGCGACGCCGCGCACCTGACCAACCCGACCTCGTCGTTCGGGATGAAGAGCGGGCTGTTCGACGCATACGCGCTGATCGAAGCGTTGAGCGCGGTGGTGGTCGACGGGGTGGACGACGAGATCCTGGACCGGTACTCCGAAGCGAGGCACCGCAACTTTTGGGAAGTCACCTTGCCGATGTCGTGCGCGGACAAGGAGTTCGTTTTCCCGTTCGGTGCCGAGGCGGGGCAGGAGGAACAGCTGCAACGATTGCGGCGCATCGCGGCTGATCCGGTAGCCGCGCGGCAGCATCTGCTCGCGGTTCGCGGCTGTGAAACGCCGTCGCTGCGCGGCGAGGCGCGGTCCGGGCGTTGATCCCCGTCCCGGGCTCGGGGGCCGCTGAGCCCGCGGGCGGTCAGGAGTCCGGCGCGCTGGACTCGGAGCCGATCGCCGAAAACAGCGAACGAGGATCGCGGGCCGGCCATTCGCCCCGACCGGTCATGCCGACAAAGGCCCGGATCACATAGTTGTAGAGCGCCGGCTCCTCGAGGTTGAGCGCATGCCCGGAGTTCGGCACGACTAGAAGGCCGGCCGCCGGGATCGTGCGCTTGAGTAGCAGCCCGGGCTCGAGGCAGGCCTCATCCTCGTCGCCGTTCAGCACAAGTGTCGGTGCCTTGATCTCACGCAGGTCGTCGGTGAGGTCGTAGAGCGAGGGACGGGACCGCTGGACCCCGAGCACAGTCAGGGCCATGCCCATCGCGGAGTGCGCACCGAGCTGTCTGAGGAACTCCCGCCACGCGGCCCCGTTCTTGCGCCGCAGCTGGATGCGGCTGGGACCGAGCGCGATCCGCTGCGCGACGGCGGGAGATCCGTCGCTACGGAATGCCGAGGCGAGGTCCTGGGTCTCCTGGAGAAACGCCTGGCGGTGGGCGGGGTTGGAGCCCGATCCCGCACTCGACACGAGCAGGGACAGGACCCGCCGCGGGTAGCGGATCCCGAGCTGCAGCGCGCAGAAACCGCCCATCGACAGCCCAACGATGTGTGCCTTGCTGACGCCGAACGCGTCCAGCACGGCGACCGCGTCGTCGGCGGCCTTCAAGTAGGAGTAGGCGTCCTGACTCGGCGGAACGTCGGATGGCGGATAGCCTCGCGCCGAGTAGGTGATGCATTGGAACTCACCGGAGAGCGCGGTCACCTGAGCGGCCCAGGTGCGGTGGTCGGCCGCGAACTCGTGGATGAACAAGATGGCCTCGCCGGACCCGTCACTCTCGGCATACAGGGTAAAGCCATCGGTCGTGGCTACCGCGGTCATGTCGTGCACTGTCGCTCTGGTCCGAGCTGGCCGGCCACTCGCGGTTCCGGACTCCGGAACCTCAGCTCAGCACGCTCCCGGCCGCGGTCGGGGGGTGTGATCAGCGGCGATAGGTGCCGTACCACTGGCTCTGGGCCAGTTCCCGCGCGACCTTGGCATCGTCTTCCGGGGCGCCGGCGGTGACCTGCCGGGAGATGACCTGCTCACCGCCCCAGGTCAGGACGCGTCCGGCGATCACCGGGTCCACCTCCGCCGCCAGCCTGCCCTCGGCCCGTTCGTCGGCGAGCTTTGCGGCGACACGTTCCGCGAACCGCCCGATCGACTGGGCACTCGATTCTCGAAGGGCTTCGTCGTAGGCCGCGACCTCGCTGATAGCGGCCAGCAGTGGAGCTCGGTCCCGGTAGTAGGCGAGCTGGGCCTGGTAGAGGGCAGCCAGGCCATGGAGCCCTCCGTCAGGGCCGCTCGGTCGCCAGCGGTCCCCCATTGCATAGAGCTCGTCCTTCAGAGTGCCGGTCAGCCGGAGCAGGACGTCGGTCTTGTCCTGGAAGCAGAGATAGAACGTCGAACGGGCGACGCCTGCCTCCTCGGCTATGCGCTGTACACCGAGTTCGGTAAAGCGCGCACCTTCGTTGAGCAGTCGTTCGACGGCGGTGAGGACGGCGGCTTCGGTTTCGGCGCGCCGTTTGGACAGTTGCGAGCGCGGTCGAGTGATCGAAGCCATGCCGTTTCTCCTTGGTATCTTCGCTTGTGGCTGCCATCCGAGGCCAACGAGAGCGGTAGTTCACCCCACTGTCGTCGAGCCTGGCGTTGGTTCTCGTGGAAACGCTCAGGGGCGGGAGACGCTCGCCGCCTTGTTCCGGTAGAGGACCTTGACGTCACTGAGCCCCTCCAGCCCCCACAAGCCTCCCTCGGTACCGAGGCCGCTCCACTTGAGGCCGCCGAAGGGGTAGGCCGGTGACACGCCTCGGTGGGCGTTCACCCAGGTCGTGCCTGCATGCGGATGCACAACAGTGCAATTGCCCTCCATGCCATGGGTCGTCCAGCCCGGAACAATCGACGTGCTCAATGTCACTATGAAGTTTGCCGGGAAGCCAGCGGGAGAAATCTCCAAATCTCTTATGATCCAGTCCACGAACGGAACGAAACAGCTTTGGGTGAA
>Ga0137412_10000221_pt1 | contig 37480 bp, 27 predicted proteins | sample CZODoug2_1_16fun_FD_122160 | JGI IMG/M metagenome (GOLD analysis project Ga0137412, IMG submission 122160) | Vadose zone soil fungal communities from Angelo Coast Range Reserve, California, USA - CZODoug2_1_16fungal (Hybrid Assembly) | ecosystem: Environmental > Terrestrial > Soil > Vadose zone...
ATGCGGCGCGCACGCAAATTGTCTTTGGACCACACATAGGCGGCCAATCCGTAGGGCGTGTCGTTGGCGATTTGCACCGCCTGCTCTTCGTTGTCATACGGCAGAATGCAGAGGACAGGTCCGAAGATCTCTTCGCGCGCGATCGTCATGTCATTGCGCACATTCGAAAATATGGTCGGCTTGACGAAGTAGCCCTTGGTCAGTCCATCGGGGCGTCCCGAGCCGCCGGTAACGACCTTGGCGCCCTCGGCGATGCCCTTCGCAATGTATCCTTCGACTCGCTCGAACTGCAGCTTCGAAACCAGGGGACCTAAGTTGGTTTTCTCGGAAGTGGGATCACCGGTGATCACCGACTCGGCCACGCGCTTGGCGATCGCTTCGACCTCGGCCAATTTTGCCGCCGGCACCAGCATGCGCGTCGGTGCATTGCAGGATTGGCCGGAATTCTGAAATACGTGCAGGACGCTTTTCGTCACGGCGCGTTCGAAGTCCGCGTCATGGAGCAGCACATTGGGCGACTTGCCTCCGAGCTCTTGGTGCACGCGCTTGACCGACGCGGCCGCGTTCCTCGCGACTTCGGAGCCGGCGCGCGTCGATCCGGTAAAGGACACCATGTCGACCTCGCGGTGCGAGGAGAGCGGCGCGCCGACGCTCGCGCCATCGCCGTTGATGAGGTTGAACACACCGGCGGGCACTCCCGCCTCGTGCATGACCTTGGCCCAGATGATGGCGCTGAAGGGCGAATATTCAGAGGGTTTGAGCACCATGGTGCATCCCGCGGCGAGGGCAGGCACCACTTTTGCGGCCACTTGGTTCATCGGCCAGTTCCAGGGCGTGATCAGGGCGCATACGCCGACCGGCTCCTGAACCAGGCGCACGGTGCCGTGCATTTCTTCGAATTTGAAATTCTTCAGCACCTCGATCATGGCACTGATGTGGCCGACCCCAACACCCGTCTGGGAGCCCTTCGACAGCGTGATGGGCGCGCCCATCTCAATGGAAATGGCTTGTGCAATTTCATCGTAGTGCGCCTTATAGGCGGCGAGAATTCGCTCCATGAGAGCCAAACGCTCCGCCGGCGAGGTGCTCGAATAGCTGTCGAATGCGCGGCGCGCCGCCATGACGGCGCGGTCGACATCCTTGCTGCTTCCCATGGATATGACGCCGGCAACTTCCTCGGTGGCGGGATTGATGACTTTCAGTTCCTTGGGCTCGACCGGACCGACCCACGCGCCATCGATGTAGAACTGCCGATTGTCATATGTCATTGCAAAGCCCCTTCAAAATGCGTTAGTTCCCCTTGGGTATTCTACCCGCTGGCAGGGAACTGCGCAGATGGGATTCCAGGTGACCGTGGATCGGATATGCGGCTTAGGATCATGCGTGAACTATTGTCTCCGGAGGCCGACTATGGCGGGGGGCGGCCGCGACAGCCATGATTTCACTTAAGTTTGCGGTCGTGGTTCGCATTTTGGCCCTTCTTTAGTTGCTAGGCTTCCCTCCATGAGACAAATCAGAATTCTGTTCGTCAAGCCGGCCATGGCTTTGGTCTTGGGCCTTATCTTGGGTTCGGCCGTCACGGCGGCGCCGGAGTGGAATCCCGTGCGATCGCATCCCGTTGAAATCGGCCCGCAGGCGCACCGGCTGGTGGTAGGGTTTCGAGCGACGCCCGGCAATTCGGTAACCAGGACGATCCGCTCCCACGCCAAGGCCCAAGTCATGAGCATGACCCAGGCGCAGACTTCCGGGGCGGACGTGAGCAGCTTGAGCCTGCGAACCGGGGTCGCTGTGTCGCGATCCCGCCAGCTCACGCCGAGCATGCACGTGGTGTTTCTCCAGAGGACTGTTTACGGCGCGGATGTCGATGCGGTGCTGACGCAGTTGCGATCAGATCCCGCGGTGGCATTTGCGGACGTCGATGAACGTCGCTATCCGCATGCCATGCCGAATGACCCGTTGTTTTTTCCGACCGCCACGGCCAGCGGACAGTGGTACATGCAGACGCCGAGCACCGCGACGCCTGGCAGCGATGCCGCGGCCACCGACGCCGTTTCCGCTTGGGATATTACGCAGGGCAGTTCGGGAACCGTGATTGCGGATGTCGACAGCGGCATTCGCTTTGACCATCCTGACCTGCTGCGAGCCGGGTTCGATTCGTCGCGGGCCGGCTTCGGCGGGCGCTTGCTGCCTGGCTACGATTTTGTCGGTCAAGATTTAGATGCCGGCAACGGCAGCCCCTTGGAGACCTTTCTCATCGCCAATGACGGGAATGGCTGGGATCCTGACCCCTCAGATCCGGGCGATTGGATCGACAGTACCGATCTGAAGAATTCAGCCGTGTTCCCTGCCAAGAACTGCAGCACGCAGAACAGCTCATGGCATGGCACCCGCGTCATGGGCGTGCTCGGCGCGCTGACCAACAATAATACCGGCGTTGCCGGCATGACCTGGAATCCCTACCTGCTGCCGGTGCGCGCGCTGGGTAAGTGCGGCGGCCTGGACTCGGACATCATCACAGGCATCGAGTGGGCTGTCGGCATGTCGATCAATGACGTGCCGGACAATCCCTATCCCGCCGACATCATCAACTTGAGTCTTGGCGGAATCGGCAGCGCCTGTCCAACGGACTATCAGAGCCTCATCACGCAGCTCACCAGCATGGGCGTGCTGGTGGTGGCATCCGCCGGCAATGAAAGCGGTCCGGTCGACATACCCGCCAATTGTCCGGGCGTGCTGGCGGTTGCAGGATTGAGAAATGTCGGCACAAAAGTCGGCTACAGCAGCTTAGGACCGGAGGTCGGCATCGGGGCACCCGCCGGCAACTGCGTGAATACGGCCGCCGGCAGCCCCTGCCTGCGATCCATCGATACCACGGAGAACGAAGGTGCCACCGCTCCCGGAGCCAACTCTTACAGCGATCAGACCAATTCCAATCTCGGCACCAGCTTCTCCGCGCCCATTGTTTCCGGTATTGCCGCCCTGATGCGCGCCGCGAATGCGAACCTCACGCCGCCGCAAATCATTGCGCGCATGAAGGCGAGCGCGACGCCGTACCCGCAGCCCGCCGGTGTGGCTCAGTGCGTTAACGGATCGACAGCAAATGTCGAATGCGCCTGCACCACCACCAGCCCGACCACCTGCGGCGCCGGCATGGTCAATGCCCTGAAGGCTGTCAAAGCGGCGCTCAATCCGATTGCCGCGGTGACGATACCTGCGGGCTTCACGGGCAGCGGCACATTCGATGCCTTCGGCAGCGTGGCGGCTTGCGGCGCCACGATCGCGTCCTACGCGTGGACCGGTACCCCGGCAATACACATTGTTTCCGGCGGCTCGAGCTCCGCCGTGAATGTCATGGCCACGGGTGCGGGAACCTTGACGCTGGTGGTAACGGATTCCGCCGGCAACAAAGATACGGCCGTCGTCACTATCACGACCTCCAGTGCGAGCACCGCGGCGCCCGCCATCGCCGGCACCGCATCGGCGTGCATCGCGGACATGACCGTGACCCCCGCCGCGCCAACGGTAAGCGCTGCTTACTCGCCGGCCAGTGTGGCCACGAACGCGGCCTCGACTTTCGTGGTGACATTCACGAATTCCAACCGCTATGTCCTGACTCAGTCGGGTATCACATTATCGATACCCGCCGGCCTCACGCTGGGGACGCAGGCGGCTGCGACTTCCTGCAGCGGCGCTGCGGTATCGTTGGCCAACACGAGCAGCAGCGTCACACTGGCCGGAGCCAACATTCCGGTCAACGGCAGCTGCAATATCTCTTTCAGCGTGACAAGCGCCACAGCAGGGACTTACACCATCACGGTCGCTGCGAATGACCTCATGACCGGCCCGGCAGCAGGCAATACGGCGCCGGCATCGGCGTCGCTGACGGTCACCGCGGCCGGCGCCAGCGGCGCAAGCACCCGCAGCGGCAGCGGCGGCGGGGGTTCGATGGATTGGCTGGATATCATGTTGATCACCGGCGTCCTGCTCATCGTTCGGGGTCACGCAGCGAAACGCAATCGACCGTAATCTTTCCGCAACGGCACCGCCCGGCCGGGCCCGCGCCCTCGCGGCGCCTGTATAATCGGCGGGATGACAAATCCAAAGCTACGCGCCGCGACGCAGTCGGTGAAGACCCACCGGGATGTGCGCGGCACCTTGTTCGAACCCCTGACGGATGGCGAGCTGCAGGCGCAAAAGAATGTGCATGTGGTGCTCACTCAACCCGGCGAAATACGCGGCAATCACGTGCATCGCACGGCCGTGGAAACCACCACCGTGGTGGGACCCTGCTTGATCCGGCTGAAAGAGGAGGGGACGGTTCGAGACATCGACGTGCCGGCCGGCGAAATATTGCGATTGACCATACCGCCGGGCGTGGTTCATGCGTTTCGCAACAGCGGCGACTCCGCCATGGTGTTGGTGTCGTTCAGTACGAACCTGCACGATCCGGCCGGCGCCGACACGCAGCGGGAGCAGATTCTCTAAACACTCACGGCGCCTCTCTCATGCAGGCCATCTCCTTTAAAAATACCCGGCTGTTCAAGCGTGGCATTTGGCTGAGCGCGGCCGCGTTGATTGCCTTCGTGGCCGCCCCGTCAGCGGTCGATGGCGAGTTGTGGCGAAATCCGGTGCCGAGTGCGATTGCCATCGGCCTCTTGTGTGCCGCCTTGGCGTATTTCTTTTGGCGCACGCAGATGCACCGTCTGGCCGACGAGGTGCTGGATTGCCAGGATAGCCTCAAGATTCGGAGGGGGCGCCTCGAGGAAACAATTCTGCTCTCAAACGTGTCCGGCGCCGAGGTCTTGAGCCGCGGCGGCTTTCATCGCATCACGGTCCGGCTTCGCGAGCGCTCGAAGCTGGGACGCCAAATCGATTTTCTGCCGCAGGCCAGCCTGTGGTCCAACCTTGCGGCCATAAAGACTGTCGCGCTCAGCCTGACCGAACGCGCGGCCTTGTACCGTCAAAGTTCATAGCCGCGCTTGAAATCCTGAATGTGCTTCTCCATCCAGGTTCTGGCCTGCTCGCTTTTTTGAAGCTTGATCGCATCGATGATTTTGCTTTGAGCGGCTTGAATTCGCGCCCGGGCCTGCGGCACGCGGTCAACGATCTCGGTCAGCGCGGGCACCAACAGAAGATTCAAGGGTGACTGCGATAGCGCCAATACCTGATTGCCGCTCGCCGCCGCCACTGCCGTGAAAAAATCCACCACCGCGGAAACGGCGGCGGCGGTGTCGGTGATTTCGCGCTTGAACAGCGCGCTCGCGCGGGTCAGTCCTTGCAACTGGGCGGCAGTGCGTCGCGATGCGGCATAGTGGGCGGCAGCCGGTTCAATCGCCATCATCGCTTCCCATAACTCCATGAAGGTCACGTCGTGAAGTGCGAGCGCTCGGCTCACGCCGGAGCTGACGCGGCGGGGTTCCGGCCGTGTGACCCGCAGACGCTTCTCGCCGCGCTCACGCCCGAGCAATCCGTGGATCTCCAGTTCGCGAATCGCTTCACGAATCGTCGAGCGGTTGACGCCGAACTGGCGCGCGAGGTCGGTCTCGGAGGGCAGTGCGTCGCCCGTGCGCAATGATCTCGCCACGATGCGCTGCTCGATGAGATTCGCGATTTGCCGGTAGGCGGGACGATCATCCAGCGGCACGAACAGGTCGGTCATGCCCCTTCCCCAAAGAGTTCGCGACCGATCAGCATGCGGCGAATTTCCGAGGTGCCGGCACCGATTTCGTAGAGCTTGGCGTCACGCAACAATCTTCCCGTGGGGTAGTCGTTGATGTAGCCATTGCCGCCCAGAAGTTGTATCGCATCGAGCGCGGCGCGGGTTGCCGCCTCGGCGCAGAACAGAATGCATGCGGCGGCATCTTTGCGTGTGGCATCGGCACGGTCGCAGGCCGCGGCCACCATGTAGACGTAGCTGCGGCAGGCATTCAAGGAGGCGTACATGTCCGCGAGCTTGCCCTGCACCAACTCAAAGGTGCCGATGGCCTGCCCGAATTGCTTGCGTTCGCGCACATACGGCACGGCCACATCCAGCGCGGCGGCCATGAGACCCAGCGGGCCGCCGGAGAGCACCACGCGCTCATAGTCCAAGCCGCTCATCAACACGTTGACGCCGGCATTTTCACGCCCCAAAAGGTTCGCGGCAGGCACTTCGCAGCGATCGAAGACCAATTCGCTGGTGCTCGAACCGCGCATCCCGAGCTTGTCGAGTTTTTGCGCGGGCGTGAAACCGCTGAAGTCCTTTTCGATGATGAAAGCGCTGATGCCGCGTGAGCCCGCCTCCGGCAGGGTCTTGGCGTACACCACCAGCACATCCGCCTCGGGACCGTTGGTGATCCACATCTTGCGGCCATCGAGAATGTAGCAGTCGCCATGACGCACGGCCTTGAGCTGCATCGATACGACGTCTGAGCCGGCGCCGGGCTCGGACATGGCGAGCGCCCCGACATGCTCGCCGCTGAGCAGTTTCGGCAGGTACCGCTGCTTTTGCGCATCGGTGGCGTTCAGCGCCAGCTGGTTCACGCAAAGATTGGAATGAGCGCCATAACTCAAACCCACGGCTCCCGAAGCGCGCGAGATCTCTTCCATGGCCACGACGTGCGCGAGATAGCCCAACCCTGAGCCGCCATCTTCCGCACTGACGGTCATGCCCAGCAACCCTAGATCGCCCGCCTCGCGCCACAGATCCCGTGGAAAAACGTTGCTACGGTCGATTTCGTTGGCACGCGGGGCGATGCGCTCCTCGGCAAAGCGCCGCACCTGATCTCGGACGGTATCGATCACTTCACCGAGGCCGAAGTTGAACTCACGATAAGCAGAACTGGCCATTTTTGCGGGCCCCCCATTGTCAATTGATCCATATCGTTGGATAATCCGATTGTCCGACAATTCTGCCTTTAGGGCAACACAGCGAATGGCCAAAATAGCCTCCAAACTCGATACCCGGTCGCAGGAATTTGCCGACAACCGCGCTGCGATGCAGTCGGTGGTGGATGATCTGCGTGCCACACTGCATCGCAACGCAGCGGGAGGCAGCGTCGCCGCCCGCGAAAAACATGCCAAGGCCGGAAAACTCTTGGCGCGCGAACGCATCGCCGCGCTGCTCGATCCCGGTTCACCCTTCCTCGAGTTGTCGGCGCTGGCCGCGCAGGGGGTGTATGGGGAAGCGCTGCCGGGTGCGGGTCTGATCACGGGCATCGGCCGGGTTTCTTCGCGCGAGTGCATGGTGGTCGCCAATGACCCCACCGTGAAGGGCGGCACCTACTATCCGCTGACGGTGAAGAAGCATCTGCGGGCTCAGGAGATTGCCGGCGATAACGCCTTGCCGTGCATCTACCTGGTCGAGAGCGGCGGCGCGTTTCTGCCGCGACAAGATGAAGTCTTTCCCGATCGCGATCACTTCGGCCGCATTTTCTTCAATCAGGCGCGGCTCTCGGCGCAGGGCGTCGCGCAGATCGCCGTGGTGCATGGGTCGTGCACCGCAGGCGGCGCGTATGTACCGGCGATGTCCGATCACGCCATCATCGTGCGCAACCAAGGACGCGTCTTTCTCGGCGGGCCGCCGCTGGTTCGCGCGGCCACGGGCGAGGAAATCGACGCGGAAACTTTGGGCGGCGCGGATGTTCACTGCCGCCGCTCCGGCGTGACCGATTACTATGCCGAAAACGACACGCATGCCTTGGGCCTGGCGCGGCGCGCCGTGGCGCGCTTGCGAGCGCCCACGCTGCGCGGATCGCCGCGCGGTTCGGCGGTGAGCGGCGAGCCAAGCCCCTTCGACCCGGCCGAGCTGTACGGCATCATCCCGCAGAATTCACGCAAGCCCTACGACGTGCACGAACTCATCGCGCGCTTGGTCGATGGCGCGTGGTTCGATGAGTTCAAGGCCCTCTATGGGACCACGCTGGTGTGCGGCTTCGCCGATATCCACGGCACCACCGTTGGGATTTTGGCGAACAACGGCATCCTGTTCTCCGAGAGCGCACTGAAAGGCACGCATTTCATCGAGCTGTGCTGCCGCGAGGGCATTCCTCTGGTATTCCTGCAGAACATCGCCGGCTTCATGGTGGGCCAGGCGGCCGAGGCGGGCGGCATTGCCAAGGATGGGGCCAAGCTCGTCACCGCGGTGGCCTGCGCATCGGTGCCGAAGTACACCATCGTCATCGGCGGCAGTTTCGGGGCGGGCAACTACGCCATGTGCGGCCGTGCCTACAGTCCGCGCTTTCTGTTTCAGTGGCCAAATGCGCGCACCTCGGTCATGGGAGGCGAGCAGGCAGCCAGCGTTCTGGCAACCATCAAGCGAGAGGCGCTGGAGCGCAATGGCGAAACTTTCAGCGATGTCGAGGAAGAGAAACTCAAGGCGCCCATCCGTGAGCAATTCGAACGGCAAGGGCATCCGTACTATGCGTCTGCGCGGCTGTGGGATGATGGCGTCATCGACCCGCTCGATACCCGGCGCGTTCTGGGACTGGCGCTCGCCCTGACCCGGGCGCAAGACACCGCTGCCACACGCTTCGGCGTGTTCCGAATGTGAGTGCAGCGATGATCCGCCGACTGCTCGTGGCCAACCGCGGCGAAATCGTCTGCCGCATCGCACGGACCGCGCGGCGTCTGGGAGTAACGACGATCGCCGTGTATTCGGATGCCGATCGGAACGCGCAACACGTACGCGCCGCGGATGAGGCCTACCACCTGGGTCCTTCGCCGGCCGCGATGAGCTATTTGGACATCGAAAAGCTCATCGCCCTTGCACAGCGCGTGGGTGCCGATGCGGTTCACCCCGGGTACGGATTTCTCTCGGAGAATGCGCAATTCGCGAAACGCTGCCAGGATGCGGGTCTGACTTTTATCGGGCCGCCCGCCTCAGCGATCCAATCCATGGGTTCGAAGAGCGCCTCGAAGACCGCCATGGCGGCCGTGGGCGTGCCGGTGGCGCCCGGCTATCACGGCGATGAGCAATCGGCATCGCGCCTCATCGAGGAAGCGGCTCGCGTGGGATTCCCGCTGATCATCAAAGCCAGCGCGGGCGGCGGCGGCAAAGGCATGCAAGTGGTGAACTCAGCCGCCGAGGTGCCGGCCGCCGTGGAATCGGCGCAGCGTCTGGCGCGCACGGCCTTCGGCGATGATCGCCTGCTCATGGAGCGCTACTTTCCCAAGGCACGCCACGTGGAAGTGCAAGTCTTTGCCGATTCGCATGGGCAGACTGTGAGTCTGTTCGATCGCGACTGTTCGGTGCAGCGCCGGCACCAGAAGATCATCGAAGAAGCGCCGGCGCCCGGCTTGCGCGATGAAGTCCGCACATCGATGGCGCAGGCCGCCGTGAAATCCGCGCAGGCCGTGGGTTACGTCGGCGCAGGCACGGTCGAGTTCCTGGTGGACGATGCTCAGAATTTCTACTTCATGGAAATGAACACCCGATTGCAGGTGGAACATCCGGTCACGGAGCTCATCACCGGCATCGACCTGGTCGAATGGCAGTTGCGCATCGCGCAGGGCGAGCACTTGCCGCGTACCCAGGCGCAGCTGTCGCAGCGCGGCTTCGCGGTCGAGGCACGTCTGTACGCCGAAGACCCAGCGCACGAATACTTGCCGAGCGTCGGACAAATCGCCCATCTGCGCTGGCCCGAGAGGCCGGGACTGCGCCTGGATACCGGCGTCGAGTCGGGCGATGAGGTATCGACTTACTACGACCCCATGCTCGGAAAAATCATCGCCTGGGGAGCATCACGGGCTGCCGCCATCGAGCTTCTGCACCGCGCCTTGAGCGAGGTGGAGATCGTGGGCGTGGCAACCAACCGGGCGCTGCTGATGAGCGTGCTCGCCGATAAAGAGTTTCGCCGCGGGGCGGTGGGCACCGATTTTCTGAACGTGCGGCGCGCGAAATTATTGTTCGGCGAACCCCCCGCCGCAGGCCCCGACATCGCATTGGGCGCGGTGTGGTGTGCTGCGAAGAACACCGACAGCAACGCGCTGTGGGAGGATAGCCGCGGCTGGCGGCTGGCGGCGCCCGCGAGCACCGCGTGGCGATTCGCGCAAGGCAGCGCTGTCGTTGAGCATTCAGCAAAGGACGAGTACGTCGTGCGAGTGAATCGCGACGAGTATGCCGTGCGCGTACTCTCGCGCAGCAACCGGTTGCTGCTCGCGGAATGCCAGGGTCGGATGCAAAGCATTTCCGTGTTTGATGCCGACCCGGTGCTGCATCTATTCCGCGACGGCCGGCATGTGATGCTGCACGTAGAACGCACCGACGATGCAATGCAGGTGGCCGGCGGCACCGAGCAGGGCTCCTTACTGACGCCTCTGCCGGGGACCATCGTGGCAGTCCATGTGGCGACCGGGCAGCAGGTCGCCCGCGGTACGCCGTTGGTGACCGTTGAAGCAATGAAAATGGAGCACACCCTCACCGCGCCTTTTGATGGCGTGGTGTCGCGAATAGCCTATGGGCTAACCGACCGGGTTCAGGCGGGCGCTACCCTGGTAGAGCTCTCGCCCCTGTAAGGAATCGCGAGAGATCAGGCAACTTGTGCGTCCGCTGCTGCTTCCAGCATCGGCAGCGTGACCCTGAAGCGGGTCTCCCTGCCCAGCATGCTGGCCAGCGCGATTTTGCCGCCCGCCTCGTGCACATAGCGGCGCACCAGCGACATGCCGCTGCCATGCTTGGCCTCGACGCCGTTGTTTGCCAAGGTCGTAAAGCCGGATTTGAAAATCAATTTAATTGCCTGGCGATCGCGTAAGCGGCTTGCCTCTTCCTGAGTCACGATTCCCTTGGCGACCGCAACGCCGCGGACCTTGTCCGGATCCAGTCCCCGCCCATCGTCTTGAAACGACAATTCAAAGCCGTTTCCCGGCACGGCATTGAACTCCAGCCGCAGCGTCGCATTGGCGGATTTGCCCGCAGCTTCACGCTCAGCGGCGGTTTCGACGCCGTGCACCACCGCGTTGCGAATCAGTTGAATCGCCACATTCTTCACCGTTGCCTGGTAGCGCGTGGGAACCAGATTCAAACCGCTGCATGCGAGGATCACCGTCTTGTGATTCTCCTGCGCCACCAGATCGGTCAGCGTGGTCAGCGTGCTCTCCAGGCTGCCCACGGCCGCCATTCGTTGCGCCGCGGGCTGGGCGTGCTGTGCCAGCTCCGCGAGAAACTTCGGCGCCTCGATGATTTGGGTGCCGTTTTCGGTCACGCGCTCGTCGGGCGGCACAGGCTCGGCCTCTCGCGCTGAGCTGGCCTGCGAGGTAAGCGAGCGCAACAGCGCAAATTGCCCGTACAGTGCATCAAGCTTCACCGCCAGCGGCAGGAAATCACTGCCGCTCAATGTCTCGCGGCTGCGCAATTCCTGCAATGCATCCTCGAAGTCGCGCGCGGCGCTCTGCAACCCCGTCAATTTGAGGGCGGCGGCGTCACGCCGTATACGGTCGACTTCCTCGAGGGTTTCCTCCAGCTTGTTGCGAAATGCCCCGGCCTCGCGGGCCGGCTTTTTCAAGACGCCGTTGATGGTTTTCATCGAGGCGTCGGTCCTTTGCAAAAAGCCACCGAAGCGGGTTCCGCCGGCCTTGAGGACGCTGCGCAGGATTTCGCCCTGAGTCAGCACCTGGACCCGCAGGTCCTCCAGTTCGCGATGCAGCTGGGTGCGCGCGGTAATATCGCTGACGCGCACCATCCAAGAACGCGGCTCCTGCGCGATTTGGACGGCGCTGAATTCAAACGAATAGTGGGCGTTGAGGAAGCTGCCGTCGGCGTTCGTCAATTTGACTTCCACGTCCAGAAGCGGATCCGAGTTCGCGGTCTCGCCGTGGCCGAGCTGCAGAAAGTGCGTCATGTGAGTGCGGACGGTGCTCAAGGTCTTGGCCGAGACCAGCGGACCGATCAATTTCTCGACCGTGAGATTCTCAAAATCCTGGCGGCGAAACAGCGTGCCGAGAGAAGCCGAGACCTGCGGTTGGATCTTGCCATTTGAATCCAGCAGGAACAGTCCGACGGAACTGGTTTGCAGAATGGCGTCGGTCAGCCGGTTGCCGGCACTGATCAGTTCCTGTTTTTCGCGTTCGTGGCGCTTGGCGGATATGAACATGACCTCGACAGGGTGCCAAAGGCCGCGGGCACGGGGCATGATGGCTGTCACAGCCTCAAGCCGGCAATTTACTTAATATTCGCCGTCGAAGCGGCCTGTGACACGGGTCACGCTTTAGGCGCGAGGATTTATGATTAGGCGACGGCGGCGATGGGTGCTAGATCGGCCAGCAACTCATCCGCGGATGCGTAGCGGGCGCTTTGCTGCTTCGCCATGAGGCGGTCGAGCAGCGGCTGCTGCATCGCCGTGGACTCGGGCAGTGACGGCACCGGCGCGCTGGTGTGCTGCGACATGATGGCAACGGCGCTTCGGCCGCCATAGGGTCGCTGGCCGGTGAGCATCTCGTAAAACATCACGCCCAAGCTGTAGAGGTCGGTCCGTACATCGACCCGCTGGCCCTGCGCCTGCTCGGGGCTGATGTAATAAGGGGAGCCGAGCACCTGGCCGATGCCCGTGCTGCCGATTTCATCCAGTGAACGGCGGGCCAGACCGAAATCGATGAGCACCGGGGAATTGTCCTCGCGTAACATGACATTCGCGGGTTTCAAATCACGATGCAAGATTCCGAAAACGTGAATGACGCGCAGCGCCTCCGCGATGGCGCGCAGGTAGTAGAGGCTCTCTTCCACACTCAACGGGTTTCGCAGGCGATCGCGCAGGTCGCCGCACGGAAAGTATTCCATGGCCAGGTACAGATGCTTGGGCAGGGAGCCGAAGTCGTGGATCTCCGCAATGGCGCGATGCGTGATGCTGGAGATGATTTCGTACTCTCGCTGGAAGCGTTCGGCATCGCCCAATTCCCGCTCCGATTCGCCGCGCGTCATCACCTTGAGGACGACGTTTCTGCGCAGGCGCTCGCTGCGCGCGAGAAACACGGATGAGAAATTGCTGGTGGCAATCTCTTTGACGATGGAGTAGCCGGGAACCTCGATGATGGCGGAATTATCGCTGTTGGCCATCATGGCGTCGGCTTGCGCGGCAACGCGCCGTTTGGCACAGGCCTCGCCAACCGCCCCCAGCAACTGGTCGCGCGTGATTTGCGACAACGGCAGGTAGTCCTTGGCACCGCTCTTCAGGGCTCGGACCGCCGACATTTCATTGCCATTGTCGGCCAGCAAGATGCAATGCAGGGCGGGCTGCACGCGCAATAGCTGAATCATGCTATTGAGCACGGCGGCGGCCAGGGGTTCGTTGCCGAAGTCGGCCTGCAGGACGACGGCATCGGGGGTGCGCTCGCTGATGAGCCGGCTCAAGGACGGCGTTTCTCCGGCGCCAAGGGTCGTCACATGGGCATTGGGCCAATGGCTCGTGACATGGTGCGTCAGCCATTGCAGGCGTTTGGTGTCGCCACCCACCACCACCAGAATTGGACCCACGTCTGCCATACGGGTAAGGGTAGTCGGTGAGACCCCCGGATTACCGGTCGGGATTTCACATTTCAGCCCCCTTGGGCGCCGAAACCTTGAAAATTACCCCATTTAGCCTGGAAAATTGCAACCTACACCCCAGCTTTGGGGTCTGTTATTTCAATCCAGAATCTTATCTGTCAGAGGGTGTATTTAATGGGAAGCATCAGAACTTGGTCGCTCGCCGTGATTGCGGGCATCTTTGTCATTGTTGTCGCTCATCAGCGCTCGAACGCCGATGCACGGCCGGGTCAATCGGGTGCACCAAGCGTTGCTACGGCGGTCGCCCCGGCAACTGCGTCGGCCGGCCGCGTGACGGGACTGCCGGACTTTTCAGGGTTGGTCGCCGAGGCCGGCGGGGCCGTGGTGAACGTCAGCGTCACGGAGAAGGCTCAGAAAATGCCCGGCCTCAGTGGGCAGGGGCAGCAGGGGCAGGGCGATGGGGATGACCCGCTGTCGCAATTTTTCCGCCGCTTCCAAGTCCCGGCGCCGGGTCCGGATCGCACGCCGCCGAGCAAGGGCGTGGGTTCGGGATTCATCGTCAGCGCGGATGGCTATGTCCTGACCAATGCGCACGTGGTTTCCGATGCATCTGAAGTCGTCGTCACACTGACTGACCGCCGCGAGTTCAGCGCCAAAGTGGTCGGTATCGATAAGGCCAGCGACGTGGCGTTGATCAAAATTGCCGCGACCGGCTTGCCGACCGTGCGCTTTGGCGACCCGTCCAAATTGCGTCCAGGTCAATGGGCCATCGCAATCGGCTCTCCCTTCGGTTTTGAGAATAGCGTGACGGCGGGCGTCATCAGCGCGATCGGGCGGCCGTTGAACGACGGCAGCAACACCAGCTACGTGACCTTCATTCAAACCGATGCCGCCGTGAATCCGGGAAATTCCGGGGGACCGTTGTTCAACATCGACGGTGAGGTTATTGGCATCAATTCGCAGATCTACAGCCGCACGGGCGGCTACATGGGCGTCTCCTTTGCCATACCCATCGACCTGGCTTTGAACGTCAAGGATCAGCTGCAGAAGAACGGCAAAGTGCTGCGCAGCCGCATCGGCGTCTCGGTGCAGGATATTCGCCAGCAACTGGCACTGTCATTTGGTTTGGCCACTCCGCATGGTGCATTGATCAGCGCGGTGGATCCCGCGGGACCCGGCGAGAAGGCCGGTCTGAAGGCCGGTGACGTCATTACCAGCGTGAATGGGCGCACCATCGACCATTCATGGGATCTGCCGGCCATCGTGTCGCAGCTGGCGCCCGGCAGCCAGGCAAAATTGGGGATCTGGCACGATCGCAAAGCCACCGAAGTGACCGTCAAGACCGTGTTGCTGGAGGATACGCCGGGTCAGGTGGCGAAAGCTTCCGGCGAGGACGGCGGCGGCAAGCTGGGACTGGTCTTAAGGTCGCTGCAGCCCAACGAACAGCAGGAATTGCACACCAAGGGCCGCTTGTTGATCGAAGATGTCACGGGCCCGGCCCTGGCCGCCGGATTACAGCCCGGGGACGTCGTGCTGGGCGTTAACGGGGTCGGCGTGGCTACCGTGGCTGACCTGAAGCGCGAGGTTGCCCGGGCGGGGCATAACGTGGCCCTGCTTGTACAGCGCGAAGATGCCCAGATTTATTACCCCGTCGATGTGGGGTGATCGATGCGGGGTGATGGGTTTCGTTGTACTTAAGCCTTGCAATCAGGCTTAATCGCGGCCGTGCAAAGCGCCGCGCCCCTGTTTTCCAGTAGTTCCCGTGTCGCCGGCCTCTCGCCGGCGGCCTTCCTACCGACCTCGCGCGCGGAAATGGCGGCTCTCGGCTGGCAGCAGTGCGACATCATCATCGTCACCGGTGATGCCTACGTCGATCATCCCAGCTTTGGGATGGCCATCATTGGGCGCGTACTGGAGGCGCAGGGATTCAAGGTCGGGATCATTGCGCAGCCGGACTGGCATAGCACCAAAGACTTCGAGGCGCTGGGCACGCCGCGCCTGTTCTTCGGGGTGACCGGCGGCAACATGGACTCGATGGTCAATCGCTACACCTCGGATCGGCGGGTGCGCAGTGATGATGCGTACACACCGGGGGGCCAGGGCGGCAGGCGCCCGGACCGCTGCGTCATCGTGTATTCGCAGCGCATCCGCGAATCTTACAAAGGCATCCCCATCGTCGTGGGCGGCATCGAAGCCAGCCTGCGGCGAATAGCGCACTTTGATTATTGGTCCGAACAGGTGCGCCGCTCGGTATTGGTCGACGCGAAGGCGGATCTTCTGGTCTACGGCAATGCGGAGCGTCAGATCGGCGAGATCGCTCGACGCCTGGATGAGGGCGCACTCATGGCCGAGATCACCGATTTGCGAGGCACCGCGTACTTACGCCGCGGCATGCCGGCGGGCTGGGTGGAAATCGACTCGAGCGAATTGGATACGCCCGGACCCTTGAGCCCGCCCGTAGATCCGTATGCCAGTGAGGAGGAGCGCAGGAGCACCTTGGCGCCAGGCGCGACTGCGCCGGCGGCGATGATCGCTGCGGCTCCCCCGAGTACTGCGGCTTCGTCGAACACTGCGCCCGCTGCGTCTGAAAAAATAGTGAAGTTTTATCGCAAGGTACCGAATGCGCAACGCGAGCGCAGCGTCATCCGAATGCCCTCGTTCGAGCAGGTAAGTCGTGACCCGGTGCTGTACGCACACGCGTCGCGCATCTTGCACTTGGAGTCGAATCCAGGAAATGCGCGGGCGCTGGTGCAACGGCACGGAACACAGGAGCTGTGGTTGAATCCACCGCCCATTCCGTTGGCGACGGCGGACATGGACGCCATTTACGAATTGCCTTACGCGCGCCGGCCGCACCCCTGCTACGCGCAGGCGAAGATTCCCGCCTACCACATGATTCGTTTCTCGGTGGCGATTCAGCGCGGATGTTTCGGGGGGTGTACGTTCTGTTCGATCACCGAACATGAAGGCCGGATCATTCAGAGCCGCTCGGAGGATTCCGTCATTCGCGAGATCGAGACGATACGCGATGATGTCAAGGGATTCACCGGCGTCATCTCGGATTTGGGCGGTCCGACGGCCAACATGTATCGCCTGCATTGCAAGAGCACCGCGATTGAGTCTGCTTGCCGCAGACCTTCCTGCGTGTTCCCGGGCATTTGTCCGAATCTCAATACCGATCATGCCCCCCTCATCAATCTGTATCGCCGCGCGCGCGCGCTGAAAGGGATCAAAAAAGTATTGATCGCATCGGGCGTTCGCTACGATCTCGCGATTGAATCGCCTGAGTACGTAAAGGAGCTGGCGACCCATCATACGGGCGGCTACTTGAAAATCGCACCGGAGGCGATTGGTGACGGGCCGCTGTCGAAGATGATGAAACCGGGCGTCGGCAGCTACTACCGGTTCAAGGAGCTGTTCGACAAGTATTCGAAGGAAGCAGGAAAAGAACAGTACCTGATTCCTTATTTCATCGCCGCCCACCCCGGCACGCGGGATGTCGACATGCTCGAACTTGCATTGTGGCTGAAGAAAAACGGATTTCGCGCCGATCAAGTTCAAGCATTCCTACCTTCACCGATGGCCACCGCCACTGCGATGTATCATTCATCCAAGAACCCCCTGAAGCGCGTCAGCCGCTCGAGCGAGGAGGTGGTGATACCGAAGGGCATCAAAGTGCGCCGCCTGCATAAGGCTTTCCTGCGCTATCACGATCCTGATAATTGGCCCGTCCTGCGCGATGCCTTGAAGCGCATGGGGCGGGCGGATTTGATCGGCAACGGCAAGCAGCATCTCATTCCCGCGTATCAGCCCGTGGGAGCGAACCGCGCAGCGCCGATGCGCCCGTTCCGTACACAGCACACGGGACTGCCGAAATCCGGCCGTGCCGGCAGCAGTTCGCGGCGAGGCAGAGTGTAAAGCTCGAACGGGCGCGCGTGCAGAATGGATAAGTGGGTAGTACACAAATTTGGTGGTTCCAGTGTTGCTGACGCCGCCTGTTTTCGGCAGGTTGCCGAAATCGTCGAAGCATCATCGAAGCCGCGCGAAGCCATCGTTCTATCCGCCTGCCGCGGGGTCACCGATTCGTTGCTCGAACTGGTTGCGCTGGCACAGGAGCCGAACAAGGAATTCGGGCCGTCGCTTCGCGCGCTGAAAGCCCGGCATTTGGAGTTGGCGGCGGAGTTGATATCGAAGTCCGCCTACGAGACTTACAAGGCGCAGTTCGAGCGCGATTGTCTGGATATCGCCGGCATGCTGCAGACCGTGCGGCTGATCCGATCCTCAACCTATTCGATGCGCGATGTGATCGCGGGTTTCGGTGAGATATGGTCTACGCGCTTGTTTGCGCCGTTCCTGCGGGAGCGGGCTCGCATCAAGGGCGATATTCTGTGGGTCGATGCGCGCGAAGTCATCATCGTCGAGTGGGGCTCGTTGGGAGCGGCGGTGCAGTGGCCGGCGAGCGAAGCCAAACTTCGGCAATTGGTGCCGCCCAATTTTGCCGGCCGCCTCATCGTCACGGGTTTCATCGCCACCACCACCAAGGGAAAGCAGACCACCCTGGGGCGCAATGGCAGTGATTTTTCGGGATCCATTTTCGGGGCCCTGCTTGATGCCGTGGAAATCATCATATGGACCGATGTCGACGGCGTGCTATCGGCCGATCCGCGACTGGTGCCGAACGCGCAGGTGATCGATCAGCTTTCCTACAACGAAGCGATGGAGCTGGCCTACTTCGGCGCCAAGGTCATTCATCCACAGACGATGGCCCCGGCCGTGGCGCGCGACATTCCCATATTGATCCGCAATACCTTCGCGCCCCAAAAACGCGGCACCTTGATTTGCGCGAATCCTGTTTCGGCGCTGAAAGTAAAGGGCATTACGACCATCGATCCGGTTGCGCTCGTGAATCTCGAGGGTGCCGGCATGATCGGGGTGCCGGGGACGGCCCATCGCTTGTTCGGTGCCTTGCGGGACTCCGGGATCTCAGTCATCTTGATTTCGCAAGGCAGTTCGGAGCACTCCATTTGCTTCGCGATCCCGGAAGCGCAGGCGGTGCACGCCGAGGAGGCGGTGCGCCGGGCGTTCGAAGCCGAGTTGCGCGACGGCCAGATCCAGCATGTGGAAGTGGCGCTCGGCATGAGTATTCTGGCGGTGGTCGGCGATGGCATGGCCGGCGCACATGGTGTCGCTGCGAAAGTGTTCAATTCTCTCGGCGCAGCCGCGATCAGCGTGCGGGCGATTGCCCAAGGGGCTTCCGAACGCAATATTTCGGTCGTCGTCGACGGCAAGGGAGCGGCCAGGGCGCTGCGCGCGGTGCATGCGGCATTTTACCTCTCGCCCAACACGCTATCGATCGGCTTGGTCGGGCCGGGCACGGTCGGGCGCGCGCTGCTGGCGCAAATCGCCACCCAAATCGAACGCTTGAGAGAGCTGAAGGTGGATTTACGGGTTCGCGGCATCACCACCTCGACGCGCATGCTGCTCGAAGAGCAATCGGTGGACTTGAGCCGCTGGAAGGAACGCATGGCGCAGGCAGGCGAGCCGCTCGACATGAAAAAGTTCATCGACCATGTTCAAGCGGACTATGTACCGCACACCGTGATCATCGACTGCACGGCGAGCGCCGAGGTCGCCGACCGGTATCGCGACTGGCTGTCGCGCGGCATTCACATCGTCACGCCAAACAAGAAAGCCAACAGCGGCCCGCTTCCCTACTACCGAGCGTTGCAAGAGGCGAGACGGGCGGCGGGTACGCACTATCTCTACGAGGCCACGGTGGGTGCAGGATTGCCGGTCATTCAGACCCTGCGCGACCTGCGCGGAACCGGCGATGACATTACGGAAATCGAGGGCATATTTTCCGGTACGCTGGCTTACTTGTTCAATGTATTCGACGGCACGGAGTCTTTTTCCTCGATCGTGCGCGCCGCCAAGGCGAAGGGTTATACCGAACCGGATCCACGCGATGACCTGTCCGGCGTGGATGTGGCCCGCAAACTGATTATTCTCGGCCGCGAAATGGGCCTCACGCTGGAAATGTCGGATGTGCAAGTGGAAGGCTTGGTGCCGGAGGTGCTCACCAAGTGCAGCGTCGAGGAATTCATGGCACGCTTGCCGGAGTCCGACGCCGCGATGTCAGCGGCGCTTGGCAGTGCGCGTGGAAAAAATCAGGTGCTGCGCTATGTCGGACGTATCGATGCCGGCGGCAAGGCAACGGTGGGGTTGATGCGACTGGACGCCAAGCATGCTTTTGCGAATATCGCGCTCACCGATAACGTGGTGCGCTTCGCGACGCGCCGTTATTGCGACAATCCGCTGATCGTCCAAGGACCCGGAGCGGGGCCGGAAGTGACCGCAGCGGGCGTGTTCTCGGATCTGTTGCGCTTGTCCGCCTATCTTGGCGCTCACCTTTAGGCTCCTTTGAGCCACTAAGAGGACACCGTGCTCACTGACGTTACCGCTTTTGCGCCGGCCACGGTTGCCAACGTCGGCATCGGGTTCGACATCTTGGGCCACGCCGTCGACAAGGTCGGCGACCGCGTACGCGTGCGCCGAATTGACGAAAACGAAGTGCGAATCCGTTCCGTCACGGGTGTCGGCGGTGACTTGCCGGTCGAGCCGACACACAACACGGCCGGACGGGCGGTGCAGGCCATGCATGCGGCGTTGTCGCCGGGCTTTGGGTTTGAGCTGGATATCGAAAAGGGCATTCCCTTGGGATCCGGTATGGGTGGGTCGGCGGCGTCCGCCGTCGCTGCCGTCGTTGCCGCCAACGCCTTGCTGTACGCGCCCGCGCCGCAGCTGCAGTTGCTCAAATTTGCCATGGAAGGGGAAATTGTCGCGAGCGGCTCCGCGCACATCGACAATATTGCTCCGTGCCTGTACGGCGGCCTGGTCCTCACCGTGGGCATCGACAACCCCCGCGTGAAGCAAATACCGGTACCGCGCGGACTGCGCTGCGTATTGGTGCATCCTCACATGTATTTGGGGACCCGCGAAGCGCGCGCCATTCTCAATATCAATGTCAGCCGCTCGGATTTTGTGTGGCAGAGTGCGAATCTGGCCGGCTTTATCAGCGGCTGCTATTCCAATGATTTGGAAATGATCCGCGAATCCTTCAACGACGTGATCATCGAACCGCAGCGGCACTCGATGATTCCGGGCTTCAAGGATGTGCAGCGCGCTGCCATGTCCGCGGGCGCCCTGGGTTGCTCGATATCCGGGGCGGGTCCCGCCGTCTTTGCCTGGTCCGCGATTCAGCATGCGGAGGCGGTGCGAGGCGCCATGGTGTCTGCATTTGCCGCGCACAACCTGCAGTCGGACTCATGGGTGTCCCCCATGCAGAATTATGGTGCTCGGGTGGTAAAGGCTTGATGGCCGGCCTTGACTTTGCAAGCACGCGCGGCGGCGCACCGCTCGTGAGCTTGAGCAGTGCCATCGCGCAGGGTCTTGCTGCAGATGGTGGGCTGTACATCCCGGCGAAGCTGCCGACCGTCGATGCGGCTGCGTTCGCCGGCGCATCCGGCCTGCCGCAATTGGCACGCTCTGCGCTGGCGCCATTTTTCGAGGGCGACGGCCTGCAAGACTTCCTCGCAGAGATCGCCGACGCCGCCTTCAGGTCACCCGCCCCGACCACCGCCGTCACGGCGTGCCCCGACCCCCTGTTTGCCCTCGAGCTGTATCACGGGCCGACCGCCGCCTTCAAAGACTTCGGGGCGCGGTTTTTGGCAGAGAGCCAGCGGTGCCTGCAACCCCGCGCGCCCGCACAACCGGTGACCATCTTGGTGGCGACTTCCGGCGACACCGGAGGGGCCGTCGCCGCTGCGTTCAACGGCCGCGCCTGGGCCCGGGTCGTCATTCTCTACCCCAAGGGACTCGTGAGCCCACGCCAGGAGCGCCAATTAACCTGCTGGGGCGACAACGTGCTGGCGCTGCGGGTCGGTGGCACCTTCGATGATTGTCAAGGAATGGTCAAGGAAGCGTTCCAGGATCCGATATTGAGCCGCAAGCATCGCTTCAGCTCCGCCAACAGCATCAATATCGGGCGGCTGCTGCCGCAGATGGTCTATTACATTGCCTCCAGCCTTGAACTGCTCGAACGCACCGGAAAGAAACCCTCCTACATCATTCCCGCCGGCAATCTAGGCAATGCCTGCGCGGCGTTGTGGGCTCGCGCCATGGGTTTTCCCCTAGGCCGCATCATCCTGGCCCATAACATCAATCGCACCGTTCCGGATTTTCTGGCCACCGGCCGATGGCAGCCCCGCCCAAGCGTCGCGACGCTGGCCTCGGCAATGGATGTAGGAAACCCCAGCAACATTGAGCGCATCCGCGCGCTTTATCCGGCATGGGAGACCCTGCGCGAACATTTGAGCGCGGATACCGTCGATGACGCTACAATTCGCGCTCGTATCGGAGAGGACTTCATGCAGTACGGACGCGAATGGTGCCCGCACACCGCGACCGCGGCGGAAGTCTACAGCCGTTTGAGCGCGGCGCAGCGGCGCGATCAGCCGTGGGTGGTGGTCGCGACGGCGCACCCGGCCAAGTTCAATGAAATCGTCGAGCCCATTATCGGCACCTCCATTGCGGTTCCGGAGAGTCTCGCCCATCTTCTGCGCTTGCCGCAGCGCTGCGTGGACCTGCCCCCGACTCTTGAGGCATTGGCCGCAGCGCTCGAATGAGCAATATTGAAATCGAACCGCAGTGGATTGGCATTGGCACGGCCGTGTTGCTGCTGCTGGCGCTTGGTTTCTTTGGGTTGCGCGCCTATCAGCGCCGCGCGCGGCGCAAATCCCTGCTGGCGCGATTGGACCGCGTCGCCTTGGCAGCCGCGCACCAGGTTCTCGTTCCCGATGGGATGGGCGGCTTCATCCATATCGATCATGTGCTGCTCACGCTGCGCGGAATCTTGGTTCTCGATACACGGCGGGTAACGGGCCTGATATTCGGCGGCGATCAAATGAGCGATTGGACCGTCATGGGCCGCGGGCATCGCTACACTTTCGACAATCCGCAGCCGGCGCTGTATGACCGGATCGCGGCGGTCAAGGCGGTTGTCGGCGACGTGCCGGTCGAAGGGCGCTTGTTGTTCTCGAATGTGGGAAAATTTACCAAGGGAATCCCAAAGTGGGTGGTGATGCTAGACGGCATCGAAGTGGAATTTCCCGTGGTCGACCGGGGCAGCCAGGCGTTGCAGGATTCCGATCAGTATGCGGATGCCTGGCGCAGGCTGCTCGCGCAGGTGCGGCCGAGCCCGCACATATTCACAAATCTGTAAGCGCGAAGAGCGTCATGGCATTGCGGGTGGTCACGGCGGCGACCGCCTCCAGGGTCTCGCCGCGCAAGTGCGCCACGGTCGCCGCTATATGCGGCAGATACGCGGGTTCATTGCGCCGCGACTTCGGCAGCGGGTTCATATCTCGCGGCAATAGATAAGGCGCGTCGGTCTCGATCAACAGCCTGTCGGCGGGGATGCGCGGCACGACTCCCCGAAGTTCAACACCGCGCCGTTCATCGCATGCCCAACCGGTGATTCCGATGTAAAGGCCGAGCCCAAGATACGCTTCCAATTCAAGTTCACCGCCGGTGAAGCAGTGTGCGACACCGCCGCGAAGCTTGCCATCGAAGTCCTTCAAGATCGCGGCAAAATCGCCATGCGCATCGCGTTGATGAAGGAAAACCGGTTTGCAGGTCTGCACGGCGATTTCCAACTGTGCGATGAACGCTGCGCGCTGCGCAGGCGGCGGCGAGAGATTGCGGAAATAGTCCAGGCCGCATTCGCCCACGGCCACAACGGATTTCAAGCCCAACAGATCCTCGAGTTCGCTGCGCTGCGAGGCCTCGAAGGATTGCGCATGATGTGGATGCACGCCGGCCGTACTCCAGAGGCGGGCCGGATGGCAGGCGGCCAGTGCCGCGGCTTGCCGAGAACTCACCAGGTCCGCGCCGGTGACAACTTGGCGGCGGACGCCGGCCTGTAAGGCGCGCGCCATGACAGCGTCACGATCCTCGTCAAAACTTTCGTGCGTGAGGTTCGACCCAATATCGATCAGATCCAGGCTCAAGATTGCAAACCTCGTTGTGTTATCTTCGTAAGATGCCTATCGCACGATATATTCTATTGACCATGATGCTCGCTGCGGCCGTCGGCGCCCGCGCACAAGAGGGTGGCGATACGCAGGCACGGATCGACTACGCTTACCAGACCGAGGATGGCAATAGCCTCGCAAATCTCGTTCAAAATTTGACGACGCGCGTCATGAGCGACCCCGGCGACATTGCACTACGTTATCACCTGGCGCATGCGCAATACCGCTTTGGCGAACTATCGCACGAGCGTCATGCCCGCGCGGCGGAGGCGGCATTTTCGGATTGCATCGATGAACTCAAGCCGGTGATCGAGGGTAATGTCAAATCCGCGGAAGGCATGGTGCTGCAGGCCGCGTGCTATTTGGGGCTCGCCGACCTGAAGAAGCTGGAGGCCGTGCTGTTGCGCACGCGTGCGGCGGATCGCTTGAAATCCGCCCTCAAGCTCGAACCACGCAATCCTCGCGCCGTGCTGCTGTCGGCCATGCAGCAGATGCAGCACACGAAGCCCGGGTCCGCCGAAAGTCAGCGAGCCTTTGCCCAGCTGCAGTCGGCCGCGCAGCTATTCGAACAATCTTCCGGCACGAGCAACGACGCGCCGGGTTGGGGACATGCGGAGGCCTACTTGGCGCTCGGCCGCGAACTTCAGAAACGCGGCGATCACTTGGGCGCGCGCAACTGGATCGAGAAGGCCTTGCTCGCGGCGCCGGATTATAAAATGGCGCAGCATGAGCTCGCATTATTGGTGAGGCCATAACTGCGGGCGCTCGGTTCGCGAACCCGTTAACCTGGTATCATTCGCGGCGATGAAGCCACAAGGCACGCAGCTATCGTTGTTCGAAACGCGCAGCTTGAGCGACCCGTTCGCGGTGCGCGTCAGTCCGCGCGCGCGGCGCCTCACGGCGCGGGTGCATGTGGGCGGGCGCGTTGAAATCGTCGTACCGGTCGGCGTCAACGCACACGCGGTGCGCGACTTCGTGCAGCGATTCACGCCGTGGATCAATCGCAAGGTTGCGGCGATGCGCTGCTTCGTCGCACCGCCCGAGGCGATGCCCCCATCGATTGAGTTCACCTTCACGGGCGAATACCTGGCCGTGGAATGGCGTCGCGGCCCGACAGCCAAGCTCGAGCAGCACAGCGGCCGAATCGTGGTACAGGCTCCGGACGATGCGGCCGCCCGAGTGTTGTTGCAGGGCTGGTTGAAGGGCGCGGCGCAGGAGCGGCTGGCGCCGCGGCTGCTGCAGCTGGCGGCCGACCTGAAGTATTCCGTGTCGCGGGTGAGCATTCGCTGCCAGCGGACGCGCTGGGGAAGCTGCTCGACGCGCGGTACCGTGAGCTTGAACTGTTCCTTGGTGTTTCTGCGGCCGGACGTGGTGCGTTATTTGTTCATCCACGAATTGGCTCACACCAAGCATATGAATCACTCCGCAAGCTTCTGGCGTTTGGTGGAAAAGCTCGAGCCCGACTATCGGCGGCTCGACCGCGAATTGTTGGCCGGCTGGCGCACCGTGCCGGCCTGGGTTTTCAAGTAGGGCTTGAGACAGGCTCTGAAGTCAATGAACGAAACGCCGCCGCGGGTCAAACCCTTCGTGGATTTAAGCGACGAGCGCGTCCACTGGGACTTGAGCGAGGCCTTGAGCTATTCGCAGTACCTCAATCTGGATAAATTGCTCGGCGCGCAGCAGCCGCTGTCCTACGAGCATGATGAGATGCTGTTCATCATCATTCATCAAGTCTCCGAATTGTGGATGAAGTTGTGCCTGCATGAACTCAACGCCACGGTCGATTGCGTGCGGCGCGATGATCTGGGACCGACGTTCAAAATGCTGGCGCGCGTCTCGACCATTCAACAGCAGCTGCTGCAGTCGTGGGATGTGCTGGCGACCATAACTCCCCACGACTATTCGGCGTTTCGCAATACCTTGGGGAAATCGTCGGGATTTCAGTCGCCCCAATACCGGATGCTGGAATTTCTGATCGGCAACAAGAGCGCCGACACCATCAAGGTGTTTCGCAGCGATCCGCAGGTGTATGAAACCCTCGAGCGCGCGCTGCGCGCGCCGAGTTTGTACGACGAGGTATTGCGCCTGCTGAGCCGGCGTGGATTGGATGTGCCCGCAGAACTGATTGATCGTGATTTCACCCAGCCGTATCAGGCCAGCAAGCAGGTTGCCGCGGCGTGGCTCAGCGTCTATCACAACTCGGTCAAGGAATGGGACCTGTACGAGCTGGCGGAGCGCCTGGTCGACCTGGATTACAAATTCCAGCTGTGGCGATTTGCGCACGTGAAGACGGTCGAGCGGATCATCGGCGACAAGCGCGGCACCGGCGGGACGGGCGGCGTCTCGTACTTGACCAAGGCATTGGAACTGAAGTTCTTTCCGGAACTTTGGTCCATTCGCACCTCGATGTAGGCGAAGGCAATGGCGACTATTCAAGAGCAACTGCAGAACGTCAATGTCGTATCCAGCGATCTCTTGGCGACGCCGGAAGAGGTCAAGCGGCGCCTGCCCCTGACCGCCCATGCGGCGCAGACGGTATTGAAATCCCGTGAGGCCGTGCGGGCTATTTTGGAACGCCGCGATCGGCGCCTGTTCGTCGTCGTCGGGCCGTGTTCCATTCACGATGTCGCGGCGGCACGCGAATACGCTCAGCGGCTCAAGAGTCTGTCGGCGCAGGTCGACTCCACGCTGTTGCTGATCATGCGCGTCTACTTCGAGAAGCCGCGCACCACGGTGGGTTGGAAGGGATTGATCAACGATCCTGACCTCGATGATTCCTTTCACATCGAAAAGGGCATTCTGCTGGCTCGGGAACTGCTGCTGTACGTGGCTGAACTTGGGCTTCCCGCGGGTACCGAAGCGCTCGACCCGATCATGCCGCAATACTTGTCGGAACTGATCACGTGGACGGCCATCGGTGCCCGCACCACCGAGTCGCAGACGCATCGGGAAATGGCGAGCGGCTTGTCGACGCCGGTGGGTTTCAAGAACGGCACGGATGGCGCGCTTGCCGCCTCGATCAATGCACTGCAGTCAGTGCGGCATCCGCATCATTTTCTCGGGATCACGCAGCAGGGTCAATCGGCTGTGTTTCGCACGCGAGGCAATCAACACGCGCATATCGTCCTGCGCGGCGGAGGCGGGCGGGTGAACTACGATGCCGTCAGCATTGCGGTCGCGGAACGGCAATTGACCTCGGCCGGACTGCCGGCCACCATCGTGGTTGACTGCAGTCACGGTAACTCGAACAAGGATGCGGATCTGCAGCCCCTGGTCGCGGAAAATTGCGTCACGCAGATCGTCGACGGCAACCGTTCGATCGTCGGCCTGATGCTCGAGAGTCATTTGCAAGGCGGGAGCCAATCGATACCCAAGGATTTGAGCAAGCTGGTGTACGGCATGTCGATCACCGATCCGTGCATCGACTGGGACACCACCGAGCGCTTGGTGCTCAAGATGCACCACGCTTTGGAGGGCCTGTCGAGCAAGGCTCGAGACCGCGGCTCCTAGCTCCAGTAGGACACTGCAATATCCCATTTTGCGGCGAGGCGACGCGCAGCATCATCGCCGTTGACCAGGAGCGCGCGGTCCGCGTGGCGCATATGATCCAGATCCGAGGCGGAATTGCCATAGGCGATGATGGGCAGCGCGGGGTATTGCTCTCGCAGCCAGGTCATGCAGCGCAGTTTCTCCTCACCGCGGCGATTGGCCGTCTTCAGATGCCCGTCGAGCCGGTCTCCGCGCCACTCAACCTCCGTGCAGACGGTTCGTTCGAATCCCAGCAACCGGCCGATGAGCGGGACATAGAGATCCGGGCTGGCGGACATCAAAACCAGGCGATCGCCCGCCGCGCGATGCGCCTCCACAACGGCCAGCGCCAGCGGCCGGAAGCGCCGCTTCGGTTTCAGATCGTCGACGAACGCTTCGGCCCAGGCATCGATCACGGCACGCCTCTCGCCGCCCATGACCATGCGGATCACCCGTGACTTGAGCGCTCCAGGATCGCGATCTTGCCAATAGCTCCCGAGCGCGAACGGCAGCCGCCAAAGCCCCAATGCCCGATAAGGACGCCTTCTTAAAAATCCCAATAGGAAAGGCAGCAACGTATCGCGCCAAGTCAGCGTTCCGTCCAGATCGAACAGCGCCATCCAGGGCTGGGAGACGGAGTTGTCGGCGCTCTCTTTAGTCAAATAAGTTCCTTATAATACAGTAAGATATATTCTTTATCTCAATTTAATATCACTACGTTGCGTTCGTGCTTCCACCCATATTCCTATACGGCGGCCGCAAATTGCTACGTCCTGATATTGTCCCTTTATGGTTTCCTCCGTAGCAATCGTTGGCGCAGGCGCCATTGGGGCCTGGATTGGCGACGCCTTCGACCGGGCGGGATGGAAGGTGTCCATGCTGGCGCGGGGCGCGACGCTTGCAGCGCTGCGCGCGTCCGGGTTGCGCGTCGCACAGGGCGATGAGACGCGGGCAAGCCGGCCACGGGCAGGCTCGGCCGCCGAACTGGGGGTGCACGACTATGTGTTTCTCAGCGTCAAAGCGCAGCGCCTGCCGGAACTCGCACCGCAATTGAGTCCTCTCATCGGCCCGTCTACGGTCGTGATCAGCGGCACCAACGGCATTCCCTGGTGGTTCTTCCATGATTTCGCCGGCCCTCTGGCAAATCGATGCCTCCGGTCGGTCGATCCTGATCAGTCGCAGGAGCGAGCGTTCCCGCGGGAACGCATATTGGGGTCCGTGGTGCATGCTTCAGTGCGCGTCGCATCGCCTGCAAATGTGCGAGTCGTGGCCGCCGATCGATTCATCCTCGGCGAACCAGGCGGCGCGGTCTCACCGCGGGTTGAAGCGGTGGTCAGTGCGCTTCGCGAGGGGGGTATCAACGCTCAAGGGTCGGATAGCATCCGGCGCGATGTCTGGACCAAGCTCTGGGGCAACATGAGCATGAATCCCTTGAGCGCGCTGACGCGTTGCGGTACTGCAAAGATGCTTGCCAATGCCGATGTACGCGATCTGTGTGTTCACATGATGGATGAGATGCAGCACTGCGCGCAGCGGCTCAACTTGGGAGTTGCCATGTCCCCGGCGGAGCGCATCGCCGTCACGCAGCGCCTCGGCGATTTCAAAACGTCGATGCTGGCGGATATGGAGGCGGGGCGTGCGCTCGAACTCGATCCACAACTCGGTGCGGTGGTTGAGATCGCTCGCCTGCTGGATATTCCCACACCCTTTCTGCGAGCGGTTCTTGGGTTGACCACGCTCGCCGCTCCGTAGGACCCGCCCTACACTTACTCCGGCGCGCTGCCGACTCGGAGGCTAGTTCCGCCGTGGCATAGTCCCGCGACTTTAAGAACGAGCGGTGAGCGGCATGCTGATACGACTTGGCTATGAACTGGCATATGAGTTTTTGCAAGCGACACCGATGCTCTTGAATCTCAATGTGCACTACAGCCGGACCTCGGACTTGGTCAGGCCCGATACCCTGATCACGGCCCCCGCGGTGCCGCTCTCCATGTATCGCGACAGCTTTGGCAATTGGTGCACGCGCACCGTCGCGCCTCCAGGAAGGTTTACGGTCACCACCGATGCCTTGATCCGGGACAGCGGCGTGCCTGAACCGTCCTTCCCATACGCATTTGAGCATGCCGTTGAATCATTGCCGGATGAGACGTTGGCGTTTTTGCTGCCAAGCCGCTACTGCGAGACCGAGCATCTGTCGGCCGCGGCCTGGAACATGTTTGGCGAAATGATGCCCGGCTGGTCCCGGGTCCAGGCGATATGCGACTTCGTGAACCAGCATGTCAGGTTTGACTATCAATGCGCCCGTCCCTCCAAGACCGCATGGGAGACCTTCAACGAACGAGCCGGCGTGTGCCGGGACTATGCGCACCTTGCTATCACGCTGTGCCGGTGCATGAATATCCCCGCTCGATACTGCACGGGTTATCTTGGCGATATTGGGGTCAGCGCAATGGAGGATGCGCCCATGGATTTCGCAGGCTGGTTCGAAGCGTACCTCGGGGGCGCGTGGCATGTGTTTGATCCGCGCAATAATCAACGGCGCATCGGGCGGGTACTGATCGCGCGCGGTCGCGATGCGGCTGACGTGGCCATCAGCATGACTTTTGGCCCCAACACCTTGCAGCTGTTCAAGGTGTGGACCGACGAAGTTCAGGCAATCGCCGCGTAAATTCCGCATACTTGCGGCTCATCAAAAGTCACGTTGGTACAGAGCATGTGCGAGATGAGCATTGGCAAATTGTGCACGTATTGGGCGGGCGTAGCCGGCCTCACCTTGGCCGCCGCCGTTCATGCCGCACCGCCCGCGGCTGCCCCGGCCGCGGCGAAACCCGCAGAGAGCATGCCGGCCGCCGGTTTTTCGCACGTCAAATCACTCGGTGGAATCGACGAATATCGACTCGACAGCAACGGTCTGACCGTATTGCTGGTGCCGGACCATTCTGCACCCGTGGTCACTTTCGAAGTTACCTATGAGGTCGGGTCGCGCAATGAAGTGACCGGCGTCACCGGGGCCACGCATATCCTCGAGCACATGATGTTCAAGGGTAGCGAGGCGTTCAATGACCCAAAGGGCAACAGCATCAAGCAGTTGCTCGAGCATGTGGGCGGGCAGTTCAATGCCAGCACTTCTTTCGACCGCACCAACTACTTTGCAACCATAGGCCGCGAGAGCCTCGAGAGCTATATCGCGATCGAAGCGGACCGCATGCGCCATCTCTGGCTGCACGAGTCCGATCGACAAGCCGAAATGACCGTGGTGCGAAACGAGTACGAACGCGGCAAGAACGATCCGGAAAACGTCCTATTGGAAGAGGTGAACGCGGCGGCGTACGTGGCTCTGCCCTATCACCATCCGACGATCGGCTGGAAGAGCGACATCGAGCACGTGCCCATTCTTAAGCTGCGTGAGTTCTATGACACCTTCTATTGGCCGAATAATGCGACGCTCACCGTGGTGGGCGATATCGACGCCGAGCCGGTATTGGGATTGATCAAGAAATATTACGGCGTGTATCCCCATTCACCGGCGCCCATTCCGGCCATTTACACCGAGGAGCCGGCGCAGAGCGGCGAGCGCCGGGTCGTGGTCAAGCGTCCGGGTGAGCTCGGCTCGATCATCGTGGCGCACAAGGTGCCGAATGGCAGAGATGCCGATCAGGCGCCGCTCGAGATGCTCGATGCCATTTTGAGCTCGGGCAAGAACGCGCGCCTGTACCGCGCTCTGGTCGACGAAGGACTGGCATTGAGCGCGGGCGCCGGCACGAATCTGCATCATGACCTGTCTTTGCACACGGTGTTTGCCGCTCTGACGCCGGGAACCACCCATGAACAGGTAGAAAGGGCGCTGCTCGCGGAAATCAACAGAATCAAGACCAGCGGCGTAACGGCGGCCGAAGTGGCCAGCGTGAAGCAGCAATACATTGCCGAAGATGCCTACAAGCGTGATGGAACTGCCGCGGTGGCCAGCGAAATCAGCGAATGGATCGGCGTCGGCGATTGGACGCTGTATGTCACGTTTCCGCAGAAAGTGCAGCAAGTGACGCCGGCCGATGTGCAGCGCGTCGCAAAGCAATATTTCGGTGCGGATCAGAGCACGACCGGCTGGTTCGTGCCGGTGGCGCCCAAAACGGAGAAGGGCTCGTGATTCGGCTTTTCATGATCCTGACGCTGCTGATGTCAGGCGCTGCCGCAGCTGCGAATATGGCGGATCAGACGCACCGCTCGAAAATCAATGGGATCGATCTGATCACCTATCGCACCAACGTGAAGGATGTGGTCGTCATCTTGGGCGTTCTGCCCGCGGGCGACGCCATGGCGGAATCCGGCAACATTGCGATTCCCACGCTGTCCGGAATGATGCTCGACCGCGGCACCAAGGCGCTCGACAAGTTTGCGATCGCCGACAAATTGGACAATGTCGGTGCGGAGATCAGCTTCTCCGTGGGCGTGCAGTCGCTGGAGATCCGTGCGAAGTGCCTGAGGAAGGATTTGCCGCTGATCATCGAGTTGATTGCGGCGGAGCTGCGCACCCCGGCGCTGCAGCTTGCGGAATTCAACAAAGCGAAGCAGCAGTTCATCGGGGAGCTGGAGGCTTCCGCACAGAACACCGGCGCTCGGGCGGCGGAGGCCTTTAATCGCGCGATATTCCCCGAGGGTCATCCGAATCGCCCGCATACCTTGAACGAATACATCGCGGCGGCGCGCGTCGCAACCCTCGATCAGGTCAGAAGCTTTCAAGGGAAATACTACGGTCCTGCGCATATGGCAGTGGTGGTGGTCGGCGACGTCTTCGATGCCGACACGCAAACCGAAGTCACCAAGGCATTTTCAGGGTGGAGCGGCGGCCAGGATTACATTCGACCCTTGAAGCCTGCTGCGGCCACTGCCGCGAGCGAGGTGACGGTACCTCTTGCAGACAAGCCCAGCGTCACGATGCTCTTAGGTCAAGCGACCGGGCTTCGCTACAGCGACCCCGATACCTTGGCGTTGCGTGTCGGCACGGCGATTCTCGGACACGGCTTCACCGGAAGATTGATGGGCACGGTGCGCGACAAGGAAGGGCTGACCTATAACATTGGTGCCAGCGTGGGCGATGACAGCATCGCCGATGGCATGTTTGAGATTTCCGCAAGCTTTGCGCCGGCTCTATTGGTCAAGGGTGTCGACTCGACTCGTCGCGAGCTCGCGAAGTGGTGGAAGGACGGCGTCACCGATCAAGAATTGGCGACGCGAAAGCAGGGGGTCATCGGCAGCTACTTTGTCGGTTTGTCGACGACCTTGGGGTTGGCGGAAACCATCCTGGTGAACACGCAACGGGGCTTCGACCCCGGTTGGCTCGATGCGTACCCTAAGGCGCTGAAGGCGCTTACCCGCGAACAAGTCAACGCGGCCATCAAAACCCATCTGAACCCGAGCACCATGGTGTTGGTGGAGGCCGGCAGCGTCCCGGCGAGCGCCAAAGCGCCGTGATGGTGGATCGGTTGGTGTAGCACCTGCGAGTACTCGGACCGATCAACATCACGGCACCGTGATGTTAAGCGGTCCGGCGTTGACAGCGCCAACGGAGAACCGGTCAAATTCACGGTGCCGGCGTACTAGTGGTCTGTCGGCGTATTCCCCAAGTAGTCCTGTTTGCCGACCTGTAGGCCCGCTTGTCTGAGAATGTCGTAGGCCGTGGTGACATGGAAGTACACATTGGGTAGGACGTGATTCAGCAAATAGGGCATACCCTGCATGCTTTTGCTGGAGCTGCGCGTCTGCCAGTTGATCGTTCTATCTTCGGCGCCGTCGAACTGCTGCGGTTTCAATGAGCCCAGGTATGCAACCGTGCGGCGCGTATTGGCAATCAATTCCGGCAAGGTCTTGTCTTTCCCATCGAACGTCGGTACTTCGACGCCTGCGAGACGTGCGGCTCCGCCGCCGGCGATGTCATTGGCGATGAAAATCTGCGCGCTCAACGGCAGCATGTCGGGAATGAGCCGGGTATTCAGCAGCACTGCCGGGTCGATCTTGCGTGCTTCTGCGTAAGCGGCTGCTTTTTCGAGAATCGCTGCCAGGCTGTTCAATGCGCGGCTGCAAGTCGATACGGTTGCTTGATGCATCGTCAGAGTCATGATTCAGGCCGCCTTGGATGTTGCCGCGAGTTGCCGCAATACGTATTGCAGAATTCCGCCGTGTTGGTAGTAGTCGAGTTCTTTCGGCGTGTCGATCCGCAATCGCACCTCGAACTCCGTCGTCAGCGTCCGCGTGCCGTCGTCGGATTTGGCAATGACTTTGACGAACTTCGCCGCGCCGCGGTTCAGTCCCGCGATTTCGAACGTTTCCTTGCCCGTCAGCCCAAGGCTCTGCGTGCTCTGTCCTTCCTTGTATTGCAGCGGCAGCACGCCCATGCCGATCAGATTCGAGCGGTGAATGCGCTCGAAGCTCTCGGCGATCACCGCTTTGACGCCCAATAGCATCGTGCCCTTGGCCGCCCAATCGCGGGAGCTGCCCGTGCCGTATTCCTTGCCCGCAAGAATCACCAGCGCCGTGTTCGCCGCCTTGTATTTGACCGATGCGTCGAAGATTGACATTTGCTCGCCGCTGGGGATGTGCAGCGTCACGCCGCCTTCGGTGCCCGGCAGCAGCAGATTGCGCAATCGAATATTGGCGAATGTTCCGCGCATCATGACTTCATGGTTGCCGCGGCGCGCGCCGTAGGAGTTGAAATCCACGGCCTGTACTCCCTGCGCCACGAGGTACTTGGCTGCCGGACTGGACTTGGAAATGTTGCCGGCTGGGGAGATGTGATCGGTGGTGACCGAATCGCCCAGCACGGCCAGCGCGCGCGCGCCCTTGATGTCGCCCAACGGCGCCGGCGTCATGGTCATGCCGTCGAAGTAGGGCGGATTCTTCACATAGGTGGACGAACCGTCCCAGGAATAGATCTTTCCCGCCGGCGTCTTGATCGCTCCCCAGTTGGCATCTCCCAAAAATACATTGGCGTAGCCCTTCTTGAACATGGCCGAGTCGACCGAGGAGGCGACTGCGGCCGCTACTTCCTGTGCACTGGGCCAGACGTCCTTCAAGTACACCGGCTTGCCATCCTTGCCCAGGCCCAGCGGTTCGGTGGTGATGTCTATACTCAAGCTGCCCGCCAGGGCATAGGCGACGACGAGCGGCGGCGAGGCCAGAAAATTCATTTTGATTTCGGGGTGCACGCGCCCCTCGAAATTGCGATTTCCCGAGAGCACCGCGCAGGCGACCACGTCGCCGCTTCTCACGGCCTCGGAAATCTCCGGCTTCAAGGGACCCGAGTTGCCGATACACGTGGTACAGCCGTATCCCACGGTATAGAACCCGAGTTGTTCCAAGTCGTGCAACAGGCCCGCCTTGGTCAAGTAATCCGTCACCACGCGCGAACCCGGCGCCAGAGAAGTCTTCACCCAGGGTTTTGAAGCGAGCCCTAATTTGATTGCCTTGCGAGCGAGCAGTCCTGCGGCCACGAGTACCGCGGGATTCGAGGTGTTGGTGCAGCTGGTAATGGCGGCGATCAGTACCGCGCCGTCCTTCACCTCGAAGGTATCTGTTCCAACCTTGGCGATCGCGCTGCCGCCGGCCTTCGGATTTTTCTGGGCGCGCTCCTCCGCCATCTTCTTAACGCTGCTCTGATAAACAGCCTTGGCACTGCGCAGCGGCACCCGGTCCTGGGGGCGCTTCGGCCCGGCGAGAGAGGGCTCAACCGTCGACAGATCCAGTTCAACGACATCGGTGTAGTCGGCTGCGGGTGCGCCGTTGATTCGCCACAAGCCCTGCGCTTTGGCGTACGCCTCCACCAACGCAATTTGTTCGGCCGGCCGGCCGGTCAGCTCGAGGTAGCGAATGGTTTCCTCGTCGATGGGGAAAATCGCACAGGTCGAACCGAACTCCGGCGACATGTTGGCGATGGTGGCGCGATCGGCGAGGGGCAGTCCTTTGAGACCATCCCCGAAGAATTCGACGAACTTGTCGACAACACCCTTCTTGCGCAGCATCTCCGTGACGGTGAGCACGAGATCAGTCGCAGTCGTGCCCGGCGGTAGCGCGCCCACCAGCTTGAAACCGATCACCTGCGGAATCAACATCGTCACCGGCTGGCCCAGCATGGCCGCTTCGGCTTCGATTCCCCCGACTCCCCAGCCCAAGACCCCCAAACCATTGACCATGGTGGTGTGCGAATCGGTGCCCACCAGGGTGTCCGGATAGGCCGCCCTCTTGCCGGACGCGTCGTCCGAGAAAATCACCCGGGCCAAACGCTCGATGTTGACTTGATGCACGATGCCGGTGTTCGGCGGGACGACTTTAAAGTTGCTGAATGCGGTTTGCCCCCAGCGCAGGAACATATAGCGTTCGCCGTTGCGCTTGAACTCGATTTCGTTATTGTGCTGCAGCGAATTGGCGGCGCCATATTCATCGACTTGAACTGAGTGGTCGATGACGAGTTCGGCAGGCGCCAGTGGGTTGACCTTTTGGGGATCGCCGCCCAGCCTGACGATGGCTTCGCGCATCGCGGCCAGATCGACGATGCAAGGAACCCCGGTGAAGTCCTGCATGATGACGCGCGCGGGCGTGAACGCGATTTCGTGGCTGGGCAATGCCTTCGGATCCCACTTGAGCAGCGCCTCGATATCGCTCTTGGTGACATTGACGCCGTCTTCGAAGCGCAGGAGATTTTCGAGCAGAACCTTCAGGGAAAAGGGCAGGCGGTCTACATTGAGCGGCTTCAGCGCCGCGAGACTCAAGATGTCGTATTGCTGCGCGCCCACCTTGAGCGTCGTTCGCGATTTGAAGCTGTCCGTCATGACCCCTCCGCCGAGAAAAGAGAATTATAAGTGATTCCGGGCGTCTCAGGCGCGAGCATGGAATTGAATCGCTGCGCAATGATGCCGCCGCCCAGACAGCGCTCGCCGCGATAAAACACCGCATACTGGCCCGGCGTGACGGCACGTGCCGGACGATTCAATGTCACACGCCAGTGTTGATCGCCGCTCTTGACGATCGAGCATTTTAAATCGCTCTGTCGATATCGAGTCTTGACCATGCACTCGGCCGGGGAGTCATGGGCGTCGCGCGGATGGATCCAGTGCATCTGCTCCACATCGAAGGCATCCGATAACAGCAAGGGATGACTTTGGTCCTGGACGACGATGAGCGTGTTGCGCGCGTTGATTTTGTCCGCCACATACCAGGGGGCCGCGGCGGCGCCGGCGCGGCCGCCCACGCGCAGGCCCGAGCGCTGCCCCAAGGTGTACAGCGCCAGGCCACGATGTTCGCCGATGACGATGCCGTCGGCGGTCTCGATCGGTCCGGGTTCGGTGCGCAGGTGACGGCTCAAGAATTCTTGGAACGGCCGCTCGCCGATGAAACAGATGCCGGTGCTGTCCGGCTTGTCGAAGACCGGCAAGCCTGCCGCATGCGCCATCAGGCGAACTTGCGCCTTCTGCAGACCGCCGATGGGAAACAGTGTTTTCGAGAGTGTGGGAACCGCGACGCTGTGCAGAAAGTAGCTCTGGTCCTTCCCCGTATCCACGGCCTTGAGCAGTTCAGGGCAGGCCTCGGTGTGACGAATCTGCGCATAGTGGCCGGTGGCGATCCAAGCGGCGCCCAGCCGCCGCATGTAATCGAAGCAGACGCCGAATTTGATCTCGCGGTTGCACAGGACATCGGGATTCGGCGTGCGGCCCGCAGCATATTCCCGGAGGAAATGGCTGAATACGCGCTCGCGATACTCCTCGGCAAAACTCACCCGATGCAGCACAATGCCCAAAGTCTCGCAAACCCGCCGAGCATCCTGGAAATCGGATGCCGTCGTGCAGTAGCCGTCATCGTCCTCCCAATTGGACATGAACAGCCCCTGCACGGAATATCCGGCATCGCGCAGCAGCAGAGCCGCGACAGCCGAGTCGACGCCGCCCGACATGCCGACGATGACGGTGCCGTCTTTAGGATGGGGGAGGGGCTTCTGCATCCGCCCATTATACGGGCAATGCGTGAAACCGAAGGTTTACATGAGCATTTGCCGCATTTGCGATTCTTGCATGCTCGTCTGCCACACTTCATCGAAAAAATTCAAGTAGCGACGCACGACGGCCGGATCATTCATATCCGAAATGCCGTCCCATCGATCGGCCTGCAACCGATACACCAGTGCCTTGTCATCCGCGATGATAAATGCCCCCGCACTGGCCGGATATTCCGGACTCATGGCACGAAGATCGATGCAGCTCGTGAGGCGCCGAGCGAGCGCAAGAAAACGGTTGTTATCAAGCATGGCACGCGACGGGTCGGCCAGCAACACTCTGACTTTGGCATAGGAACGGGCCAACACGAGTCGCTTGATGGCCTCGAGGAAGGGCTCCTCGCCGTAGATCAAGGGCTCCAAATCCTG